>Ga0102588_1000195_pt1 | contig 85313 bp, 80 predicted proteins | sample AraplaMF_Col_mMS_FD_76854 | JGI IMG/M metagenome (GOLD analysis project Ga0102588, IMG submission 76854) | Arabidopsis root microbial communities from the University of North Carolina, USA - plate scrape MF_Col_mMS (SPADES assembly) (version 2) | ecosystem: Host-associated > Plants > Roots >...
GTTGCCCCAGCCCTTGTTTCTCGTTTGGTGTTTCAAGACTCTCAAAGGAGAAGTGCCGTGATCCCATCCGGTCTCTTTTACGACCTCGTTGATTCCCAAATTGCGTTCAAGATCGTGCAGAGGAATTTCAACAGTCCCAACTTCATCTTCAGCGTACCTCGCGTAAAGGACGGGCAGCTCCGCCTGACGATGCTCGGAAGTCAGCCCCTTGTCGGGTCCGCAGATGCCATACTGGCCCGCCTCAACGCCCTTCTGTGCGAACACCCTGTCCGCCAGCCGAACGCCCATGCCTTCAGACCGGCCACCAGCAATGCGAAGATCGTTGGCTATTCGATCTTTCCCGAGGCAGAGAAAGGAAAGCAGCACGGGTTGCTGGAAGAGATGTCCGTCGAATGCCGCATCATGCCGGCCGACCGTTCAAGTCCCGGGCGGGAAATCTCGATGGTGAGCGTGATTGTCGATGGAAAACATAGCCTTCATCTGATGGAGACGGTCGGCAAGGATAATCTTCAGGAGATCAGTCGGCTTTCCCCGCATGCGCTGCCGATGGAAATCCATGGGGGACTGGCAGCGAATGGCTACTATCAGGAGAGCTTCGTGACCTTATATGGTGAGGAGGCCCTCGAAGAGGCGAAAACGAAGTTGAGAGAGGCCTGCAACCGAGCGGGTTCCGCCGGTGCCGACGCCCGACACGCACATCACTGATATCGCTCTCTCCGTTGTGAGATTTCGGTCGGCCTGATCGTCAAATGTGCGGGTCAGTGTTCGCCTGATGACGTTGACTTGTTAGCGCCAACGGATGTGTGCGCAGTACCGACACCAACAGGATCGAGAGTTTCTTCGCCCGCGCCGAGCGCTCGTACGACGGCATCCACCACCGCTTCTGGGTGAAGTACCTGGGTACATGGCGATGGTCGCCTGGAAGGAAGACACCCGCTACATGGGTCTGCGCTGGCAGCTCGCCGACGTGCTGCGTACGGTCACCCACCGCACGCCGTCTGATCACCTCTGCGGATACTGGCAAGGCGCGACAGAGTGTATCGAAGATCAGGTATGGATTGAGGACACGACGGTCGAGAAGCAGCGCTACCTGCGGTGACCGATCTGGGCTTCGTCATTTCTCCGACGTGTACTGTCAGTTTCACCGGGATGCTATTAACGGTTTCACCGGATTCCTATTGAAGGTTTCCCCCGCATTCTATTGACACTTTCCCCCAAATTCTATTGACACTTTCCCCGCAACTCTATTACAACTTTCCCCATATCGAATTGCGTAGAAAATCAGGTGACCTCATGGACGAGAGTCTCCTCCCGCGTCATCTGCAGCCCCAACTAAAGGCTGCACTTACATCAGCGCGAGTGGTTAGCATTATTGGACCGCGCCAGGTCGGGAAGACGACACTGGTACGCGATCTATTGAGCGCTGGAAAATTCATCACCTTGGATGACGAGGGTGTGCTTGCGGCTATTGAGGCCGATCCAAAAGGACAGCTGGATTCCCTGTTGGCTGAGACGAAAGCGGGTCCCCTCATTATCGACGAAGCCCAACGATCAACGAAATTAGCTTTGGCGTTGAAGAGAATCGTGGACGAGAACCGAGCAATGGGTCAGTTCGTCCTGACAGGCTCATCCAACGTTTTCATTTCCGCGGACGTGGCGGACTCGTTGGCAGGTCGGGTCCATACAATGACGATGCTTCCAATGAGTGTCGCCGAAACAAAACGCATGGGGCCTGCGAAAATTCTCGACTGGGCATCGGCGAATGACCGTCCCGATCCGCTAGACCTGCCTAAAGCAGAAACGTTGTCCCGGGCACAATACATCGACTTGATAGTCGCAGGCGGTTTCCCCGAGATACGAACTCTGGAAGAGCGCTGGAGGCAAAATCGATACAGAGACTACGTTGACAGTGTCGTGGAACGCGACGTTGCGTACATCCTAAAAATAAGAAAATCAGACGCCATGAGGCGAATGATCGATCAGCTAGCTACGCGTGTCGGAAACGAGCTGAATATAGACGAACTGTGTTCAAGCATCAGTTTACAACGGAATACGACCGATACCTACCTCGATATTCTGACCAAGCTCTCACTATTGCGACGATTGCCTGCGTGGACCTCTGGAGAGACCGGGCGCGAGATACGCCAGCCAAAAATCCATCTTGTGGATACTGGGATCGTCGCAGCTTTGAGGAGCATGAACACCCAGAGCTTCAATATTGGCGCAAATCCCACAGCGCTTGGCGGCCTGTTCGAAAATTTCGTTTTCAATGAAATGTGGAAATCCGTCCCCCATCAAATGCGTCAGTGGCGACTTTATCATTGGAGGCATCAACGAGGACGCGAGATAGACATCCTTGCTGAGTCAGACAGAACGATAATCGGCTTCGAGATGAAGACATCGACTACGGTTGAAGCAAAGGACTTCCAACATCTGCGATGGTTTCGAGATGAAGGCCCAGGGGTGAACCGTCCCTTCGTCGGCATCGTCGTCTACATGGGAGAGCGCGTACTCAGTTTCGGCGAAAACATATTCGCGCTCCCTCTGTCGATATTTTGGTCATTCGAAGACAGTTAGCCTGAGCGGGCAGCCCAGATTGATCCTCAAATGCTTTCCTGGCGATCTCCCACAATCTACGACGACCATCGGGAGCACCTGACAAAGCGAACCGGGCCCGTCTGCTCCATGCGTTCGAGCAGGCCAGAAAACCTTCCAGCCAGATTGGAACCGATCCCGTCAATCTGGCCCCAAAGCCTTCGCGTTCGGCAAACTGTTTCGACAGATCACCTGCAAGGACCGGTTCTTCGGCATCTCGGAGTAGCTCGAGGACGCCGCGGCGGACATCACGGCCTTTGAGGAGGTCGGTGACGCGGCGGCCAGGGTTCGGACGCTACTCTTGGATCGAAGACCTTGGTCACGGTCGCGAAAGCGACCTTGTGCGCTCCCAAGGCGAGCGCTTCCGCCTTGATCTCCTCAAGTGCGGCTTCCAGTTCAGCCAGCTTGGCCTCAGTTCCTCGACGACCAAGACAACACAATACAATCCAACTCCATCGACAGAGCTGGAGGTAACAATTCTTGTGCCTGGATTCTTGTGGCATTTGCTACCTAATTCCGCGATTTTGGTCGATTGCCCCGCTGTCTTCCGTCTGGATATGTGAAATATATTTCATTGCGTGAATTATATTGACACGCATTTGATCTTCGCCTTTATTGCTCTCATCGGACTTCGAGGAGGAAGTTCGATTTCAACGCGATCAGCGGCGTCAACGTGACGCCCTCAGGCTTTTGGGAGGGGCTTCGGCCTCGAGGAGGAATCTTGCGCAAATTTATAAGCTCGACCGCCATGGCGGTCCTTGCAGCAACGCTTTTTGCGGGCACGGCATCCGCGGAAACGGACAGTCCGTTCCGCTGCAAGCCGGGTGAAAAATACGTCATGAACGTCATGGTCTCGGGTGTGGAGTACTGGTTCCCGGTCTACGAGATGTTCAAGCAGGCCGGTCAGCAGCTCGGCTGCGAAACCGCATATACCGGTACACCGGAATATGACGTCAACAAGCAGATCGCCACCTTCGATCAGGCGTTGGCCCAGAACCCGGCCGGCATCCTTGTCCATCCGATGAATTCCGATCCGTTCATCGAGCCGATCAACCGCGCCACCGAGCAGGGTACGGCCGTCGTCACCTTCGCCGCCGACTCGCCGCTTTCCAAGCGCGTCTCGTTCATCACCTCGGATAACACCCGCGAAGGCATCTATGCTGCCGACGCAATCGCCGAGAAGCTGGGTGGCAAGGGCGAATACGCGGTTCTGGAAAATCCGGGCCAGGACAATCATGACAAGCGCATAGCCGCCTTCATCGGCCGTATGGAGGAAAAGTGGCCCGACATGAAGCTGGTCGGTCGCGCCGCTTCCAACCAGGACCCGACCAAGGCCTATCAAGGGCTTTCGAGCATCATCCAGGCCAATCCGAATCTCGGCGCGGTCTTCATGCCGGAAGCGAACTCCGCTATCGGCGCCTCACAGGCGTCCAAGGAAAATGGCGGCAAGGTTCTTGTCATGTGCGCCGACGTCAACGCCAACATTCTCGACATGATCAAGGCCGGTGAAGTCTTCGGCTCGATCAACCCGAACCAGGGCATGCAGGGCTACATGGGCTTCATGCTGTTGTGGCTTGCCAAGCATCCGGAGCTGATCGACCCGATGAACGACGCCAAGCGATCGGGCTTCAACCCGATGAGCATCCCAGTGGTCGACAATGGTCTTTCGATCGTCACTGCCGAAAATGCCGACGACTTTTATTGGGACAAGTACCTGAAGCGCCGCGGCACGAAGGGTATCGAGGAGTAAGTGCATCGGCCCTTGTCACCTTCGGAAAGAAGGTGCGCCTGGAGGGCTAAATGAGGGGGATGGTCGGGCCAGAACTAGCCGCACTATCCCCTCAACGCCCTGTAATCTCGGCTTTTTCCGTGCTGGGCAGAAAACAGATTATCGCAGCCGCCTCGATCGGGGACCGGTCATGAATAAGGAAATGACGATGGCGGAGCCGGTGCTCACCATTCATGGCATAAGCAAGCATTTCGGGGCGATCCGGGCGCTGACGGATGTCAACTTCACGCTCGAGCGCGGCGAAGTCCATGCGCTCTGCGGCGAAAATGGCGCCGGCAAATCAACGCTGATGAACATCATCGCTGGCGTGCTGCAGCCGACCGAAGGCGAAATCCGCGTCGATGGAAAGCCCGTCCGCATCGCTTCACCGGCTGCCGCGCAGGCGCTTGGAGTTGGTCTGGTGCATCAGGAAATCGCTCTCTGCCCTGATGCCACGGTGGCCGAGAACATGTTCATGGCCGCGACCAACCGCAGGCGTGCCCCTTTCATGAATTACCGCGCTTTGGAGCGCGATGCCCAAAAGGTGATGAGCCGGCTCGCCGCCATCGACGTCCGCCAGAAGGTCGCGGATCTGCCGATTTCCAGTCAGCAGCTTGTCGAGATCGCCAAGGCCCTGACGCTCGACTGCCGCGTGCTCATTCTGGACGAGCCGACCGCAGCGCTGACCGAAACCGAGGCGCAGCAGCTCTTCGCCATCATCCGCGACCTCAAGGCGAACGGCATCTCGATCATCTATATCAGCCACCGCATGGCTGAGATCTTCAGCCTCTGCGACCGCGTGACCGTTTTTCGTGACGGTCGGTATGTCTGCACCGACAAGATTGACGATGTCACGGCTGATGATGTGGTGCGCCGCATGGTTGGCCGCGAGATCACCCAGCTCTATCCGGAAAAGCTCGGGGCCGAAGTCGCCTCTCGCGAAACAATCCTCGACGTGGATGGCCTCGGTGATGGTGCTCGATTCCATGATATCAGCTTCGATCTGCGCCGGGGTGAAATCCTCGGCATCGGTGGCCTGATCGGCTCCGGCCGCACGGAGATCGCCGAAGGCATTTGCGGGCTACGCGCCCATGCCGCCGGCGAAGTCCGACTGCATGGCAGGCCGCAGGCGATCCGCGCCTATGCGGATGCGGTCAAGGCGGGCATCGTCTATCTGTCGGAAGACCGCAAGGGCTCCGGGGTGTTCCTGGAGATGTCGATCGCCCAGAATATCTCGGTGCTGAACTTGAAGGCACTCACCAACCATGCCGGCCTGCTCAACGGTCGCGCCGAGGCGGCGCTGGCGGAAGATTTGGCGCGGCGGCTTGCGGTGCGCATGGGCGGCGTCGAGGCGCCGGTCAAATCGCTGTCCGGCGGCAACCAGCAGAAAGTGGCGATTGCCAAGCAGCTTGCCGTCAAACCCAAGGTGATCCTGATGGACGAGCCGACACGCGGCATCGATGTCGGCGCGAAGACCGAAATCCATCGGCTGCTGCGCGATCTCGCGCGCTCGGGCATCGGCATCGTCGTTATTTCATCGGAAATGCCGGAACTGCTCGGGCTCTGCGACCGCGTTCTGGTCGTGCGCGAAGGGCGCATTGCCGGCGAAGTGGGCGGGGACGATATGACGGAAGAAACGGTGATCCGCCTTGCATCGGGGGTCAGTGCAGCAAGGACGGCTGATCATGCCGCTTAAGGAGAAAGAGACGGGAATGGCAATCGACACGATAGCGGCGGATATCCCGAAAACAGGGCACTTCAAACGCATCGGCAGCATGCGTGAAGCGGGACTGATCGCGATCATTCTGGCGCTTTGCCTCGCCATGAGCTTCGCCTCGCCACACTTCCTAACGCTCGGCAATTTCCGCGCCATGCTGATGAGCTTTTCGGTGGAAGGCATCGTCGTCGTCGGCATGACGATCCTGCTCATCGTCGGCGGCATCGATCTCGCCGTCGGCTCGGTCGTCTGCTTCGCCATGGTGCTCTCCGGCTCGCTGTTTCTTGCCGGGCTCGATCCATGGACGGCCTCACTGATCGGCATTCTTGCCAGCGGCGTCATCGGCGCGATCATGGGTTTCTTCGTGACCGTAGTGGGGCTCAACCACTTCATCACCTCGCTCGCCGGCATGGTGATCGTGCGCGGGCTGTGCCTCATCATCACCAAGGGCACGCCGCTCTCGCTCTTTACCCTGCCGGCAGGCTTCAAGGCGGTTGGACAGGGCACCTTCCACGGCATTCCCTACGTTATCCTGATCTTCGTCGCCGTCGTCGTCCTGTTCGATTTCCTGCTGCGCCGGGCCACCGCCTTCCGCAAGGTGTTCTATACAGGCAGCAACGAGAAGGCGGCGCTCTATTCCGGCATCAGGACCAATCAGGTGAAGTTCTGGGTGACGGTTCTCTGCTCGACCCTCGCGGGCGTCGCAGGGGTGATCTACATGTCCCGCTTCGGGGCGGCGACCCCGACATTCGGCGTGGGCATGGAACTCAACATCATCGCGGCGGCGGTCATCGGCGGTGCCTCGCTCAACGGTGGCTCCGGCACGATCTTCGGCGCCATCCTCGGCATCGCGCTGCTCTCGGTCGTCACGTCGTCGTTGATCCTGCTCGACGTCTCCGTCTATTGGCAAGACATGATCAAAGGCTGCATTCTGCTCGCCGCCGTTTCCATCGACCATTTCCTGCACAAGCGGAAGGCCGCCTGATATGCCAATCGCCAAACTGAAGCAAAAGACGACAGCACCGCGCGAGGAAATCGTCATCGCGCGCCAGATGCACCAGGCGCTCGTGCTGCATTTTCTCGAAGGCCTGACGCAGGCACAGATCGCCGACCAGCTCGGCATCTCGCATGCCACCGTCAACCGGCTGATCAAGCGCGGCCGCCAGCTCGGCCTCGTCGAGATCAAGATCAAATCGCCGGTCGAGCCGTTGGTGGATATGGAAGAACGCTTACTGGCGCTCGGCGGCATCAGCCGCGCCGTGGTGGTGCCGACCGTATCCGACAATCCCCAGACGGCGCTGCAGGCTCTGGGCGAGGCGGCGGCCCACCTGCTGATCGAGGAGATCGCCGATGGCGACACCATCTGCATCACCGGGGGCAAGGGTGTCGGCGCCGTCGTCGCCGGCCTGCAGCCCGCTCGTCGCTTCGATGTCGAGGTGATCCCCGCGACCGGCTGCGTGCAGGGCAAGCACTATACCGACGTCAACCACGTCGCTACCCTGATGGCGGATCGGCTCGGCGGACGCTCCTACCAGATCCACGCGCCGCTCTTTGCCGATGATGCCGAGCAGCGGGGCATGCTGATCAACATGCGCGCCGTCGCCGATGTCTTCCAGCGGGCGCGGGAAGCCAAGGTCGCCGTCGTCGGCATCGGCTCGATCCTGAGCTCGGATTCGACCTATTACGACCTGCACCCCTCTTCCAGCGAGGACCGCAAGGCCATCGAACATTCCGGCGCGAGGGCGGAACTGCTCGCCCATCTGCTCGATGGCGAAGGCCGGGTCTGCGACTACAGCCTCAACCGCGCACTGGTTTCGCTGACGCTTGAGGAATTCGCGGCGATCCCGACCAAGATCGGCGTGGCAAGCGGCCTCAGCAAGGCCGGCTCCATCCTGAGCGTGCTACGCGGCAACCATCTCGATACGCTCGTCACCGACGAGGCGACTGGGGCGCGTATCCTTGAAATAGCATCCGGGGAAAGGTTTTCGGCATGAGCGGCGAACAGTTGATCCGCGAGATCGGGCGCTCCGGCGTCAGGGCCTCGGCCGTAGGGCTGGGCACCTGGGCGATCGGCGGCTGGATGTGGGGCGGCACCGACGAGGCGCAATCCATCACCGCCATCCAGGCCTCGCTTGATGCCGGCGTGACCCTCATCGACACGGCCCCGGCTTACGGCCTCGGCCGCTCGGAGGAGATCGTCGGCAAGGCCATCGCCGGCCGCCGCGACAAGGCCGTCATCGCCACCAAATGCGGCCTTGTCTGGCATACGCAGAACGGCAAGCATTTCTTCGATCAGGATGGCAAGCCGGTTCACCGCTATCTCGGGCGCGACTCGATCAACCATGAGGTCGAGCAAAGCCTGCGCCGGCTCGGCACGGATTATATCGACCTCTACATCACCCACTGGCAGGACGTAACGACACCGATCGAGGAGGCGGTGCGGGCGCTTGAAGAGTTGAAGGCGGCCGGCAAGATCCGTGCCATCGGCGCCAGCAATGTCGATCGCTCTGAGCTTCGGCACTACATTCAAACCGGATCACTCGATGCGATCCAGGAGCGTTTCAGCATGATCGATCGCGGGATCGAGGCGGACCTGCTGCCGCTCACTGTTCAAAACGGCGTGTCGACGCTCAGCTATTCCTCGCTGGCACTCGGCCTGCTCTCCGGTACCATCGGACCGGATCGCATTTTCTCGGGTGACGACCAACGCAAGGACAATCCGCGCTTTTCCGTCGCCAACCGGCAGAAGGCGAAGGATTTCTCGAAGGCGATCCGACCCGTCGCCGAGCTGCATGGCGCGAGCGTCGCCCAGGTGGTGATTGCCTGGACGCTGGCGCAGCCGGGCATGACCTTTGCCCTCTGTGGTGCGCGCAACCCGGCACAGGCATTCGACAATGCAAGGGCCGGCACGCTCCGGCTTTCGGCTGACGATCTCAAGGCCATCGACGCGGCGCTGGTGGCGAAACTGGCCCACATGGACGGATAACAGGCTCTCAACATGAACCGTGAAGAGACATGGAACGGGTTTCGCAAAAGCCCGAAGGTGGATGTGTGCGTCCTCGGCGGCGGCATCAATGGGCTCAGCGTCTTCCGCGAGCTGGCGCTGCAGGGCGTGAACGTGCTGCTGGTCGAGAAGGGCGACTATTGCTCCGGCGCGAGTGCCGCGCTGTCGCGCATGGTGCATGGCGGCCTGCGTTATCTCGAAAACGGCGAGTTCGACCTCGTGCGCGAATCGCTGGTCGAGCGCGACCGGCTGCTGCGCAACGCGCCGCATTACGTCGCACCGCTGCCGACCACAGTGCCTATCTTCGACATTTTCTCCGGCCTCGGCAACGGTATCGTGCGGTTTCTCGGCCTCACCCGCCGCCCGAGCCGCCGCGGTGCCATCGCCATCAAGACGGGCCTTGCCATCTATGATTTCCTGACCCGCAAACGGGCCTTGATGCCGAAACACCAGTTTCGCGGCCGCCGCGACACGCTTGCCAAATGGCCGGCGCTCAACCCGGCAATCCAGAGCGCTGCGACCTATTACGATGCCTGGGTAAGTCACCCGGAACGCGTCGGCATCGAGCTTCTGCGCGACGGATTTTCGGCTGGGCCGAACGCGCAGGCCCTCAACTATGCGACGCTCGAACAGGCCCCCGCCGGCCATTTTCTGCTGCACGATGCCATCTCCGGACAATCGCTGCCGATCAGGCCAGCGCTGATTGTCAACGCCACCGGCGGCTGGATCGACATCGCCAATGGCTCGCTCTTCCCCGAGGATGCCCGTCCCGCACCGTTGATGGGCGGCACCAAGGGCTCGCACCTGATCATCGATCATCCGGGCCTGCGCGACCTGCTCGATGGCCACATGATCTATTACGAGAACGAGGACGGTCGCATATGCATCCTCTTTCCCTATCTCGGCAAGGTGCTGGTCGGCTCCACCGATATCCGCGTCGATGATCCCGGCACGGTGCGCTGCGAGGATGACGAGCGCGATTACATACTGCAATCGCTGGCCTTCGTGCTGCCGGGCATCGTCGTCCGCCCGGAAAAGATCGTCTTCCAGTTCGCGGGCGTTCGGCCGCTGCCGGCCAGCAACGACAGCTTCACCGGCCGCATTCCGCGCGATCATTTCTGCACGGTCGTCGAGGGCCGCGATCTTGGCCCCCCGGTGCTCTGCATGATCGGCGGCAAGTGGACCACCTTCCGGTCCTTCGGCGAACTCGCCGCCGACATGGCGCTCGACCGGCTCGGCCGCAAGCGCCGCATCGATACCGCCGATCGCACTTTCGGCGGCGGGCGCAGCTTTCCCAAGGATCGCAGCGACTGGCTTCGGCAGCTTTCCGGCGCGACCGGCCTTAAGGAGGATCGCATCGCCACCCTCTTCACGCGCTATGGTACCGACGCTGCCGAAATCGCCCGCTTCCTCGTCGCAGCGGACCATGCCCTGCCTCCCGATCACGCCCTGCCGCATGCCGGCTACAGCGCCCGCGAGCTCATCCATCTCATCCGCTCGGAAGCGGTGGAGCATCTGGACGATCTTCTTTTGCGCCGCACGACGCTCGCCATCACCGGCGAACTTTCGCTCGACATGGCCGATGCCGCCCTCGCCATTCTCGCCGCCGAAAAAGGCTGGCCGCCGCAGCGCGCTGCCGAGGAGCGAACCCATTTTCTGACCCTCCTGAACGACCGTCACGGTGTTTCGGAGCAAACCCTTTCCGCAAGGAACGAACAAAGGAGTGAACAATGCGAGACGTCAGCAAGGTCCGGATGAACCGGCTGTTCGGCAACGGCCGTTGCCTCGATGTGGCGATCGATCATGGCGTCTGCAACGAGCCGTCCTTCCTTGACGGCCTGGCGAACATGCCGGCCGTCGTGAAGGCGCTGGTGGACGCCAGGCCCGACGCAATCCAGATGAATTACGGCCAGGCCGACCTGCTGCAGGACCTGCCCGGCAAGGACAAGCCAGCGCTCGTCATGCGTCTCGACATGGGCAACCCCTACAACCGCATCCGCCATCGCGATATGTGGGCCGTGTTGCAAAACGAGGCCGAGCCGCTGATCGGCGCGCTGCAGATGGATGCGGCCTGCGTCGTCGTCAATCTGTTCATGCTGCCGGACGAGCCCGATCTCTTTCGCCAGTGCGTCCAGAATATTTCGCGCGTGCGTGCCGATTGCGAGAAATACGGCATGCCGCTGATGATCGAGCCGCTGGTGATGCAGCCTGTGACGGAGCGCGGCGGTTACATGGTCGATGGCGATGCCGACAAGATCGTGACGCTAACGCGGCTTGCCCGCGAAATGGGCGCCGATATCGTCAAGGCCGATCCCACGACCAACCCGGAGGATTTTCATCGCGTCATCGAGGCGGCGCGTTGCCCGGTTCTGGTCCGCGGCGGCGGCAAGGAGGATCTGTCCGCGGTCTTCGCGAAGTCCGCGGCCTTGATGCGGCAGGGTGCGATGGGCATGGTCTACGGGCGCAACATCTATCAGCACGCCAATCCAGGCGCCGTCGTGCGCGGTCTGATGGCGATCATCCACGAGGATGCAAGCGGCGAAGAGGCGTTTGCAGTTTATCAGCGGGGGTGAGGTTGGTGGTTACCCATTGTTCCCAGCGACGAGAAGTGCCGAGCGTGTGCGAGGCGATGAGGGCGTGCTGCGGCAAATCCTGAGCATGCAGCGAGCCCCCTCATCCGGCCCTTCGGGCCGCCTTCTCCCAGATGGGGAGAATTGGGGATCGGCGCTAGGCTTTCGGCTAAAACCACGCAAGACTGACAGAACCTTGGGAGGGGTTCGCAATGGTAAAATATCTGTTGGGGCTCGATGCCGGAAACACCGTCATCAAGGCGGTGATCTTCGATCTCGAAGGCCGGGAGCTGGCGCATGCCGGGGAGGAGGGCCATAGCCGCATGCCGTGCCCCGGTCATGTCGAGCGGGATCTCGGTGAACTCTGGGCCAATGCCAAACGGGTGATCCGCACGTGCCTCGACAAGGCAAACATTGCTGCCTCCGATATTGCCGCCATCGGCTGCGCCGGCCATGGCAACGGCCTCTATGCCCTTGATCGCGATGGCCAGCCGCTGATCGCAATCCAGTCCCTCGACACCCGTGCAACGGGACTTGTCGAGGAATGGGCGGCTGAAGGGGTCGGCGACCGCACCGCACCGATCGCCCGCCAGCGCCCCTGGCCATCCCAGACGCCGACGCTGCTTGCCTGGCTGAAACGCCATCGTCCCGACCTCTTCCAGCGTATTGGTACGGTTTTCTTCTCCAAGGATTTCGTCGTCAACCGGCTGACCGGCAGCCGCGTCAGCGAGGTCTCCGATATGTCCGGCGCCGGCCTGCTCGATCTCGCCGCCCGTCGCTACGATAAGGCGCTGATGGCCGCTTACGGCCTTGCCGAGAGCATGTACATGCTGCCGCCGCTGATCGAAAGCGCCGATATCGCCGGTTATGTCACGCAAGAGGTCGCGACCGAGACCGGGCTTGCGGCCGGCACACCGGTCGTCGGCGGGCTGTTCGATGTCGTCGCCTCGGCGCTCGGCTCGGGCGTGTCGCGCACCGGCAGCGCCTCGATCATCGCCGGCACCTGGAGCATCAATCAGGTGATCATCGATGGTCCCGACCTTGATGGCCCGGTTTTCATGTCCTCCACCTTCGACCGCAGCCGCTACATGGCGATGGAAAACAGCGCCACGTCGGCCGCCAATCTTGAATGGCTGGTTCGGGAATTCTTCGAGGACGAGCATCCAGAAGGCGTCTCGCCCTTCGATGCGGCTTGCGCGCTCGCGGCTGCGGTCGCGCCGGCTGCGGATGATCCGCTCTATCACCCCTTTCTCTATGGCGCCCAGCAGAACGGCCATGCGCGGGCCGGTTTTTATGGCATGGCTGGCTGGCACACCAAGGGGCATCTGATCCGGGCACTTCTCGAAGGTGTCGCCTTCGGTCATCGCCAACATATCGAGACCATCCGCAAGGCGGGTGCGAACTTCGAGGAAGCGGTGCTCTCTGGCGGTGGCTCGCGCAGCAGGCTCTGGCCGCAGATATTTGCGGATGTATTGGGTGTTCCCGTCACTGTCGCCGTGTCGCGGGAGACAGGGGCGCTCGGGGCTGCGATTGCGGCCGGCACGGGTGTCGGGCTGTTTGCCGGTTTCACCGAAGGCGCCACCGCCATGGTGCGGATCGATCGGCACTATCGGCCCAATGCTGTGCTGTCGGCCCACTACGCCACCCGTTACAGGCTTTACACGGATATTAACGAGGCGATGACGCCGCTGTGGCGTCGGCTTTCTGAGGCACAAAGCCTCGCAACAGGAGTTGCAGCGTGACCATGCCCCTGAATGAAGCGCCCCTGAATGAAGCGCCCGTGAAACAAGCGCCCCTGAATGAAGCGCCGATGGATGAAGGCGTTTACGATTTCATCGTCGTCGGTGCGGGGTCGGCCGGCTGCGTGCTGGCAAACCGGCTCTCGGCTGATCCGAGAAACCGGGTACTGCTGATCGAGGCCGGCGGCTCGGATCGGTATCACTGGGTGCATGTGCCAATCGGTTACCTCTATTGCATGGGCAATCCGCGCACCGACTGGATGATGAAGACGGCGGCCGAGGCCGGCCTCAACGGCCGGGCGCTCAACTATCCGCGCGGAAAGGTGCTCGGCGGCTGCTCCTCGATCAACGGCATGATCTATATGCGCGGGCAGGCGGCGGATTATGACGGCTGGCGGCAGGCAGGCAATGCCGGTTGGGGCTGGGATGACGTGCTGCCCTGGTTCCTGAAATCGGAGGACAACTATCGCGGCAAATCGACCTTGCACGGAGCGGGGGGCGAGTGGCGCGTCGAACGCCAGCGGCTGTCCTGGCCGATCCTCGATGCCTTTCGCGATGCGGCCGTGGAACTCGGCATTCGCAAGACCGGAGATTTCAACGCCGGGGACAATGAAGGGTCCGGCTATTTCGAGGTCAATCAGAAGGGCGGCCTGCGCTGGAACACGACGAAAGCCTTCCTGCGCCCGGCGATGAAGCGGGTAAACTTGCGCGTGCTGACGGGCGCGGAAACCGAGCGGCTGGAATTTGACGGCAAAGCTGTATCCGGCGTGCGCTTTCGCCTCAATGGCCGCTCCTGCGTCGCCCGCGCGTCGCGCGAGGTCATTCTATCTGCGGGTTCGATCAACTCTCCAAAAATTCTGGAGCTTTCGGGCGTCGGGCGGCCGGATGTGTTGTCGAGCCTCGGCATTCCCGTGCATCATGAGCTCCAGGGTGTCGGCGAAAACCTGCAAGACCATCTGCAGATCCGAACCGTCTTCAGTATCGAGGGCGCGCGCACGCTGAACCAACTTTACCACAACCTGTTCACCCGAGCCGGCATGGCCTTGCAATATGCGATCAGCCGTTCCGGTCCGCTCTCGATGGCGCCAAGCCAACTCGGGATCTTCGCCAAGAGCGATCCGTCCGTCGCTACCGCCGATCTCGAATATCACGTTCAGCCTCTCAGCACCGACCGGCTCGGCGAGCCGCTGCATCGTTATCCTGCCGTGACTGTCTCCGTCTGCAACCTCCGGCCGGAAAGTCGCGGCACCGTGCATATTACGACACGTGATGCCTCGGTCGCCCCTGAAATTCGTCCCAATTATCTTTCGACCACGGGCGACAGGCTGCTCGCGGCAAATTCAATTCGCCATGCGCGCAGCTTGATGGAAACGACGGCTATCTCCCGTTTTCGACCGGAGGAGATGCTGCCGGGCCGGGAATATCAGAGCGATGACGAGCTGATCCGGCGCGCAGGTGATATCGCCACCACGATCTTTCATCCTGTCGGCACCTGCAGGATGGGAAGCGATCCAATGGCGGTGGTGGATGCCAAGTTGCGCGTGCATGGGCTTGAGAAGCTGCGCGTTGTTGATGCCTCGATCATGCCGACGATCGTGTCCGGCAATACGAACTCCCCGGTGATCATGATCGCAGAAAAAGCAGCGGAGATGGCGCTGAGGATGCAATAGCTGGATGATCTTTCTTTGATCCGACTATCTCGTCGCCTGACGATCACGGCTCGCCTCGGGCATGCATCAATAAGAGTTCCCGAAAGTGCCTTGCCCGTACACCTTCCGGTACCAGAAATCTTCGAAATCGACACAGTTCACGATGATTTGGAGTATTGTGTCGGCAGTCTGTATAAGGCCGATTTCGTCAAACACCTGACGTCATTTGCGGCGGCTGTCAGCGGCTGCCTGGCTGACGGCACCTTCCTACCGGGGCAAATTCGTGCATGAGATAGGTTGGAACCGCCTCGCAGCTTTTCATGAGCGCGAATAATTCCTTGTCGGACTTGCTCGCCAGTATTCCGGTGCGCACAAGTACCGATGCGAGTCCGACATTGGCTGCGCCTTTGATATCGTGCTCGATACTGTCGCCGATGCAGACGACCTTTGCTCGATCGAGACTGCCCCATACTGACATGGCGTAGCTGTAAATTTGATGATACGGCTTGCCGATCCACTGGACCTTGCCGCCGAGTTCCTCATAGATCCTCGCGATTGCTCCCGCGCCAGGTGCGTTCTTGCCGCCTGCCAGCTTGTGAATGTCAGGATTTGTGCAGATGCAAGGCGTGTGATTGGCCGCTGCGGGTTCAAGCATGCGCCGGTATGCATCGAGCGCTATGCGTTCCGCCTCGCTACCCGAGATGATAACGAGATCGGCATCATTCGATCGAGACACATTCGTCAGATCAAGACGGTCCGCGAGGTTTTGGTCATCGCCGCTGGAAATTGTGAAAGCGCGCATCCCGCGCCGAATGTCCTCGGAGTGGGACAGAATATCAAAGGCGACGTCGCCCGACGTCACGAACCGCTCAAACAGGCCACGCTCGAAGCCGAGGCGAACGAAACGTTCGGCATTATAGTCGCCACTTCGCCCGGAGTTGGAAAGCACGATCACCCGCTTGCCATTCTCTTTCAGCCTCTGCAACGCTGCAGCGGCGCCTTCATAGGCGCCCTCGTCATCACGCAACACGCCAAACTGATCGATCAGGAAATAGTCGTATTGATTGATCAGGTTTGCGAGCGATGTCTCTGGAACAGAGCTCACTGGTTCTTCCTTTGCCATTGAAGAATGAGCGCTGCGGTGCCGATTGCAGCCTCCGTCGACTTCGAAGGCTTAAAAGCGATACCAAGCGCGGTTTGCCGCATGCGAGTCCACGTCGGATTCTTCGAGCCGCCGCCAACGGTTCGAACCGATTTCAGCTGCGCGGCACCAAGCTCCGCCAGCCTGTCATATCCCAACCGTTCAATTTCCGAGATTCCTTCAAGCACCGCCTGGAAGAAAATTGCGTCATCCTCCGGGCGAGGCTGCAGGCGAGGGGCATAATCCGGATCGCTGAAGGGGAAGCGTTCTCCGCGTTTAAGTAACGGATAGAAGTGCAAACCCGTCGGTCGCGAAAGATCAAGGCGAGCAGTCAACTCGGCGAGGCGGTCATCTCCGAACAGTGATTTGATGACGGCACCACCCGTGTTGGAGGCGCCGCCGGGGAGCCAGAAATCGAGTACCCTGTGCGAGTAGATACCATATCGAGGTGCGTTGATCGGCCGTTCGGAAGCCAGCTTGAGGACGAGCGTGGAGCCGAGCGCGGTAACGCCATCGCCGATCTGCGAGGCGCCGGTTGCCAGAAACGAGGCGCAGCCGTCGGTCGTGCCGGCGTGAAAGCGGCAAGTCTTTGCAAAGCCAAGCTTGGCAGCGAAACCTTTGACGCGCGAGAGCGCAGCACCGGCACGGTAGACCTTGGGAAGCAGGTCGCGATTAAGGCCGGCCATCTCAATCCAGTCCGGCCATTTTTCCCGTTGCAGGTCGTAACCGGTCTTCAAGGCATTGTTTTCGTCTGTTGCTGCTTCGTGCAGACCGAGCTTCAGCAACAGCCAGTCGGCCTGATGAACGACCTTGGATACACCTGGCTGACGGGCAAGAAAGATTGCTCGCGCAAGAGCCGAGCTCGCTCCTGTCGCGGGGCTGTCGGCCGGCGCATGCCGGGATATCTGTTCGACAATATCGCCATCGGGGCAGTTATCATTGTACATCAGCGGCGCGCCCACCGGTTCGCCCATGCGATCGAGCGCAAGGACGGTTCCGGACGTTCCGTCGATACCGATTGCTCCGACGGATGCAAGGCTTGTTTTTGCCGCAAGTTGCGTGAGCGCGGTTGACGTTCTGTCCCACCATATGGCGGGGGCGCGGCCTTCCTCAGCGGTGAAAAACGGAGTGCTGGCGATAGCAACAACCTCACCGTTGTCGGAAATTGCGGCCGCGCGTACGCCGGACGTGCCGATGTCTATTCCTATGACAGTTGCGGGCAATGGATTGGGCGAGCTTGTCACGAGGTCACGGCTCCGCGGTCAAGCGCCTGCCTGTACTGCTCAGCCTCCCAGTTTGTCAGCTCGTATTCGTCCGCTTGGGAAAGATAGTTGACATCGGAATCGTCGGGGATGCGTGCTACGACTTCTGCAAGACATCGCGCCATCGCCTGGCCGCCAGCCGTCAACTCGTTCGACAAGAGTACGCCGGAGCCAGGTACGATGATCATTTTCGGCGGGCCTTCTCCTGCCAGTGCCAAGCTTTCGAGGTAAGCGCTCAAGGATTGGTCTGCGTCCAGGAGGCCGATCTTCACGCCGAGGAAAATCACGTGATCCGGATACATCGAACCGGCCGTCGCCAGCCGGACGTTTTCCTGTGAGAGTGCTAGCTGATGGCTCTCGATGTCGTTTGCTGGAGAGTAACTGCTATCCCGGCTCAGCCGCTCGAGTGTCTCGATGGACGGGGAGGGAACTTGCCGTTCAGGCATTTCCAGTGCAGCGGAGACCTGCTCGATGCGGCGCGCAACCTCGTCAATGGTGGCCCCGGTAATGATGATGCCGTGATTGTACAGGACTAGAACGTCGGGACGGGTTGTGGCCGCCAAGTCGACCTCGCGGGCAAGCGGCGTGCCGGGGCGCCTGTAGGGAACCGTCACCCAATTCAACCCGGTCACGTCCAGCCTTGCTTTCAGGAGCCGATCGCGATCTTTCAGAACCGAGAGCGCGATCGAGTTGACGCAGTGGTAATGCGCGACGACTGCCTGGGGCAAGGCCGCGTGAAAGCTCGTCTCGATGGATGGTCGCAGGCCGCTGGTATTCAGTGACGCAATAACGAAATCGGTGGCCTTTTCGGCGCGTTGGTCGCCTATGCGAAGGGCTTGGACGAGCGGCGCGACACGGACCGGCACCATAATATCGCGATCCCCGGCCTGAGCGAGCCAGGTGCCGGATGCTTTGACCCACATGGTATCGCCATCCTTAAGCGAGGTATTCCCGCCTGCTCCCTGAGTTTTGAGGATGTCGGTTCCGATCTGCTTCGACAGCGCCAGAAACCGGTTGAACTCGCCCTCCGAGCTACCTACCGCCATCAAGACCTCCGCGTTTGAGATGTTCACTCACAATAGTAAGCGAATTTTTCATCGATCGTATGTAAGCGATTGAATATCGTCAATGATGAAGTTTTTGCGTCACATTGGCTTGCGGATCAGGTTTCGTTGTGATTATCTTTAATCATCGGCAGGGGGCGGCCGGGAGGAAACACAGTGAACGATGCCAGCCGGCATAAACTCATCACCGACCTTCTTCGCGAAACACCGTTCGCCTCGGTTCGCGACCTGCAAGTCCGCCTCGGCGTTTCCCCGGCGACCATCAGACGCGATATCGACAAGTTGCACGAAACAGGGCGAGCCAAGAAGGTCTACGGAGGGATCTCGGCTTTCGAAGTCGGCGGCCGGCTTGCGGCCCGACCATACGACGAGAATCGCGATATTGCGGTCGAGGCCAAGCGCGCGATAGCGCAAAAGGCCGCCTCGCTGGTGCGGGACGGTGACTCCATTATCGTTCATGCCGGTTCTACCTGCTTTCAGCTGGGCGTGCTTCTGGCTCGCCGCAACTTGCGCATCTATACTAATTCGATGCCGCTTGCTGCCTATCTCGGCGAGCACGGCAGCTGCCATCTCAGCCTTTCAGGCGGCGAACTCTATCGCGAGCCGGGGATCATTCATGATCCGGCTTCGGGTGCGCCCGATTACTTCGCTTCGCGATTCTTCGTTGGCACGCAAGGCATCGATTCACAGGGGCTTTTGGAGTCGCACCCGCTGCTCGTCAAGGCAATCGGCGAGCTCAGCACCTGCGCTGATGAAGTGGTGCTCTTGGCAGACAGCCGAAAGTTTTCCATTCAGCCACGTAATCTGGCTTTGACGCTGTCGCGCGTCGGAACGATCGTGACCGACGACGGTTTGTCCGACGCAAACGCCAAGATGCTTGAGAATGCCGGTGTGACGATCCTCATCGCAGATGTCGGAGGCGTCATTTGACAGAGCATTGTCCAGTTGCGGTCTTTGACCTCGGAAAGACCAATTTGAAGCTGTTCGTCATCGACGGCACGGGCGATGTTGTAGCGGAGCGACGCGCCAAGCCGGTGTGGCGCGACCACGGCGACATTCGCGTCCTCGATGACGAAGCTCTTTTTTCCTGGATGCAGGACGAGCTCAGCAAAGCCGTCGAAGCGCATGGCGTTCGCCATGTGACGTTTTCCGCGCATGGCTGCACGTTCGCGCTGATCGGAAAAGGCGAGCTTTGCCATCCGATCCTTGATTACGAACAGGAGCCTCCGGCATCGGTCGCAGCCAGGATCGATCCGCTCATTCCACCGTTTTCGGAAACCTACTCACCCCGCCTGCCGCTGGGGTTGAACTACGGCCGCCACATTCTGTGGCTTCAGGACAGGGATCCGAGCACGCTCGACGCTACCGATGCAATCCTTGCCTACCCTCAGTTCTGGTCATGGAAATTCTCCGGCCGCGCCACCTCCGAAGTGTCCTATCTCGCTTGCCATTCCCATCTTTGGGCACCGTTGGTCGATGACTTCAGCAGCCTCGTCGACCAAGAGGGTTGGCGCGCGAAAATGCCTGATCTTGTGTCAGCCGGTTCGTCACTTGGGACATACCCCGTCACGGCAGCAGGCGAAACTGTGGAGGTTATGGTCCACAATGGTGTCCATGACAGCAATTCCGCACTGTTCTACTACAGGTCCGTCGGGTTTGACGATTTCACGCTGATCTCGACTGGAACCTGGGTGATTATCTTCAATCAGGCGTGCCCATTGAATGCCCTCGATGGTGAGCGCGACATGCTCGCCAATGTCACGGTAGACCATGCACCTGCCGCAACGATCCGGTTCATGGGTGGTCGCGAATATGACGTGGCAAGCCAAGGCTGGACAAAGCCGATCAGTATCGAAGCGGTAGAAGCGGTCATCGCCAAGGGCAGCTTCGCCCTGCCGTCTTTCGCTGCCGGTGGGCCGTTTCCGGGTTCAGAAGGTCATTTCCTCGGACCAGCCGTTGACGGCGAGGAGCGGGCGGCCGTGGCGTTGCTCTACGTGGTCCTGATGACGGATCTGTCACTCGATCTTATCCGTTCGCAAAACGACATTGTGATCGATGGCGGCTTGGTCAAGGCCGACCTCTACGCACCATTGCTTGCGGCCTTGCGGGAGCAGACCGTTTTTACCAGTGCAAATCCCGAAGGCAGCGCCTTCGGGGCGGCTGCGCTCGTATTTCGCCAGTCCAACGTCCGGCCCTTCAAAAATGAGTGTGAGCGTATCCGTGCCGTCGAGATCGCCGGCCTTGGCGACTACAGGCGGGAATGGAGGCGACGTGCGATAGAGCGTGACGTGTCGCAGCCGGTCATGCTGAGCGAGGGGATCCGATGAACCCAGTTGTAGCATCGTCCCCGGCCATTGCTCCCGTTCTCGAAATGCAGAACATCAGCAAGACCTTCGGCAATACGCGCGCACTGACGAAAGTCTCCTTGACCGTGTATCCCGGTGAAATTCATGCGTTGATGGGCGAGAACGGCGCCGGCAAGTCAACGTTGATGAAGGTCCTCTCCGGTGCTTACCTCGCGGATCCCGGCGGTACGATTCTGGTCAGCGGCCGGCCGGCGGTCACCGGCGACCCGATCAAGGCAAGAGCCAACGGCATTGCGGTAATCTATCAAGAACTGTCGCTCGCTCCCAATCTGACTGTCGCCCAGAACATGTTTCTCGGAGAAGAGCCGGCACGTCTTGGGTTCGTCGACCGCGCGGATATCAGGAAGCGCGCCGAGCCCATTCTGAAGCGCCTCGGTATCGGCTTTTCTCCCAATCAGCTTGTGTCGTCCCTTTCCTTGGGCGAGCGTCAAATGGTCGAAATTGCCCGCGCTCTTACCACGGACGCGCGCATTATCGTCATGGACGAGCCGACGACATCACTGACGAGCCGGGAAACCGAAAAGCTTTTCGAGGTGATCGCCAGCCTCAAGGCGCATGGAATTGCGATCATCTACATCAGCCATCGCATGGAAGAAATCTATGCGCTTGCAGACCGCGTCAGCGTGCTTCGCGACAGTGCCTATGTTGGAACACTGAAGCGCAGCGAACTGTCGGCCGAGCGGCTCGTCTCCATGATGGTCGGCCGCGACCTGTCGTCGTTTTATAAAAAGGAGCACCGCGCTGCCGCGCACGATCGCCAGGTCGTGCTTGCCGTCAAGAATGTGGGAGACGGGCGGCGCGTGCACGATTGCTCTTTCGATGCCTGTGCCGGAGAGGTGCTGGCCATCGCAGGCCTTGTCGGTTCAGGCCGCACGGAGCTTGCGCGACTGGTCTTCGGTGCGGACCACAAGGCCACCGGCGTCGTGACCTTGAACGGTCAGGAGCTTTCGCTGCGCGGCCCCCGCGATGCGCTCAATGCCGGGATTGCCTACCTCACCGAGGATCGCAAGGCACTTGGCCTGTTCCTCGACATGACGATCAACGAGAACATCAATGTCGGGGTGATCGCCAAGGATGCGCGACCAGGCGGGTTCCTCGATTTCGGCAAGGCGAAGAAGCGCGCCGATGACGCGGTTTCGTCCCTGTCGATCCGAACGAAGAGCACGTCCATCAATGCCGGGGCCCTGTCGGGCGGCAACCAGCAGAAGGTGTTGCTGGCGCGCCTTCTGGAGACCAAGCCGCGGGTGGTCATCCTTGATGAGCCGACGCGCGGCGTCGACGTCGGTGCGAAGTCGGAAATCTATCGGATCATCGACGAGCTTGCCGAAAGCGGCATCGCCATCATCGTGATCTCAAGCGATCTGCCCGAGGTGATTGGTATCGCCGACCGCGTGTTGGTGATGCGCGAGGGACACATCGCCGGCGAGGTCGTCGCATCGCCGGACCGACCGATCGAGCAGGAGACCATCATGGCCCTTTCGACCGGTCCGGTCGGTCGAGACACAATGAGCGCGACGTAAGAGAGAACCTGAAATGAGCGCAATGCAGAGCGGACAGACAGCAACAGACAGGATGAGGCTGAGGTCGACCTTGACCGCCCTTGGTATGCTACCCGTCCTCATTCTTTTGGCCGTCGGCTTTCATCTTCTCAGCGGTCGCTTCCTGAGCGTCAACAATCTGTCGATCGTCATGCAGCAGGCGTCGATCAACACCGTGCTTGCGGCCGGCATGACATTCGTGATTCTGACGGGCGGCATCGATCTTTCCGTCGGATCGATCCTTTCCGCCTCCGCCATGGTCGGTGTCATCGTTTCCCTGTGGCCGGATGTCGGCATGCTTGGGATTCCCGCAGCAATTGCGGTCGGACTGGGATGCGGCCTCATCAATGGAGTTATCATCGCGTTTTTGAAACTCCCGCCCTTCATCGTCACGCTGGGTTCGCTAACGGCGATGCGCGGTATTGCCCGTCTTCTCGGCAACGACACGACCGTCTTCAATCCCGATCTGCCCTTCGACTTCATCGGCAATGGCAATCTGTTCGGCGTGCCATGGCTGGCGATCATCGCATTGGTGACGATCCTGGTGTCCTGGGTGATCCTCAAGCGGACGGTGCTCGGAACCTGGATCTACGCTGTCGGCGGCAATGTCGAGGCTGCACGCCTCACGGGCATCAAAGTGCCGCTGGTGCTTTTGTTCGTCTATTCGATGTCGGGCCTGCTATCGGGCCTCGGCGGTGTCATGTCGGCGGCCCGCCTGTACGCGGCAAACGGATTGCAGCTTGGCCAGGCTTATGAGCTCGACGCGATTGCAGCCGTCATTCTCGGCGGTACCAGTTTCGTCGGCGGCGTCGGGTCGATCTGGGGCACGCTGATAGGGGCTTTGATCATCGCTGTCCTGTCGAACGGTCTCATCCTCGTCGGGGTTTCCGACATCTGGCAGTACATCATCAAGGGACTTGTCATCATCGTTGCCGTCGGGCTCGACCGCTACAGGCTGAGAGGGCTTAGCCGCACCTGAGCTGCGGCTGAAGGAACCGGGTTACCGGATAACAAAGGCGCAGGAGGCGCCATAAGGAGGAAAGCATGCGCATGATCTCTAAACTGCTCACCGCCACCGCGCTCGCCGCGGCAATTGCAATGCCGGCCGCGGCAAAGGATCTTCAAAAGATCGGCATTTCGGTCGGCCTTCTGGGCAATCCATTCTTTGTAGCGACCATCAAGGGCATTGAAGACCGAGCCAAGGAAATCAATCCGAATGTTCAGGTGACCTCCGTTTCTGCCGATTACGACCTCAACAAGCAGGTTTCGCAGATCGACAGCTTCATTGCCGCGGGCGTTGACATCATCATGCTCAACGCTGTCGACGCCAAGGCAATTGCACCGGCCGTCAAGAAGGCTCAGGCCGCCGGCGTTATCGTCGCCGCCTTTGACGTGTCCGCACCCGGTGCAGACGTCACCGTCATGACGAACAACGTCAAGGCAGGCGAAGAAGCCTGCCAGTACATCGTCGACAAGCTCAGCGGCAAGGGCAATGTTGTCATCATCAACGGCCCGGCCTCGTCCTCGATCCTCGATCGCGTCCAGGGTTGCAAGAACGTCCTGTCGAAGAGCCCTGATATCAAGATCCTCTCTGACGACCAGAACGGCCAGGGATCGCGCGATGGTGGTCTTGCGATCATGCAGGGACTGCTGACGCGCTTCGACAAGATAGACGCCGTTTTTGCAATCAACGATCCGACCGGCATTGGCGCAGAGCTTGCCGCAAAGCAGTTGAACCGGAACGAGTTTTTCATCACCGCAGTCGATGGCGCTCCTGATATCGAAAAGTCGCTCGCCAGCGGCAACTCGATGATCAAGGCCTCCGCTTCGCAGGATCCCTACGTCATGGCCGGGGACTCGCTGAAGATGGCCGTCGATGTCCTGAATGGCAAGAAGCCGGCCGAAACGACGGTGCTTCTCGACCCGAAGTTGATCACGGCTGAAAACCTCAAGGACTACAAGGGCTGGACGGCAGCCCGCTAAGGTCTCCTCCCGAGTGGCCCGCCGTTGCCGCGTGCACGGCGGGTCGCCTTCCCTCAATGAAAATCTCAGGAAGCGGTTTGCCCATGTCCAAGATCGGTGTCCACTCATTTGTCTGGAGCGCCGGCTCGTCGAAGGATGAGCTCGATAAAGCTCTATCGAGGTCCCACGAACTTCAGTTCAAGCTTATCGAGTTTTCGTACCTCGATCCGAAACAGGTGGACGTGAAGTGGCTGGCGTCTCGCATTGAGGAGCTTGGCCTTGATGTCGCAATCAGCATGGGGCTGCCCTTAGAGGGTGACATCTCCAGTCATGATCCGGCAGTTGTTGCCAAGGGCGAGGATATTCTCGATCGCGCTGTGGCACTCGTGCGCGATCTGGGCGGTACCAAGCTTGCCGGCATACTGAGCTCGGCCCACGGCAAGCAGGAACATGCGCTGACGAAGAAGGGATGGGATACGAGCGTCGCCACCCTGTCGAGAGTGGCAGATCGAGCCAAGGCTGCCGGCGTTACGCTAAACCTCGAAATCGTCAATCGCTTCGAGAGCAATATGCTCAATACGGCGGCGCAGGGGATGGCCTATATTTCAGATACAGGCGCTGCGAACGTCTTTCTGCATCTCGATACCTTCCACATGAACATCGAAGAGGCCGACGTCGGCCTTGCAATCCGTCACGCCGCGGACAAGATCGGCTATGTCCATATCGGGGAAAGCCACCGCGGTTACCTCGGCACCGGAAATATCGATTTCGCCACCATCTTCGACGCTCTCGTGGCGATCGGTTGGGATGACTATGTAACCTTTGAATCCTTCTCCACTTCGATCGTCGACAAGGACCTTTCATTGAAGACGGCCATCTGGCGCAATCTCTGGGACGACAACGTTGCGCTTGCCGGGCATGCCCGTCAGTTTATCGAACTTGGGCTGGAAACCGCCAAGCGCAGGGCCGAACTGGTCAAGCAGACGCACTTGGCGTGGTCATAGGAATGGGCCGCTTAACCGCATACTCATGCGGTAGGCGCATGGAGTGACGGCTTTTTCAATCGCACGAACCTTCGCCGGAACGGCTGGCTTCGCGCATGGCCGGTCTTCAGGAGGGGCGGCGCGCCAGACATAACGGTTGTCCTTTCGCCGTCTCGGTCGGGCAAAATTTGATTCCATGCTTTTTGTGTAGACGCCGGCGATATCCGAACAAGGTTCGCCACCCGCCTGGGGTGATCCATTGGCTAGGTTGTTCCCAAGCGATTTTTTTTGCGCCACTCTTCGTACTCTCCGCGGGCATCGTCATGCAGCGGATAGTAGCGCTGCAACGACCCTCCCTCCATGAGTTTCATTCGCGAAAACTCCTCCCAATCGTGATGCTTTTGCGATTCTTCGATGACGCTCGCAGCAATTGCGACTGGAAGCACAACCACCCCGTCATCGTCGGCGACGATGATGTCTCCGGGGATTACCGTGACACCGCCGCAGGCAATCGGAACGTTGACGGCGTTGGGATAGATGCCAGTCTGCACATGATAGTTGGGCGTCCAGCCGCGCAGCCATAGAGGCAGATCCAGCTTCTCGACATTGGGCCGGTCGCGCATGCACCCATCGATCACGATGCCAGCGCCGCCTCTGCCTTTGAAATAGGTCGACATCATATCGCCGAAGACGCCCGAGCTCATGTCGCCGCGCGCGTCGACGACGACCACATCGCCCTCCTGCACGTGGTAAAGCACATGGCGGTGCAACTGCGTCTCCGGATCTGCATATTCTCCCTCGGTGAAGAGGTCGGGCCGCTGCGGCATGAATTGAAGCGTCAAGGCCGGCCCGACGATCGACTTGCCGTGATTTTGCGGCACGGGACCGACCATGTGCGGATTGCGGAAGCCCATGTGGCCTAGCGTGCCGGAGATCGTCGCGGCGCCGATTTCTTTCAATGCGTCGATCATCTCTCTGGGCGGTCGCGTAATCTCGGTCGTATGTGTCATTCCAGGCTCCCGTTGGATGGAACTACCAGTTTGTGACAGAACCGTCGCGGCGCTTCAGGTGAGGCGCTTCCCAGAAACGAAAGCTCTCTGCCTTGATCGCCTCTTCGTTGACCTCGACGCCGAGCCCCGGCAGATCGCTCACCGGATAGTCGGGGCCGTCGAGCCTTGGTTGCACGGGGAAGAAGTCGGAATTGTCAAAGCCCAGCTTTGCTTCGGGCGCCCTGGTCTCGAGCCAGGCGAAATTCGGTACTGCGGCGGCGAGATGGATGGTCGCGGCCGTGCAGACTGGGCCGAGGGGATTGTGTGGCATCAGGTCCACATAGTGCGCCTCGCTCCAACCGGCGACCTTCATCGCCTCGGTGAGCCCGCCAACATTGCAAACATCGAGCCGGTTGAACTGATGGATGCCACGCTCGATGTAGGGCAGGAATTGCCACTTGCTGGCAAATTCCTCGCCGATGGCGAACGGAATGTCGGTCATCCTGCGCAGGGACTCGTAGGCTTCTGGTGTCTCGTCGCGTATCGGCTCCTCGAGGAAATCAAGCACGCCGCGGCCGAGCTTGTTACAGAAGCTCGCAGCCTCTGCCACCGACAGCCGATGATGATAGTCGATGCCGAGGACGACCTCGTCGCCCAGCGCTTCGCGCGCCTTGTTCAGCATAGTTGCGGTCGCGGCGATCGACTCCCGCGGCTCAAAGATGTCCTTGCTGTTTTGCCCGACGGGGAAGAAGCGGATCGCCTGCCACCCTAGGGCACGCAGTTCGCGGGCCCGTTGGATGGCAACATCGCCTTCGGCCTCGTCGCCGGTCGAGGCGAAGGTGGGAATCCGGTCGCGCTGCTTGCCGCCCAGCAGTTCGTATACCGGCACCCCCAGCGCCTTGCCCTTGATGTCGTGAAGGGCAATGTCGATGGCGGAAATGGCCGCCTGCAGAACGCGCCCGCCTTCGAAGTATTGGCTGCGATAGACTTCTTGCCATATCCGACCAATCTGCATCGGGTCGCGGCCGATGAGAAACTCGCGATAGTGCTCGATTGCGCCAGACACGGCCTTCTCGCGACCGCTCAAGCCGCTCTCGCCCCAGCCGAAGATGCCGTTGTCGGCCTCGACCTTGACCAGCATCTGGTTACGCGTTCCGACCCATACCGGATAGGGCTTGATCGCCGTGATTTTAAACTTCGTGGTCATCCACGCCCTCGGTTCACACGCATCCGCTTGGTCTCAGTCGGCCTTGAGGGCCATTTCCGTTTCGCCGTCGAACAGATGCATCCGCTCCTGATCGAACTCGAGCCAGATCTGTTCGTCGGGCGCCACGGCAATGGTCGGCGGCACGCTGACATTGACGATGGCTCCGGACAGAAACGCCTGTACGAAGGTGACGTCCCCGGTCGGCTCCACCGTGTAGGCCTTGGCGGGGACGCTTCCGGGCGTCGCACTCTTGTGCAGCCTGATCGTCGAGTGACGTGCGCCGAGCACAACCTTCCTGGTTGTTGCCCTTGCGACCTTCTGGGCGTTGATTGGCGAGAGCTCGAGGCGCCAGCCCTCCGGGCTTGTCAGCACAGTATTGCCGCTTGCCGTTGATGCCTCCAGCGGAACAAGGCTCATTGCCGGGCTGCCGACGAAGCTCGCGACGAACATGTTCACCGGATGGGCAAAGACCTCTGCCGGTGAATCGTATTGCTGCAGGTAGCCGCCATTCATCACCGCCATCCGGTCGGCCATCGTTACCGCTTCGAGTTGGTCGTGGGTCACGTAGATGACCGTCGCCTTGAGGTCCTGGTGGAAGCGCTTGATCTCCGAGCGCATCTGCACGCGCAGCTTTGCGTCGAGGTTGGAGAGTGGCTCATCCATCAGGAATACCGCCGGATCGCGAACGAGGGCGCGGCCCAGCGCCACGCGCTGCTGTTGCCCGCCCGAAAGTTCGCGTGGCTTGCGCTCGAGCAGCTGCGTCATGTCGAGTACTCGCGCCGCTTCCCTGACCTTCTTGTCGATCTCGTTCCTTGGCAATTTGCGCATCTGCAGCGGGAACGCCAGATTTTTGTAGACCGATTTCTGCGGATAGAGCGCATAGTTCTGGAACACCATTGCGATGTCCCGGTCCTTGGGGTCGAGATCGTTGACCACCCGGTCGCCGATGACGATGTCGCCAGAGGTGATGGGGATGAGCCCCGCCACAAGATTGAGTGTGGTTGTCTTGCCGCAGCCTGAAGGGCCGACGAGCGCAACGAATTCGCCGTCGTTGACCGTCAGCGAAACATTGTTGACAGCTTTGAAGCTGCCATAGGTCTTGACCAGATTCTTGAGGACCACGTGGGCCACCGGCAACTCCCCTAGTGCTTGACTGCGCCTTCCGTGAGTGCGCGTACGAAGTATCGTTGCAGGACGAGGAACAGGACCACGACGGGCACGCTCATCATGAAGCTGGCCGCCATCAGGCCCGGAAAGTCCGTTGTATTTTCCGAAAAGAAGCGCTGGATGCCGACGGGCAGTGTCAACTGCTCGTTCTTGGAGAGGAAGGTGTAGGCGTAGATGTACTCGTTCCACGCGCCAATGAAGGAGTAGATCGCCGTGGCGATGATGCCTGGCGCCGAGAGCGGCATCACGATGAGGACAAATGCCTGGAACCGCGTGGCCCCGTCGATGCGCGCCGCCTGCTCGAGTTGCACCGGGATGTTGTCGTAGAAGCCCTTGAGGAGCCAGATTGCCAGCGGCAGGCCGAATGTGAGGTAGGTAAGGACGAGCGACCCATGCGTGTTCACGAGTCCGATCGCGCGCATCAGGATGAAGAGTGGCACGAGAAAGATCACTGCCGGGAACATGTTCCGAAGCAAGACGGTGAAGAACAGAAAGTTCCGGCCCGGGAAGGTGAAGCGTGAAAAGGCGTAGGCCGCAGGAACTGCCACGATCACCGAAAGGATGGTTGTGGCGGTGGAGACGAAAAGGCTGTTCCAGAAGAAGCGCAGGAAGTCCTGGCCGACGCTGTTTTGCGGATCGAGCAGCTTCTGGTAGCTGGCAAGCGTGGGTTGGTCCGGCCACCATTGTGGCGGGAATTGCATGGCCGCGAAACCTGACTTGATCGAGGTGATCAGCATCCAGATCATCGGCAATGCGGTGTAAAGCAGCATGAACACAAGGAAGATGCGTCCGCCCCACCGCCATCCATCAATGCGCCTGCGGCGGCGCGCCTGGTTTCGATGAGCAATTTCGGCAATCGTGCTCATTCATTTCCATCCTTCTGCTCGTTGCCGCTCAGTGCGCGGACGTAGAAGTAGCCGAGCGACATCAGGATCAGGAACAGCAGCACAGAATAGGCCGATGCCACCCCCCAGCGCTGGCGGCCGAAGGCGAGTTCATAGATGTGGGTGATCCAGATATGCGATGCGTTCGACGGCCCGCCGCCGGTCATGATCCAGGGGATGATGAAGGAATTGAAGTTGGCCACTGCCAGCAGAAGGATCGTCACCGTCGAGACGTTCCTCAGGTGCGGAAAGGTGACGTGCCAGAACCGCTGCCATGCATTGGCCCCGTCGACTTTTGCGGCGCGCAGCAACTGGTCGGGAACCGTCTGCAGGCCGGCCATCATCATGATCATGGCAAACGGAAACTCTCGCCAGATATTGACGACGATCAGCGAGGGGAGCACCGTGCTGACGCTGTCGATGAAATTCGGCGGCCGGTCTGCCAGTCCGAGGCCGACAAGCACCGCGCCAATGATCCCGAAGTCCGAATGGTAGATCCATTTCCAGATATAGGACGCGGCAACCGCGCTGATGACCCAGGGAATGATCAGGACGGCACGCAGGATGCCCCGACCGACAAAGTCGCGATGGAGCGCCAGGGCACAGGCAAATCCCAGGACAAATGAGATGAAGGTCGATCCCAGTGTCCAGATGAGAGTATTCGAGGTGACCTTCCAGAACACCGGACTTGTGAGGATGGCGATGTAGTTGTCGAGGCCGACGAAGATCTTGTCCCGAAGCTGCAGGCCAGGCGGTGTATTGAAGAAAGACAGCTCGACCGTGTAGTAGATGGGGTAGGCTATGACGACAAGCATCACAGCAATCGCAGGAAGCACGTACGCGTAGTCAGCGCGATGCTCCCACATCTTTCGCAGCACGCCGGACCTATCGGGGTGCAGTCTTCGGCTAACCTCGGCCTTGCCAGTCAAGATCGTCACTGTGCCGCACCCTTGTTCTTCGGAGCAAACCGGCTGCAATCAGCGCAGCCGGTCAGATCGTCAGGCCCGGACTAGAGTCCGCCATCCGTCAGGTCTTTTACCTTCTTGGCTGCGTCGTCCGCTGCTTGGTCGACGGTCATGGCCCCGGTCAGGGCATTCTGCAGCATGTCCGGGACGATGATGTTCATGATCTCGGGGGACTGCGGCAGCGCCGGGAACGGGATGCCGTATGGCAGCATCGAGGTCGTGACATCGAGGAACTTGATGCTGTCCAGACGTTCCTTCATCCATTTGGTCTTGAAGCCGTTAAGATTTCCCGGGTTCGAGCCGGCATAGGCCATCTTCAGCGACCATTCCGGGCTCGTCCACATGCAGATGATAGCCTTTGCAGCCGGCTCGTCTACCTTGCCGCCCTCCACATATTCGGGCTTCAGGATATGAATGTTGGAGCCGCCAAACACGACGGCACGCTTGCCGTCCGGGCCGGTGGGAATGAGGCCATAGCGCATGTTGTCGATTACCGTCTGCGCCTTGACCTTGTCGGTATCCGTCGCCTTTTTCTGCAGGTCGAGCATGACGTTGTAGTCGGACGGGTGCGAGATCATCATGCCGAGCTGGCCAGCGAGGAAGAGGGGCTGGTTGTCGGCCTGCTGGTTGGTAAGCGCCGAAACCGGAACCGACTTGTCGCGCACATACATATCGTAGGAGGCTTGCAATGCCGCCTTGCTCTGCGGGGAGTTCAGCTCGATCACCTTATACGTCGGGTTGGCCGTAGCTTCGTCGAAGACGCCGCCGCCATAGGCCCACAGCTGAGGCATGAAGCGGTACGGTGTATTTCCGGCATTCTTGCGCGCCACGAGGCCATAACCGGCAATTCCGAGCTTGTCGTGGATCTGCTTGGAATACTTCACGACGTCGTCCCAGGTTGCCGGAGCCTTGTCCGGATCAAGGCCCGCACGCTTGAAGATGTCGGCGTTCCAGATGAACGCCATCGTTTCGTTGTTGGTCGGAATGCCGTAGGTCACCCCATCCCAGGTTACGGCCTTCATTGCGCCCGGCCAGAAATCCTCGGTCGAATACCCCACATCCTCCGGTTTGAGCGGCTGCAAATAGCCCTTTGAGGCAAACTCGGTGCCGCCGAGGATCTGCAGGCGGACCGCCATCGGTGCTGCATTGCCAAGGAGTGCGGTGCGGAACTTGTCCAGCAGGTCGTTATAGGTGAGAGCCTGTTCCTCAAGCTGGATGTTTGGATAGGTCTTGCGGAAGGTCTGGAAGAAGTCCTTGTAATACTGGCGCAGGAGGTCGGGGTCGCCCTCGAACACGCCCTGATACCAGAAAGTCAGTCGCCCCTTATAGTCGAGCGGGGTGACCTTGGCGCAATCACCCGCCGTGTCAAAATCCTGGGTGCCGGCAATGGAGCGCACATATTGCGGCGACCACTTGCTCAAATCGATCGACGCACCGAGCGCCGACGCAGACATCAACGATATCATCAAAGCGGTTGAGACAGTGCCGCGCAGGACGGCACCTCCGAGTGAAATCCTCGTCATAGGTATCCTCCGGGTTCGCTCCCATGCCGCTCTGCCTCAAGGCGAGCGGTCTCTTGCTCCTCGGCCGCAGGACGTTCTTATCCAGTGTATGCCTTAAAGCTAATTATACGTTTTCAGATCGTCGATTGCCTGTCAACCGGCGAAATCGTACATTGTTTGGGCGAGCCTCGCGTGATATTTAAGTAAGCCGTGTATTAATTGGGGACAGTCTTGGCCGATACGAGCGCTTTCAAAGCACAGCCACCCGAAGGGATCGACGCGATCGGGGCCTCCAGCGAGGGCGCCTCGCTCTATCAACTGATCAGGGAAGACATCATCGAAGGGCGGCTCGCCGCCAACGAACGGCTTGTGGTCACCGACCTCGCCCGACGTCACGGCACCTCGACCAATCCCGTGCGCGAGGCTCTGCAACTGCTGCGCGGGGAGGGCTTTGTTACCCTTGTTCCCAATCGCGGAGCGCGCGTTCGGCCGATTGACCAGGATTTTGTTCGAGACATCTACGAGATTGGAGTGTTGATCGAGCCGGCCCTGACGCGATGGTTCGTCAGCATGGCGACTGTCGAAGACATTGCTGAACTCGAACGCATCCAGGCCCTGATTGAAGAGAACGACTTCGCCGACACGCTCAGGCACAGTGAGCTCGACACCGCCTTTCACACCGTAATGTACCAAAAGCACTATAACCGCCATGCCGCCGAGCTTTGGTGGAAGCATCGCGAAGTGCTTCGAGCCGTGAGCCGGCGTTTCAACTTCACACTCGCCCGGCGTGCGGCGATCCTTAGCGAGCATCGAGAGCTCATCGAGCACGTAAAGGCGGGCAACGCGAACGAGGCAGCCGAGCTTATTGCGCGCCATGTCGAGGGCTCCGGCCGACACATCCTCGAACACATGCGTGCGCGCAACGCCGCTCGGGCAGGATAGAAAAGATCGCCTGGAATATCGTTATCCCAACCACTTCGGATAAAGGCAGTTGAGATGAAAATCACCAGCGTGCGGCCGTGGCTGATCAAGTCCGAGGCTTCCTATTGGGGAGAGTTTCTGTTCGTCGAAGTGACGACGGATGAGGGGGTGAGCGGCTGGGGAGAGATCACCACCACGACAAGGCTTGCCAATCGCGCCCTCTGCACGATCCTGCGGCAGATCGGTGCCGCAGTGGCGGGCGAGGACCCGGCGCGTATCGAGTATCTCTGGCACAAGATATTCCGCAGCTTCACCTACATGGGCAGTCGCGGGGCCGCGGTCGAATGCGTGAGCGCCATTGACATTGCTCTCTGGGACATACGAGGCAAGGTACTCGGCAAGCCGATTTACGAGCTGTTGGGCGGATCGGTACGCGATGAAATTGCGCTCTACACTCACCCCAACCAGGCCAAATTTACCAGCAAGGAGGCTGTCGTCCGCGAAATTCGCGACATCGTCGAATCTGGCCACACTGCTCTCAAGTTCGATCCCTTCCCCTACCAGGGGCGCGCCGCCGATGGCCAGCCTCGCGAACAGCGGGACGGGTACCTCGATGGCAGCATGTCCCGCAAGGACGAGCGCGAAGCCGCCGAACTCACGGCTCTGATCCGGGAAACGGCAGGCTCTGATGTCGACATTCTCATCGATGCGCATGGCCGGTTCGACGTTCCGACCGCCATTCGCCTTTGTCGAAGCCTCGAGGAGGCTGGTCAGATCGACTGGTTCGAGGAGCCCTGTCCGCCGGAGAGCCTCAATGCTCTCCGACAGGTCCGTGAGAAGGTCAGCGCCGCCATCTCGTGGGGCGAGCGCGGCCACACCAAGTGGGATTTCGTGCCGGTACTGGAAAACAGGCTCGCTGACTACATCATGCCTGATGTGACCTGGGCCGGCGGCATTACTGAACTCAAGAAGATTTCTGCCCTGTGCGAAGCCTATTACATCCCGGTCTCGCCGCATGACGCCGCAGGGCCGATCAACGTGGTTGCGGGAGCGCAGGTGATGATGACCGTTCCCAACTTCTACAAACTCGAAACGTCGGAGTGGAACCTCGGCAAATACGATCACCTCATCGACAGACCGCTCGATGTTTCGAACGGCAGCCTCAAGCTTGCGCCCAGACCTGGTCTCGGTGTTGAAATGAACCGCGACTACCTTCAAGACCACGAGATAGAGCTGGCCTAGCAACGCTCTACGCCGCCCCAGCGAGCGCGGCGACGAGCCCCACCCACCAAAACGAGGACAAGTCATGCCAGAGGCAGATGGAGCCGACGAGGCGCTCAATCGGGTGAACATGCATTCCAAGCCGTCCGACCTTCGCATCACCGACATGCGAGTAGCAGAAATTGTCGGCGCGCCGTTCACCTCGGTGCTGCTCAAGATTTACACCAACCAGGGCATCGTCGGGCTTGGCGAGGTGCGCGACGGTGCCAGCGCCACCTATGCCCTGATGCTGAAGAGCCGGTTGCTTGGCGAGAACCCTTGCAACATCGATCGACTGTTTCGCCGGATCAAGCAGTTCGGCGGGCACGGCCGGCAAGGCGGTGGCGTATCGGCGGTTGAAATCGCGTTGTGGGATCTGGCCGGCAAGGCCTATGGCGTCCCCATCTACCAGATGCTCGGCGGTCGGTTTCGGGAAAAAGTGCGCGTCTACTGCGATACCGACGCAACGGTGCCGAGCGGCACCGAGACCGGAAAGCGCCTCAAGCAGCGCATGGAGCTCGGCTTCACCTTCCTCAAGATGGATCTTGGGCTGATGCAGATCGCGGATGTGCCCGGTGCGGTCGTGTTTCCGGCCGGCTCACTGGAAGGCTACCGCCACAGTCCCACTCGCGGGCCGCTGAAGACCAATGACGAGCGGCGCGTCCGCAACGCTGCGTACGATTTGCATAACGTCCAGCACCCGTTTACCGGCCTCCACTTTTCCGACAAGGGCCTCGACCTGCTTGAGCAATACATCGCCGAGGTTCGGGAGGTCATCGGCATGGATGTGCCGCTGGCGATCGACCATATCGGCCATATCTCGTTGCAGAACGGGATTCGCCTTGCCAGGCGAATTGAAAAATACGTGCCAGCCTGGCTCGAGGATGTGATCCCTTGGCAATACACCGAGCAGTATCAGCGACTGCAGGAGGCCACCACGGTGCCGATCTGCACCGGCGAGGATATCTATCTCAAGGAGGGCTTCGAGCCTCTGCTCAAGAGCGGCGGCGTCTCCGTGATCCACCCGGACCTGCTCACCAGCGGGGGCATCCTCGAGACCAAGAAGATTGGCGATATGGCGCAGGACGATGGTGTCGCCATGGCCATCCATATGGCAGAAAGTCCAATCGCCGCAATGGCTGCGGCACATGTCGCGACCGCGACCGAAAATTTCATGGCGCTCGAATACCACTCCGCCGATGTCGACTGGTGGGACGATATCGTCACGGGCCTTCCCAAACCGCTGGTGAAGAACGGCTTCATCACTGTTCCGGACAAGCCGGGGCTCGGGATTGACGACGTCGTCGACGAGGTGATCTCGCGGCATCTGCAGCCGGGTGTTACCGGCATTTGGCAGCCTACGGATCACTGGGACAATGAGTATTCCTGGGATCGCACCTGGAGTTGAGGAAAAAGGAACGAAGATGAAGATCACCGATCTCCGCTGCGCCGTCATCGGCAAGCACCCGATCGTGCGCATCGTTACGGACGAGGGCCTCTATGGCCTGGGCGAAGTCGAATTCACCAAGTCCTACCTCAAGCCCTTTGTGCTGCATTTCCGCGAGGCGCTGGTCGGCGAGGACCCGACCGACGTCGAGAGAGTCATGCTGAAGATCCGCCAACGCGGCTCTTTCAAACCGTACGGCGCGGCGGTGAGCGCTATCGAGCATGCATTGTGGGATATTGCTGGCAAGGCTGCGGGCGTGCCCGTCTATAAACTGCTCGGCGGCAGGGTGCGGGACAAGGTGCGCGTCTACAACGGCTCGGTTCGCCAAAAACGCACGGGCGACCGGCCGGAGGATTACGCCGCTGACGTGAAGTGGATGATGGAGCAGCCGCAGAACTTCTTCATGATCAAGCAAGGGATCTCGTTCCACTCCAACATGAAGGACACCATCGAGGGCTTCCACTACGGCGTGACGCAGAAGAAGGCCGGCTATCACGGCGCCATGGATCAGGGCGTGATCAGCGAGCGCGGTTTCAATCACATGATCGACTGCGTGATCGCAATGAAGGAAGTGCTGGGCGACAAGGTCAGCCTGGCGCTCGACTGCGGCCCCGGCTGGATGCTGCCCGATGCGATCAAGTTCGCCCGCGCGGTCGAGAAGTACAATTTGATGTGGCTCGAGGACATGCTGACTGGCGACTATGTGCCATGGGTCAATCCGCAGGCCTATCGGGAGCTGACAACCTCCACCTCGACGCCAATCCACACTGGTGAGCAGATCTACCTGCGACACAATTTCAAGGAGCTGATCGAAACGCAGGCGGTACGCGTCATCGGCCCCGATCCAGCCGATGTCGGAGGCATTGCCGAGCTCAAATGGGTCGCCGAGCACGCCTACATGCACTCGATCCTGATGGCGCCGCACGGCACTGCCAACGGTCTGCTCGGCCTCGGCGCGTTGATCAATGTCTGCGCTACCTTGCCGGCAAATTACATCGCCTTCGAATATCCCACCGCCTCCGATCCCTGGTGGGAGGATCTGGTAATCGGCTTGCCGCCGCAGATCGTCAAGGACAGCATGGTGGACCTGCTGGAAGCGCCGGGGCTCGGCCTCGATATAGACGCTGAAACGGCCAGGAGATATCTGAGGGAAGAGGATGCGGGCTTTTTCGACTGAAGCTTTCTCCACTTGCCCGCAGCAGCAATAGGAGCGGCGAAACCAGTCCGCGTCGTCTATATTCCCGCGTCCTTAGGGGCGGCTTCTCGAAAATCGTGTTCCATATACAACTGACTACTATTCCTCGAATACCTTGCCGGTGCGAGCCTCGAGCCGGTAGCGGTTGCCGGGATAGATGAGGCGGGCGGTGGAGACGACGTGCCGCCCGGACCAGGTGCGGCGGCGGATGGCCAGGCAAGGCTCGCTCTTCAGGATCGTCAGGAGCTTGCACTCCCAGGACTGCGGCATGGCCGCCTCGACGATGTGCTCGGATCCGCTCAGCGGGGCGGCAGCCGTCAGATAGGCGTTTGGGGTCAGAGAGGCAAAGTCCTGCGCCAGATAATCGGGGGCTGCTGCCGGATTGACGAACCGGTCTTCGATCTGCACCGGCACGCCGTTTTCGCTGTGCACGATCAGGGAGTGAAAGACGGGTGCGCCGATGTCGAGCTCTAGTGCGTCGGCCGTCTCGGGGGATGCTGTCTCCTGCGCCAGAATGACCACCGAGGCCTCATGCGCGTGGCCGCGCTCAGCAATCTCTTCGGCAATATTGCGCACCTCGAACAGGGCCGAATACCCCTTGCGCTCCGCGACAAAGGAGCCGACGCCCTGGATGCGAACCAGCTCGCCTTCGTTTGCGAGTTCACGCAATGCCCTGTTGGCGGTCATCTTGCTGACGCCGAGTTCGTTCACCAATTCGTTTTCGGAAGGCACGCGATGCTTCGGAGGCCACTCGCCGCTATGGATGCGGTCGAGTATCATCTGCTTGACGCCGGCGTAGAGCGGTGCGGTATCGTTATCCCTCATCATCTCGCTTGGACGCTTCATTGCCTATTCCCTTTGCAAGCGCGGAATCCGCTCGATAAGTCGACTTTCCTCTTGCATAACACAAAATATCTCATATGGTACCATATACAACCTCTCGAAAGATCGATCAACAAGGTCGGCGTCGAGCAAGCCGGCGAAGACCGGTGTCGGACCGCAAGGTCAATCGTCACTTCAGAGGAGATAGAACCAATGAAATTCAGCGCGCTTCTTCTTTCCAGCGCCTTTGCGCTCTCGGCCTTCGTCGCGCCCGTCGTCGCCAAGGACTGGAAGACGGCCACCATTACGCTTGAGGGGGCCTATGCGCCCTGGAACATGACCAATGCCGACGGCACGCTCGGTGGCTTCGAGCCCGAACTTGCCAAGGTTTTGTGCGAACGTGCCAAGATCGACTGCAAGCTCGTCGCATCCGATTGGGATGGCATGATCCCGGCACTCAATGCCGGCAAATTCGACGTCATCATGGATGCGCTGTCGATCACCGATGACCGCAAGAAGGTCATCGGCTTCACCATCCCTTATGCTGCGACGCCGGCCGCCTTCGCGACCGCCAAGGACAGCCCGCTTGCCAATGCAGCCGGTACCGGTGCGACGATCAAGATGACGCCCGGCCAGACCGGCGTTAAGGAAGTCGATGCGCTGAAGGAAGCCTTCAAGGGCAAGACGATCGGAATTCAGGCTGCGACCGTTTACGCGAAGTTCGTTTACGACAATTTCGGCGATATCGCGGAGATCCGCGAGTACAAGACCGGCGCCGACCGCGATCTCGATCTGCAGAACGGCCGTATTGATCTTGGCTTCGACGATGCCGTGTATTTCGCCAATGCCTTCCAGTCCGCAAACGACACGCTGGCCTTTACCGGCCCCGAGATCGTTGGCCCGATCTGGGGTGAGGGCGAGGGTCTCGGCATCCGCCAGGCCGATACCGACCTTCGTGACAAGTTCAACGAAGCGATCAAGTCCGCACTCGCCGACGGTACCGTAAAGAACCTCTCGATGAAGTGGTTCAAGGTCGACGTCAGCCCGCAGAACTGATTTCCGGCAAAGGCCGGAGGTCCCGGTCTCCGGCTTCAAGGCCGGGGACCGCATGCTATTCTGACACCGCCGGGACAGCGGCGGGCGCGGGGAACATGATATGGCAACACTGGAACTGATTGGGTTCGGCTCGACCGGATGGGGGGCGCTTCTTCTGCTCGCCGCGTTGATGACGCTTGCCGTGACCGCAAGCGCGCTTGCGATCGGCGCGGTGCTCGGCGCGATAATCTCTGCTGCCAAGCTCTCCGGCAAGGCCTGGCTTGTTGCGCTCGGCAACGTCTACACGACTGTCTTTCGCGGTGTGCCGGAATTGCTGATCATCTACCTCATCTATTTCGGAGGGTCCTCCGCAGTCACCTCGATCGGCAAGGCAATGGGCTATGAGGGCTTCCTCGGGCTGCCGTCGTTTCTGGCCGGTGCGCTGGCTGTGGGGATCATCTCCGGCGCCTATCAGGCGGAAGTATTCCGCGGGGCGTACCTTGCCATTTCCAAGGGTGAATTGGAGGCGGCATCAGCGATCGGCATGCATCGCGGTCTGCGCTTTCGCCGGATCATCATTCCGCAGGTGCTGCGCTTCGCAATCCCTGGTCTCGGCAACGTCTGGCAGCTCAGCCTCAAGGATTCCGCACTGATCTCGGTGACCGGTTTGGCGGAACTGATGCGCACCAGCCAGGTCGCTGCCGGTTCCACACGACAGTATTTCCTGTTCTTCATCGTCGGCGGCATCCTCTACCTGATCCTGACAAGCCTCTCCGACCGGGTTTTCAATGAAGCAGAGCGGCGCGCCAATCGCAGCATGCCGACAGCGGCCATGGGAAAGGCGTGAGGTAACACGATGGATTTCGCTTTTCTCGCCCAAACGATGACGACCCTGCTCAAAGCCGTCCCGATGACCTTGGCTCTGTTCTCCCTCTCGGTCTTCTTCGGTGGTCTTCTGGCCCTGCTGATCGTCTGGATGCGTGTCGCCGGCAATCCGGTGCTGTCGTCGATTGCCAAGGGATACATCTTCATCTTTCGCGGCTCGCCCCTGCTGATCCAGATGTTCCTCGTCTTTTATGGCCTCGGCCAGTTCGGTTTCATCCGCTATTCCTTCCTTTGGCCGTTCCTGCGTGAACCGTTCGTTTGTGCGGTACTGTCACTGGCACTCTGCACCGCCGGCTATTCTGCCGAGATCTTCCGTGGTGGCATTCGCGCCGTCTCGCCGCGCGAGATCGAGGCCGCTCGCTCGATCGGCATGTCCGGTGCTCTTCTCGTGCGCCGCATCCTGGCGCCGATCGCATTCCGGCACGCGCTTCCGGCCTACTCCACCGAGATCGTCCTGATGATGAAATCGACGGCACTCGCAAGCCTGGTCACCGTATGGGAAGTGACCGGCGTGGCACAGCGGCTGATCTCGCAAACATACCGCACGATGGAAGTGTTCCTCTGTGCGGCGATCATCTATCTCGTTCTCAACTTCATCATCCTGCAGGCGATGTCCCTGCTTGAATATTCGCTCTCGCGACACCGCCGTGCGATCCCGCCGGCGCTGAAAGCCTGAGAGCCCTCCGGACACGATTGGAGCTTCCATGCCAGGCGTTACCCGACTTTCCGTTCGCAACATCCGCAAAAGCTTCGGCACGCACGAGGTCTTGCGTGGCATCTCGCTCGATGCCGAGGATGGCGACGTCATTTCCCTGCTCGGTGCCTCGGGTTCGGGCAAGTCCACCTTCCTGCGCTGCATCAACCTGTTGGAAACGGCAACCGACGGCGAAATCTGGGTGGATGGCGAGCAGATCCGCATGATCCACAAGGGCGGCACGAGCCGGCCGGCGAGCCAGAAGCAGGTCGACCATATCCGCTCGGAACTGGGCATGGTCTTCCAGTCCTTCAATCTGTGGTCACACATGACGATCCTGCAGAATGTAATCGAGGGACCGGTCCACGTGCTCAAGCGTCCGCGTTCCGAATGCGTCGCCGAGGCAGAGGCGCTTCTCGAAAAGGTGGGCATTGCCGACAAGCGCCACGCCTATCCAGCGCACCTGTCGGGCGGCCAGCAGCAGCGCGCAGCGATCGCCCGGGCACTCGCGATGAAACCGAAAGTCATGCTCTTCGACGAGCCGACGTCGGCGCTTGACCCGGAGCTCGTCGGCGAGGTGTTGCGTGTCATGCGCGCGCTTGCCGAGGAGGGGATGACGATGCTGGTCGTCACGCACGAGATGAGCTTTGCGCGCAATGTTTCCAATCGCGTTGTCTTCATGAAGGAAGGCCTGGTCGAGAGCAGCGGCGCACCGGACGACATGTTCGGGGGGGGCGCGTCACCGGCCTTCCGGCAGTTCATCGGTCATTTCGGAAGCGGGCAATGACGGTCACCATCGACACGCTGATCGGCTGGCGTGACATTGCACGCGTTGCGGCCGGCGAGACGCTTGCGCTTTCACCCGCAGCCTGGGGCCGCATCGACAATGCCAGCCGGATCATTGAACGCATTGTCGAGACAGGGATACGTGCCTACGGCATCAATACAGGCGTCGGCGCGCTTTCCGATACGGTCGTCGATCGCAACTTACAAAGCCGGCTGTCGCGCAACATCGTCCTCAGTCACGCCTGTGGCGTCGGCGAACTCCTGGCGGGCCGCGAGGTCCGGGCAATCATCACGGCGCAAGTCGCCAATTTCGCGCATGGCCATTCCGGCGTACGGGCGGATATCATCCGCCACCTCACGGCATTTTTGGAGCACGATTGCGTGCCTGATGTCCCGTCGAGGGGCTCAGCCGGTTACCTTACGCACAATGCCCATACTGCGCTCGTCCTCATCGGGGAAGGAAGCGCATCGGTGGCGGGCAGGCGCATGAACGGCCGGGAGGCTCTCGATGCCATTGGTCTTGAACCACTCGTGCTCGGTGCAAAAGAGGGGTTAAGCCTCGTCAACGGAACGGCCTGTGCAACGGGTTTAGCCAGCGTCGCGCTAGCACGCGCGAACCATCTGCTCGACTGGGCCGATGCTGTGGCAGCCCTGACGCTGGAAGCTTGCGGGTGTCAGATGGCGGCCTTCGACGAGGCGGTGCTAGCGCTTCGTCCGTCGCGCGGCATCGCGCATGTCGGCGCTTCCTTGAGGCGGCGCCTGGAGGGCAGCGGGCTGATCGCAGCAGCGCTCGCAAAACGCACGCAGGATGCGCTCAGCCTACGCTCGGTCCCGCACGCCCATGGAGCAGCTCGCGACGTCTTTGACAATGCATCCGACGTCGTCGATCGCGAACTTGCCTCAGTCACCGACAATCCGGCGGTCTCGGGAACACCTGAAAATCCTGTCGTCTCGTCGGAGGCCCATGCCGTGGCGCCAGCCCTCGCGCAGGCGTCCGACAGCCTCGCGATCGCCCTTGCGCAGATATCGGCCATGAGCGAGCGCCGTATGGATCGGCTCGTCAATCCGCTGATCAGCAACCTGCCGCCTTTTCTGGCGAGCGATGCCGGCAGTAATTCCGGCTTCATGATCGCGCAATATACCGCGGCCGCGCTCAGCAACGAGAACCGCAGACTGGCCGCACCCGCTTCCACCGATGGCGGCGTTACCTCCGGCCTGCAGGAGGATTTTCTCGCGCATCCAACGGCTGCGGCAAATAAGCTCCTTTCGGTCATCGACAACGCTGAATATATAGTCGCCATCGAGTTGATGGCGGCAGCCCAGGCGCATGACTTCCTGGCGTCGACAGCAAAGCGCGCCAAGGGGACGGACGCAATCCACCGTGCGGTACGTCAGGTCGTCCCGCATTACGCCGACGATCGCCCGTTGGCTGCCGACATCGAAGCGCTTCGTAGCTTTATCCGGCAAGAAGCACCGCCCGAATTGATCTGAGGAGCAGAAATGACAGCTGATTTCGACGTTGCCGTGATCGGCCTCGGCGCCATGGGAAGCGCTGCCATCTCCTTCCTTGCGGCGCGCGGCGCCAGGACGATTGGCATCGACGCCTATTTTCCTGCCCATGCGCTCAGCTCTTCGCATGGAGATAGCCGCCTGATCCGGATGGGCTACTTCGAAGATCCGTCCTATGTGCCGCTGCTGCAGCGCGCCTATAGCAACTGGCGCACTTTGGAGGCGCGGCTTCGCACGGAAATTCTGACGATCACCGGTGTTCTCCAGATCGGGGCTGAAGACAGCAAGATCGTTACGGGCACACGCGCGTCCTGCAAGATGCACGACCTGCCGCATGAGGTCCTCGACAAGATGGACGTGGCGCGTCGGTTTCCCGCCTTCCAACTGGATGACGAGGACGTTGCTGTCCTCGATCCAAAGGGGGGCTATCTCAGGCCCGAGGCGGCTGTCATGGGCTATCTCAAACTTGCAGCGCAGGATGGTGCGGTTCTTCACTTCGGCGAACGGGTAACAGCGATCGAGCCGGGCGACGGCGGGGTGACGATCCGATCGGCTGAGGGCCACTATCGTGCCAAAAAGGTGGTGGTTGCCACCGGCTCGTGGATCGCCGAACTCATTCCCGATTTGAAGGAACACGCAGTACCGATCCGACAGGTCGTCGCCTGGTATCAGTCGCAGGACGGATTTGCGACGGAACCGCAGCGCATGCCGTGCTTCCTTCGGGACGAGGGGGCAGAGGGCTCTTACTTCGGTTTTCCGGCGATCGGCATGGACAGCGTCAAAGTCGGGAGGCACGCGCATTTCCGCGAGCCGATCGATCCCAACCAGCCCAATCCGCCCGTCAACGACAGAGATACGGCACTCCTCGATAGCTTTATCGCCAGGCGCGTGCCGGCCGCTGCCGGACCGCGGGTCAGCGCCGTGACATGCCGCTACACGATGCTGCCGAGTGAGGATTTTCTGCTCGACCTTGCCCCTGGTAACCCGAACGTCGTCGTCGCGTCGCCCTGCTCCGGCCATGGCTTCAAGTTCACGAGCGTCGTCGGCGAGATTCTCGCCGACCTGGCACTTCAAGGTGGAACCAGCTTGCCGGTTGCAGCCTTCTCGTTCGATGCGATGAACCGCTTCGTCTCGGCCCGCAAATCGGCGTGACGCTCCAGGCTAGCTGCAGCGCAATCCGGTTTCCGCATTGAACAGGTGGATTGCTTGCGGATCGAAGGTGAGCGTCAGCATCTCACCATTCTCCAAGCTCGTGCGCGGCGGCAGGCAGGCCATGATCCGTTGCGTGCCCGCAAAAGCGGTGACGACAAGCTCGGGACCAGTCAATTCTGCAACCTCGCATTTCGCCGGTAGCGTGAGGCCGGACGAACCAAGCCGAAGTGCTTCCGGCCGTATTCCGACAATCAGCTTCTGGCCATCTCTGGGCTCGGCTTGAAGTCCGCCCGGAAGAGGTAGCGCGATGTCGCTGCCCTCGATCTGAAGTTTGCTGCCGCGAACCGTAGCGTTCAAAAGGTTCATTGGCGGCGCCCCGACAAACGTGGCGACATAAAGAGTTGCCGGTCGATCGTAAATCTCCGACGGGCTGCCGAGCTGCTCGATCCGCCCATCGCGCATAACCGCGATGCGGGTGGCGAGCGTCATGGCCTCGATCTGGTCGTGCGTCACATAGACCACCGTGGTCTTGAGCATCTGATGCAGGCGCTTGAGTTCGGTGCGCATCTCCATGCGCAGTTTTGCGTCCAGGTTGGATAGCGGCTCGTCGAACAGGAAGACTTCCGGCTTGCGCACAAGGGCGCGGCCGATTGCAACGCGCTGGCGCTGGCCACCCGACAGTTGACTTGGCCTGCGGTCGAGCAGGCTTTCGATCTGCAGCAATTTCGCTGCATCGCGTACCGCCGTGTCGCGCTCGGCGCTCGGAACTTTGCGCATTTCCAAGCCGAAGCCGATATTGCGGTGGACAGTCAGGTTTGGATAGAGCGCGTAGGACTGGAAGACCATGGCGATGTCACGATCCTTCGGATGCACGCCGAGGACCGAGCGTCCGCCGATACGCACGTCGCCGCTTGTTGCTTCCGCCAGCCCCGCGATGATGTTGAGCAGGGTCGATTTTCCGCAGCCGGAAGAGCCGAGCAGAACGAGAAACTCGCCGCTCTCGAGCGCGATGTCGATGCCCTTCAGGGTTTCGACATCGCCGTATGTCTTGCGGATGTTGGCAATTTCAAGAGCACTCATCGAGCGGGCTCCTCAGATTTGGATGGTCCGCCGTAGTTGCGGGGAAGGGTCGAAATTGCCCGTGATGCGACCGCGGTTCCGGCCCGCAGGCAGTCAGCGAGAGGGTTTTCTTGCGCCAGGGCCGCCAGAAAACCGGCGTTGAAGACATCGCCGGCGCCGATCGTATCGACGACCGTGACGCAGGGAGCCGCAGCGGCGATACACTGCCCGTCCGCACCAATTGCGAGCGCTCCGTCCGGGCCGCGCTTGACGACGACGATGGCACCCTCAGGCATATGGGATCGGATTTCGGTCCCCGCTTCGACAGGGTCGTCGAGGCCGGTGAGGGTGGTGGACTCCACTTCGTTGAGCAGCGCAATCGCGCAGCGGGAAAGCCAGTGTCGCGTGGCCTCGCAATTCTCGTTCGTCCAGCCGTCGAGCGGCCAGCCGGTGTCAAGCGCAATCGCAATCTGGTGCTTGTCGGCCCAGTCGAAGAAAGCATCGTACTCGCGGGTCAGATCTTCCGTCAGGAACGAGCCACAGAGCAACACGAAGCCCCCCGACAGCGTCGTGCCATCCAGGACGGCAAAGACATCGGAAAGGCTGAGGCGCGGCAGGTGACCGCGGGTGGTGAAGAACGTGCGCTCTCCATCGGGATGGGTGATGCCAACCGACAGTGTCGTCTGCTCAGGGCGCACCGGCCACTTCGCGGACCGCTTGCCGAAAGCCTCGATCAACCAGCGACCGAACTGGTCGTTGCCAACATTGGCGGCGATCTCGAATTCGACGCCGAGACCTTCCCAGGCGAGGGCGCTGTTGCCGGCGGCCCCGCCGACGCGCAGTTCGTCGTGGTCGACGATGATCTCGGTGCCAGCCTTCGGCCAGGGAGCAGCAGGGCCGAGGATGAGGTCGATATTCACGTTTCCGACGACGGCAAGCGGGCGCATCATTCGCTCCGGGTGATCTTTGTCGAGCGCACAGGTGTGCCGGCGTTCTCGACACGCGCATCGGCGAAGGCGACCATGAAGCGCTGTGCCACGGGCAGCATTGCGAAGACCGCAGCCAGGCCCGAAGCTGGCTTGAAGCCGATGGTCACCGCGCCCGCAACCGGGGGTTCACCCGATGCATCGAAGATGATGACCGGAGCGCCGGTTTCGACGGCCGATACGGCCATGGCCGTGACCAGACCGGCGGTGCTGTCCTGTCCCCGGAAAAGAATGACACCGACGGCCGGGCCGAGCATCTCCATCGGTCCGTGCCGCAACTGCCCGCCTTCGAGCGAAAAGCAGGGAAGGCGGGAGAGTTCTGTCAGGCCAAGGGCCAGCGCTTCGGCAAGACCCTGCAGGCGCCTGCCCGATGTAACGACCGTCGCCACGTTATCGAGAGCTGCAAGAGCGATGTCGATGCTTGGCGTTTCCGGGGCGGTGAGTGCGGCAAGGGCTGCCGCGGGATCCTCGCCAAGGGCTGCCAGCACTGCAAGGTGCAGGGCAAAGGAGACGGTCAGGCTGCGCGTTGCAGCAAACGCCAATTCCGTGCCGCCCGCTCCGACGAGGGAAGGCGCCGTACGCGCCAGGAACGATCCTTGCTCCAGCGTCAGCCCGAATGTGTCACCACTGGCTCCTGTTTCAGAGAACCAGCGCACCACCTCGGCACTTTCGCCAGATTGCGAGGTGATGATAACTGTTCGGCCGTCGAGCGCGAGCGGTTGTCCGAGTTGCTCGGAAAGGGGCAGAGCGATCGCGTCGATGCCGCAGGCACGGTAGAGCGGCTCGACGGCCCGGCCGACGGCATGCGATCCGCCCATGCCGAGAAGAAGAAGCCTGGCGTTTTTCTTCAGCGATTCCGCAATGGCCTGAGCGGTTTGCCTTGCGTTGTCATAGGATATGAGCGCATCCGCATGCTGACGCGCCATTTCTCGATCAATTGCAATCAGGCCGGCTGGTCGTGTGTTTTCCATGGTCCTTGTCATCCCTTGACGCCGCCGCTTGTCAGCCCTGATATCAGGGCGCGTTGCATGACGAGACCAACCAGCACCGGTGGCAGAGCGGCGAGCACACCGGCAGTCGCGATCAGTCCGTAATCGGAGACACGGCCGCCGGCCAGATCGGCGATGGCAACCGTGAGTGTCTTGGCGCGCTGATCGGAGGTGAAGAGCAGCGCATAGAAGAACTCGTCCCAGCCGAGCAGGAAAGCAAACAGCGCCGAGGTGGCGACAACAGGCATGGCCAGCGGCAGGGTAATGATCTTCCAGGTCTGGAACAGGCCGGCACCGTCAATCATTGCCGCGGCTTCGATCTCTTTCGGGATGGAATCGAAGCCGGATTTCATGAGCCATGTCGTGAAGGGGGCGAGGATCGTCAGATAGACGAGGGCGAGGCCGAAGACGTTGTTCAGCATGCCGAGATAGGCCAGGCCCATGTAGAGCGGCACGGCAAGCGCAACCGGCGGCAGCATGTAGGTGGCAATGACCATTGAAAGAGACCAACCGACGGAAGGTGTTCGCGACACGGCCCAACCGGCCGGGATCGCCAGCGCGATAGCGGCGATCGTCGCCATGCCGGCAACCTCGATGCTGTTTCTGAGCGACGAGGTGAAGGCGGCGCCAGCGCTGTTCTCGATCGTCGACAGCAAGGCGGCGTACCGGGAGAAGTCTGCCGTTTGCGGCCACCAGCGGAGCGGCTTTGCGGCCAGATCGGCGGCCGGCGAGATGCTCATGATGAACAGCCAGAGAATCGGTGCGAGGATGACGGCCGCAAGCAGCAACGCGCAGACGTAGATGAAAGCTGTAAAGAATGGGCTCTTGCGCTCCATCAGGCGGCACTCCCTGCGGTCTTGCGCACCAGCGTGGCATAGGCGAGAGCCAGCACCGTTACCAGCAATGTGACGATCAAGGCCAACGAGGCGCCGGAGCCGGCCCGCTGGAAGGAAAACGCTTCCTGATAGACGAGGATCGACAGCGTCCTCGTACTGTTGGCCGGGCCGCCGCGGGTCATGACCCAGATGATGTCGAACACCTTGAAGGCCTCGATGGTGCGTAGCACCAGGGCCACCATTAGCGGACCCGCGAGATAGGGCAGGATCACGAAGCGGAAGCGGGCGAAGGGACCGGCGCCGTCGACCAGTGAGGCGGCGGTGACGTCACGCGGCACCGCTTGCAAGGCAGCAAGCGCAATGAGCGCGACCAGCGGGAAATTCTTCCAGCAATCGGCGACGATCAGGGCGGCAAGTGCTGTGCCCGGTTCGCCAAGCCAGGAGCGATAAGCGTCGATCAGCCCGACTTGCATCAGCGCGGCGTTGAGCGCGCCGTATTCCGGATTGTAGATCAGACGCCAGAGCGTGGCGTTGACGACGGTTGGCAGTGCCCAGGGAAGGATCATCAGGGCGCGCAGCACCGCGCGGCCCCGGAAATCCTGGTTGAGGAGAAGTGCTGCAAGCACGCCGATCACCATCTCGGCAGCAACCGAAATGACCGCGAACCATGTGGTCGTGATCAGCGTCCGCTGAAAATTCGAACCGGAGATCATCTTCACGTAGTTGTCGATACCGACGAAATTGCCTGATGTGCCGACAAGCTTGGCGTCTGTGAAAGACAGGCCGACGGTGTCGACCAATGGCCATCCGATGACGGCGATCATCACGACAAGCAGCGGCAACATCAAAAGCCACGCGCGGGTTGTCATCCAGGTGCCGGACATGAGGCGCCCTCTCAATTCATCGGACTGGTAAAGTGGAAGCCAGGCGGCACGGGGCCGCCTGGACGGTTACATCGCTTAGAGACCGCTGTTGTCGGCAGCCGACTTCAGGGCGTCCTCCGGCGAAGACTGGCCGAGCAGGGATTCCTGGATCGCCTGCTGCAAAGCCGTGGAAAGCTCCTGATACTTCGGCGTGGTCGGGCGCGGATACATCACGGCAAGACCGACCTTGGCCGCAGCGATCAGTTCTTCCTGGCCTTTCGTCACGGCCGGATCCTGATAAGACGATGCCCAGATCGGCAGGCTGAGCTTGGCATACTGGTTCTGCGTCGGCTGCGAGGTCATGAAGGTGACGTACTTCCAGGCCTCATCCGGATGCTTGCTGGCCGTGGTGACACCAAGGCCCATCGAGCCGTTGACGGCCGACGCTTCGCTCTTGCCCGCGACACCCGGAGCCGGGACAACGCCGACCTTGCCCGCGACCTTGCTGTCCTTCGGGTCGTTCGCCATGTTGTACATGTAGGTCCAGTTCAGCGCAAAGGCAGCATCGCCGTTCTGGAAGACCTTTCGCACATCCTCTTCCAGGAATTCCTTGGAGTTCGGGTTGGTCAGGCCGGATTTGTAGCTGGAAACCATATAGTTCAGCGCGTCGAGACCGCCGCCACTCTGGAAGGCCGGCTTGCCGTCCTTCAGGAAATCGCCCTTGTAGGCGCTGACGAGCGTCGTGTAATCGCAGATCGCGGCTTCGGCCTGCGACCAGCTCCAGGCTATCGGCGTTGCGAGGAGGCCCTTGTCCTTGATCGTCTTTGCCTGCTCGGCCAGTTCGTCCCAGGTCTTCGGCGGTGACTTTATGCCGGCCTTTTCGAGGATTTCCTTGTTGTAGAACAAATACTTGGTGTCGAGGATCCAAGGCATGCCGTAGTACTTGCCGTCATACTGAACGGTCGTCCATGCACCAGGAAGGACACCCTTCTTCATATCGTCGGTGATGCGCGCGGTGACGTCGACGAGGACATTGTTGGTCGCGTATTCTGCCGGCCAGATCACGTCGAAGAGGACGACGTCGTAACCGCCGGACCCCTGGGCGAGCACCGTCTTGTCGTGCAGGCCCTCGTAAGGAACGAATTCGAGATTGACCTTGACGTCGGGGTTTGCCTTGGAAAATGCGTCCGTCATGGCACGGACGTCGGCCTCGCTATAGGCCGCTTGTGCCATAAACAGCGCATTGATCGTCGTTTCGGCAAAGGCGTGCGGCGCGAAAGATGCGCCGATCAGTGCTGCGCCAAGCAGCGTCTTTTTCAGGGATTTCAACATTCCAGCCTCCAGTTTTTTGACATTCACCCGTTTTGTCCGAAGGCGGCTGTCGTCGCCATCGGTTGTTGAAAAGGCGCCGGTTAGCCGGCTGCCGGATTCGGAGCGTCGTCAGAGCCGCTTTCGGACCCTTTTGCGTTCCCTGGAACTCTTTGGTTCCTTATTAAGTCAATTGTCTTGACTTATTTCTTCTTCAATATTCTACTGCTGTCAAGAGGGAATTCGAATGAACGAAGCGCGCCCGATACGGGCAAAAGCAGGCACCAATCATGAAGGCACAAGCGCCCATAACCGGCGGGTGATGATGGATGCCCTGAGAGTGAATGGAGCACTCTCGCGAGCAGACCTGGCGCGCGCCACCAAGCTCACCAAACAGACCGTGTCGAACATCATCGACGAACTCGAACAGGAAGGGCTGGTCACCGCGCAGGAAGCTGTTCGCAAGGGCAGGGGACAACCGTCGACACCCTATCGCCTGGTGCCGGAAGGGGCTTTTGCGATCGGGCTGCAGATCGATCGCCACATAACCCGGGCCATAGCTGTCGACCTTGTCGGCAATATCCTCACGCGGGCCGAGGCGAACCTGCCTCCCGATGGGCCGTCGCGCGGTGCAACCGTAATTCTCGAGCTTATCGAGAAGGTTCGCCGTGATCTTGCCGGCCTCGTTGCTCAATCGGAGCGGCGGCTCGTTGGCCTGGGCGCGGCGATGCCTGGCCCGTTCGGGATCGAGGCGACGGGTGACGATCCCTGGATGATGGCCGCCTGGCAAAAGTTTCCGCTATTGGAAACGATGGCGGCAGGCACGGGTCTTGGCGTTCGTCTGCAAAACGATGCGGCCGCATGCGCCACGGCGGAGCGGATGGTTGGCGCCGCCCATGGGCTCGACCATGCCGTTTGCCTCTATCTCGGCTACGGTATCGGTGCTGGTCTGATCCTCGGCGGGGAACTTTACAGTGGTGCAAACGGCAATGCGGGCGAAATCGGCATGGCGCTGCTTTCGGCAAGCGGCAGCCCGACGCCACTCGAGCATCGTGCCTCGCTCGCCTCGCTCTACCAGCACCTGGCGGTCGACCCGGCGGATCCCGGCGTCTATGCGATGGTGAACGAACTGGCGCTGAAGAATGATGCGAGAATACAGAGCTGGATCGAAGAAGCCGTGATGGATCTTCGCTGGAGCGTACATCTGATCGAATCGATCTTCGATCCGCAAACCGTGATTCTCTGCGGCGGTGCGCCCGAAGCCCTGGCGCGACGTCTGGTCGAGGCGATGCACCCTCTGCCGCCATCGATCGCCGATCGCCGTGGCCGGGTCATTCCTCGCTTCCAGCTTGGAATGACTGATCCCTGGGCCGTTGCGCTTGGCGCTGCCGCCGACCCGATCAGCCGCGCTTTCGACCCGAGCTTTGCGGCCATTCTCAAGGGTTCGCTGTAAAAGCGCTCATGCGCGATGGATCGGGTCGATCCATAAAACATCTTCCGGCTGTTCGGCCGGTTCGATATCGAGATTGACGACGACCGGTTCCTGGCCGGAGCGCACAAGAACACATTCGAGCGTCTCGTCGCGGCTGGCATTGATCTCTTGATGGGGAACGTAAGGCGGCACGTAGATGAAATCACCGGGACCGGCCTCTGCCGTGAATTCGAGGTGGTCGCCCCAGCGCATGCGTGCCTTCCCTTTCACCACATAGATGATGCTTTCGAGATCCCCGTGGTGATGGGCGCCGGTCTTCGCATTCGCATGGATGGTAACGGTGCCGGCCCATATTTTCTCCGCCCCGGCACGCGCATGGTTGATCGCCGTCGCCCGGTTCATCCCCGGGGTCTGGGCGGTATTGGGATCGAGCGAATTGCCCGGAATGACCTTCACGCCATGCTCGCGCCAGTCGATCGGATGGTGGTCGTGATCATGCGGAACCTCGGTCATTGCATCTCCTTCCGGCAATCAGGTCGTTGCCATCCTGTTCCCTGGTTATGTACTAAAGGCCGTGGATGCCGGAGAGCTCATCGAGCTTGCCGCGCAGTCTGCGCTTTACCTCCTCGTCCTGTTCTTCCATGGCGGCGAGCATTTCGCGAAGCGTTCCGCGCAGTCCATGGATCTGATCGATGAGATCCATGATCAGATCGACGCCGGCATCGTTGACACCCATGTCACGCGTCAGGTCGAGGATAAGCTGCGCCCGCGCGACATCGGTGTCGCGAAAATCGCGAGTGCCGTCACGTGTCTGAGGCAGCAGCCATCCCTGCTCGACCCACACCTCTAACACCCTCACGTCGATTTTAAGAAAGCGGCGGAATTCAAGATCATCCATGGCTATTCTCCCATGCCCTTTCTCGGATCCTGCTCGTCGCCAGCTGTCCAGCCGGTCATGAAATCGGTCAGCTGCTGATCCGGTCCGTTCGGCAGCACGATTTTCAGAGAGATGTAGATGTCTCCAGCACTGCCGTCTTTCTTCGGAACGCCCTTGCCCTTCAGGCGCAAAACCTTCCCGGTGTTCGAGTGCGGCGGCAATGTGAGGTTGACCGGACCTGACGGCGTCGGCGCGCGCACCTTGCCGCCGAGCACGGCCTCGCGCAGCGTAATCGGCAGGTCGAAGCGAATGTCGTCGCCGTCACGAACATAGAAGCGATGCGGACGCACGCGAATTTCGACGAGCGCATCTCCCGGCTGGCCGCCGCCAATGCCGGCCTCGCCTTTGCCGCGCAGTCTGAGCGTCTGGCCGTCGCGCGTGCCAGGCGGTATCTGCAGGTCGAGCGCCGGCCCGTCCGGCAAACGGATCTGGGTCTTCGTGCCATTGACGGCATCGAGGAAATCGACCTCCATCGAATACTGTCGGTTCTGGCCCTTTGCATGGAAATCGCCTCCGCGGGTTCGTCGCGAAAAGAAGCTCGAGAAAATATCGTCGCTGTCGCCGAAGTCGGCATAGCCCGCGCTGTTGTGATAAGGGTTGCCGGCGTTTCCTGCAGAGGCATAGTCGCGATAGTAGTGGCGCGGCGCCTGCTCGGCACCGGTCATGTCGATCTCGCCGCGGTCAAAGCGCCCGCGCTTTTCTTCATCGCTCAGCAGCTCGTAGGCAGCGGAAATCTCCTTGAAGCGGTCCTCTGCCTTCTTGTCGCCGGGATTGAGATCGGGGTGAAGTTTCTTGGCGAGCTTACGAAATGCGCTTTGAATGTCTTTCTGCGTGGCGTCCTTCTTCACGCCGAGAAGCTCGTATGGATCGCGGCTCATGCATATCTCCGGTTCAGCCGGCGGACATCACCGGCATTTTGCCATCTATATAGGTTTGCGCGGCTGCTCCGACGAGAGGTTGTATCGGCCTCGGCACCTAATCGCGCTGCAGGTTGATCTCACTGGTCACCACCTGCTGGCCGGATGCCGGATCCTTGTCGACCGTTCGGATGCGGATCGCATTGGCATCGACACGCTGGATGGTCATGTTGGCGCTGCGGTCACCGTTTATCACCTTTGACCAGCGCACCGCGAGATTGATGGCGTCGCCGCGGCGGCTTCCCTGAAGACCGGATACGCCACCGGACGGACCGACGTAACGACCGGCATACTGTGTTCCGGTGACCGTGATATTGGCTGACACCGGTCGCGTGATAACGATCATCCCGCGGCAGGTCCCCTTCATCGAAAGCGCCTCGCCACTCGCCTGGGATGTGAAATTGCAACTCAGATTGATCGGGGACGAGGAGGTCGTGCGTTTCATCATGCCTCCGCCCGTCCAATCGCCAGCAAGCGACTGGAGGAAAGGCGCCTCGTCGGCATATGCGAAGCCCGTGACCAGCCAGAACAGCGCGGCCACAGCAGCATGTCGGCAGCACTTCATGACGTCCTCCCCTTGGAGATGATCAGGAATGCCTCAGAATGCTTGAAAGTTCCTCATACTGCAGGAACTCGGCCAAAATGTCCCAACGCGGTGGGGAAACGCAAGCGAATTCCTCTTGGTCTTGAGGTCCGACCTCATCGAGCGAAATTCTTGTCAGTTGAGAACTGCTATTGCTGCACTGCAATAATCGCCATAAGGTAGAGACGCTGAACTCGGAGGTTCGAATGCCGCCAAGACCATACAGCAATGCCCGTGCCACGCGATCCGATCGCGATCCGATCGCAATTGATCTGGCGCTTCAGGGAGGTGGCGCGCACGGCGCATTCACCTGGGGTGTGATCGAACGGCTCATCGATGAGCCCTGGCTGGAGATTTCAAGCATAACCGGCACCTCGGCCGGCGCAATGAACGCGGTGGTCCTTGCACATGGCTATGCGCTGGATGGTCGAGAGGGCGCGAAGGTGGCTCTCGAGGCATTTTGGGCCCGGGTCAGCGACGTTGCGCGGTTCAGCCCGTTTCAGCGAACGGCGTTTGACGTGATGACCGGCAACTGGTCGCTTGACCACTCGCCCGCCTATCTCTTCTTCGACCTTATGAGCCGCTTGTTTTCGCCCTATGAGATCAATCCGGCCAACATCAATCCGCTCCGCGATATCCTCGAGGAAAGCGTGGATTTCGAGGCCTTGAAGCGCTCTGAGATCAAGCTGTTTGTCAATGCCACGAACGTGCGAACCGGGCTGCCGAGGGTGTTTCGCAACGACGAACTGAGTGCCGACGCCGTGCTGGCTTCGGCATGCCTGCCGATGCTGCACCAGGCGATCGAAATAGACGGTGATCCCTATTGGGACGGTGGGTTTTCGGGAAATCCGCTGCTTACACCGGTCGTCCGGGAGAGTGCGGCACGCGACATTTTGCTTGTTCAGGTCAATCCGGTAGAGCGCGCGGGCGTTCCAAGGACTGCACGTGAAATTCTCAATCGCATCAACGAGATCTCCTTCAACTCCAGCCTGAAGAAGGAATTGCGAGCGATGGCCATACTCCAGCGGATGCTTTCGGAAAGCGGCGTTGCGCCGGATGAAATCGCCTGGGCGAAGGAATGGTCAAGCATACGTCTCCATCGAATTGCAACGCCACCGCGCATGGTGGAACTCAGCGCGTCATCCAAGATGAACGGCGAGTGGGAGTTTCTTTCGATGCTGCGGCAGGAAGGGCGCGAGACCGCGCAAGAATTTCTCGCCAGCCATGGCACGGATATTGGAAAGCGGGCGAGCTTTGACATCGAAAGCCTGCTTGATACCGTCCTGCAATAGACGTCAGAGCGCAAAGCCCGGTCATGGATATTGTTGGCGTCCTTATCGCTCTTGGTGTTCTCGTCGCGCTCGCTTACCGCGGCTGGAGCATCCTTCTTCTCGCACCCCTTTGTGCCCTGCTTGCCGCACTGTTGGCTGGCCAGCCGTTGCTTGCCAGCTGGACGCAGACTTTCATGCGCAACGCGGCGGATTTCATTGCCCAGTTCTTCCCGATTTTTCTGCTTGGCGCTCTTTTCGGCAAGCTCATGGAAGCCAGTGGTTCTGTTGAGGCAATTGCCGTGAAGATGACCGAGAAGCTCGGGGCAGGACGAGCCATATTCGCCGTCGTGCTTGCTGGCGCCTTCGTGACATATGGCGGCGTCAGCCTGTTTGTCGCTTTCTTCGTCCTTGCTCCCATGGGGCATGCTCTCTTCAAGGCGGCCGACATTCCGCACCGGCTCATGCCGGCGGCAATCGCCCTTGGAACATCCACCTTCACCATGTCTGCCATGCCGGGCACGCCGGCGATCCAGAATGCGATCCCGATGCCATTTTTTGGCACCAATCCGTTTGCTGCCCCGGGGCTCGGCGTCATTGCCTCGGCGGTCATGCTTGGTTTCGGCATGTGGTGGCTGCAGATGGCGCGGCGAAAGGCGAAGCTGGCAGGGGAGACCTATCACTATGCTGGCTTGACTGCCTCTGATGCCATTTCAAATGACGACAGGATGCGGGAGCGTGGCGCAGTCGCGCATGACTTCGATCCGGGTGAAATTGCGCGCGGCGGTCATGCGGCGATGCGACCAGGCTTTTTGATCGCAGCGCTGCCGCTGGTGGTCGTCGTTGCGACCAATCTGGTGATGACGTTCGCCGTTTTGCCGCGTATCGACGCGCATTATCTGGCGGAAACTGCGTGGGGCTCAACCACACTTTCAGCGGTTGCGGGCGTCTGGTCGGTGATTGTGGCATTGACGGCGGGCATCGTGGCGCTTCTCGTTACCAACGTTAGGCGCCTTCCTGGTCTCCGTTCCATCATCGATGCCGGCGTCAACGCGGCTGTCCTGCCGATCATGAGCGTTGCCAGCCTTGTTGGCTTCGGCGCCGTCGTGGCTGCTCTCCCCGCATTCGAGACGGTGAAGGTCTGGGTCCTGGGCATCGAGGGAGGGCCACTGGTCTCCCTTGCGATTGCGACGAATATCCTTGCTGCATTGACCGGTTCGGCGTCAGGCGGGCTGACGATCGCGCTCGATGCCCTGGGGCCGACCTACATGGAAATTGCCCACCAGACGGGTCTTAATCCCGAACTGATGCACCGGGTTGCGGTCATCGGCGCCGGCACGCTGGACAGCTTGCCGCACAACGGTGCTGTCGTGACGCTCCTTTCTGTCTGTGGTGTTTCACACAAGGATGGTTACCTGGATCTCGCCATGGCCGCCATCGCAAGCGCCCTTGTTGCGCTGGTCGTCGTCATCACGCTCGGAACTCTTGTTGGTTCGTTCTGACCAGCTGCGACAAAACATCCGGGAGTGCGTGGCTGTTTCCACGCGATCGCGACGATCGACGGGCGGCCGCCGGTGCCTCTATCGGCTCCCACCGTCAAGGTGTACTCAAGGCAACAGGCTGTACCAGCTCGACTGAACTCCGCGTCAGCCGGTCGTGCGAGTGCGCATCTCGAATACGAGACACTGGAGAGTAGATGATGGGTTTTCCGCTTTTCGATCTAAGCGGCAGGCGAGCATTGGTAACCGGCTCGTCACAAGGCATTGGCTTTGCGTTGGCCAGAGGGCTTGCCGAGCATGGCGCATCCGTCGTGCTGAACGGGCGCGATGCGTTAAAGCTTGAGGCGGCCGCGAAGGCTCTGCGAGAAGCCGGTTACGATGTTGCTGTGAATGCCTTTGATGTGACCGATGCTGACGCAGTCAAGCATGGCATCGACGAGATCGAGAGCGCCATTGGTCCAATCGATATTCTCATCAACAATGCGGGAATGCAGTTTCGCACGGCGCTCGAGGATTTTCCGGCCGATCGTTGGGAGCAGCTGCTGAAAACCAACATCTCCAGCATCTTCTATGTCGGGCAGGCCGTTGCCCGGCACATGATCACGCGCGGCGCAGGAAAGGTCATCAACATCGCCTCCGTCCAAAGCGAACTCGCTCGTCCCGGCATCGCCCCCTACACCGCCACCAAGGGCGCCGTGAAGAACCTGACCCGAGGTATGTGCGCCGACTGGGCCAAGTTCGGAATCCAGGTGAATGCCCTCGCGCCGGGCTATTTCAAGACGCCGCTCAATCAGGCTCTCGTTGATAACGAGGAGTTCTCCTCATGGCTTCAAAAGCGCACGCCTGCCGCCCGCTGGGGTGAGGTGGATGAACTGATCGGTGCGGCGGTCTTCCTGTCCGGGAAAGGATCATCCTTTGTCAACGGACACACTCTCTATGTCGACGGTGGTATCACGACCTGCCTCTAGTGCTGCCTATCGCCGTTGCAGGCCGCTGAAATCAGCTTCAACGCTATGAGGCGCGTCTGCCCAGTGGCAGCGAGTACGACAAATGCAGCGGAGCGGCGGCCCTCGGATTTCAGAGCCTCGATGGGTCGGACAAATTCACCGGGCGGGTCCACCGGCCTATTCTTCACGTCCGCAAATACGCTTCCGGGTCGTATGCCTGGCACCCTTCGGCAGGCAAGGGCACCTACGCCTTCAGACCAGCGTGTTCACTACCAAATCTTCGCAGCCGTCCTCCCCATGCACAGGCTGCCCTGTCCTCAGGTGTAGCTCGACCGCCAATACGCTTCGACCTAGCGTCCGCTACGGGCTCGGGACCGACATGTCTCGATCACGCAAAATAGGAGCACACCATGTCACAGGCAAAAGCAGAAAGCCGCAGGATTGGGCAGGAGGAGGCGAACACGACCCAGAACAACGCCTCACAACCCGGCAGAGCACGGTCCGAAGAGTTGGTCCCGTCGCGCTACGCGGTGCGGGTCGGCGAGATTGACGTGCTGGTTATCAGCGATGGGGTACTGCCGCTTCCAACCGCGATGTTGGGACATAACGCCGACCCTGCCGTCCGAGCTGGTTGGCTCGACGATATGTTCCTGCCGCAGGACGCTTTCGACTGGTCGCTGAATGCGGTTCTTGTGCGCAGTGGCGGGCAGACCATACTCATCGACGCTGGACTGGGATTGGACCCGGACTTGAACTTGCCGCGGGCCGGGCAGTTGACCAAGCGACTGGAGGCGGCTGGCATCGATCTTGGATCCGTCACCGACATCGTGCTGACCCACATGCACATGGACCATGTGGGCGGGCTGCTCGTCGAGGGGGTGAAGGAACGGCTGCGGCCGGACCTGCGGATTCACGTGGCGGCCGCCGAGGTCAAATTCTGGGAGGCGCCCGATTTCTCCCGCGTCTCGATGCCGCCGGGGTTCCCGGACGCGCTTCGGGCGGCGGCCAAGCGGTTCACCGAAGAATACCGCAGCCATTTGCGGCTGTTCGATGAGGAGCAAGAGGTGGCGCCAGGCGTGGTCGCCACACGTACCGGCGGCCACACCCCCGGGCATTGCGTGGTCCGCGTGGCGTCCGGCAACGACCGGCTGATGTTTGCCGGCGACGCCGTGTTTGCGGTCGGGTTCGAACACCCCGACTGGTATAACGGTTTCGAACACGACCCGGAAGAGGCGGCCCGCGTCCGGGTCCGACTTTTGCGGGAGCTGGCGGAGACCGGCGCACAGCTCGTTGCCACGCACCTGCCGTTCCCGTCCGTCGGCCACGTGGCGGTTGATGGCGATGCTTTCCGCTGGGTCCCGGCCTTCTGGGACTACTGACCGCTTGGGTCGACCATTCCGCGTAGGCGCCTCGTCGACCGAGCGCCCATGCGTAAACGGTCGAACTTGCACTGGAAAAAACCGACTAGGCTCTTGATGGGCCTGGTCGCTGCGGCAGTCTAAGGAAGCAAGAATGTCCCAAATGAAATGCGCCGGCCGCTAGCCGGCACCGCACCGCGCCTCTCGCCTTATGAGGGATACATTTGCCGCGGCTTCAAGGGGGCTATTCGGTTTTTACTACATGGACAGTTTTGGCAAAATGGCTCCATAATGAACTCGAGGGAACAAATAGCCTGGGCACGTCCGTAGGAGCGCAGGCTTCAGCGCAGCTGCGGTTCAAACATTGTGAACATACGGCGGAAAGGACGTCGCCGCTGGCTGGCCTGTCTGGACTGACCAACTGGTCCGTTACCGAATGGATGCAGTCGCGGGACCGCGTGGGGCCGACGGGACAGGTCTCATTGGTTGGCATCGAAGGCCGCACCGAGATCGTCGCTGGCGTCGCTGGTTGCTTGAAAAGGCTCGTTCGCCAGCTGCTGAGGCATGCTTGGCTGCTGGGTGGACAGGTTAGGCAGTTGCTCAACCGACGGGACGCTCGGCTCTACCGCCACCGGCACCATGCAGAAACCATACGGCTTGGATATCAGCCTATTGTTGACGAAGAGGCCCGCGTTCCAGCTATCAAATCGGCCAGCTTGAAGGCTAACGCGCTGAGGTGAGCCGGGGGCAACCGATATGACGTAACGGGGATCGGGACCATAGGTGTAGTTCCGGCCACCGTTAGGGGACTTCGAGATATACCAGTACGGCTGTCCACCGTTTAGATGGCGGATTTCCTCGTTGCCCTTGTAGAAGGCGGTTTCGACCGCTCTTGGGTTGCCGGGCTCGACGGCCAGGTTATACCCGATAGCCTCGCCGGTCTTGTTGGAAACGAATCCACAAAGAACAATGTCTTGGGCACTGGCAGCACTAAGGCAACTACCGACTACGATAGCTGCGGTAAGCAAGGTCCTGATCAAGTTTGTAGCTCCTTTGGTGATCATCGCAGTTCGGAACCATGGAATGGAACGAGGACTGTGTTGTCCCAACCCTTCAAATCTCTCGCGTCCAGCCGCTTTCCGTCGCGGGTCCCGGTCAGTAGCAACTTGGCGAGGACAGGATCAGGAGTCCCTACTTCCTTCATGACCCGCGCAAGCTCGACGGATGCGGCCATCGTGGCTTCCGTCTCATTGCCATCGATCGCCAGAGTGTGAACGTAGAGGGCCCCCGAGGGTATCCTCTTGCCATCCTTAGTGCCGCCGACCTCGACGATGCGTGTAGTGGCGGCTGCGAACATCACCACGCAGGACGACGCACAGACCGATCCCGCACGGACCACTACTGTCGTGGGTATGCCTTTGATCCGGGCCGATAGTATCCCCGCCGCAATCTGGCGCGCAGCGTATACGTTGCCGCCGGGTGTATCGACGAGCAAAATCACGCCTGCATCCGTGAGTTGGGTTCTCTTGACCTCGCTGACAGCGGTCCTGAACTTGGCTTCGTCACCAAACTCGATAGGACCGGATATTGCGACGGTATCGAAGTCGACCTTCCGATAATCGGCACTATTTGCCGGCACAGCAGCGAGAAAACTCGCCGCCGCGATTGCGATTGCGGTTAACTTTCGCATTGTGATTTCCCTTTTCCGCGGCCACCTCATCGTCGGGCGGTCTCGCTCGAATTGCCGTGGCCATCACGACAACCCGCATATAAGAAGCGTCCAGAACCTCAGGTTGCCGCTGGACGCCAATTTCTTGCTGCTAGATGCCAACTCGCTGACGCACGTAGCTACCGGCACGGCGGGTAAGAAGGGCGGCAGAATAGGGGTGGTGGTCTTCAATTCGAGGCATTCGAATTGGGCAACCAACAGCTATGGCGCATCAACCACGGAACGAGAGCGCCGAAATTCGGCTATTCGGATTTCGTGTGGAACCGCCCTCTCGCGAGGACATGCCCACGAGATGGGCGCTAAGCTATCAAAAATAGGTGCCCAGACGTAGCGACTTGTCCCGTGCGAAGCCCAAGGTCGGCCAGCAATTCATCCTTGCACGGGGCGTCTTCAGGGGATGCCGACGCCTAAGCACTGTTTTGGGCTGGGAAGCGCAGAGTCTCATTGGCTGCCGACCACTTCGGCCAGTTCTAAATACCTGCAGAAAGCGTTGGCCAACTGCATCTGTCTCGGCGTCTTGCAGTCGGCATCGAAGATTGCCGGGGAGGCGACCAGGATGGCTAAGCACTTCGCCCGCGAGATAGCGACGTTGAAACGGTTGGCGCTGTAGAGGAACTCCATGCCCCGGGGGGCTTCGGCATAGCTCGAAGTTGCCATGGTATAGATCGCAATTGGCGCTTCCTGGCCCTGGAACTTGTCGACCGTTCCCACTCTGGCAGTGGGCAGTCGTTTCTGGATTTCGAGGACCTGAGCATTGTATGGCGTAATGATCACAATATCGTCGATGGAAAGCTCTGCCACCTGGCCCTTGCGGTCCAGCCACGTTGGTCCGCACTCGAGGATCCGGGATACCAATGACGCTACGGCATTGGCTTCTTCGATCGATGAGCTGGCGTTGCCCGAGTGCTCGACAGGCAGGTATCTCAAGCCCGATCCCTTTATCGGCCCTTCGGAGAGGATTTCTTGCTGGCCGCATGAAACGATCGGGGCCAGTTTCCCTTCATAGAAAAGCTCGGAAATGAAATCACAGACGTCTGGTTGCATCCGCCAGGTCTCGGCGAGAAAAAGCCCTTGATCGCGATCAATAGTCTGCCGTTCTCCGAGAACATGCTCGAGGGACGAAACACCTACCCCATCGGGATGGGTGCCTTGGGTGGGCTGGTCGAGTTGTTGTGGATCGCCGAGCAACACCAATCGTTTGGCTGCGTGGGACACCGCGAGCACATTAGCAAGGGACATTTGGGCGGCTTCGTCAACGAATAGAACGTCCAGCACGTCTTCGGCGTCCGGGCGAGCCCAAAGGAAGCTGGTTGCCCCGGCAACGTCTCGTTGCCCCAACTTCATCACATCCAGTAGATCTTCGTTTCTTTTCGCAAAGAGGAGATGCGCGGTACTCGCCTCGGTGTTGCCAGCCTCGGGCTTCTGGACGCAACGAATATCGATGGCCATCTCTTGCGCCGCTTCCATCGCCTTGTCGAGGAGGTTGCGGATCACCTTGTGGCTGTTGGCCGTAATTCCGACCTTCTTTCCGTCGGCAACGAACTGACAGATCATTCGCGCACCTGTGTGCGACTTGCCCGTTCCTGGCGGACCTTGGATCGGCAGGACGCCTCGTTCCAGCTTGGCCGCTATGCGGATCGCCGCATCGAGCGTGCTTTCCCCTTCGTTTTGCAGAGGCTCGCCACCGATACACGGTGGCAGGCGGAGCAGCAGTTCCCGGGCTGCCTGATATCGGCCTTCACCCGTTATGCCCTCATCAGCCACATACTCGCCCAACCTCAAAAGCGCCTCGGCCTGCTCGTCGGCAGGGATATGCTCATGGACAAACACAGCTTCGGGATGGACAGTGGTGGTATCCGCTCTCTTCTTGATGTCTATCGTGAATTGGTCGCTGGCGATGTCAAGAGCGGTCCCGAGTGGAGCGCCACCGGGCTGAAAAAGCGACTTTTCCGGACGAACGTCGGTATCCTGAGGCGGGAACGTGTAACGGTGAACCGGGATCTTACCTTTGCCTCCGGCGACCTCCTCAATAAAGGAAAGTCCGGAAATCGCCGCGCGCTCGTCCAGTAGCTCATCAACGCTGAGATCCTTCATCCGGAATTTTTCCCAGTAAGACGCCTTGTCTTCACGACGATGCCAATCGAGGATGTTTGCGAGGATCCATTGCGCCTGCTCTTGTGGAGAACGCTGTTCTGGATCAACTGAGATACCGGTTAATAGGCGTTCGGACAGTTCGGCGACGCGCCGTTGGCGGGTGGATACTTTTTCGCTTGGGCCTTCGTCCATGAGCGGTCGACGAGGAACACTGAGGCCGGTCGCGACAAGCTCGTCGCGCCGTTCTTCGAGCCAGTCCCTGAGATATCTGGTAGAGACGCAGTCATCCTCGTTGTAGCCTCGAACGATATCCTTTTCGCCCTGCGTAATTGATGAGATGTCTTCAAGCTCCAGTCCGGCTTGGAGCGACGCCAATGCCACGTTTGCGTCCCGTAGAGCTATCGTGCGCTCATATCGATAAAACTGTTCAAGCCGTTTGATGGAGTAGCTCTCGACACTCGCACGCAATGCGTTTCGAATGACGCTGTAGAGATCCACGAAGACGAGATTCCGGAGAAGCTGATCGATCTCCTCTTCACGGGAGGCGTAGCGCCCCATCAACCTCTTCAAGGCAGCCGGTTCATAAGGAGCGAAGTGGTATATGTGGAGGCCAGGATAGGTCTCCCTTCTCTCGACGATGAAATCGATGAAGCGCTCGAACGCCGTCTTCTCGGCCTCTCGATCGAATGCCCAATCACATACGTACTGCGCTTCGCCGTCTGCGCCCCGGTAATGATACCCGAACAGGTATTCCAATCCATGTTCGCCAACAAAGGGGTCACCTTCGAGATCGAAGAACACGTCGCCGGGATTGGGTTCGGGCAACGCGGACAATCCGAGACCTGGTTGGACTGCAATCAGCTCAAACCGAGGCTCTCCTGATTGCCTTGATTCCGCCTGTATCCGCGCTTGCTCCCGAACCCTTGTGAACGACTGCACTGCCCCACGCTCTGGCTTCCAAGGCATGGGTAGCGGCATCTGGGCGAGCTGGTCGAGCGTCCTGATATCGTGCTCAGCGAATTCCGCTATCTGGTTCCGGGAAATACCAGCGACGAAGGAGAGGTGATCGTCATTGCGTCGGCGTTTGTCGCAGGCATCGTACCACCGACAGATGTCGCAGTGTGACGTCGGGTGAGGGTAGGTGTCTGCCGGTTCGGCAAGCGTCGCCGCTTCCGCCGCCCGCTTCGCTTTTCGATAGTAGGCTCCATAGTCGTCCAGGCGAAAGCGCTGCGGCTCGAAGTCAGACCATGGCGCGACAACATAGGCCGCATGGGGTTGCAGTCCCTGGGTGGACGCCAATAGCTCCGAGTACAGACTGAGCTGCAGTACGGTGCCGCCTCGAGTCTCCCGGGCCAGCTTGGTATCCATAACTTCATAAGACCACTGTCCGAGATCGCTTGGCCGCTCGACGCGTCTCAGAATGTCAGCGCGACCAGCCCAGCGACCATCGTGAAGAGCGGCCTGCACTATGATATCGGGGCCTCGGCGCATGGCAGCGAGGGTCTGTGCCACCCAGACGTCTTCGATGCCGACGCCGTCGATCTTTTCGACAGAGAGACCGCTTGAGGTGAGGTAATCAACAAAGGCTGCCTCGTGCCTAAAGCCGCGCTCCCTCAGGATGTCTAGAAGTGGATCCCACTGCACCGGCTTTGAAAGCGCGCCGGACATGACCTGGAGGTCGAGGGACGTGAGATGCTCGCAGTTGAGATGGCCGACGAGATCCGACGCCGAAAGTTGAATTTGGTTGAGAAGCGTCTTCATTTGCTCATCTTACGCGAGAGTAGCCTTCGCAGCGAGCTTATTGAAAGCGAAGTTCGTTGAGGTCGATGCGCGGATGGAAACGAAAGGATGGCATTGGCTTACCGTGCCGCAGGAGATTTATCGCTTAGTTTATTGACATGTGTAGTTTCGGTATTTCCCTGCGAGTAGCTCTCTTATTTTCGGTGCGCCGCCTCCTCAGCCGAGTTATTGGCTGCAGTGCTTCGGACGGAGTCAACTCGACGCTGCTTGACCAAACTTCAGCTGGACAACCCGTCGCGGTGTCAATCACGGCGTAGAGGCCATGCTCGTCTATCTTGCGGCCGATGTCGCAGACTATAGTCGTTTGATGGAACGTGATGAGGAAGATACTCACGCACGGCTACAAAAGCTCTTGCGAGATGTCATCCGGCCCGCGGTGGGAAGCCATAGGGGACGCATCTTCAAAACCGCGGAGGACGGACTGTTTGTCGAATTTGCCAGTGCCATCGAAGCCGTCCGCTGCGCCGTTGACCTGCAGCGCGTCATTGCGGAACGAAACGAGTTGGTTGCTTTAGACCGACGGCTCGCATTCCGCATAGGCATCAATCTCGGCGACGTCCTTTCTGATCAAGAAGACCTGTTCGGAGACTGCGTCAATGGCGGCGCGGTTGGAAAGCATGACCGAACCCGGTGGCGTACTCATTAGTCACAGCGTCTACGATCACGTGGATCGCAAGCTGCCTTTGCGCTTTGATGATCAAGGCGATTACTCGCTGAAAAACATCGCTCGGCCAGTTCGCGCTTATAGGGTCTGTTGGGATGAGAGGCCGCAGGTCGATCCAGCAACTTCTCTCGAACTCCCTCAACTCGCCTCCATCGCTGTGTTGCCATTTGTCACGTCCAGCAATGATCGAGAACAGGAGTATTTTGCAGAAGGTCTCGCCGAGGACCTAATCACTGATCTCTCAAAAGTGAAGGGCCTCCTCGTAATCGCCCCACATCTCAGTCAGACGAGGGCCAGGCGCAAATAGGCAGATCCACCAAAGGCAATTTCGATTTCGCCTGGTGTGACAAGTTCGATCGCGCCACAGAGCGTGCCCGTCGTGACGAGCGCGCCAGCCTTGAGCGACGCGTTTGGCCGCATCCCGTCATTTGCGTAGTCCAGAAGCCAGGTCAGGACATCCCCCTTGGGATGCTGGGCGGGCGCGTCATAGAGCGGCTGGCCGTTGAACGTCACCTTAAGCGGCGTTCCGCTTGCCGTGTCGACCGCCGACTTTGGCACGCGCGGACCGAGCACATAACCGCTGTTTCCCAGTCGATCGGCCAGAAACAGAAGGAACGAGATCTTGCCGCTCTCCTCAACGGCGCTGGCCAGAAGTTCGGCGCCGAGATGAACGGCGTCGATCGCGTCGACGATGTCGCCTCGGCTGTAGCTGCCCTCCCGGCGGATCGGCAGGTCACGGCCGAGACGAACGGCGATCTCTGCCTCGAATTTGGTGCCCCTTTGCCACGGAATTTGCGCCCCTGAGTCAGCCTGCACATAAGGGTGCAGTGGCGCGGTTACCGCCTGCCCGTCGGGCGAGACCGTCACCTTCCAGGCGTTGCTTTCGATCGCCTCATCGGCGGCGAGAAAATTCTGCGCGTCCATCGCGTGCCGGAGATCGGCAGGCAGGGAAAACCCGGCGGTCGGTGCCTGGTTTCGTGAGCGGCGCAGACCGTGTAGTTTTGCTGCAAGCGCGCGCGGATCAAAGGGTGCGGCGGCCGAATCTGCCATGAGGTCTCCTCCTTTTGCTTTGACTCGCGAGCCTATAGCTAACGACAAGATGGAGCGAGGGGTCTTGATGGAAAGACTGCTATGCCATCGCTGCATGCCAAGCTCGACGGTAGGCGTCGAGCCCGGAGACAGGGCTTCGCGTGACATGGCGCTCGGCGCCGGCAGGGGGCTTGATGCCCGTCAGCAGAGCGGCGCCCTGGCTCGTGCCGGTCGATCCGGGGACGGCGATGACATCGCGGTTGGTTAGAGCCGCAAGCAGCGTCAGATACGTATCGTTGAGCGCAAATGGTCCTTCCACGATGACCGGGCCTCGCGCGCCGATCAGATCGAGGCAGGCCTGGTTCATCATGGCGAGATAGAGACAGAGCGCGGCGTAGCGCTCTTCGGGTGTCGCGCCTTGCACGTTGACCCAACGCGCGCTTTTGCCGGGGAATGGGCCGGAGCCCGGCGCAACATTCGCAAGCAGCATCAGGCGCTTTGTTATCGCCTGCTCGACCGCCGAGGCGACCTTTTCCTTGTCAATCTGTCCGATTTCGCCCGAGATCGTTTCATATTCGCGTCCGCCCATGAAGCGGGAAGACGGAACGGCGCGGCCATAGGCATCGACATTGGCGAGTGTGTCGCGCTTGGGATCGAGATGATCGAGATCGCCGCCGACCCCGAAATTGATCACCCATGTGCCCGTCGAGACAACTGCGAAGGGCGCCGGGCGGTCAAGCAGATGTGGCAGAAGCGACGCGTTGGAATCGTGAATGCCACAATAGACCGGGATTTTGCGGGTGAGGCCGATCGCGTCGGCAATATCAGGCAGGACCGGTCCGAGGGGATCGAAGGCCGAACGGATCGGCGCCATCAGGTCACGGATGCCGAGAGTATCGACCAGCGAGGAATAGCGGCCGTCGCGAGGGTTCCAGAGGTCGGTATGGCAGCCGAGTGAGGTCACCTCGTTCGACACGACACCGGTCAGCCGTGCTGTCCAGTATTGCGGGTAGGTGAGGATCGTCGCCACCTTGGCAAAATCATCGGGGAAGGCGGTCTTCTGGTAATGCAGCTGCGCGCCGATGTTCAGGCCCATCGTTTGGTGCGGCGAGAAGGTTTCTTCGAAGGGTGGGCGCAGTCGCGCATACGCGTCGCTGATGTCGGCGGGATATTCGTGCTCGTAGTCGAGCACCGGCATTGCCAAATTACCGGCCCTGTCGAGAAGCGCAGCCGAGGCGCCATGGGTGGTGATCGAGATGGCGTCGAAACCCGGCTTTTTGGCGAAGGAGCGAAGGGCATCCAACGTGAAGGACCAGAGCCTGTCGATATCGTAGTGCGGATAAAGTCCACCCCTGAGAACCGTGTTCGGAGTTCTCGCCACGGCGATTTCGGCGCCGGTCGCGCTGTCCAGGACCACGACCTTGGCATTGGTCTTGCCGATGTCGAGAACGGCGATGCGGCTGTAATTCGGCGTCATGGCATATGGAAGACGGTGACGAGGTCGCTCTGGACGGGGGAATTGTCCGGGTTGGTTGCCATGATGTCGGCCATGTGCGCCCACCACTTCCTCATGACCGGGTGGTCGGGCAGGCTTGCCATCGTGTGGTCAGCGGGGCGTGTCAGCACACCGAATAGCGTGTTCGTTTCGCGGTCGAGATGGATCGAGTAGTCGCTGGCGCCGGATTTGTGCAGCAGGTCGACCAGCTCCGGCCAGATTTCGTCATGCCGCTTCCTGTACTCGGCTTCCATGCCGGGGTTAAGCGTCATCTTGAAGGCGTGCTTTTCCATCTTCATTTGGAACTCATGGCTTTGAGACGGCGGGCGACGATCGGGATCGCGATGGTGATGATCAACAGCAGCCCGATGAAGATCGACATGACGATGCCGGGCACATTCAGGAGCCCGAGGCCGAAGGTGACAAGGCCCATGACGAAGGCGGCAATGACGACGCCGCCAATCTTGCCGGAGCCACCGAGGATCGAGACGCCGCCGAGCACGACCATGGTAACGACTTCGAGCTCCCAGCCCTGAGCGATCGAGGGGCGGGTGGAGCCGAGGCGTGAGGTCAGGCAGACGGAGGCGACGCCGCTCATCACGCCCGTCAATATGAACAGGATGAATTTCACGCGCTCGACCGGGATGCCGGAGAACCGGGCGGCGAAGTCGTTATTGCCGATCGTATAGACCTGACGGCCGAAATTCGTGGCATGCAGCACGATCGCAAAGGCGATTGCGAGCACAATGAAGAGCACGAACTCGAAGGAGAAGACCCAGAAGACATAGCCCTGGCCGAAGAAGGCGAAATCGTCCGGATAGCCTCCATAGGCCTGATCGCCCAGGACGATGTAGGAGATGCCGCGAAACAGGCTCATCGTGCCGATCGTCACGACGATCGACGGCAGCTTCATGACGGAGACGAGAAACCCGTTGAACATGCCGCAGACGAGGCCAACGCCGATGCCGATGAGAACGAGGCCGGGTGCCCCGACACCGACTTGCGCTGCCGCTCCCATGGCGGTCGAAGCAAGGGCGATAATAGCGGCAACCGACAGGTCGATCTCGCCGGCAATGACGAGCAGCGCCATGGCAAATGCGATCATCGCCTTTTCAGTGAAATTGAAGGTCGCGTCCGAAAGGTTCCAGGCGTCCAGGAAGTAGGGGGATGCCAGCGAGTTGAAGATGAAGATCAAGACGGCAACGCCGAAGAGGAGGACCTCCCAGCTCGACATGATGCGCTTGAACGGCGTGCCGAGGCGGTCCGGGATGACGCGCTTTTCGCTCGGGGTGGAAACGACGGTGCTCATGCTGCCACCTCTGCTGGTGTCTCTGCTGCGGCCTTGTCACGCAGGATGATGCGGCCACGATTGCGCTCGCGCCTTGCATTGAAGACGACGGCAAGGATGATGACGGTGCCGGAAATCGCCATTTGCGTGAACGGCGAGATGCCGATGACGGGAAGGGCATTCTTGATGACACCGAGGAACAGGGCGCCAAGCACGGTCCCGATCACCGAGCCGACGCCACCGGCAATCGAGATGCCGCCGATAACACAGGCTGCAACGCTGTCGAGTTCGAAGCCGTTGGCGATATCGACATAGGCGACCGCATAACGCGAGACCCAGAGATAGCTGGCAAGCCCGGCGAGCGCTCCCGACAGAACAAAGGCAAGGAACTTCGTCCAGCCGACATCGATGCCGGCGTAGACCGCAGCCGTCGGATTGCCGCCGGCAGCATAGGTCGAGCGGCCAAACTGGGTGTACTTCAACAGCATGTAGATCAGCGCGACGATAATGATCGCCGCCCAGCTCAGGATCGGCATGCCGAGGACGACGGTGCGCGGCACGTTGAGAAAGGTCGGCGTCATCTGGTGCGCGTTGACCCATTCGCCGCCTGACAGGACGAACGCCATGCCGCGATAGATGGTGAGTGTGCCAAGCGTGACAACGATTGGTGGAATTTCCAGCGCCCAGACAAGGAAGCCGTTGATCGCGCCGAGAAAGGCGCCGATCAGGATCGCGGCGAGGATCAAAACGATCAGCGGCAGGTCGGGATAGGCGGCGTTCATCATCGCAATGGCCATACCGGTGAAGGCAAGGTTTGCAGCAACGGACAGGTCGATCGACTTCGTCAGGATGACGGTCATCTGAGCGAGCGCAAGGATGATCAGGATCGACGTGTCGTTGAAGATGGCAGCAAGGTTGCCGGGTGTCGCGAAATCCTGGGCTCTCGTCGAGAAGGCCGCAACCATGATCGCGATAATGATGAACAGCAGGGTTTCGCGTTTTTTCAGGAGTCTCGACATTCCGATTACCTCAAGCATTACCGGTCGCGGCGCGAACCAGCGTTTCCGGCGTCAGATCCTTGCGCTCGAAGAGGCCGGCCATGAGGCCTTCCTTCATGACGAGGACCCGATCTGACATTCCAATGATTTCCGGAAGTTCTGACGAGATCATGATGATCGACAGTCCCTCGGCGGCAAGCTCGCTGATGAAACCGTGCACGGCCGCCTTCGAACCGATGTCGATGCCCTTCGTCGGCTCGTCGAGGATGATCACCTTCGGCAACGTTGCCAGCCACTTGCCGATGACCACCTTCTGTTGGTTGCCACCCGACAGCGTCCCGACGGGAACCGAAAGCGCTGCAGCGCGCAGGTCCAGGCGCTCGGCATATTTGCGTGCCAAGGCAAATTCATTGGCCGCCTTCAGGAAACCCTTGCGCGATGTGCGCCCGAGCGACGGCAGCGTCATGTTCTGGTAAATCGGCATGGGCAGCGCCAGGCCGTGGCGACCGCGTTCTTCCGGCACGTAGACGATGCCGGCGCGGATCGCATCGAGTGGCGAGTGGATTGCCAGCGCCTGGCCCCCAAGCTTCAGCGTGCCGGATGCGGGTTTGGTGATACCGAACAGCGACTGGCAGAGCTCGGAGCGACCGGCGCCGATCAGGCCGTAGACACCAAGGATCTCGCCCTTTCGAAGCGTGAACGAAATGTCGCGAAACTCTGTCTGGTGACAGTATTTCTCGACCTCGAGCACCGGACCGCCGATGGCCACGTCAACCTTGGGGAATGCATTTTCGACATCGCGACCGACCATGAGACGGACGATATCGTCCTGCGGCGTCTGCTTGAGTTGGCCGTGGCCAACAGCGCGACCGTCGCGGAAAACGACGTAATTGTCGGCTATCTCATAAAGCTCGTCGAACTTGTGGCTGATGAAGAGGATCGCCTTGCCCTGTGTCTTCAGGCCCTCGACAATGCGGAAGAGGTCATCGATTTCCTTGCGCGACAGTGCTGCGGTAGGTTCGTCCATGATGACGATGCGCGCTTCGATGGAAAGTGCGCGAGCAATTGCGACAAGGTGACGCTGAGCAATCGAGAGATCCTTGAGACGGATCGTCGGATCGATGTTGCTTTCAAGCGAATGGAGCAATTCCTTCGACCGACTGTTCATCAGTGTCCAGTCGATCGTGCGGAACTTCGTGCGCGGCGCGTGGCCGAGGAAGATGTTTTCAGCAACCGTCAACTCGTCGAAGAGCACGGTTTCCTGGTGAATGGCGGTGACGCCGACGTCGATGGCGGCCTGCGCATTGGCGAAGGTGGTCGGCTTGCCGTCTACGATGATCTCGCCTTCGTTCGGCCGGTAGATGCCGGTCAGGATCTTGACGAGTGTGGATTTGCCGGCGCCGTTCTCACCGATCAGGGCGGTAACCTTGCCCGGGTAGAGCGCGATGCTGACGTTATCGAGCGCCTTCACGCCAGGGAAGATCTGCGAAATGCCGCGCATCTCGAGGATCGCGGGCGCCTCGTCCGTCTTGAAACCCGCGACGGATTGTTGAAGGGCAGTGTTCATCAGCGTTTACCAGTGTTCAAATGAAAAGTCCCGGCGGCGCGAACCGCCGGGTTTTTACTTGGATGAGCGAGGCTTAGAAAACCTTCGAGAACTGGTCGATGTTCGAAGCGTTGTACACGAACGGATCGGACATGGCGGCTTCGCCCTTGTCGTCGATCTTGATCTTGCCCATGCGGCCAGCTTCGATTTCGGTGCCCGGCTTGCCGGTCGCGTCACCCTTTACGAGGTGGTAGGCGATCTGCGTGGCAGAGTAACCGAGGTCGATCGGGTTCCAGATGGCGAATTCCTTCGTTGCACCAGACTTGATCGCGCCAGCCATTTCAGACGGCAGGCCGAGGCCGGTCACGTAGACCTTGCCGACAAGACCCTTGTCTTCGACAACCTTGGAAGCGGCCAGAACGCCGACCGTCGTCGGAGCGACGATGACCTTGACGTTCGGGTTCGACTTCAGCAGGCCTTCGGCTTCGCGGTAGGACTTGTCAGACAGATCGTCGCCGTAAACTGTCGTGACGAGGTTGAGGCCCGGGAAGTCCTTGAGCTGCTTCTTCATCTGGTCAATCCAGATGTTCTGGTTGGTCGAGGTGGTCGTTGCCGACAGGATTGCGAAGTCACCCTTGCCGCCTTCCAGGTGGTCCTTGGCGAGCGTCAGGCACATCTTGCCGATGAGCTCGTTGGACGACGGGTTCAGCTGCAGGATGCGGCCGTCCTTGTTGACGCCGGAATCCCAGGAGATGACCTTGATGCCGCGCTGCTTGGCCTTCTTCAGGGCCGGTACGACAGCGTCCGGGTCATTGGCGGAGATGGCAATGGCATCAACGCCCTGGGCGATCAAAGAGTTGATGACTTCGATCTGGCCCTCTGCCGTCGTCGAGGTCGGGCCGGTGTAGATAACTTCTACGCCGCCGAGTTCCTTTGCCGCTTCCTGCGCGCCCTTGTTGGCGGCTTCGAAGAAGCCGTTGCCGAGAGACTTCACGACCAGGCCGATCTTGACGTCCTTGGCGCTTGCGGCGCCTGCCATCAGGGCCACCGCAAAGGCGACGCCGACGGCGAGTGATTTTGCGAATTTCATGCTTTATCCTCCCACGTTGATAAGACTTAACTACATCCTGACGGTGCCCCTCAGGCAACCGACGAGGAATCCTCCTTCATTTGCGAGATCGTGCTCGCAATGACGAGCTTGATGCCCGCATCCTCGATCATCCGGACGGAGTCCTCGGGAACACCGTCGTCCGTAATGATCGTCGAAACACGGTCGAGCGGGCACAGAATGAGGCTCGACCGGCGGTGAAATTTGCTGGAATCGACCATGACAACGAGTTCGTCGGCCTGGTGCATCAGCTTCTGTTCGCTTTGAATGATCTGCGCGTCGGATTCCATGATGCCGAGCGGACCGACGCCCTGCGCGCCGATGAAGAAGCGGCGAGCGTAGAAATTGCGGATCGCATCATTGTCGAATGGCGACAGGATCAGGCTCTGCTCGCGGTAGATCACCCCGCCGGGGACCGTTACCGTGTTCTTCGAGTGCTTGACCAGATGCTCGGCAATCGCAAACGAGTTGGTCATCACCTGCATGCGATGGGCGGCCATGAAGTGCACCATCTGAAACGTGGTGGTCCCACCATTGATGATGATCGCATCACCCTGATCGCAGAGATCAACGGCAGCGCGCGCTATTGAGCGCTTTTTATCGATGTTGACTGATTCCGAAACCCTGAAGGGCCGCCCGGCCAGATTGCCGAGTTGCGGCGGATGCACGGCCTCTGCGCCACCGCGTACACGCCGGATCTTTCCCTGCACATGAAGGGCCGCGATGTCACGCCGGATCGTCGCCTCGGAAGCCTCGGTCAATTCGGAAATATCCTGAATCGTAACGACCGACTTTTCCTGAACGGCGCTCAATATGATGCGATGGCGTTCGCGTTCGTGCATGGGGTTCCTCCTAGCTTGCTTATTTCGCAGTTGTGAGAATGTGTCAATCAAAAACGATCATAAATTTTCATATTGCGCTGCAGCATAATCGATTTTGATCGTTTTCGATTGACAATGTCCGTTTCGATGAGCGATACCGTGACCGCAAAGGAGCGTCGAGTTCGTTCGCGCGTCCAAGAAATTTTACATGGGAGGATGACATGGCGGCAACCGTCCGGCTTCTTGATAACCGTTGGGACGATTCACACGCGGCAGGCCTCGATGAGCCTGGAAAGCTGCTCTATCGCTCGAATTTGCTGGGTGCCGACAAGCGCATCACCAACTATGGCGGCGGGAACACCTCTGCGAAGGTCATGGAAACCGATCCGCTGACCGGCGAGAAGGTCAAGGTTCTCTGGGTCAAGGGTTCGGGCGGCGACGTCGGGACCATCAAGCTTGACGGCTTCGCCACTCTTTATCAGGACAAGCTCGTTTCCCTGAAGGGCATCTATAAAGGCGTCGAAGACGAAGACCGCATGGTCGGCTTCCTCCCGCACTGCACCTATAACCTCAACAGCCGTGCGGCCTCGATCGACACGCCGCTGCACGGTTTCGTGCCCTTCACCCATGTCGATCACATGCATCCGGACGCGATCATCGCAATCGCTGCCTCCAGGAACTCCAAGGAGTTGACGAAGCAGATTTTCGGCGACGAAATCGGTTGGCTGCCGTGGCGCCGCCCGGGTTTCCAGCTCGGCCTCGATCTCGAAGCCTTCGTCAAGGCAAATCCGCATGCCAAGGGTGTCGTGCTCGAAAGCCACGGTCTCTTTACCTGGGCAAACGATGCCAAGGCCTGCTACGAGCTGACGCTCGACATCATCAACAAGGCGATCGTCTGGTTTGCGGAAAAGACCGAAGGCAAGACGATTTTTGGCGGTGCCGCCACCTCAAGCTTGCCGGTCGAGCAGCGCCGTGCCATTGCGGCCCGCCTGATGCCTGAAATCCGCGGTCGCATCGGCAAGGCGGAACGCAAGCTCGGCCATTTCGACGATCAGGATGCGGTTCTCGAATTCGTCAATTCCAAGAACCTGCAGCCGCTTGGCGCGCTCGGCACCAGCTGCCCTGATCATTTCCTGCGCACCAAGATCCGCCCGCTGATCGTCGACTTCGATCCGGCAAAGCCTGATGTGGACGCGATCGTGGCCGGTCTCGACAAGGCGCTCGAAGATTACCGTGCTGACTACGCGCGCTATTACAACGACTGCAAGCATGACAATTCGCCCGCCATGCGCGATGCGAACCCGGTCATCTTCCTCGTTCCCGGCGTCGGCATGCTGTCGTTTGCCCGCGACAAGGCGACAGCCCGCATCGCCAGCGAGTTCTACGTCAACGCCATCAACGTCATGCGCGGTGCCTCGACCGTTTCCGAATATCAGGGCCTGCCGGAGCAGGAAGCCTTCGATATCGAGTACTGGCTGCTCGAAGAAGCCAAGCTTCAGCGCATGCCGAAGCCGAAGAGCCTTGCCGGCAAGGTTGCCTTCGTCACCGGCGGTGCCGGCGGCATCGGCCGTGCGACCGCTGCCCGCCTGATCGGCGAGGGGGCCTGCGTGGTCCTGGCCGATATCGACCAGGAAGCGCTCGACAACACGAAGGCCGATTTCGCCAAGCAATTCGGCGCCGACGCCGTGCGCGGCGTCAAGCTTGATGTAACCAAGGAGGACGGCGTGATCTCGTCCTTCGCGGAAGCCTGTGTTGAGTTCGGTGGCGTCGATATCCTTGTATCGAATGCTGGTATCGCTTCGTCCGCCCCGATCGAAAGCACTGAGCTTTCGATGTGGAACAAGAACATCGACATCCTGGCGACCGGCTACTTCCTCGTGTCGCGCGAGGCGTTCCGCCTGTTCCGCAAGCAGGATCTCGGTGGCAACGTCGTGTTCGTCGCCTCCAAGAACGGTCTGGCATCGTCGCCGAATGCTGCTGCCTATTGCACGGCCAAGGCCGCCGAGATCCATCTTGCCCGTTGCCTGGCGCTCGAAGGCGCAGAAGCCGGTATTCGCGTCAACACCGTCAATCCGGACGCCGTGCTGCGTGGTTCGAAGATCTGGAGCGGAGAGTGGCGTGAACAGCGGGCGGCATCGTCCAAGATCGAGATCAACGAGCTCGAGGAGCATTACCGCAAGCGTTCCATGTTGAAGCTCAATGTCTTCCCCGAGGACATCGCCGAAGCCATCTACTTCCTGGCGTCGGATCTCTCGGCGAAATCAACCGGCAACATCATCAACGTGGATGCCGGCAACGCTCAGAGCTTCCCGCGCTAAGTCCAACTGTTGCGGCGGGTAAATGCCCGCCGCCTTTCATCAACATGTCCGGGGAGGAACCCATGGCCGAGTCAAAAATCGCGCAGGACCTGATTGCGCAGGAAAACGACAAGCGTGCAGCAGCGCTCAAATCCGACTATGAAGCCCTCGGCGCCAATCTGTCGCGCCGCGGCAACGACATTGAAAACATCACGCGCCGGGTATCCGAATTCTTCGTCGCTGTTCCGTCCTGGGGCGTTGGCACCGGCGGCACCCGCTTTGCCCGGTTCCCCGGCACCGGCGAACCGCGCGGCATCTTCGACAAGCTCGACGACTGCTCCGTCATCAACGAGCTGACGCGCGCCACGCCGAACGTCTCCCTGCACATTCCGTGGGACAAGACAGATGCCAAGGAACTGAAGGCAAAGGGCGATCAGCTCGGCCTCGGTTTCGACGCGATGAATTCAAACACCTTCTCCGACGCGCCGGGCCAGAAGCATTCCTACAAATTCGGTTCGCTCAGCCACACCGACGCCGCAACACGTGCGCAGGCGGTTGAGCACAACATTGAATGTATCGAGATCGGCAAGGCGATCGGCTCGAAAGCATTGACGGTCTGGGTTGGCGACGGCTCGAACTTCCCCGGCCAGAGCAATTTCACCAAAGCATTCGAACGCTATCTCGCTTCGATGGCCGAGATCTACAAGGCCCTGCCTGAAGATTGGAAGCTCTTTTCCGAGCACAAGATGTATGAGCCGGCCTTCTATTCGACAGTCGTGCAGGACTGGGGCACCAACTACCTCATCGCCCAGACGCTCGGCCCGAAGGCACAGTGCCTGGTCGACCTTGGTCACCATGCACCGAACACCAACATCGAAATGATCGTTGCCCGCCTGATTCAGTTCGGCAAACTCGGCGGCTTCCACTTCAATGACTCGAAGTATGGTGACGACGACCTCGATGCCGGTGCGATCGAGCCCTATCGCCTCTTCCTCGTCTTCAACGAGCTGGTCGAGGCGGAGCAGCGCGGTGTCAACGACTTCAATCCGGCCCACATGATCGACCAATCGCACAACGTGACCGATCCGATCGAAAGCCTGATCAACAGCGCCAACGAAATCCGCCGTGCCTACGCGCAGGCGCTGATCGTCGATCGCAAGGCGTTGGCTGGCTACCAGGATGAAAACGACGCGCTGATGGCGACCGAAACGCTGAAGCGCGGCTACCGCACGGACGTCGAGCCGATCCTTGCAGAAGCGCGTCGCCGTTCTGGCGGTGCGATCGATCCTGTGGCGACATACCGCGCGAGCGGCTACCGCAGGAAGATTGCCGCCGAACGCCCGGCGTCGCTTGCCGGCGGCGGCGGCATCATCTGACCCTTAGCCTCCCAAGGCCGTTTTATCGGGCCGCTGTCGACGAGACAGCGGCCCGATTCCGTTTACGGCTTCCATTCACCGGCAATCTGACGGGTGGCGATGTTCAGCCGGTTCCAGACGTTGATGTTGGCGATGGCGATGACAAGGGCTGCCAGGCTCTTGCCGTCGAAATGCCGCGTGGCTTCATCCCAGATGTCGTCAGGCACTGGGTCGGCGCGATCGCTGACGCGGGTGACCGCCTCCGTCAGCGCAAGGGCTGCGCGTTCGGCCGGCGTGAAATAGGGCGTGTCACGCCAGGCGCTGACGGCAAACAGGCGCTCGTCCGTCTCGCCAGCCTTCTTGGCGATCCGTGGATGTCCGTCGATGCAGACGCTGCAACCATTGATCTGGCTGGCGCGTAGATTGACGAGTTCCAAAAGGATTGGCGACAGACCTGTTTTGGCGGGTATCGTCCCGAGGGCATGCAGCGCCTGCATTGCGTCGGGAATGACGATGGCTGGATTTCCCATTCTTGCTTGCATCACGTTTCTCCATGGTGTGTTTTCCAAACTGACGCCGCCGGACGTGCTGTCACATCGGCCGGCTTTTGTTCGTCATGGAGTTGACGGAACACAGTGGAGGAATGTGACAATGGATGAGAAAAATTGGCTGGCGGGAGAATTTGAGGCGAATCGGGCGCATCTGGGCGCCGTCGCCTATCGCATGCTGGGCTCCCGCGCCGAGGCCGACGACGCTGTTCAGGAGGCCTGGCTGCGGCTCGGCCGCTCTAATGCTGACGCGATCGACAATATCGGCGGCTGGCTCACGACGGTTGTGGCGCGCATCTGCCTCGATATGCTCCGGTCGAGAAAGACACGCCAGGAAGAGCCGTTCGATCTACCCGTCCATGAACGCGTCGCCGACACGTCCAAGACCGTTGATCCGGAGCGGGAGGTGGCTTTTGCCGACTCCGTCGGCATGGCGCTACTCGTTATCCTCGAAACATTGGCGCCGGCCGAGCGCGTTGCCTTCGTGCTGCACGATATGTTCGATCTCCCCTTCGACGACATTGCGCCGATCATTCATCGCTCTTCGGCGGCAACGCGACAACTGGCAAGCCGTGCTCGCCGTCGGGTTCAAGGCAAAACCGATGTGCCGGAGGCGGACGCAGCGCGCAAGAAGCAGATCGTCCACGCATTCCTTGCGGCTTCGCGCCTCGGTGACATCAGGGCATTGCTGTCAATCCTCGATCCGCAGGTCGTGTTCACCCCGGACACTGCGGCGATGCGGTACAACCCTTCGGTTCGCGAGCTTCGCGGCGCGGAGGCGGTGGCAGAGACGTTCAGGGGTCGGGCTCAGGCGGCGCAGCCGGCGATGATCGATGGAGAGTTCGGGCTGGTGGTGGTCGTGGGGGGACACCTGCGCGTCGTCCTGCTTCTGACCTTCGACGGGGAGAAGATCGCCGGGATCGATGCCGTCGCCAACCCCGACTATCTCGCCAACTTGAAATACGACTTGCTCTAAAAATAACAGTTCAAACGAAAAGAGCCGTCGCTTTGCCAGCGACGACTCTCACAGGGGCAGGGAAGCGCCCGAAACTTCAGCAATAGCTGCACATAGCAGCCGGGTTGTTGGGGATCACGTTCAGAAACTTGCCCACTGGAGAGGTCCGCTGTTCGCGCTTGCTGGCGGCCGTCTCAAGCAGACGCTTGAAATCGTCAAGTTTCACGCCGTCGGCACGGAGCACCATGGCGATGAGGGGGTCGTGAAGGGCTTCGGTAATGGTCAGGTCTTCTCTGGTCTTGCTCATGGTTTGCCTCCTTTCGTGGGCGGTAGCCCGTGTTCCACCCGCTCCGGTCCAATCAACCACGTTGACTTCGGCAGAGAGTGGTGTTACCGGTAAGTAACAATGCATTTGTTACCGATCGGTCACATGGATGTCAAGGACCTTGTCCGCGAAAAAATCAGAATCATTGAGCCTGCTGTCTCCCGCAAACACTGACGAGAAAATCCCGCCACGGGAGCGCATCGTCTCCACCGCTGCCGAGCTTTTTCGCGAGCACGGCATCCGTGGCATCGGTGTGGATGCGATTGCAGATGCTGCGCTGACCAACAAGATGACGCTCTACCGGCATTTCGGCTCCAAGGACGAGCTGGTCTGCGAGACGCTGCGCCGCGCTTCGGAAAGAGCCGAAACGATCTGGCGCGATCTCGAGGCAACCCATCCCGGCGACCCGAAGGCGCAGCTCAGGGCATGGATCGAAGCGCGAACGCAAAGCCTTTGCGGCGAGCACGTCGGCTGTGATCTCGCCAATGCGGCGATTGAGCTGAAAGGTGAGGGACATCCCGCCTATAGCGTGATCGAGCGCCACAAGGCTGAGCAACGCGACCGCCTCGAAGCGCTCTGTCGAGCGGCCGATGCGCGCGAACCGAAGCTGCTGGCCGATACACTGACGCTCCTTCTGGAGGGCGCTCGCGTTACGCGGCAAGCCATGGGCAACGACACATGTTGCAATCATTTCTCCAAGGCCTGCAACGCTGCCATCGCCGCCTTTGCGTGATGGCACCCGCCGATCGGCGGGAACCATATGCCTTTATGCTCGTTTCCGACGATGCGGGAAGTAAAGGCATGGACTATCTCTATCTTCATCGTCTGTATGCAAAACGAGCCGAGCTCGAGGCAAAGCTCGAGCTCTATGAGGCGCGCGATTGCTTCGGTGACGAAGAGATCGATGATGGCACCGATCAAGAGCTGCGAGAAAAGCTCAGCGAAATTTCGAGCGAGATCGACACGCTGGAGCGCTCGCGCGCACCCTGAACGGCTCTAGCTACTGGCGTCCAGAAGCTGAATGGTGCGGTCGTCGAACTCGCCGCGATAGAGTCGGTCAACGACTTTGTGAAAAGCCGACCCGTGCTCGCTGATCGCCGCAAAGAGGGTCATGGACGACTGCAGCTTGAGATCATCAGGAGACCCGAAGATATCATGGGCGGATTTGCCCTCGACCGAAAGGACGGCATCGACACAGCGCAATAGTCTGCTACCGAGGACGGGGTCCGCGAGATAGGCGCTGGCCTCTTCCGCCGAGCGGATGGCGTATTTCTCTGCCATGGATGATGAGCCGAGCCCCGCGATCTGGGGAAATATGAACCACATCCAGTGGGATCGCTTGTGTCCGGCTCTCAATTCCGAAAGCGCTCGCTCGTAGGCACCATTCTGCGCATGAACGAAGCGATCCAGATCATAATCAATCTCATCGGGCATCGACGATCCTCCCCTGGCGCATAACTATATCATGGGGGAGGGTTGTCCATGCCCGCAACTCGACAGGTCCTCAGCAGGACCTGTCCGGGTATGGGCTGTGCTCCCGGCAATAATCGACCGAGGGCAATGAATCCGAGATTGACCCGACAGCTGCCGTGTCGAGGTCCGATGCCATGGGGGCCGTGAAATGGACCGTCAGTCCTGCAATGCCCAGTAGCGCAAAGGCCGCAAGAACGATGAAGCGTTCTGATATTGAAGGTTTGTGTGCGCCAACATGCTCGGCGTATTCGCGTTCACCCATGCCATTCAACTCGTCATCTGTTGCGTGGTGGTGTGCCACGTCGCCACGCGCCGCGTTCCAACTCTCGCTGTTTGTCATTTTGTTAACTCCTACACTGATGCGTGCACCGACACATGATCGTCCTCTCGCCGGCGAACAGCACGAACACGCATGTGTGTTCTTTTGGACCTCCATTGAAGACCGGATACACAAACGCAGTGTTCATAAAATCGAACCAATCGGTTTGATTTGGAACTTTGAGGGCTTGGCTCCTCGACAAAATTCAGCTTAGTTCGGATGATCAGTCAGATTGCGGATGCCCCCATGACCAAATCATTTGGCGCGATGTCCATCGCGCAGCTTTCCAGTCTCATTCAAACAACAGCGGTCGATCCCATCGAAGTGACGGAAGCTGTTATCGACGGCATCGAGGCCTATGCCGACCAGGCGGCCTTTACGGCAATCTTCAAGGATCGCGCAACGGAAGAGGCGAAGGCCTCATCGAAGCGAATGAGAGAGGGTCGCTCGTGCGGAATGCTGGACGGCATACCGATCGCCTGGAAGGACCTGTTTGACATCAAGGGTCGGACAACGACGGCCGGGTCGAGAGTACTGGCCAGAGAGCCGGCTGCGCAAGCGGACGCGCCTGTCGTGGCAAGGCTGAAACAGGCGGGCATGGTCTCGATTGGCTCCACGAACATGAGCGAGTTCGCCTTCTCCGGGCTCGGCCTCAATCCACACTACGGCACGCCGCGCAATCCACGCAGCAATGATGTTCCGCGCATCCCGGGTGGCTCATCTTCCGGCGCTGGCGTTGTGGTGGCAGCTGGCCTCGTGCCGGTGGCGATGGGGACGGACACGGGAGGTTCGGTGCGCATCCCGGCTGCCCTCAACGGTATCGTCGGATACAAGGCAACGCGCGGTCGCTATCCGATGGCAGGCGTCTTCCCGCTGGCAAAGAGCCTGGATTCGCTTGGTCCGCTCTGCAGGACCGTTCAAGATGCGGTGTGGATCGACGCGGGAATGCGAGGCGCGTCAGCGCCGTCAATAGTCGCTCGCCCACTCAAGGAGTTGGACATCGTTATCCCTGACAATATCGTTTTCGATGGTGCTGAAGCTGGCGTGGTCGCAACTTTCGAGACGGCGGTCGATTGGCTGGAGGCGGAGGGTGCATCGATCAGCCGGATCAAGATCCCCGCTTTTGACGAGATATTGGCGCTCATGGCTCGATATGGTGCCCTGGTCACGGCCGAAGCCTATGTGCTTCACCGCGAGCGATTGGCTGGGCCTGCGGCTGACGACATGGATCGCCGCGTGGTCGTGCGCACTCGACTGGGCGAGAAGACCACGCTTGCGGCCTATCTGGCGATCCTCGAAGCCCGCGAGCAGTTGATCGCCGACGTCGACCGCCTTGTCGGCGACAGCTTCGTTGCGTTTCCGTCGGTCGCCCATGTGGCGCCGCCGATCGCCCCATTGGAAGCCGACGACGATTTGTTTTTCGCAACCAACGGGAAGACCTTGCGCAATACGCTTTTCGGCAACTTCCTCGATTGGTGCGGCGTATCGATCCCCTGCGGGACGGGAGATGCCGACATGCCGGTCGGCTTCCTGCTTTCTGCCGTCGGCAAGCGCGACGAAGCGCTCCTTGGCGCGGCGCTTTCGGCGGAGACAGTTATCCGCGGAGAATTTACGTGAGACCGTAGGCATTGCTCCCGGGAGGAGAACATGACTGAAAGCAATTTGGAGAATGGACGTTTTGCCGTTTCGACATGGTCGCTGCATCGGCTCCTGGGGGCCGTCTATCCCTACAGCCCCGATCCGGAAAAAAGTGCGGCGCCCAAGGAGCCATATGGGCCGGGGCGTTCCCCGCTGACCGACATTCCCGGGCAACTTGCCAAGCGTGGCATCGGGCGACTTGAGATATGCTCGTTCCATCTGCCAAGTATCGAAGCCGCCTATCTCGCGGAGATGCGCTCGGCGCTTCAGGACGCCGGCATCCTGCTTCAGACACTCCTTGTCGAAGATGGCGATCCCAGCCATCAAGAGACCGCGGAACGCGACATTCAGTGGATTGCCGGCTGGATTGGGGTCGCGGAAGCGCTTGGCGCCAGGAACATGCGTGTGATCGCCGGCAAGCAGATGCCGACCGCAGAAAACCTTGAGCGGGCCGCGGGCCATCTCGGTTGGCTTGGAAAGCAGGCCGAGAACAGCGGCGTTCGCATTGTCACAGAGAACTGGTTCGACCTTCTGCCTTCGCCGAAGGAAACCAATTGGCTGCTCGATACACTGCAGGGCAAAGTCGGCCTGAACGGCGACCTCGGAAACTGGGCTGCGCCTGAAAAATACGCAGGGCTTTCCGACATCATGCGCCGTGCGGAACTCTGCCACGCCAAGGCCAATTTCAACGAAGCGGGGCTTGATAGCGCCGACTACCGCAAGTGCCTGGAAGCGTGCCGGACGGCAGGTTACCGCGGACCCTATACCTTGATCTACGATTCACCATTCTTTGCCGATGAGTGGGACGGCATCCTGCTTGAAAAGGCATTCATCGAGGACTTCCATCAGGAAAAGCAGCGCGCGGCTGGCTAAACCGCGAAAGGAGCATGGCATGACTGGCGCAACGACGATCGACGGCTTCGCAAGGCGGATCAGAGGCGGTGGGGACGGATTGATTTCCGCGTGGATCGGAATTCCCGATCCGCTTTTCGTCAATCATCTGGCGCAAGAGGCCTTCGATGCCATCGTGCTGGATATGCAGCATGGCGTCTGGGATATCGGATCGGCAGCCGTTGGCATTGGCCAGGGGCGGCTTGCCGGCAAGCCGGTGCTCGCCCGAATTCCGGTCGGTGATTTCGCAGCGGCCTCGCGTCTTCTCGATGCGGGAGCCTCGGGCATCATTGCGCCGATGATCAATTCGGTGTCTGACGCCGAGGCCTTCGCCAAGGCCACCAAGTATCCGCCGGCCGGCGAGCGCAGCTGGGGGCCGACGCTGGCGATCAACCACACGGGACTTTCGGCCTCTGAGTATCTCGCGACCGCGAATGAAGAGACCGTGGCCATCGCCATGATCGAGACGCGTGCAGCCCTTGATGCTGCGGATGAAATCATGCGTGTTGAGGGAATTGACGGTATTTTCGTCGGCCCGTCCGATCTCTCGATTGCCCTGTCGAATGGAACGAAGCTGGCACCTGACACGGCGGAGGTCGACGGCGTTCTCAAGCACCTCATCGCCCGTTGCCGTGCTCACGGCAAATTCGGCTGTGTCTTCGGCAGCAACGGCGAGCGGGCCGGAGAATTGTTGAAGATGGGCTTCGATCTCGTCATCGCCGGGGCCGACACGCAACAGCTACGGTCGGGCGCCGCCAGCGCGATTGCCGCCGCGCGACGCGTTCAGTCAAGCTGAACTACTTGACGGCCAGCCAGATGACATGACGCGCGCCTCCGCGTTTTCCGTTGGCGCGCGTATTGACGGCCTCGACGGCAAAGCCGCAGTCACGAAGCCGACGGGTGAAACCGGCATCCGGCCCGGATGACCAGACGGCAAGAACACCTCCGGGTCGCAAGGCATCGCGTGCGGAACGCAGGCCAGCGAAATCGTAGAGGCTGTCGTTGGAACGACGCGTCAGGCCGTCCGGCCCATTGTCGACGTCAAGCAGGATGGCGTCGAATTTCGCCTTGCTTTGCCGGATCAGTTCGCCAACATCGCCTTGATGGATGGCGACACGCGGATCGTCGAGACACCCTTGAAAAACCGCCGACATCGGACCGCGTGCCCATTGCACCACCGCCGGCACCAGCTCTGCAACCGTGACGGATGCATCCGCCGGCAGGGCCGAGAGGGCGGCACGCAGCGTAAAGCCCATTCCGAGACCACCGATCAGCATGTTCGGGCGAGGACGTCCCGCGATCTTATCACGGGAAAGTGTTGCGAGCGCCTCCTCCGAGCCGCTCAGGCGGCTGTTCATCAGCTCGTTCGAGCCCAGCATGATCGAAAATTCGCTGCCTCGTTGCTTGAGGCGCAATTCGCCGCTTTCTCCGGGGATGGGCGCGGAATCTAGTTGGACCCAGGGGAGCATGTCTGTCGTGCCTCGCGTTGCGCGGTTCCCCTAGCACAAAAGAACTTCCCCGCGAACCGCCAGCGAGGCGCGCGGGGGACGTTTTCGACGTGATGGCTCAATTGTTGTTCCGGCACGCCTGATTGGTAAGGGTGTTGGTTCCACCCCGAACCACTCGGTGCTGGCCCTCGGGGCAACCGGTCCACTGTCTGGAGTTGGTGCTCGTCGTCGTGGTGCCAAAGTCGATCGGTATCGAGAACCCGCCTCCACCTGTTCCTTCAGTATCGGGCGAGGTTCCAAGCGGCGGCGATCCGTCGAGGCGGCCGCTGCTGTCCATCCCCATATTTGCTTGCGCAAAGGCTGAACCGGTGAAACTGAGGAGGAGCACTGAAGTCACTGCGATAAGCCTGCGCATGATCGAGATCCCTTCAAGTTGAAGCACTTACCAATGTAGCGCGTCATTCGATTCAGTCCAGCGGAACAAGCAGTGATGGCGTTGAAAATCGCGCAATAGCAAATGATGCTTAACAGCCGCCGCAAGCGGCTGCGCCGGCAGTGCTTGAATTCTCTCCTTGTGCGCCAAATTGCATAGAAGGCGCGGACCAACGGAGGCAAGCATGGGCGAGAATTCCAAAGCCGTTCGGGTGCGGATATCCGGTCTGGTCCAGGGCGTCAGTTTTCGCGTTTGGACACGGTTCCGGGCTCAGGAGTTCGGCCTTGCGGGCTGGGTCC
>Ga0102588_1000199_pt1 | contig 83785 bp, 85 predicted proteins | sample AraplaMF_Col_mMS_FD_76854 | JGI IMG/M metagenome (GOLD analysis project Ga0102588, IMG submission 76854) | Arabidopsis root microbial communities from the University of North Carolina, USA - plate scrape MF_Col_mMS (SPADES assembly) (version 2) | ecosystem: Host-associated > Plants > Roots >...
ATAGAGCTTCACATAATTGGCGACGCCGATGAATTTCGGCGGCTTCATCAGGTTCCAATTGGTGAAGGACAGGTAGAAGGCCTGCAGCGTCGGATAAAAGCGGATCACGCAGTAAAACAGGATCGGCAGGGCTAGGAATGTCCAGACCCAGACGAGGCGCTTCTGGCGCATCGTCAGCCGATCCCAGAACGATCCGGTGGGACGGTTTATAGCCGCCCCTTCCGTATTCGCGGGTGCGGAGCTCATGGCCGTCCCTTATTTGTTCTTGGCATTGTCGATGATTTCCTGCTCGGCGGTTGCGGCCTGGGCAATGGAATCTTCGGGCGACTGGCCTTCGAGCAGAACGCGGTTGACCATGTCGATGGCATTCTGGCGCTGGCCTGCCTCATCCACGAAGAGCGAGGTGTGCGAATAGGCGAGCGCCTTCAGGAATGGCGCATAGATCGGGTTCTTGAGGTTTTCGTCGGTCAGCGCAGCTTCACGGCGAGCCGGCAACTCGCCGACCGTGCCGAGCCAGATCTTCATGGCTTCCGGCGAGGTCACATAAGCCAGGAACTTCTTGGAAGCCTCCAGCTTTTCGCCTGATACCTTGGCGCCGATGCCGTTGGCGAAATAGCTCGCATAGTTGGAACGCAGGCCGTCGGCATTGGCGGGAAGCTCGGTCACGCCCCATTCGAAATCCTTGATGCTGCCGAAGGAGCCGAGACGGAAGGTGCCGTCGATCGTCATCGCAGCCTTGCCTCCGCGGAAGGCAGCCTGGCCTTCGTCCATGAAGCCGGTCTGGCCGATCTTCTTTTCGGTCTGCAGGCTGGTGTAGAATTTCAGAGCCTTGATACCGGCATCACTGTTGTAGGTCACCTTGGAATAGTCAGCCGTATAGGGCTCGCCGCCAAACTGGCGGATCAGCACTTCACGCCACCACTGGTGATCCTGGCCGCCCATGTCCAGCGTCGTGCCTTCAACGGCAATGTTGCCGGCTGCGTCGCGCTTGACAGTCTTTTCGGCTGCTGCGACGAATTCATCGATCGTCTGGGGCGGCTTGCTCGGGTCGAGGCCAGCTTCCTGGAAGAGCTTCTTGTTGTAGAAGAGCGCCAGCGAACGGACAGCTGTCGGCAGGCCGTAATAGTCGTCGCCGCGCTTCATGGCGCTCACGATCGGAAAGAAATCCTTCTCGATCTGGTCATGCGGGAAAACGTCTGTCGGCAGCGGCTGCAACAGGCCGCCGGCGATGAACTGGTCGAGCCAGCCGTAGAAGAGCTGCATCACATCGGGACCGTTGCCGGCGAGATTGGCGGCAACGACACGCGTCTGGTAGTCGGCATAGGGGAAGGTCGTCTGCTTGACGGTGATGTCAGGATTGGCCCTCTCGAAATTGGCGATCAGCTGATCCATCGCCTTGACGCGCGTATCATAGACATACTGCCAATATTCGATTTCGACCGCCTGGGCGCTGTTGACCGCAACCAAGCTGATGCCAGCAAACAGGCCGGCAAATAAGATTCCGCGACGCATGTTATCCCTCCATTGCCGAGCCGGCCTTCGTGCCGCTCGCGCTCATCTGGTTCCCCAGGACATCCCGCGATTTCGCCGGCGCCCCGATTTGATTGGCTCGGGAAGATGGAACTGAGGCTCCTCCTTCCTCGGCATCGCAGTGCGACCCTTTCAGGCTGGTTCGGACGGAGGATTTTGTCAATAAGATAATTTAGTTTAATTATTCTATTGCTCCTTTTATGATATCGGCGCTATCCATATCGGCAGAGACGAGGGCGGAGAGATGATACGGCAATCCGGCAAGCAGCAGATCGCGATGGGCAAGAACCCTGAGCGCAGCCGCGATCATAACCGTCGCGTCGTGCTCGATGTCGTGCGCATGCATGGCTCGCTCGGCCGCATGCATATCGCCAAGCTCACGCATCTGACTGCGCAGGCCGTCGCCAATATCGTCGATGAGCTCGTCAGTGAGCAGTTGCTCATGGAAATCGGCCGGCTGCGCTCCGGCCGTGGGCAACCGCCGATCCAGTTTGCCGTCAATCCTGACGGGGCCGTCACCATCGGCGTCGAAATCGCCGCCGACCATATGGTGACGACGGTGCTCGACCTCTCCGGCAAGGTGCGCTCCGAAGCCATCATGCCGGTGGAGAATACGAGCCCGGAACATATCGTTCCGCTCTTTGCGGGCGAGGTGAAGAAGGTTCGCAAGCGCTTCCCTTCAAAGCTTCTCGGCATCGGCGTCGTCATGCCCGGCCCCTTCGAAATTGAAGGCATGAGTTCGGTCGGCCCGACCACCCTGCCCGGCTGGAGCAGCATCAATCCCGCCGCCGTGCTGAGTGAAGCTAGTGGCGAAACCGTCATTGTCGAAAACGATGCAAATGCTGCCGCCGTTGGCGAACGGCTCTTCGGTGCGGGCCGCGCCATCTCCAATTTTTGCATGATCTATTTCGGCGTCGGCGTCGGCCTTGGCCTCATCCATGACGGTGCGCCTTTCCGTGGCGCTTTCGGCAACGCCGGTGAAATCGGCCACGTTGTCGTTGCCCCGCGCGGAAAACCCTGCCCCTGCGGCCAACGCGGCTGCCTGGAGCGTTACGCCTCTCTGCATGCACTGAAGGAAAAGCTCGCCGAGGCCGGCTATGAGAATGCCGATTTCGCAGCAATCGAGGTACTGCACCGAGAAGGCAATCCCGTCGTGAAGGAATGGATCGCGGAGACTGCGGACTATCTTTCGCCGATGGTCGCAATGCTGGAAAACGTTCTCGACCCGGAGACCGTGATCCTGGGCGGTGCGCTGCCCGATGCCGTCATAGACGAGATCGTCGCGGCCATGCAGACGCTTCCGGTTTCGGTCGCCAGCCGGCGCACGCGCGCGCTTCCGCGCGTCATCCGTGGCCAGACGGGACAGCTGACGGCAGCACTTGGCGCTGCCGCCCTACCGCTCTTTGAAGCCGTCACCCCCAAGCTCGACATTTCACCGACCGCCGTCGCCGATAACGCAGTCTGACACAGCGCGCCGCCGGTCTGCCCCAATGGAGGAACCATGCTGACCGATCGAGACCGTATTGAAAGACAGAAGCGGAGCCTTTCGCTCACGCGTCTGCATCGGGCGCTGTCGCGCCTGACCTCGACCGTCACCATGATGAATACCGGCGCGCATCCCGACGACGAGCACAACGGCCTGCTCGCCTATTTGCGCCTCGGCCTCGGCATGCGCGTCGTCGTCGTCTGCTCGACACGCGGCGAAGGCGGGCAGAATGCGCTGGGGCCGGAACGGCTCGGCGCGCTCGGCATCCTGCGCAGCCGGGAGATGGAGGAAGCGGCACGCGAACTCGACGCCGATCTCCATTGGCTCGGCCATGGTCCAGAAGATCCGATCCATGATTTCGGCTTCTCGAAGAATGGCGACCGAACGTTCGACCGCTGGGGCGAAAAGCGCATCGTCGAGCGGCTGGTGCGCGCCTATCGTAAAGAGCGCCCTGATATCGTGCTGCCGACCTTCCTCGACGTGCCGGGCCAGCATGGACACCACCGCGCCATGACGCGGGCGGCGGAAACCGCCATCGGCTTTGCCGCCGATGCCTCGGCTTTTCCGGAACATTTCGGCGAAGGGCTGACACCCTGGCAGGTGGCAAAATTCTACCTGCCCGCATGGTCGGGTGGCGGCGATACCTATGATGATGAGGTGCCCCCACCGGCCACGACGCTGCCTCTTAAGGCCACGGGCCTCGAACCTGTCAGCGGCGTCAGCTACGCGCATATCGGCGAATGGTCGCGTTACTACCATGCCTCACAGGGCATGGGCCGCTGGCGTGATATCGGCGACAATGAATGGCCGCTTCATCTGAAGCTCAGCGCCGAAGGCTCCGTTGCGGAAACTTCCATTCTCGATTCGCTTCCTGCGACACTGGCCGATCTGGCACGGGAGACGGATCTGCCGCAAACGGTCGTCGATGCGCTGATGCGGGCAGATGGTGCGATCGGCAAGGCGATCGAGCGCTTCCCGGAACGATCCGCCATTGTGGATGCGCTGCTGAAAGCGGCAGCCGAAGTTGAAAGAGCGCTTGCCGATGCGCCCGAAGCATTCCTCGATATGCACGGCCATCGTCTGCGACGCAAGCTTGTGGAAATCGATGCGGCATTGTGCGAGGCCGAGCAGGTCTTCGTCCGGGCCGTTGCCGAACCCGCGGAGCTTTCGCCTGGTGCAACCGGCAAACTGACGCTCCATCTCAGCGGCAATGCCGGCACCGCGGTATCCGATGCGGATCCAAGATTGCCCGAGGGCGTCTCGTCCGGCCTGAAGGAAACCTCGCCACTGCAGATCGTCTACGAACTGAAATCGGCGGCAGATGCCCCCCTCACCCGGCAATATCTGCCGGGGTGGTCGAGCCTTGGCGGCAACGGCAATGCTTCCGTCGATATCAGCGCTCAGATCGGCAGCCGTTCGGTGAAGGTGGCCGTCGATCTCGAAGAGCCGCTTACTGTCGCGCCACAACATTCGCTGAGCCTCCAGCCCAATGCCTTCATCCTTCCCGTTGATGGCAACAGGCAGGAATTGACGATCGGGGCTGCATCCGCAGGGCATATCGGCCTCTCTGCTCCGACCGGCTGGACAGTCGGGCAAGACAACGGCGTGCTCAAACTTTCACCTCCTGCCGCTATAACACCCGGCCTCCTCGCCATCGCGCCGCTTGTGGACGGTCAGCCGGCCATGCGCATCTCGCCGATTGCCTATCCGCATATCGGCCGCACGAGTTTCCGCGAGCCGGAGTTGCTGCGGGTTCTGGCGCTCGATCTTAAACTGCCTGATGGCGCGAAAATCGGCTATGTCGGTGGCGGTGCCGATGGCGTCGGCCTCTGGCTTGATCGTATGGGGCTCGATGTCACCGAACTCGACGCACAGGCTCTGTCAGGCAATCTCTCCCGCTTCACGACCATCGTCGTCGGTATCTTCGCCTTCGGCATCCGCAAGGACCTAGCCGCTGCAGTGGCCCGCCTGCACCACTTTGTCGAAGAGGGCGGCCATCTGCTGACCCTCTATCACCGTCCGAGCGACGGATGGCAGCCGGATATCACGCCGCCGAAGCGGATCGATATCGGCTCGCCCTCGGTCCGCTGGCGCGTGACCGATCCGACGGCTGACGTCACCATGCTGGAGCCTGCGCATCCGCTGCTGCAGGGGCCGAACAGGATCACGTCCGCCGACTGGGATGGATGGGACAAGGAACGCGGCCTCTATTTCGCCTCCCATTGGGACGATGCCTATGCGCCGCTCGTTGCGATGCACGACCCCGAAGAGCAGCCGCTCAAAGGCGCGCTGATATCAGCCGAAATCGGCAAGGGCCGCCATACGCATACGAGCCTCGTGCTGCATCACCAGCTCGACAAACTGACATCAGGTGCTTTCCGGCTGATCGCCAACCTCGTGCAACCCGCCTGAGGCGAGCGAAATGGATAGTTCTACCGCGGCCCGGGATAGCCGTTTCGGCATTCTCTGGCTGCTTTCCGACACGACGCTGGTGACTGGCATGACAGTGCTGGTCAAGATGCAGGGCGCATCCTATCCGGCGATCCAGCTGGTCTTCATTCGTGCGCTGATCGGGCTCGTGCTCATCCTGCCGATGATCCGGCGGCATCGCCGGCAGCTTGTCAATTCCAGAGATCCATTGCGCAACATCCTGCGCATCAGCTGCAATGCCGTTGCGCTGACCAGCAACTTCGTCGCGCTTACCATGCTGCCGCTAGCGCTGGTCAATGCTCTGGGTTTCACCCGGCCGCTCGTCTCGATGCTGATGGCTGTCGCCATGCTCGGCGAAAGGGTCAGCCGCTGGCGGTGGATCGGCGCGGTATTCGCCTTTGTCGGCGTGCTTATCATGCTGGCGCCGGATACGTTTGCCTGGAATCTTGGATTGGTGGCGGTGCTGCTCTCCATCATCTTTGGGGCGCTGGCGACAATCCAGACGCGGATGCTGCATTACGAAAATACGACGGTCATGATGGTCTTCTACACGGCGGGTTTGACCGTCATCACCTTCATTCCCGCGCTCTTCGTCTGGCAACCGGTACGCAGCGAGAACTTGCCCGCCCTGCTCGGCATCGGCCTTCTGGCACAACTTGGGCAATTCTGCTTCCTGCGCGCCTATCAGATTGCCAGCGCCAGCCTGCTTGCCCCGTTTGGCTATCTGTCGATCGTCTTTGCGACTGCGAGCGGCTACGTCTTCTTCGATGAGGTGCCCGACCTGCGCACGCTTATCGGCATCGTCGTCATCATAGCAACGCTGCAGGCAATCACCTTTCTGGAGCGACGGAAGAATTAACACAGCGTCGACCCCATTTACTGATTAACGGGTCCCATATCCCCGCGCTCGATCGTGATGGCTGGGCAATGCCGGTTTTGAAAAATAGCGGTGAGCAAGAAATGTGCCCCAATACAATGAATAGGAAGATTTTTCGGTTGACCGCGGTAGGTCGCCTGCCTATGTTCCGCGCACTTCCAGCCGGGGTGCTTCGCACCCGCGGAAAGGGAGAGCGTAGCTCAGCCGGTAGAGCAACTGACTTTTAATCAGTAGGTCTCGGGTTCGAACCCCGACGCTCTCACCACAACTCCTTTTATTTTCACTGCGGTAGAGATGACGATTTGCGAATCAACGTAAGGTTGGCATGCGGAAGGTCCCAGGCGTCAGTCTGATCCGCCAGTCCGACGATCGACGTCTGAGAATGCGAGACGTTCAGGATCGCTGTCTTTATGAGAATGATGCACCTTCCGGTGCTGGAGATTGAAATGGCGAAAAAGACTAGAGAACCGAAGCTTGAGCACTCTGATTTCTCCGGCGAGTTCGAAGACGGTGGGGTAACCGTCCTCGTCGATATATTTCGACCGGCAGGCACCAATGGAGACTGGACCCTGGAAGTCATCTCCCAAACCGAAGTCGTGACAAGCTGGGAAGATAAATTCGCCACGGACCTGGACGCCTGGGAAGAATTCCTGGCCACCGCAGAACGAGATGGCGTGCGAAGCTTTCTCGATGAGGATGAGGATGAGCCGCAGCTGCATTGACGGGATTCTGCCAGGCGCAGATGAGCAAGACGATGTTTCAAGCGGCTCGCCGCAATCCTGGCAGCTCGATGTCCCGCCCGATCACCGTCAGTAGCTGCAGGAGCGCCCGTCTCTCGGCCTGAAACCATCCTGGCATGCTCTGTTCAACGAATCTCCCGGCACGTAGCCTGATGCGGAGCCGTATGAATTCGGGGGAGTTGCGCATGCCGTCAACACTGAAATGCCAATCAGCGCTCCGACTGCCACAAATGCCCGAAATCTGCTCATCAATGCTTCTCCTCGTGGATTCTCTGGCGGCAATCTATCACGCAGTCACCGCAACTGAATGGGCTTTATACCGGAAAAGGCTTACAGCCCATTTCCACGGCGCTGGCCGCTGTGGCTATCATTTACTCTGCGACTTCTAGCTTCGGATTATTAGCAGTCTGCGAGCCATCGTGGCGATGCAGAAGCGATGCCGACATGGAAGAAGAGGCAACCGGGCTTGCGGCGCTTCAAACGCACAGAAGCTCGCCATCCAGGCGCTTTCGATCACAAACGCATCGGAGCAGAACATATTGATCCTGTTTCGCCAGTAACAGGCCCGGACGTGCAGCGGGAGATCCGGCATCGGCCTCTCGCATACCTAGCCGGACCTCCCGGCATTTGCAGTGGGGTGTCCGCAAATGCCCGGCCATACCAGCGAGAGCGCGTGAGTCGATCCATTCACAGTGCCTGTGGTGGTTTATGCGCAGTTAATATCCACATGCTCCGTCCCGCTTCGGAACGCACAGGTCCACTGACCAGTTCCGACCAGCGCAAAAAGGTGATTGGCAATCCCTCGTCTGCGGCGGTAGGAACATCGCTCAATTGCTGCCGGAGAGAATGCGTGTCGATTGCCGATATTTCCCTTTGGAGCGCACTGCTTGCCGGAGCGCTTTCCTTCCTCTCACCCTGCGTGCTTCCACTCGTACCGCCCTATCTCTGTTATATGGCGGGCATTTCCGTCGAGCAGTTCCGCGGCGGCGGTGCCGTTGTGGCAGCTCCGGATGTGCGGCGCGACGTGCTCTTTTCGGCGCTTTTCTTCACGCTTGGCTTTGCGACTGTCTTCGTGGCGCTCGGCGCTGGCGCCTCAACGGTCGGCATGGTGCTGCGCCAGCATCTCGACCTGCTTGCCAAGATCGGTGGCCTCATCATCATCGTCATGGGGCTGAATTTTCTCGGGCTTTTCCGAATCGGCCTCCTGTCGCGGGAAGCTCGCTTCCAGGGCAGCGGCAAGCCGGCGACGCTGACGGGCGCTTACATTATGGGACTGGCCTTCGCATTCGGCTGGACGCCCTGCATCGGGCCGGTGCTCGGGGCGATCCTCGGTGTCGCCGCGTCGCGTGATACGGTCGGCTCCGGCGCCGGGCTGCTTGCCGTCTATTCGCTCGGCCTTGCCGTACCCTTCTGGATCGCGGCCGGCTTTTCCGGGGCGTTCATGCGCTTCCTGTCGCGTTTCCGCCGGCACCTCGGCACAGTGGAGAAGATCATGGGCGTCTTCCTCGTGCTGACCGGCCTCGCCTTCCTCCTCGGCTGGGTCAGCAACGTCGCGATCTGGTTCCAGCAGACCTTTCCAATCCTGATGCAAATCGGCTAAGCGGAAAACTCGCCCTGCCCCGCAAAATGCCCAACTGGAAAAGCCGTCGACGGCTATCATCCGTCATCGCCGGCGATAGACGGCTGGCGGGAACGAGCCTCCTGATCACCACGGTGCTATCAGTGGTGATGGTCTCGTTCGGCCTGATTGCAACGAGATCAGGCTTTCTTCCGCTTTAGGCGCTCCCTGATCGCATCGGGAATATCGCGAAAGCCGCGGCCCGGCTCGATACCTTCGCGCATGACGATGTTGCGCAGCGGCGGGATGGCCGACAGGATGTGCAAGCCTGCGGCACGCAGCATCTGTACCGGCAGGAAACCCGACAAAAGCGAACGATTCAGGAGATCGACGCTTGCCGTTCGCGTCATGATATCGACACGGCGCTTACGATCAAAGCTGCTGCCGGCATCCGAGGGAATAGGCAATTCGGCGCGCGCGCACAGAAGATCGGTCAATGCCATGATATCGCGCAGGCTGAGGTTGAGGCCTTGCGCGCCAATGGGCGGAAAAACATGGGCAGCTTCGCCGATCAGCGCGATGCGCCCCTTGCCGAAACGATGCGCCATCATTCCCGACAGTGGCCAGATCTGGACACCCTCCTCGACATCGACCTTGCCGAGGATGGATTGCATGCGCTCTTCCACGACATTGCCGAGTTCGGCCAGTGACAGCTCGATGCGGGCTGTGGCATCGGAAGGGTTCTGAACCCAGACAAGGCTGGAGCGGTTGCCCGGCAGCGGAACCTGCGTGAAGGGACCGTGCTCCGTGTGGAACTCCGTGGAGGTATTCTGGTGCGGCAGCGTATGGGCGAAATTCAGCACCATGGCCGATTGCGGATAGGACCAGGTATGCACATCGATGCCGGCGGTTTCCCGCAGCTTCGACTTGCGGCCATCGGCACCGATGACGAAATCGGCGCTGATCTCTTCGCCGCCCGAAAGCTTGATCGTCACCGCTTCCGAAGCGATGCCGATCGTTTCGGCCATGACGGTGAAACGCGTGATATTGCCCTCGGCAGCGACCGCGGCCTCGAGCACGTCCATCAATGCCTTGTTCGGAAAGTTGTAGCCGAAAGCTTCGAGCCCTACTTCGGCGGAGCGGAAGCTCGTGGTCGGGGCACGCAGCAGGCGATTCGTGCCGTCGATGATGCGCATGCTGGTGAGCGGAGCCGCTGCCGGGCGAAGCTTTTCCCAGAGGGTGAGCCGATCCAGGAAGCGAATCGACTGATCCATCAATGCCGTGGTGCGGCGATCTTCCTTGGGAGATGGAGGGGCGACCAGTGCTACGTTGCGACCGCCGCGCGCCAGGGCGACTGCGGCGATCATGCCGGCGAGACCGCCACCGATCACCGCCACTTCGAATTTGCTCATGCTATCGTTCCGTCATCAAAAAGACGGCAAACCGGCAGCCTCAGGCGGCCGGCTTTGCCTGACGGCGCCAACTATAGCCCTTGCCGGCTTCGGCGTCACGCACCGCCGGCTGATAATGATGCGGAATGGACGGCAGGCGCTTTTCCGACAGACGGCGGATCGCCGTCTCGTTGGTGACAGCGAAACTGTCGATGCCGACACGCAGCATCAGCGGCACCTGGTCGATCAGTACATCGCCGACCGCGCGCAGCTCGTTGGTGTAACCGAGGCGCTGGCGCAGAAGCGAAGCGTGGCTGAAAGCACGGCCATCGTTGAAGGCCGGAAATGCGACAGCCACGATCTCCAGGCGATAGAGATAAGGCTCGAGCTTCAGCACATCGTCGGCCGGCTTGATCAGCACGCCGAAGCCGACGTCATTGCTCTCATCGGCCTTGGCAATCAGCTCATCGAGCGTCAGAAGCGGCTTCTGATCACCCGTTGCCTTCACCTCGTCGGTCTCGATTACCCAGGGATCGTTTTCGACAAAACCGGTTTCTCTCCAGATCTTCGTCATCATCCCCTCCTTATGCCGCTTCCGCAGCCGAGCCGTAGAGCGCATCCTTGAAGGGCTGCGGACCAACACGGCGATAAGTGGCAAGGAATATCTCTGATGGGTCAAGGCGCAGGCCGAGATAGGTATCGACGATCGTCTCGATCGCATCCGTCACCTTGTCCGGCTCAAAGCCGCGGCCGATGATTTCGCCGATCGACGTATGTTCGTCACCGGAACCGCCGAGCGTGATCTGGTAGAGTTCAGCACCCTTCTTTTCCACGCCCAGCAGGCCGATATGGCCGACATGGTGGTGGCCGCAGGCATTGATGCAGCCGGAGATCTTGATCTTCAGCTCGCCGATCTCGGCCTGACGGGCCGGATCGCCGAAGCGGCGGGAGATCTCCTGGGCGAGCGGAATGGAGCGCGCATTGGCAAGCGCGCAATAGTCCAGCCCCGGACAGGCAATGATATCGGTGATCAGGCCGGCATTGGCTTCAGCCAGATTGATCGCCACGAGCCCCCGATAGACGGCTTCGAGGTCGGCGAGAGCGACATGCGGCAGGATGAGGTTCTGTTCATGGCTGACGCGAATTTCGTCGAAGGCATATTCCTCGGCGATATCGGCGATGGCATCCATCTGGGAATCGGAGGCGTCGCCCGGAATGCCACCGATCGGCTTCAGCGAGATCGTCACCATGCCGTAATCGGGGTTCTTGTGCGGCTGGACGTTCTGCTGGACCCAGCGGGCGAAAGCCGGATCTGCCTTCTTCCAGCGGGCAAGGTTTTCCCAGCCCTCAGCACGCTCCGGCAGGGCCGGCGGCGCGAAGTAGGCGGTGATTGCCTGCACGTCTTTTTCCGGCAGTTTCAGCTCGCTATCCTTCAACTGCGCGAATTCGACCTCCACCTGCCGGGCAAGCTCTTCGGCACCGGTCTCATGGACGAGGATCTTGATGCGGGCCTTGTACTTGTTGTCGCGGCGGCCATGCAGGTTATACACGCGCATGACGGCGGTCGTGTAGGACAAAAGATCTTCTTCCGGCAGGAAGTCGCGGATCAGCTTGGCGACCATCGGTGTGCGGCCCTGCCCCCCGCCGACATAGACGGCGAAACCGATCTCGCCCTTGTCATTCTTCTTCAGGTGCAGGCCGATATCATGGACCTGAATGGCGGCGCGGTCGCGCTCGGCACCGGTCACAGCAATCTTGAACTTGCGCGGCAGGAAGGAGAATTCCGGGTGGACCGACGACCATTGGCGCAGGATTTCGGCGTAAGGGCGCGGATCGGCGATCTCATCGGCGGCGGCACCGGCGAAGTGATCGGCCGTCACGTTTCTGATGCAGTTGCCCGAGGTCTGGAGGGCGTGCATCTCGACGCTCGCAAGGTCCGCCAGCGCATCGGGTATTTCGGATAACTTCGGCCAGTTGAATTGCAGGTTCTGGCGTGTGGTGAAGTGGCCATAGCCGCGGTCATAGGTGCGGGCGATATGGGCGAGCATGCGCATCTGACGCGAGCTCAGGGTGCCATAGGGAATGGCGATGCGCAGCATATAGGCGTGAAGCTGCAGGTAGACACCGTTCATCAGGCGCAGCGGCTTGAATGCGTCCTCGGCCAACTCGCCGGAAAGGCGGCGCTGGACCTGATCGCGAAACTGCTCGACGCGCTCGGCGACAAAGGCATGGTCAAATTCGTCGTAACGGTACATCGTCTTCCTCAGACTGCAATGAATTCTGGATCAGCCGGCTTGTAGCCCGGCGCATATTCCATGGTCGGCCCCTGGGCGCGAATGCGCTCGCGCAGACGCAGCGGCCAGAGCTGGCCATTGGTTTCCTGAACCTCGACAACGGCAACGTCGACGACCAGGTTGTCAGCATAGGATTTCTTACCGATCTCCTCGAGTGCCGCGACGGCTTCGGCATGGCGAGCAACAAGCGCTTCCTGCAACGAGGTCACCCACTCGCCATTGGCGTTCAGCCAAACGGCGATGCCGTCCGTCAGGCGGTTGGCGGTCAGAACCTTGTCTACCATGTCAGCTCCTTGCAAGTTCATCGAACTGGATGCACTCACGCACCAACGGTTCGGACAGTTCGAAATTGGCGCCTGCGACCGCATCGCCGATAATGACCATGACCGGGCCAGTCAACTCGTCACGATGCTGCAGGCCCGGAAGATCACGCAGGATGCCATGCAACAGACGACGATCGGCACGGCTGGCATTCTCGATCACGGCAACGGTGGTTTCCGAGGGAATGCCGGCCTGCATCAGCCGCTCGGCAACGGAGGCTGCGACCGTGCGGCCCATATAGACGGCGACCGTGGCACCCGACACAGCAAGGCTTGCCCAATCCGGCAGAACGTCGCCGGTCAGATCATGGCCGGTCGTAAAGACCAGCGAAGAGGCAACACCGCGCAGCGTCAGCGGCAGTTCGAAATCGGCAGCAGCGGCAAAGGCGGAGGTGATACCCGGGACGATCTCATAGGAGATGCCCGCGGCGCGCAGAGCGGCCATTTCCTCCCCTGCCCGGCCATAGACCAGCGGATCGCCGCTTTTCAGGCGCACGACACGCTTGCCCTGACGGCCGAGATCGACCAGGAGATCATTGATCTCTTCCTGGGATTTCGAATGGCAGCCCTTGCGCTTGCCGACCGAAAGACGCTCGGCATCGCGGCGGCCCATATCAACGATTGCCTGCGGCACGAGTGCGTCATAGACAATCACATCGGCCTCCATCATCACGCGCTGGGCGCGCAAGGTAAGAAGATCCTCAGCACCGGGGCCGGCGCCGACAAGCCAGACATGGCCTTCGACGCGATCAAGCGACCGGAGCAGGCCATTGGCAGAACGGCGAGCCTGCGGGAGATTGCCGTTGGCAACAGCATCTGCAACCGGGCCGGAAAAGAAACGACGCCAGAAGATGCGGCGGGAAACGCCGCGCGGGACGAGATGCTCAACCGTCTTGCGATAGCTGGTTGCAAGCGCTGCGAGGCGCCCGAGAGATGGCGACAGAAGCTGGTCGATCTGAGCCCGGATCATCTGCGCGAGTACGGGACCTGCGCCTTCCGTGCCGATCGCGACGGCGACAGGCGCGCGGTTGACGAGAGCCGGTGTGTAAAAATCGCAGTATTCGGGCTGGTCGACGGCATTGGCCGGGATTTTCGCCGCGCGGGCTGCTTCGACGATTCGGCGATCCTGCTCGGCTTCGCCAGTCGCGGCGAATACCAGAACGGCACCTTCAACCTGCTCGGGCGCGAAGGCTTCGCGGACCGTTTCGATACGATTGGCAATCAGGAAGGCGTGGTAATCGGCCTCTGGGCGATCGGCATGCGCGATAATACGCACCTGCGTGTTCAAGAGCAGGCGAACCTTGGCGAAAGCTTCGTCGCCATTGCCGAAAACGGCCGCAGTCCGACCTTCCACACGAAAGAAGGCGGGAAATACCGAAAGCTGTTCAGTCCTGGGAGGCATTCTCAATCCACTTCGAAGTTGCCCGAATATGCATTCTCCGGACAGGCGAATGAAGAAACAGAATTCCAAAGGCCGGCCAGTCGCGTATTCTTTTACCCGGTTGATCAATGATTTGAGAAAACTGACCCGTGCGACGCAAAAAGCACATATCTTGAGCAGTTGTCGCAGCTTTTTGTCCGACGCCAAAGGACGAAGCGATAAAGCCTGTGGCAAAGTCCCCGGTGCCGGACTTATGCATTCCGCTTCATTCCGCGGGGCGATAGGATAGGAGAAACAGGAGAATTTCATGCCGGAAAAGACAATCGCCTCCCGCCTTCTGCAGGTCATGGAAGAGAATATCCTACCGATGACGGAGTTCGGCGTCGCCTCCGGCAACAAGGTGTTCGGGGCGGCGATCCTGCGCAAGTCCGATCTGTCGCTCATCCTCGCCGAAACCAATAACGAGCTCGAAAATCCGCTCTGGCACGGCGAAGTGCACACGCTGAAACGCTTCTACGAGCTCAACGACAAGCCGGCGACGAAGGACCTGATCTTCCTCTCCACGCACGAACCCTGCACCATGTGCATGTCGGCGATCACTTGGGCCGGCTTCGATAATTTCTATTATTTCTTCAGCCACGAGGATTCGCGCGACAGCTTTGCGATTCCGCACGATCTGAAGATCCTGAAGGAAGTCTTCGGGCTCGAACCTGGCGGCTACAGGCGGCAGAACGCCTTCTGGAAGAGCTTTGCGATCGCCGATCTCGTCGAGACAGAGGATGCCGCGCTGAAGGCTGACCTCAAGGCGCAGACAGCGCGGATCAAATCACGCTACGCCGCCCTCTCCGACACCTATCAGGCCACCAAGAGCGCCAACGACATTCCGCTGAGCTGAGAGACCATGGAACCTTCGAAAGACATTTCGCGCCTGATCGAGATCATGGCAGCACTTCGCAATCCCCATACCGGGTGTCCTTGGGACATCGAGCAGAACTTCGAGAGCATCAAGCCCTATACGCTCGAAGAAGCCTATGAGGTTGCCGATGCGATCGAGCGCAAGGATATGGACGACCTCTGCGACGAGCTTGGTGACCTGCTGCTGCAGGTGGTCTTTCATGCGCGCATGGCCGAGGAAGCCGGCGAGTTCTCCTTCGGCGATGTCGTGGAAGCGATCACCCGCAAGATGATCCGTCGGCACCCGCATGTCTTTGCTCGCTCGGATGCGGATACGCCCGATGCCGTGAAAAAGCAGTGGGACGAGATCAAGCAGGCGGAAAAACGCGAGCGCGCGGAACGCCGGGCGCGCCGCGGCATCACTGAAGATTTCAGGGCCGGCTTCCTTGGCTCTGTGCAGCGCAGCTTCCCGGCGCTGACCGAAGCGCTCAAACTTCAGGAGCGCGCCGCCAAGGTCGGCTTCGACTGGTCGGCACCCGAACCGATCCTCGACAAGATCGAGGAAGAAGTCGATGAGCTGCGCGTTGCACTGCGCGAGGGCGATAAATCAAAGGTCAGCGATGAACTCGGCGACCTGATCTTTGCGGTGGTCAATATCGGACGGCATGTGAAGGCCGATCCGGAACAGGCACTGCGCGGAACGAATACGAAGTTTAGGCGCCGATTCAATCACATCGAGGCGGTTCTTGATGCAGGAGGCGAGAGCCTGGAGGCAGCCAGCCTGGAGCGGATGGAAGAGATCTGGCAAGCGGCGAAGGCGATCGAGCGGGCTGTCGTTGCTGGCGCGGAGTGAGCTCCGCCCAACCAGATTACCGTTCCCAGTCTTCTTTTGCCGGCCTCTGGCCATGGCCGATCCGGCGCTCAAGCTCGGCGGCCTCCGTCTCCGACAGACGCAGTTCCAGCGTCACCGAACCATTCTCATTGTCTTCACGGCTATCGACGATGGCATGGTCGTAGAGCCAGGGCAGCAGCGCCAGCTTGTCGACGGGCAGCGTGATCGTCGTTTCCGTCATGACGCCGGACAGACGGCGGCTGATCTCGTCCATCAGCCTGTCCACGCCCTCGCCGCTGATGGCGGAAACGGCGATGACATTTTGCATGGTGGAAGCCTTCTGCACCATGGCGTCATGGGCTTCGGGCTCAAGCCGGTCGATCTTGTTCCAGACCTCGAGGATGCGGCGCTGGCCTTCGGCCTCGTCGATGCCAAGGTCGTTCAGGATACGCAGCACGTCGGCGCTCTGGGCCTGATTGTCCACATCGGACATATCACGCACATGCAGGACGAGATCGGCTTCCAGCACCTCTTCCAGCGTCGCGCGAAAGGCGGCGACCAGATGGGTCGGTAGGTCGGAGATGAAACCAACGGTATCGGAGAGGATAACGGTGCGGCCGTGCGGCAGCTTCATGCGGCGCAATGTCGGGTCGAGCGTCGCGAAGAGCATGTCTTCAGCGAGAACCCCTGCCCCAGTGATGCGATTGAAGAGCGTCGATTTGCCGGCGTTGGTATAACCGACGAGCGCCACGATCGGATGCGGCACCTTCCTACGCTTGGCCCGGTGAAGCTGGCGGGTGCGCACGACCTGTTCAAGCTCGCGCTCGAGCTTGATGATGCGGTCCTGCAGCAGGCGCCTGTCGGCTTCGATCTGGGTTTCACCCGGACCACCCATGAAGCCGCCACCGCCGCGCTGGCGCTCAAGGTGGGTCCAGCTTCGAACCAACCGGCCCTTCTGGTAGTTCAGATGCGCAAGATCGACCTGCAGCGTGCCTTCCTTCGTGGAGGCGCGGCGGCCGAAGATTTCGAGGATCAGGCCCGTCCGGTCGATGACCTTGGCGTTCCATTCCTTTTCCAGATTACGCTGCTGCACAGGCGTCAGCGGATGATCGACAATGACCAAGCCGGAATCACGCTCGTCCAGCAGGTGCTTGATTTCCTCGATCTTGCCCGTGCCGAGAAGCGTCGCCGGACGCGGATCGTTGACGGAGACGATCGATGCGTTGACGACATCGAGGTCGATCGCCTGGGCAAGACCCGTCGCTTCGTCGAGACGGCTTTCGGGAGTGCGAGTCGAAGCCGACTCAGTCTGACCGCCGCGCGAACGCGACTTCAGCACCGGCACGACAACAGTCGCGCGCATATCATCCCTGTGCTTGGCGGCCTCAGGGATGATGGAATCATTCTTTGTATCGCGTGTCGAAATGACGGCTGGCCTTGGTTTAGGACGCTGCTTCTTCGCTCTCGAACATCTGCATTGGCTGACCAGGCATGATAGTCGAGATCGCGTGTTTATACACGAGCTGCGAATGGCCGTCACGGCGAAGCAGAACACAGAAATTGTCAAAAGAAGTGACAACACCCGTGAGTTTCACGCCGTTAATCAGAAAGATTGTCAGGGAAATCTTTTGCTTGCGTACAGTATTGAGAAATAAGTCCTGCAGATTCTGAGAACGTTCCGCCATCGCGCCGCTTCTTTCTTTATTGCCGGCCTGATCAAGCCGGTAGAATATCAATCAACCTCTCCAGCAAGGCAGGTGGCACCCTCATTCCTCCAGCCCAGCAAATCTTGGTATCAAATCGTAATCTTTTCCGCAACGTCGAAAAAGGCTTCCCGAATATTCTGTGACAGGCTTCCCGGATGACCGTTCGCAATCGCCTGTCCGTCAATGGAAACCACCGGAAAACAAATGCTTGTAGCCGCCGTGATGAAGACCTCGCGGGCGGCCATCATCTCCGAAACGGAGAACTTTCGCTCGACGATTTTCACCCCCAGTTTGGCCGCGACATCGATCAGAGTCGTGCGGGTGATGCCACGCAGGATGCCATGTTCGGCAGGCCGCGTTACCAGCGTACCGTCGGCATCGACGATCCAGACATTGGTCGCGGCCCCCTCCTTCACCATGCCGTCGGCATCTATATAGATCGCCTCCTGTGCGCCGGCTTCCTTCGCCTGCTGGCGCGCAAGCGCATTCGACAGCAGCCCGACCGACTTGATGTCGACGCGGTCCCAGCGATTGTCGGGAACGGTGATCGCCTTGATGCCAGTGGCATTCTTCTTGGCGATGATTGACGGATCGGTGCTCTTGGCAGTCACGACGATCGATGGCGGCGTGTCTTCAGCCGGGAAGACATGGTCGCGACGGGCAACGCCGCGCGTCACTTGCAGATAGAAGAGGCCGTTGCGGACGTGGTTGCGGCGCAGCGTCTCGCGAATCACTTGCGTCAGCGCCGCGCGGCTCATCGGCCAGGCGATACGCAATTCGCCGAGCGAACGGTCGAGTCTGTTCAGGTGCCGGGTCAGATCGACGATCAGGCCGTGACGGACCTCGCAAACCTCATAGACACCATCGGCAAACTGGTAACCGCGATCCTCGACATGCACCATGGCATCGGAATGCCGCACGTAACGTCCATTCACATAGGCAATTCTTGGCATTGAAAACCTGCTTCAGGCAAAAGGAGGGAGCCGGCGCGACGTAAGCCGCGCCGTAAAAAAGTCAGACGCCAAGCGACTTCAGCTTGCGGTGCAACGCCGAGCGCTCCATGCCGACGAATTCGGCGGTGCGAGAAATGTTGCCGCCGAAGCGGTTGATCTGGGCGATCAGGTAATCCTTCTCGAACATCTCACGGGCTTCGCGCAGCGGCAGCGTCATGATGTGGTAGTCGTTCTTGGCCGAAACCTTCGGCAGCATGTCTCCAAGATCGGTCGGCAGCATGTCGGCGGTGATCGGCGTATCCGGACCGTCGGTGCGCGCGAGGATCATCAAGCGCTCGATATTGTTGCGGAGCTGGCGGATATTGCCCGGCCAGTCATGAGCCTGCAGCACGGCCATGGCGTCATCGCCGATACGGCGCGGCCGGATGCCCGCCTGTTCGGAAATCTGGCGCATAAGCTGGTCAACGAGGAACGGAATGTCCTCGCGGCGCTCGGCAAGCTGCGGTACGCGCACTGGCACGACGGCAAGGCGGTGATAGAGATCCTCGCGGAACCAGCCTTCGGCGATGCGGCTTTCCAGATTATAAGCGGTCGAGGAGATGATGCGCACATCGACCTTCACGCGCTTGGAGCCGCCGACACGCTCGAATTGCTGGTCGACCAGCACGCGCAGGATCTTGTTCTGCGTCTCGCGCGGCATTTCGCCGACTTCGTCGAGATAGAGGATGCCGCGATGAGCCTCCTCCAACGCGCCGATCTTGCGCGCCTGCCCCGGTGCACCCTCCGTGCCGAACAGCGCCACTTCCATGCGGTCGGGCGTGATGTTGGCCGCGTTCAGCGCGACGAAGGGGCCGTTGGCGCGCGTCGACTTCTTGTGGATCATGCGCGCCACAAGCTCCTTGCCGGAGCCGGATGCGCCGAAGATCATGATGCGGCTGTTGGTGGGCGCGACCTTTTCGATCGTCTGGCGCAGCTGCGAAACGGCGACCGAGGTACCGATCAGCTCCAGCGCATCGCCGGCGCGGCGCTTCAGCTCGATGTTTTCACGCTTCAGCTTGGAATTTTCCAATGCCCTCTCAGCGATCAGGATCAGGCGGTCGGCCTTGAACGGCTTTTCGATAAAGTCGAAGGCCCCGCGCTTGATGGCGGAGACAGCCGTCTCGATATTGCCGTGGCCTGATATCATCACGACCGGGAGCTCGGGATGGCGCGTCCTGATCTCGTCCAGCAGCGAGAGACCGTCGAGCTTGCTGCCCTGCATCCAGATATCGAGGAAGACAAGGCGCGGCACGCGATCGGAAATTGCCGCCAGCGCGCTGTCGCTGTCATGCGCCATGCGGGTTTCGTGGCCCTCATCCGACAGGATACCGGCAACGATCTCACGAATGTCATGCTCATCATCAACGACGAGAATATCAGAGGCCATAAACGCTTTCCTTGTCACTGGCTGACGGAGTTGCGGAAGTCACATCCCGGCGCGGCAGATGCACGCGGATCATGGCCCCTCTTCCCTGGTCAAAATCTGCGGGCGCATCATGCAGTTCGAGCTGCCCGCCATGTTCCTCGATGATCTTCTTGACGATGGCGAGACCGAGGCCGGTGCCCTTCTCACGCATCGTCATATAGGGTTCCAGAATGCTGTGGCGGTTCTCGACCGGCAGGCCGCGGCCATTGTCGATTATATCGACGGTGAAGCGGTCGCGCGCTTCGTCCAGAGAGGCACGGACAAGGATCTTGCGCGCCTCGCGTTCCTCGCTCGGCACGGCCTCAATCGCTTCCACAGCGTTCTTGATGAGATTGCCGAAGGCCTGACCCAGCATGCGGCTGTCGAAGGCGCCTTCCAGCCGTTCTTCGCCGAGTTCCTGCAGGAAGGAGATATGGTTGTTACCCATCTCACGCAGGAAGATCGCATCGTGAAGGATGGCGCGCAGATCGCTTGGCTCCTTCGTCGGCTTCGGCATGCGGGCAAAAGCCGAGAATTCGTCGACCATACGGCCGATATCGCCGACCTGGCGGATGATCGTATCGGTGCACTGGTCGAAGACGGCGCGATCGTTCTCGTCGATCTGCTTGCCATAACGCCGGCGGATGCGCTCGGCCGAAAGCTGGATCGGCGTCAGCGGATTTTTGATCTCATGGGCGATACGGCGCGCAACGTCGCCCCAGGCGGTGGAACGCTGGGCGATGACGAGATCAGTGATGTCATCGAGCGTAATCACATAGGATTCGCTGAGATCGCGCACTTCCTCGCGGGTCACCTGGACGCTGAGCGTGCGCACAGTACCGCCGCGCACCAGCGCGATCTGCTTGCGGAAATCGCCGCGATAGCGTGAGGCAGCTTCCGTCAGAACCTGATCCACTTCGGGCGCGACCTCCGACAGCTGCTTGCCGAGCAATTCATCGGCGTGCAGCGCCATCAGCGTTTCGGCCGAACTGTTGACGATGGTGATGCGCCGATCCTGTTCGACGCCGATGACAGCGGCGGTGACACCCGAAAGCACGGCCTCGATGAAGCGGCGACGGTCGTCCACCTCGTCCTTGGCCTCAAGGATCTCGTCGCGTTGGGTGCGGATTTCCGAAATCATCTTGTTGAAGGTGCGCGAAAGACTGGCAACGTCGCCATCAACAGCGTGGACAGGCACGACAATGTCCATATTGCCGGATGCGACGCTGTCGGCAGCGGTAATCAGCAGGCGGATCGGCCGAACAATACGGTCGGCCACCGCGATCGCGGTCCAGATCGCCGCCAGCAGCACGATCAGCGCAAAGCCGATATAGAGCACCGCAAAAGCGATCTGCAGCGAAACGCGGCCGGCTTCCATCGAGCGGTATTCGGTGGCGTTCTCCTCCATCATGCGCATGGCGTTCATGACCTTGGGGTCGACGGCGCGCACCGTATAGAGAAAGGTTCCGGGTATCGACTCGAGCCGGATGATGGCGCCGACAAGATTGGTCACGCCGGGCGGGATCAGCGTCGGCTGGCCGGCGGCCGCCTTTTCCAGCGCATCCTGTGGGATGGCGGGCAGCGGCTTTTCCGTGCTGATGTCGGCCTGGACGATAACGGAGCCATCGCGCTCGACGAGGAAGGCGCCGAGCAGGCCACGGCCCCTTGCCTGACGGGTCATCAACTCGCCGAAGCCGGTCTTGTCCAGACTGTAGAGCGCGCGGTTGCGCTCCAGATCGTTTGCCATCGACACTGTCTGGCCCTGCAAATAGCTGGCGTTTTCCAGCATATAGGCCTGACCGATATTGCGGGATGAGCTGACGATCGCCTGGGTTCTCAGCGCAAACCAGCGATCGAGGCCGGCATTCAGCGTAATACTGGCGAATATCGCCACCAGGATCGCCGGCGTGATCGCAACGATCGAGAAGAGCACGACGATACGAATATGCAGGCGGGCCGCGGCGCGGCCGCGCGTGCGGGCCTTGAAAAGCCGTGCGACTTCGCGACCGATCAGTGCGATCAGACCGAGGACGAAAAAGGAATTGATGACGACGGAGCCGATGACCACGTGCGAGGTCGGGGCAATCGGCGTCACGCCGAGCAGTACGAAGAGCGTGACGGTCGCGCAGACCAACGCGCCGCCGGCAAGGACCAGACCGGGTACGGCAAACAGGGCACGACGGTCGGTCACCGTTGTCACCGCCTCGTTCGCCGTTTCCGGCGATACCCCTTCTTCGTCCATTCAGCCTCTCTTCGGACGGCATTGCCGCCACGCCCAACGAGAAGCCAAATGGCGCCGGTTTACGAAAAAAACCGGCGTTCAAACGACTCGATCGTGGGCGAATGTCCAAACCCTATGCGTGACCTTTAAGCAACGCATTGTGGCGAAAATGCAACGCACTTCGCCACAATGTCAAGGTCGAAGGTCAGGCCGTACGCGAGCTTCGATAGACGGAAACGCCGAGTTCGCGGATCTTTTTGCGCAGCGTATTGCGGTTCAGCCCCAGCAAATCGGCCGCCTTGATCTGATTGCCGCGGGTGGCCGTCAATGCCGCAAGAATTAACGGATATTCCATTTCCGTCAGCACACGATCATAGAGGCCGGGCGGCGGCAGGTTTTCGCCGAAACTTGCGAAATAGGTGCGCATATTCTCTTCGACCGCCTGGGCGATCGTCATCGTGCCGCTGCGGATCGGCCCCTTCTCGATCGGGCTGTCGGGAACATCGGAGCGAAGCTCGGCATCAATGATTTCGCGGGTGATGACATCCTGTGGATAAAGCGCCATCAGGCGGCGGATGAGATTTTCCAGCTCGCGCACGTTGCCCGGCCAGGCATAGGCCTTCATCAGTTCCAGCGCTTCCTGATCGAAACGCTTGGAGCCGAGGCCTTCCTTTTCGGCCTGCTGGACGAAATGGCGGACAAGATCCGGAATATCTTCGGCGCGGTCGCGCAGCGGCGGCAGGCGCAGCGGCACGACGTTGAGGCGATAATAGAGGTCCTCGCGGAAGAGACCCTGATTGATCGCCTGCTTCAGATCCTTGTTAGTCGCCGCCACGATGCGCACGTCCGTGCGGATCGGCGTGCGGCCGCCGACAGTCGTATATTCGCCCTGCTGCAGCACACGGAGAAGACGCGTCTGGGCATCCATCGGCATGTCGCCGATTTCATCGAGGAAAAGTGTGCCGCCTTCGGCCTGTTCGAAACGGCCGGTAGAGCGGGTCTGTGCGCCGGTGAAGGCGCCCTTCTCGTGGCCGAAGAGCTCGGATTCGATAAGGTCACGCGGGATGGCCGCCATGTTGATGGCGACGAATGGGCCGTTGCGGCGCTTGCCGTAATCATGGAGCGCACGGGCGACGAGCTCCTTGCCGGTGCCGGATTCACCGGTGATCATCAACGTCAGGTCCGTCAGCATGAGACGAGCGAGAACGCGGTAGATTTCCTGCATTGCCGCCGAGCGGCCGACGAGCGGCATGCCGTCCTGCGTGTCGTCGTCGAGCTTGGCCGGCTTTCTCTTCGGTTCGGCGAGCGCCCGGCTGATGATACCGATCAGCTCTGTCAGGTCGAAGGGTTTGGGCAGGTAGTCATAGGCACCCTTTTCGGAAGCCTTGATCGCCGTCATGAAGGTGTTCTGCGCGCTCATGACGAGAACGGGCAGGTCCGGCCGCGCCTTCTTGATGCGGGGCAGAAGGTCGAAAGCATTTTCATCGGGCATCACGACGTCAGTCACGACGAGATCGCCTTCGCCGGCTGAAACCCAGCGCCACAGCGTTGCGGCATTGGAAGTAATGCGCACATCATAACCGGCGCGGCTCAAGGCCTGATTGAGCACCGTGCGGATGGCCGCATCGTCATCTGCAACGAGGATCGTGGCTGTCATCTATTGGGTCCTGTCGAGCTTGCAATACCGGCGTCATCAAGCGAGGCATCCTTGGACGCCGGCATGAGGACGCGAAAAATCGTGCGGTTGTTCTGGCTGTCGCATTCGATGATGCCGCCATGATCGCCGATGATCTTGGCAACGAGGGCGAGGCCAAGACCGCTGCCGTTCGTCTTGGTGGTGATGAAGGGGTCGAAAAGATGCGGCAGCAGGTCCGTCGGCACGCCTGGGCCGTTATCGATAACGCAGAATTCCAGCGGCAGCGAGATTTTCTCGCGCGTGCCGGCGACAGACAGGCGGATACCGGGGCGATAGGCCGTCGTCAGGATGATTTCACCGTCCGACCGGTCGCCGACGGCTTCGGCAGCGTTCTTCACCAGATTGAGGAAGACCTGCACGAGCTGATCGCGATTGGCGTAAACGGCGGGCAACGACGGGTCGTAATTTTCCGTCACACGGATATTGCGGGCAAAGCCTGCCTTGGCGACCGCCTTCACATGGTCGAGCACGGAATGGATGTTGACGGGCACGCGGTCGACCGGGCGCTCGTCGGAAAAGACCTCCATGCGATCGACCAGCGAGACGATACGGTCAGTCTCGTCGCAGATCAGCCGCGTCAGGGCGCGGTCATCGTCGATCACAGATTGCTCGAGGAGCTGGGCGGCGCCGCGGATGCCGGAGAGCGGGTTCTTGATCTCATGCGCCAGCATGGAGGCGAGCCCCGTGACGGAGCGTGCCGCCGCCCGGTGAGTCAACTGCCGGTCGATCTTGTCGGCCATCGACCGTTCCTGGAAAACGACGACGACCGAGCCGGGTTCGGCAATGACGGGCGCGACATAGATATCGACGAGTTTGTCCTGACCGAGACGCGGCGAGCTGAGGTCCACGCGGTATTCGTTGACCGGCGCCTTGCGTTCGCGCACCTGATCGACGAGCGCCAGAAGCGGGCTTCCGAAAGGAATGAAGGTCGAGATGCGGTAGCGCGACAGATGCGCGGCGCTGGCGCCGAAGAAGGCTTCCGCTTCCCAGTTCGCAAAGGCGATGAAGCCGCCCTCATCCACCATGACGACCGGGTTCTGGATGGCGTTCAACACCGACATTGCAACGGCATTGCCGGCATTCTCGGAAGTAGGTGTGCCGTCCGTGCTCATGCCGCCTCCCGCTGTTCTACTGCACCTGCCGCCATTGCATCGCCGAAGCGGGCAATGACATCATCAGGGTTGCGCGATGTCATGATCGCAGCCTTATGTTCGCCGGGAAGGTCCGGCGCAAAGCGCTCCAGATACCAGCCGAGATGTTTGCGGGCGTGCCTGACGGCAACGGCCTCGCCATAGAATTTCAGCATCATGCGATAGTGCTCGACGGCAATTGCGGCGATCTCCTCGCGCGACGGCTCGTTTGCGCCGGCAAGAACACCGGCATGCCAAGGCCTGCCCTGGCAGCCTCGGCCGATCATGACGGCGTCAGCACCGGACCGGCGCAGAATCTCCTGGGCATCTGCGGCCGTCTCGACATCGCCATTGGCGATCAGCGGCACGGAAATGACATCGCGCACGAGGCGGATCGCATCCCAATCCGCCCTGCCCTCATAGAACTGCATGCGGGTGCGGCCGTGAATCGTGACGAGCTGGACACCCGCTTCTTCCGCGCGTTTGGCAATGTGCGGAGCGTTGATGGAATTTTCGTCCCAGCCGAGACGCATCTTCAGCGTCACGGGGATATCGACCGCCTTGACGGTCGCCTCGATGAGTTCAAGCGCATGATCGGGATCGCGCATCAGCGCCGAACCGGAATAGCCGCCGATGACCTTCTTGGCTGGGCAGCCCATGTTGATGTCGATGATATCGGCGCCGTGATCGGCCGCGATCTTTGCGGCCTCAGCCATCCAGTATGCCTCGCGCCCGGCAAGCTGCACCATATGCGGACGGAAACCGGCCACCCGCAGGCGCGCCCAGGATTCGGCGGTATCGTTCACCAGTTCCCGGCTTGCCACCATCTCCGTCACCACGAGGCCGGCGCCATAGCGCCAGGCAAGCTCACGGAACGGCATGTCAGTGACGCCGGACATCGGGGCAAGCACAACGCGGTTCCGCACGGACGCAGATCCGATTCGAAAAGGCGTTGCGAGGTCCTTGGAAATCAAATGATTATCTTTCAGGCACACCATGTATCTGCATTATTTTTAGCCATAGATCTTTGGCTTGCCAAGAGGGTCGAGCCCGAATTGATATTTTTTGGGCAAATGCTGGAAAAGGTCCGAGCAAGACGATAGAGCAATTGACATCCATTCCGGATATTTCAGGGATTTATGCTGCAAATGCATACTAAGCAACCGATATCGGCTGGAATTGTCGTCGTTGCGGCGGGCCGCGGCGAACGCGCCGGATCGTCAGAGGAAGGTCCCAAGCAGTATCGGATGGTCGGCGGCAAGCCGGTTATCGTTCATACGCTTGAAAACTTCATGACATGGGAGCCGGCGACCCACATCGTCGTCGTCATCCACCCCGATGATGAAGCACTCTTTGCCAGAGCGTCCCGGCACATCATCTCCGCGACCCCGATCGATACCGTCCATGGCGGCCCCACGCGGCAGCAATCGGTGCTCGCCGGCCTGCGACACCTCAGGGGCAAGGGCATCAGCCATGTGCTGATCCATGATGCGGTGCGCCCCTTCTTCGATCACCAGCTTCTCGACAGGATTGGCGATGCACTTTCGGCCGGCGCGCCCGCAGTTCTTCCCGCAACACCGGTCGCCGATACGCTGAAGCAGGCAGGAAGCAACGGAATCGTGGTCAAGACCATCCCGCGCGACCAGCTCTATGCGGCCCAGACACCGCAATCCTTCGATTTTGCCACCATTCTCGAAGCCCATGAGAAGGCGGCCGCGAGCGGCAGGACAGATTTCACCGACGATGCGTCGATCGCCGAATGGCTGAGCATACCCGTTGTTATCGTCGAGGGTGCTGCAACGAACGTGAAGCTGACGGTCAGGAGCGATATTGCCATGGCGGATGACAAGCTCTCGGGCGCCCGTATTCCCGATGTGCGAACCGGCAACGGCTATGATGTTCATCAGCTCGAGCCTGGCGATGGCGTGACGCTCTGCGGTGTCTTCATTCCGCATGACCAGAAGCTCAAGGGCCATTCGGATGCCGACGTCGCGCTGCATGCGCTGACGGATGCGCTGCTTGCCACCTGCGGCGCCGGCGATATCGGCGACCATTTCCCGCCGTCCGATCCGCAATGGAAGGGGTCAGCTTCCCGCATTTTCATCGAACATGCGGCAAAGATCGTGCGCGATCACGGCGGCACGATCACCAATGCCGACGTTTCCCTGATCGCGGAGGCGCCGAAGGTCGGGCCGCATCGCGAGGCAATGCGCGCCAATCTCTCGGAATTCCTCGGCATCGACATCGAGCGTTGCTCAGTGAAAGCCACCACCAACGAGAGCATCGGTTTCGTCGGCCGCCGCGAGGGGATCGCGGCGATCGCGACCGCAACTGTCGTCTATGGAGGCACGAAGCGGTGAGCCTGTTTCCCGCAGATATCACCGCAATGACGGAAAGCATCATTCGCGATTTCACGGCCGCAGGTCTGATGGTCTCGACGGCGGAATCCTGCACCGGTGGGCTGATTGCCGGCGCACTGACAGAGATTTCCGGATCGTCAGCCGTCGTCGACCGCGGTTTCGTAACCTATACGAACACCGCCAAGATGCAGATGCTCGGCGTGCAGGAGGAAACGCTCGCCCGTTTCGGCGCGGTTTCGGAGGAGACGGCGCTGCAGATGGTGCATGGCGCCCTCTTCCGCTCACGCGCCGACCTTGCGGTCGCCGTGACAGGCATTGCCGGCCCCAGTGGTGGATCGCCGGAAAAACCTGTCGGGCTGGTGCATCTTGCGGCGAAATCACGTTCGGGTAAGCTTATCCATCGGAAGATGCTTTACGGCGACATTGGCCGCACGGAAGTCCGCCTTGCAACAATCCGGACGGCACTTCAAATAGTTATTGAAATTGTGTGATATTGAGTGAGGGAACAAAAGGCAGGAATTTCAGTTTCTGCCGCGTCTAGGCAAGAGTCGGTTTTGAGGGATCAGTCAAATGAGATATTTCGCATGCATCGGTGTCGTCTTGAGCCTCGCCTGCGTTTCGGCGGCTGAAGCACCATCCAACTATCAGACTTACGGTGGCGTGCGGGTGGATTCCGATCCCGTTCTGCTGCGCAAATACGACCATGCGCTCCGCCGCTGCCAACCGGAAGCGCTGGGCTATCGCGGATCGCCCGATACCACCAGCCTGATCTACAACGCGGCGCTCAGAGACTGCCTCTATCGCTACAGCTTCGTCGACCGTGGCTCCTACGCCTATCCCGCGACGCAGATCTTCGACCATTTCTTCGATCGTTGACTGTCAGCAGTAGATCGTTGCCGCCCGTTTTTCGAAGGCGTCCGTGAACATGCGGAAAGCCCTGTCGAACATTGACCCCATGAGCGCGCCGAGAATGCGGCTCTTGAACTCATAGTCGATGAAAAAATCGACCGTACAGCCGCCCCCGCCTGCCTCGACGAACCGCCAGCGGTTGTCGAGGTAGCGGAACGGGCCATCGATATATTTGACGTCGATGACACGCTCGGCCCTGTTGAGCAGGACCTGAGTCGTGAAGGTCTCGCGGATCGCCTTGTAACCGACCGTCATGTCGGCGATCAGCAGTTCCTTACCGTCGCGTTCCTTGCGGTTCTTCACAACAAGGGCTTCGCAGAGCGGCAGAAATTCCGGATAATGTTCGACATCTGACACCAGGTCGAACATCTGGTCGGGCGTGTGCGGGACGGGGCGATGCGTTTCGAATTGCGGCATGAAGCGCAGTTAAGCTGGCACACCGAGAAGATCAAGAAGCCTACGCATCTGGCGGCGGGATTTCACCTGTAAAACGGGCACATGCGGCCCGTGGGCCGCTATCGCCGATGTCACGCGCGGCGAGAATTTCTCCTCGAAGGTCCAGATGAATCTGAGAAACTGCAAGTCGACCTTTTCGATGCAGCCCGGCGCCATTTCCGGACGGGTGCGGCCGACGTGCTTTAACCAGCGGGTCATGACGCCCCAGACACAAAGCAGGCGCGGCATCCTTACCCAGATGAGGATATCGGTGCGCGGCAGGCGGATATCGAAGGTGGAGGTATTCGTGCCATCCATGATCCAACGTTCGCCGGCGATCCTCTCGATGATACGCTGACGCTGCTCCTCCTTGCCGCGTTCCACCCAGCCCGGCAGCCAGCGGATATCACGGTCGATGGAGAGGTAGGTCAGGTCGAAATGGCTTGCCAGCTTCTGGGCCAGAGTCGATTTGCCGGCGCCCGAACAGCCGATGACCATGATTCGCTCGGCACGAAGGATCATGTCGGCTGCCTTTGCAATAGAGACCACACGAACGGGTTCAGGCGACGTCGTCACTTGATGCATGGCAAACTCGCTTTCGACAGGATCGCCTTCGCGGACACGGCCTACTTGCGAAGAGCGGCGTGCTGCCTAGCTGCTTCGCATGACCTGATGATGACAGTGAAGCGCACAAAGAAAAACCGCGGGGAAAATCGCCGCGGTCCCATCAAAAACAAGGGGTAAGCTCTTACTCCGCCGCCATCAGCAGCTTCTTCTCGCGCGCAGCCTTCAGGCGGGCGAAGTCGTCGCCAGCATGGTGTGAGGAGCGCGTCAGCGGGCTGGAAGCCACCATCAGGAAGCCCTTGGTGTAGGCGACCGTCTCGTAGGACTTGAACTCATCCGGCGTGACGAAGCTTTCGACCTTGTGGTGCTTGCGGGTCGGCTGCAGATACTGGCCGATCGTCAGGAAGTCGACATCGGCAGTACGCAGGTCATCCATGAGCTGCAGGACCTCGTTCCGCTCTTCACCGAGGCCGACCATGATGCCGGACTTGGTGAACATGGTGGGATCGAGCTCCTTCACCCGCTGCAGCAGGCGGATGGAGTGGAAGTAACGGGCGCCGGGTCGAACCGTCAGGTAGTTTCCGGCAACGGTTTCCAGATTGTGGTTGAAGACGTCGGGCTTGGCGGCGACGACACGTTCCAACGCTCCAGGCTTCTTCAGGAAGTCTGGCGTCAGGATTTCGATTGTCGTCATCGGCGAAGCGGCGCGGATCGCCCAGATCACCTTTTCAAAGTGCTCGGCGCCGCCATCTTCCAGATCGTCACGGTCGACCGACGTGATGACGACATGCGACAGGCCCATTTCCTTGACCGCCTTGGCGACATTCTCAGGCTCGGCCATGTCGAGCGCGTTCGGCTTGCCTGTCGCCACGTTGCAGAAGGCGCAGGCGCGCGTACAGATCTCGCCCATGATCATAAAAGTCGCGTGCTTCTTGTCCCAGCACTCGCCGATATTCGGGCAGCCCGCTTCTTCGCAGACGGTGACGAGCTTGTGCTCCTTCACGATCGAGCGGGTCTCGGCATAGCCTTTCGAGGTCGGCGCCTTCACACGAATCCAGTCCGGCTTGCGCAGGACTTCCGTATCCGGGCGATGCGCCTTTTCCGGATGCCGCACGCGCTTTGCGTCAGGATTGATCGTGTCGAGAATGGTGACCATGTCAGTTCAACTTTCCGCCGCCCCATGCGGCCCGGACTCTCATATTGCGCATCATTCCCTTGCCGAAATCTTCCGATCTAGACGGATGCGCACTATCTTCGCGCACTATCTTCGCACCAGGCGCGCGAGGAATATCAGCAGACAGGCGCCAATGAAACCCGTCACGAAATAGCCGAACCTTCCGCCGGCAACCTCGATATGGAACTGCGCCAGGACGGCAGTGGCGACAACCGAGCCGACAATGCCGAGCACGATGTTCAGTAAAATGCCGTAGCGCGCTTCCATCAGCTTGCCTGCGAGCCAGCCCGCAAGTCCGCCGATGATGATTGCCGAAATCCAGCCGACGCCTTCCATTCCGTATCTCTGCCCCAGAGCAATTGCTCTGCCTTCTTGTTATCGCAATCCCGGACGCAAAACCGCTGCGCACTTTTGCTGGAATTGCTTTACGCTATCGCCCTTGCGATCAGCACCACGACAATGGCACCGACAGTGGCGTGGATGATCTCAACCACTAATGCATTTTCAATGCCCAGCGAGATCCCCAGCGCATTGAACAGGAACCCGCCCACGAACGCGCCGATGATGCCGCTCAGGAGGCATCGTATCAACCCACCCCCGCCGACGACCAGGCTTGCAAGAAAGCCTGCAACCAAGCCGATCAGCAGAAAGATGAGAAGCGACTGCGTGCTCATAGACATGATGATTTCCTTTCGTTTTTTCCAGGGATGGCGGCCACGCCGGGATAGAGGGCAGACCAGGAAATTATCAAGCGTTCAGCACGCGGCCGTAAGCATCCAGCACACTTTCCTTCATCGTCTCCGAAATAGTCGGATGGGGGAAGATGGTGTGCATCAGTTCCTCCTCGGTCGTCTCCAGGTTCATGGCGACGACGAAGCCCTGGATGAGTTCGGTGACTTCGGCGCCGACCATGTGGGCGCCAAGCAGTTCACCGGTCTTCTTGTCGAAGATCGTCTTGACGAGGCCCTGGTCCTCACCGAGCGCGACAGCCTTGCCGTTGGCGCTGAAGGGGAAGCGGCCGACGCGGATATCGCGGCCCTGCTCCTTGGCCTTGGCTTCGGTGAGGCCGACGGAAGCGACCTGCGGGTTGCAATAGGTGCAGCCCGGGATCTTCAGCTTGTCCATCGGATGGACATTCGGAAGGCCGGCGATCTTCTCGACACAGACGACGCCTTCATGCTCGGCCTTGTGGGCCAGCAGCGGCGGGCCGGCAACGTCGCCGATCGCATAGATGCCAGGCACATTGGTCTTGCCATAGCCGTCGATGACGATGAAGCCACGATCGGTCTTCACACCGACAGCCTCAAGGCCGATGCCTTCGACATTGGCCTGCACGCCGACAGCCGAAATCATGCGGTCAGCAGTGATCGTCTCAGTCGTGCCGTCCTTCTTCTCAATGGTGGCGGTGATCGAGTTGGCGCCCTTCTCCACCTTGGCGACCTTGGCCTCCAGATGGATCTTCATGCCCTGGCGCTCGAACTGCTTCTTGGCGAGGGCAGAGATTTCCGCATCCTCGACCGGCATGACCTGGCTCATGATTTCGACGACGGTGACGTCGACGCCCATGGTGCGGTAGAAGCTTGCGAATTCGATGCCGATTGCGCCCGAGCCCATGACGAGCAGCGACTTCGGCAGTTCGTCAGCCTTCATCGCTTCGAAATAGGTCCAGATCAGCTTGCCATCCGGCTCGATGCCCGGCAGCGCACGCGGACGGGCGCCAGTCGCAACGATGATGTGCTTGGCAGTGTACGTGCCTTCGCCGAGCGCGTTCTTCGGCACCGGACCCATCGGCTCCATCGGCTTTTTCGTCGTCTTGGAAACCACGATCTCGCCGGGTTTTGTGATCTTGGCTTCACCCCAGATGACATCGACCTTGTTCTTCTTGAACAGGAAGCCGACGCCGTTGTTCATGCGATGTGCAATGCCGCGCGAACGGGCGACGATCGCCTTGATATCGGGCTTGATCGTGCCTTCCAGCGTCAGGCCGTAATCCTTGCCGTGCTGGGCGGTATGCAGGACGTCCGCGGAGCGCAGCAGCGCCTTGGTCGGAATGCAGCCCCAGTTGGAGCAGATGCCGGCCAAATGTTCGCGCTCGACGCAGGCGACCTTGAGGCCGAGCTGCGCGGCGCGGATGGCGGCGATATAACCGCCGGGACCGGAACCGATGACGATGACGTCGTAGGATTGAGCCATTGCTTTCCTGCCTTTGTTACGCTCCCGCGCGGGTCATGAGAACCCATGCGTGCTTCTTGCTGTTATCGAAGAGCGGCACGGCATCCATGCGCGCCGCTTCCGAAAATCCGTTTTTTCCGTAAAGCGACAGAGCCGCTTCGTTACTATCCGACGTGATCAGGCTGACCGACAGCCCATCTGCCTTTTCCACCTGGTCTTCGAGCAACCTCTTGCCGATGCCGATACCGCGCATATGGCGATAGACCGCGAGACTGCCAATGAACCAATGCCCAATCACCGATCTCTGCATCGCCAGCATCGGCTCTATGGCCGGATGCCGCGCTTCGAGATCGCGTATGCCTTCATCCACTTCGTAGCCGATCGTCATTCCGGCGATCTCGTCATAGGCCTCGCCGATGACGGCGTTCTTCCAGCCGCCGAGCGCCTCATCGCTCATCTTCAACCGGCCCCGTTCCAGCGGCGTATCGCTCATGCCGCTTGCAACATCGGCAAACCAGAGCCATGAGGCAAAGCCGTGAGAAGCAATGTCTGCCAGAATCGCCAGTTCCGAGGCATCCCGGCGGGAGGCTTTTCGGAGGGCGAGAAAGGCGGTCACCGTCAAAGACCCAGCATCATCCGCACGATGGGCTCAAGGCCCCGACCGAGCGCACGCGTATTCTCTGCATCGAGATGGATGCCGTCGAGCGGCGTGGTCCTTGCGACGGAATTGCCATCGAAGAAGCCGCAGCCGAGTTCATCGGCAAGATCACGGTAAAGCGTGGGAAGCTTTGCCGATTCCTCGATACCGCCGGGGAAGGATGCCGCGAAGGGCACATTGCCCGTCTCGCAGATCGCCGGCGGGGCCACGATCAGGATTTCCGGCCCGTCGAATTCGAAGGGCCAGGCATGATTGCGGATCAGCCGCACGAGGCGGGCGATGCCCTGGCATGCAGCAAAGGCCGAGCCGGCGACAACCGGCTTCATGTCATTGGTGCCAAGAAGCAGGACGACGAGATCGAGCGGCGCATGCGTCTGCAGGATCGTCGGCAGAACACGCGCACCGTTGCGATCGCAATCGGCAAGATGGTCATCGAAGGCGGTGGTGCGGCCATTCAGGCCTTCCGCGATGACGCGAGCCTCGCTTCCGAGCGTCGCCTGAAGCACGCTCGGCCAGCGGGTCTCATAGGCATGACGGCCGATCGTGTCGGCGTCATAGCCCCAGGTCAGCGAGTCACCATAGCAAAGAACAGTCTTCGTCATGTCCGCCCTCCCGCGTCCTGCTTAGACCAGCATGCCCATCGGATTTTCGATGTAGCCCTTGAAAGCCTGCAGCAGCTCGGCGCCGAGAGCGCCGTCGACGCAGCGATGGTCGGTCGAGAGCGTCACGGTCGTGACCGTCGCAATCGCCATTTCGCCGTTCTTGACAATGACACGCTGTTCACCCGCGCCGACTGCGAGGATGGTCGCATGCGGCGGGTTGATGACGGCTGCAAAGTTCTTCACGCCCATCATGCCCATGTTGGAGACCGAGGTCGTGCCGCCTTGATATTCCTCAGGCTTCAGCTTGCGGTCCTTCGCACGCTTGCCGAGATCGCGCATTTCATTGGAGATGACGGAAAGCGTCTTCTCCTCGGCCTTGCGGACGATCGGGGTGATCAGGCCGCCGGGGATCGAGACAGCCACGCCGACATCGGCATGCTTGTGCTTGACCATGGCATTTTCGGTCCAGGAAACGTTGGCATCCGGAACGTCGCGGAGCGCCAAAGCCATAGCCTTGATGACCATGTCGTTGACCGACAGCTTGTAGGCCGGAGCGCCGTCCTTGCGGGGGGCGGCATCGTTCAGCTGGGCACGCAGCGCCATCAGCGCATCGAGCTCGCAATCGACCGAGACGTAGAAATGCGGAACGGTCTGCTTGGATTCGACGAGGCGGCGGGCAATCGTCTTGCGCATGCCGTCATGCGGCACGAGCTCGTAGGAGCCCTGTTCGAAGAGCTTGAGCACGGCTTCATCCGAGGCGCCCTTCGGCGCGGCAGCGGCCGGAGCCGGTGCAGCAGCCTGCGGGGCAGCCGCAGCGGCAGCCGGAGCAGCCTTGGCACCACCGCCGGCAGCGGCAGCTTCGATATCGCTCTTGACGACGCGGCCATGCGGACCGGTGCCGGCAACGGCAGAAATATCGATACCGGCTTCCTTGGCCAGACGACGAGCAAGCGGCGAAGAGAAGGCACGCGCGCCGCCCGAAGAGACGGCATCGGGTGCCGGTGCAGCAGCCGGAGCCGACGGCACCGGGACAGGTGCGGCCTCAGCCTTCGCTGCTTCAGCCGGAGCAGCAGCCTTCGGTGCCGGAGCGGCAGAGCCGGCGCCACTTGCAGCGGCAGCGACATCTTCACCATCGGCGGCGAGAACGGCGATCAGGGCGTTGACCTTCACGCCTTCGCTGCCGGCCGGAACGACGAGCTTGGCAACAGTGCCTTCGTCGATGGCTTCGACTTCCATCGTCGCCTTGTCGGTTTCGATCTCGGCGATCACATCGCCGGACTTGACCTTATCGCCTTCCTTGACCAGCCACTTGGCCAGATTGCCTTCTTCCATGGTCGGAGAGAGGGCAGGCATTGTTATATTGATCGGCATCAGTGGCCCTCCCTGAGCGAAGTGACAACGGCGAGTTCAAGCTGCCGCCCACCAATCGACTTTCCAATTGTGCGTGCCAAAATAAAATTGAACGCCAAAAAACCTGCGATCAGACCGCTAATAGCGCCACCCCATTGAAGAAATGGAGCCATCGTGTCCAGCTGTATGCCGGCAAATGCGCCCGCGAATCCGAAAACGAACCCAAAAACCGCACCGGCAACAAAACCGCAGATGGCGCTGAGTAAGATCGACTTCCAGTAGATCGACCAAGCAATGCGCCTGACATCTTTCATCGCGGCCATCGCCAGCCCCTTATTTGTAGCAAACGGCTTTAACCGCATCGACCACTTCGCCGACATTCGGAAGCGCGAGCTTCTCGAGATTGGCAGCGTAAGGCATCGGTACGTCCTTGCCGGCAATCGTCAGGATCGGCGCATCGAGGTAATCGAAGGCCTGCTGCATGACGCGCGTGGCGATTTCCGTGCCGACGGAGTTCTGCGGATAACCTTCTTCGACAGTGACCAGACGGCCGGTCTTCTTGACCGATTCGATCACGGTCGGAAGATCCATCGGACGAAGCGTGCGCAGGTCGATCAGTTCGACATCGATGCCAAGCTTTTCGAGTTCGGCAACCGCCTTCGTGGCATAGGTCATGCCGATGCCGAAGGAGACGACGGTGGCATCCTTGCCCGGACGGTGAATGCGGGCCTTGCCGATCGGCAGAACGAAATTATCGAGCTTCGGCACATCGAAATGCTGGCCGTAGAGAATTTCGTTTTCGAGGAAGACGACCGGGTTCGGATCGCGGATCGCGGCCTTCAGCAGACCCTTGGCGTCGGAGGCCGTGTAGGGCATGACGACCTTCAGGCCGGGGATCGCGCTGTACCAAGCTGCGTAATCCTGGCTGTGCTGGGCGCCGACACGAGCAGCAGCGCCGTTCGGGCCGCGGAAGACGATCGGAGCGCCCATCTGGCCGCCGGACATGTAGAGGGTCTTGGCAGCAGAGTTGATGATCTGGTCGATCGCCTGCATGGCGAAGTTGAAGGTCATGAACTCGACGATCGGCTTCAGGCCCGACATGGCGGCACCGACGCCGACGCCGGCAAAACCGTGCTCGGTGATCGGGGTGTCGATAACGCGGCGAGCGCCGAATTCCTGCAGAAGACCCTGGGTAACCTTGTAGGCACCCTGATATTCGGCAACTTCCTCGCCCATGACGAAGACGTTGTCATCAGCGCGCATTTCTTCAGCCATGGCGTCGCGAAGCGCTTCGCGCACCGTCATCGATACCATTTCGGTACCAGCCGGAATTTCCGGATCGTTCGGCACGAAAGCCTTGGGCTCGGCGGGAACAGGAGCGGATGGCGAAGCTGCCACCGGCTTTTCTTCCTGGGCAACCTGCGGAGCAGCGGTCGGGGCCGGCTGAGCGGCGGCGGGAGCAGCAGAAATCGCGTCGGCCGATTCGCCGTCCTGCAGAAGGATGGCGATCTTGGCGTTCACCTTGACACCTTCGGTGCCGGCCGGAACCAGCAGCTTGCCGATGACGCCTTCATCGACGGCTTCGACTTCCATCGTCGCCTTGTCGGTTTCGATTTCGGCAATCACGTCGCCGGAAGTGACCTTGTCGCCTTCCTGCTTGAGCCACTTGGACAGTGTGCCTTCTTCCATCGTCGGAGAGAGGGCGGGCATGAGAATATCGATAGGCATAAGTTCCCTCCCCGATTAGAGCAGAATGTCGGTGTAGAGCTCGGATGCATCCGGCTCCGGATCGGCCTGGGCGAAATCGGCACTGTCGGCGACGATATCGCGGACCTCCTTGTCGATCGCCTTCAGATCGTCTTCGGTCGCCCAGCCCTTTTCCATCACGCGCAGACGGACCTGCTCGATCGGGTCCTGCTCGGAGCGCATCTTCTGCACTTCTTCCTTGGTGCGGTACTTCGCCGGATCCGACATGGAGTGACCGCGATAGCGATAGGTCAGCATTTCCAGGATGATCGGCCCCTTGCCGGAGCGGCAGTGCTCGAGCGCCTCATCGGCAGCAGCCTTGACGGCGCGAACGTCCATGCCATCGACCTGCATGCCGGGAATGCCGAAGCCGGAACCGCGGAGCGAATAGTTCGACTGCGCCGTCGCGCGGGCCGTCGAAGTGCCCATGGCGTAACGGTTATTTTCGACGATATAGATGATCGGCAACTTCCAGAGAGCAGCCATATTGAAGCTCTCGTAGACCTGACCCTGGTTGGCTGCGCCGTCGCCGAAATAGGCGATCGAGACGCTGTCATTGCCGCGGTATTTGTTTGCGAAGGCGAGGCCCGTGCCGAGCGAAACCTGGGCACCGACGATGCCGTGGCCGCCGTAGAAATGCTTCTCCTTGGAGAACATGTGCATCGAACCGCCCTTCCCGTGGGAATAGCCGTTGCGACGCCCGGTCAGCTCGGCCATGACGCCGCGCGCTTCCATGCCGGTCGCCAGCATATGGCCGTGGTCGCGATAGGCGGTAATGACCTGATCGCCTTCCTTCTGGGCCATCTGCATGCCGACGACGACAGCTTCCTGGCCGATATAAAGGTGACAGAAACCACCGATGAAGCCCATGCCGTAAAGCTGGCCCGCCTTTTCCTCGAAACGGCGGATGAGCAGCATCTCGCGATAGGCCTTCAGCTCCTCATCGCGATCGAAATCGGCGATGGGACCACCGTTCGATGCCTTGGCTGCGGATTTCGCACTGTTTTTGCGGCTGGAAACGGTCGCGGTTTTGCGCAACGCCATTCAACCCTCCCTATGGGTTTATCGGTTCTCAGGTGGCGCGTACCATAGGGAAGAAAAATCACCACAGCAATGCCATAATTGCATGGCTCATATTCGCTGTTAAATTATTGATAAACAACAATAATTTTAGATTAACTTAAATTCGGTTAATTGCGGTAGTGATTGTAAATGACGATCTCGTCCGCACGCGACATGTTGAGCTGATACCGCGCCTTTTCGTCGAGCATATCCCTGTCCAGCGAGCCGTCGCTGAGGAGCGCCACCTGCGCCTCGAGATGCTCGCGCCTGGACTTCAGCACGGCCAATTCCTTTTCGCGCGCAACGCGCTGGCGCTCGAAAGCCTCCGTCGCCCGCAGACCATAGTCACCATGGATGCAATGATAGCCGAAATAGGAGAGGAAGGCGACCGTCATGGCCGGAATGACGAAGCGACCGGTCTTTCTCTTCTTATGATGCTTTGTCCACATATACGCATGCTCTAACGCATTACCAATCATTTCAATTTAACGCGCAGAGATTAACCGTTCGTTGACTCTGAGCCCTTCCTGGGCAAGCGCAACAAAAAAACCGCGCCGAAGCGCGGGTTCCAAATGCCTGATTTATAAAGCCGTATTAGCCACGAATGATGGAACGGCCAGCATACTCAGCCTGCGGGCCGAGACCTTCTTCGATGCGGATGAGCTGATTGTACTTGGCAAGGCGATCCGAGCGCGACAGCGAGCCGGTCTTGATCTGACCGCAGTTGGTGGCAACCGCAAGATCGGCGATCGTGGAGTCTTCCGTCTCACCCGAGCGGTGCGACATGACGGCGGTGTAGGCTGCCTTGTGCGCGGTATTGACGGCGTCGAGCGTTTCCGTCAGCGAGCCGATCTGGTTGACCTTGACGAGGATGGAGTTGGCGACGCCCATGCGGATACCGTCGCGCAGGCGAGCCGAGTTGGTGACGAAGAGGTCGTCGCCGACAAGCTGGCACTTCTTGCCGGCGAGATCGGTCAGCGTCTTCCAACCTTCCCAGTCGTCTTCGGCCATGCCATCTTCGATGGAGATGATCGGATATTTGGCAGCGAGTTCGGCAAGGTATTCAGCCATGGCGCCCGGCTCGAGCGTGCGGCCTTCACCTTCCATCACATACTTGCCGTCCTTGAAGAATTCCGTCGAGGCGCAATCGAGGCCGAGGTAGATGTCCTCGCCCGGCTTGTAGCCGGCTTTCTCGATCGACTTGACGATGAAGTCGAGGGCTTCCGGAGCGCTCTTCAGACCCGGCGCAAAACCGCCTTCGTCGCCGACATTGGTATTGTGTCCCTGGGCGGCGAGTTCCTTACGCAGCGTATGGAAGACTTCCGAGCCCATGCGAACAGCTTCACGGATCGAATCTGCGCCAACCGGCAGGATCATGAATTCCTGGAAATCGATCGGATTGTCGGCATGTGCGCCGCCGTTGATGATGTTCATCATCGGAACCGGCAGCAGGTTTGCGGAAGCGCCGCCAACGTAACGGTAGAGCGGCAGGCCGGAAGCCTCTGCGGCAGCCTTGGCGACGGCGAGCGAAACGCCGAGGATGGCGTTGGCGCCGAGACGCGACTTGTTCGGCGTGCCGTCGAGCTCGATCATGATCTTGTCGATCTGGATCTGGTTTTCGGCGTCGATGCCGCCGATCGCGTCAAAGATTTCCGTGTTGGCGGCCTCGACGGCCTTTTCGACACCCTTGCCGAGATAACGCTTGCCGCCGTCACGCACTTCGACGGCTTCATGCGCGCCGGTCGAAGCGCCCGAGGGAACAGCTGCACGGCCCATGCTGCCGTCTTCGAGATAGACATCGACTTCGACGGTGGGGTTACCACGGCTATCGAGAATCTCGCGGGCGATGATATCGGTAATTGCAGTCATGGTTTTTTCCTGCTCGTGGGTGGATAAATCGTTTGAAACCGTCTTAATCGAAGGCACGCAAATTACAATGGCGCTTTGCGACAGCTTGAACCTGTCTGTCTGATCGTCGCTATAACACGATCATGTCAGGCTTTTGACTGTCAGCCCTTGGCGACCGCATCAAAGGCGAGCAGCTTTTCCAGAAGCCGCGGCATATCCTTGAGATAGACCATGTTCGGGCCGTCGGAAGGGGCATTGTCCGGATCCTCATGGGTTTCGATGAAGACACCCGCAACGCCGGCTGCAACGGCAGCACGCGCCAGCGTTTCAACGAATTCGCGCTGGCCGCCGGAGGAATCGCCCTGCCCGCCCGGCTGGGCGACGGAATGCGTGGCGTCGAAGATAACAGGAGCGCCCATGGCCGCCATGATCGGCAGGGAACGCATGTCGGAGACCAGCGTGTTGTAGCCGAAGGAAACACCGCGCTCGCAAAGCAATACATTCGGATTGCCGCTGGCATTCAGCTTGCCGAGCACGTTCTTCATGTCCCAGGGCGCGAGGAACTGACCCTTTTTGACGTTGACGACGCGGCCGGTCTTGGCAGCGGCAACGAGAAGATCCGTCTGGCGGCAGAGGAAGGCCGGGATCTGCAGCACGTCGACGGTTTCAGCGACAACGGCGCATTGTTCTGCCGTATGAACATCCGTCAGGACAGGAAAGCCGAATTCCTTCTTGAGGTCGTCGAAAACCTCCATCGCCTTTTCGAGGCCGATACCGCGCTTGGCGGAAATCGAGGTGCGGTTTGCCTTGTCATAGGAGGTTTTGTAGACGAGGCCGATACCGAGCTTGTCGCACAGCTCCTTCAGCGTGCCGCCGACCATGAAGGCATGCTCGCGGCTTTCCATCTGGCACGGACCAGCGATGAGCGAAAGCTTGGCAGAATTGGAAAACAGAACCTGGCCAGCGCCTTCGCCGATCCGGACCTCTGCATTGGTATTGGAGCTCATGATGTTTCCTCGAAGGCGAAGAGCACGCCCTGACCGGGCGCGGGCTTCACAAGAATACGGTTGCTCTTGCGTGTATAGGTCACCCCGTTAGCAGCCAAATGCGCTTCTGTCACGGCCAGATCGACAACCGCGAAGAGGATCGCCCGGCCGCGCAGGCCGCGATCGGTAACCGGCGTCGCCAGATCGAAATAGGCCTCCAGCCCCTCCGGGGTCATCAGGCTGATCTTTGCGTTTCCGGTCGGCACCTCCAGCCCGAAACTCGTGACATCGGCAGAAGCCGCTTTTGCCGCCGCGCGAACGAACTCGCCGAAAGCTGTCGGCTCGGGGGCCGCGAGCACGATCTCGGTAATGCCTGTCACGCCATTGGCATGGGTCTCCAGCGCGCTGCGGTCGGCCGGAAGCGGGTTGATGCGCTCGACAGCGAAGAGAAAGAAATCCGGTGCCCGCAGGTCGCCAGCGAAGGCGAGCCGGAAGCCGGCAACACTTTCTGCACCATCAGGCATTTTCACGGGACGTTCGAACTGCAGCACAGAACCCGCACTGATGCTGCCCTTCACGAAGCGAGCATGTTCGCGCTTTGCATCCGCTGTCGCAAAGGCGATGGCGGACAGTCCCTCGCTGCCGCAGCGGAAGCGGAAAGCCTGATTGCGGGCAGTGAAGACATTGCCCTCACGCGCCGTCTCCTCGCTCTCCTCCACACTCGCGACACCCAATGGCTCAAGATAGGTTTTGTCGGTAAAGAAAACGCAGGCATTTTCCGTGCCGAAGGGATGGCGGGCATCGGGCGCGACGGTGAAACCGAGCTTGCCCAGCCTTTCGCGGGCAAGGTCGATATCGGTAACCGGCAAAACGAGATGATCGATCGGAAGCATGTCCTGGGTCATCAGCTACTCTCCAGCAATCACCAGGATGATGTGCTTCAGCAGGCGTTACGAAGCAAGGCCGGGCAGGCTTTCCGCCGATAAAAATAAAATTCTCAGCAGAATGAACAGAAGTTTTACGAAAATTTAGCCACTTGCGGAACACATATGGAACATATAGTGTCCGTTCTGGATTTGTTTCAAGACTGGGGTTAGACGCCATGCTCACGCGCAAACAACAGGAACTCCTTCTTTTCATTCACGAAAGGATGAAAGAGTCAGGCGTTCCGCCGTCTTTCGACGAGATGAAGGATGCGCTGGATCTGGCCTCGAAATCCGGTATTCACCGGTTGATCACGGCGCTCGAGGAACGCGGCTTCATTCGCCGGCTTCCGAACCGGGCGCGCGCGCTCGAAGTCATCAAGTTGCCGGAAGCCTACAGCCCGAGCCTGCAGCCTCGGCGCGGCTTTTCGCCGAGCGTCATCGAGGGCAGTCTCGGCAAGCCTCAGCCGGTGGCTTCCGCTCCAGCAAAGTCCGCACCTGCTGCCGACAACGGCAATTCTATTTCTGTGCCGGTCATGGGGCGCATCGCCGCCGGTGTACCGATCTCGGCAATCCAGAACAATACGCACGACATCAACGTTCCCGCCGACATGCTGGGCTCGGGTGAGCATTATGCACTCGAGGTTCGCGGCGACTCGATGATCGAAGCCGGCATCTTCGATGGCGACACGGTCATCATCCGCAACGGCAGCACCGCCAATCCCGGTGATATTGTCGTGGCACTCGTCGACGAGGAGGAAGCGACGCTCAAGCGTTTTCGCCGCAAGGGCGCATCGATTGCACTCGAAGCAGCAAACCCCGCTTATGAGACCCGTATTTTCCCGCCGGATCGCGTCAAGGTCCAAGGCAAGCTCGTCGGTCTCATTCGCCGCTATCACTAACCGGTGACGTACTGGCGTCTGCGAAACTGTCGCTGCGCCAGTCATAGGCACGCTGGCGCATCCAGGGCCGCCGCAACGTGTCGAATGCAGTTGCGATCTCAGTCCCCTTATCGGTAAAACGAAGTTCGACGGAGCCTGTTCTGCGTAATGTCTCGCCAGTAAAGAGCAATGCGCCGGAACGACAATGGTCAAACCGCAGACGGACAGGGGTAACGACGATATCGGCCGTATCGCAGGCCGGCCCGAGATAGGCTGCATTGTCGATGACCGTCAGCCTCTTTCCATTTCCGAGCAAGGCAGTGCACCAAGCACCCTTCTGGCAGGAAAAGCGCGATGGCGAGCTTGCGGCGGCATGTCTCATTGCTGCTCTGGCTTCGTCCTGCTGACCCCGTGATAGCTGCAGCCTTTTGCCTTCAGGCGCAATGGGGACATTGACGGCTTGGAGCATGACCGGCTTCCGGTGCTCTTCCATGGCAAGCGCCCGCTGCCATTGTTCGAAGATGAAGGCAGGAGGCTTTTCGCGGTTCGAAGCTATCGCCTCTCCATCGACAACAGCAACCAGACCGCCATCTTCGGCGATGGTGATGTCGGGCATCGCCTCGACCGGAAGCAACGCGACGGCAAGCGTGGAAACCGCGACGATTGCTGTTCCGACGTGCCGCAGTCTGGTTCTGAGCAAGGTCAGCAGCAGAAACCCGAAGACGGCTGTCGGGAAGTACCAGCCGGGCAAACGGCCCACATCGATATTGCCGCCCCAGCTCGATACCGTCTTTGCGATTTTTATCACCAGATCGAGCCCGAAGCCTGCGACCTGCCACACCGGGCCATCCAGGCCAAAGGGCATCAGCAGCATCGCCAGCATCCCGGCCGGCATGACGATGAAGGAAATGACCGGCATGGCCGCGAGATTTGCCGGCAGGCCGTAGGCAGTCAGCCGGTGAAAATGCTCGATCGAAAACAGCGCGGTCGAGAAACCGCCGATCAACGAGGTAAGGAAAATGCCGCCGAAGAAGCCGCCAACCATGAAGAAGGGTTTGAGGATCGGCAGCTTGGCAAAGGCATTCTCCCGCATCGGCCGGCCTTTCCAGAGGTCGTAACCGGCGACCAGGGCAAGCGTTGCGGCAAAGGACATCTGGAAGCTCGGCCCCAGCACCTCCGACGGCGAGACTGCGAGGATCACGAGAGCGGACAGCGCCACGTTTCTGAGGCTGATCGACGGCCGGTCAAAGAAGACGGCAACCAGCATGATCGCCATCATGATGAAAGCGCGTTCGGCGGAGACGGCAAAACCCGAGATCAGATAATAAGCCGTCACTGCAGCGAGCGCTCCGGCCGCCGCGATTTTCTTGGTCGGCCATGCCTGGGCAATGCCGGGAAAAAGACTGAGGATGACGCGCAGGCCGACAAAGAAGATGCCGGCGGAGAGCGCCATATTAAGACCGGAGATCGCGATGATGTGGGCAAGGCCGGATTGCCGCAGCGCCTGCGTCGTTTCATCCGAGATCGCCCGTCTCTCATCGGTGACAAGTGAAGCAGCAAAGGCGCCGGTATCACCCGGCAGGACGGAGCGGATTCGATCGCCGATGCCGCTCCTGAGCCGATAGAGCCATTCCAGGGTCGCCTCACCGATCGAGCCCGCCTGCTGCGGCTGCGACGCAGCCTTTTTCGGCGCACCATAGAAAAAGCCGTTGGCGCCAATGCCATCGAAATAGGCACTGAAGGCAAAATCGTTGAGGTGGGGAAGTGCGGGTCCTGCCGGAGGCGTGAGACGTGCCCTGCCCTCGATGACGTCACCAAGCTCAAAGGGCTGCGTGGCGCCCCGGACCAGGGCGGAAATGTGCTTGGGTGGACGCTTGATCTCAGGAGCATCCGTTCCGGTAACAGCAAGAATATAGCGCCAGCGCCCTCTTCCATCGCCTTCGCGGCGCTCGATGCGGCCGGTCACCGTTGTCGTTACGGCGGAATCCAGGATCAGGGTCTGCGCCCGCCATGTTTCGACCTGTGCCGAAAGCATTCCGCCGGCAAAGAGAAGCAGAGCAAGCAGCGTCGCCCGCAATTCCGTCCGGCCATATCCGCAGAGCGCAACGGCAAGGAAGAGGATAAACAGGCAGAGACCAAGCGAGACGGCCGGAAAATCCGAAACTGCCAGAAACCACGTCGCGGCACCCGCACCGAGGAAGACCGGCGAGAAGAGAATGAGGCGACCGTGGCCAGCCTCTTCGGCGGCCATGCGGATAGACGATTCGGCGTATTGTTTCGCAACGGCAATCAGCCGCCACTGCAGCGGAACAGCAGCCTGCGTCCTTACCGGTTGCGTCACAATGGCGCGCGGTGCGACATCAGCAAAATCCATCTTGGCATCAATGGATTGCGCCTGCCGTTCTGCTGTCTCGAACCCCGTCATAATCGCCTGGACCCGCCCCCGGATACCGGCAGAATGCAACCTGTGATCAAAACGCGCAAACAATAATCGATTGAAATACGAGGAAAATTCACAGGAACGAAAAATCCAGTCAAATCATGGTGTTCTGATATGCATAGGGCTCATCGCTGCACTGCCTAAAAGATGATGCCGCGATGCACAAAATGGCATCACGGTAACTTGGCATTAGCTTCGCGATCATATAGCTATCGCTTAGGACGCTTAACCCTTATGGCGCTTTTGCGGCGCCACCGCCACTCCGGAGGATCAGCATGACGGATCAAAGCGCTACAATCAAAATCGGTGACAAATCAGTCGACCTCGCCGTCAGAAAAGGCACGGTCGGACCTGACGTCATCGATATCGGTGCACTCTATAAAAATACGGCCTCCTTCACCTACGATCCCGGGTTTACGTCGACCGCATCCTGTGAATCGAAGATCACTTATATCGACGGTGACGAAGGTGTTCTGCTGCATCGCGGTTACCCGATCGAGCAGCTTGCCGAGCACGGCGACTTCCTGGAAGTCTGCTACCTGCTGCTCTACGGCGAACTGCCGACCGCCGCTCAGAAGAAGGACTTCGACTATCGCGTCACGCACCACACGATGGTGCACGAACAGATGAGCCGCTTCTTCACCGGCTTCCGCCGCGACGCCCACCCGATGGCCGTCATGTGCGGCTGCGTCGGCGCGCTTTCGGCCTTCTATCACGACTCCACCGACATCACCGATCCGCACCAGCGCATGGTCGCCAGCCTGCGCATGATCGCCAAGATGCCGACGCTCGCTGCCATGGCCTACAAGTACCATATCGGCCAGCCCTTCGTTTACCCGAAGAACGACCTCGACTACGCGTCGAATTTCCTGCGCATGTGCTTTGCCGTTCCCTGCGAAGAATATGTGGTCAACCCGGTGCTTTCGCGCGCCATGGACCGCATCTTCATTCTGCATGCCGATCACGAGCAGAACGCCTCGACTTCGACGGTCCGCCTCGCCGGTTCTTCGGGCGCGAACCCGTTCGCCTGCATCGCCGCCGGCATCGCCTGCCTCTGGGGTCCCGCTCACGGTGGCGCTAACGAAGCAGCCCTCAACATGCTGACGGAAATCGGCACGGTTGACCGCATTCCCGAATATATCGCCCGCGCCAAGGACAAGAACGACCCGTTCCGCCTGATGGGCTTCGGTCATCGCGTCTACAAGAACTACGATCCGCGTGCCAAGATCATGCAGAAGACCACGCATGAAGTTCTTGGCGAACTCGGCATCAAGGACGATCCGCTTCTTGAAGTCGCGATGGAACTGGAGCGTATCGCTCTGACCGACTCCTATTTCATCGAGAAGAAGCTCTATCCGAACATCGACTTCTATTCGGGTATCACGCTGAAGGCTCTGGGCTTCCCCACGACGATGTTCACCGTGCTCTTCGCTCTCGCCCGTACCGTCGGCTGGATCGCACAATGGAACGAAATGATCGAAGATCCGGAACAGCGTATCGGCCGTCCGCGCCAGCTCTATATTGGCGAGCCGAAGCGCGATTACGTGCCGGTTTCCAAGCGATAAGCGCTGATTTCGAGACAAAAAAGAACCCGGTCAGGAATGACCGGGTTTTTTGTTGGCGAGAACATCGAGCAATATCTTCGCCGCGTGCTCCCCCGGGGGACTTTCCGTCTGCATACGCTGCCAGATGAGCTCGTAACCTTCCTTCATCGCCTTGAGCTGGTAGGTGTCGGCCGACAACCTTTCCATCCAGCGTGCGAGGCTTGCACCACGAACGATGTCGTTCAGATATTCCGGTACGACCGTATAGTCTGCGATCAGATTGGGCAGAGCGCCAGTCCAGGTCTTGATGCCTGATGTCAGCATGCGCATGATCCAATCGACCTTGTAGGCGGAAACGACGGGGACATTGGCGAGCGCCAGTTCCAGGATTACGGTCCCGGACGCCGCCATGGCGGCATCGGCTTCAGCGAAGGCCTTCCATTTCGCTTCGGCACCCACAACGATCTCCGGTTTCACCGCCCATCCCGCCGTCATTTCGCGCACAAACGCTTCCTTGTGCGTCACAGTCGGCAGGATGAAACGCATCGGTCCATTGCGGGCGACGAGTTCATTGGCGGCAGCCTCGAAATAAGGCAGGAGCTTCTTGATCTCAGAGGAACGCGAGCCCGGAAGAAGCAGGATCGCACCGTTGCCGGGCTGCCGGCCAGCGCGCAGACGCCGGGTCTCCAGAAGCGCTGCGTCGGCAACCAGACGGTGGCCCACATAGGTGGTAGCCGGCCCGTTGAGACGCTGCATCACCGCCGGTTCGAAAGGAAGTACCGCCAGCACGTGATCGACATAAGCGAGCATGCGCTGCGCGCGATATTCCTTCCATGCCCAGACGCTCGGACAGACATAATTGACGACAGGCAGATCAGGCAGCGCGGTGCGCACACGCTTGGCGACACGGTGGGTGAAATCCGGGCTGTCAATGATGAGCAGGATATCGGGCTTTGCCGCAATGATCGCCGCCGCCGTCTGCCGAATGCGGGAAAACAGCATCGGCAGCTTGGCCAGGACCTGCGTGATGCCCATGACGGAGAGCTCGGAGAAATCAAAGAACGATTTCAATCCTTCGGCCTGCAGCCCCTCACCACCGACGCCGACGAGTTCGATGGGGCCGAAATGGATCTTCCGCAAGCCTGCAACGAGATCGGCGCCAAGCAGATCGCCGGATACTTCGCCGGCTACGACCGCAATTTTCAACGGCCTGTCGCTCATGCAAGCCCCCATCCCGGCAAGCCCTTGTCGATACCGCAGACAAACAGACCGTTCTCGTCCGCCGCTTTGATGAGCGCGTCGCGATCAAGCACCAAGGACCGGCCGGCTTCGATGGCCACTCCTGCAAGCCCGGCGGCTTTGGCATTGAGCACAGTGGACACACCAATCGCCGGGAGGTCGGCGCGGATATCCTGCTGCGGCTTGCAAAGCTTGACCAGCACGCCGCGCCGGCGTGGTGAAATACGGCCTGCTGCTCTCAGGATCGCCACACGGTCAAGCATGCCGTCCGTACCCTCGACGCCCTCGACAGCAACGACGCGTCCGCCGATCGAAACCGCGCCCTGCCCGATATCCAGACCGCCAAGCACCTCCGCCGCCTTGCCTGCGCGCGCTATATCACGACGATCCTCTTCATTAGGCGAAACGGCACCAAGCGGACCTGCGGTTGCCAGCAGGTCCGGTGCAATCTCATGGGCGCCAACGACGCGCAGGCCTCGCCTTTCTATCAGCTTGATCACCATCTGCAGAACAGTATCGTCGCCACCGGAAAGCAGCGTGCGGATGGCGGCGGGCACCTTGGTCAGGATGCGCAGCGTCGGCCGCACCTCACGCCACTCGGGCCGGCGACGCACGCTGCCCGACATGACGACACGGTCGATGCGATATTTTTTGAAGAGCCCATCCAGGGCAGCGAAATCACCGATACCGATCGTGGCGTGGTCGAAACCATCCCAGCGACGGTCGCCCTCATCCTTCAGGATGACGATAACAGGGTTCTCGCCAGCCGAACGCGCAGCCTCGGCGACATAGGACGGCAGAAGGCCGCCGCCGGCAATGATCGCCAGCCGGCCTTCAGCAGTGTCGCCAGCGGAAGCCACGGATCAGCCCTTCTGCCCCCGGCTCGGCGAAGACAACGCACGATCGCTCTCGGCGGCGATGAAATCGAGGATCTCGATCACCTGCTCGCAATCGGCATATTCGTCGCGAATCTGCGCAGCATTCTCGCGGATCGAACCGGCACCCTCGAAGATCGCCTTGTAGGCGCGGCGAACCGTATGAATGACAGCGCGATCAACGCCGGCGCGCGTCATGCCGACGACGTTGAGACCGCTCAGAATGCCGGGATTGCCGTTCAGCATGCCGTAGGGAATGACATCGTAGCTGACGGCCGAGAGACCACCGACAAAGGCATATTTGCCAACTCGGGTGAACTGATGCACTGCCGCGCCGCCGCTGATGATCGCGTGATCGCCAACAGAAACATGGCCAGCCAGCATGACATTGTTGGACATGATGACATGGTTGCCGACCCGGCAATCATGGGCAACATGCGAATAGGCAAGGAAAAGGCTGTTGTCGCCGATGACAGTCGAACCGCCATGCTCGACGGTACCGGTGTTCATCGTAACGCCTTCGCGAATCGTGCAATTGCGGCCGATGATCAGCGACGTGTCGACAGCGCTGTGACGGGCGCTTTGCGAGTCGCCACCAATAACGGCCGAAGGAAATATGCGCGTACCGGCGCCGACGGTCGTCAGGCCGAGGACGACCACGTGACTGATCAGTTCGACATTGTCTTGAAGCGTGACCTTGGGGCCAACATGACAAAACGGGCCGACCACCACGCCTTCACCGACCGTGGCACCGTCCTCGACTACGGCCATCGGATGAATTCTGGCGCTTTCGGCGATCATGCTCATGCGTTGTCCTTACGTACGATCATCGCGCCGATATCGGCCTCGGCGACGAGTGCGCCGTCGACCTTTGCGTCGCAATGGAATTTCCAGATATTGCCGCGTTGCTTTATTTTCTGCACGTGAAATTCAACGCGGTCGCCCGGCACGACCGGCTTGCGGAAGCGGGCATTGTCGATCGTCATGAAATAGACGAGGTTGCCGGTCTGGCCCTCCTTCTTGGCGCAGATCGCGCCCGCAGTCTGCGCCATGCCTTCGACCAGCAGAACGCCCGGCATGATCGGCGCATCAGGGAAGTGGCCGGTAAAATGCGGCTCGTTGACCGTCACATTCTTGATGCCCACAGCAGCGTTGTCACCATCTATATCGACGATCTTGTCGACCATCAGAAACGGATAGCGATGCGGCAACAGCTTCATGATTTCCATGATATCCGCCGAAGAGAGCGTGGCGGCAGTTTCCTCAGTCATTCTTGCCTCCCTTTTTTCCGCGCGCTCCGGATTTTGCCATGAGCTGGGCAACGTCTTTCAGATAGTCATTTAGAGGGCGTGCAGGTATTCCGCCATAGCGACCGCCCGCAGCAAGATCGGTCATAACACCGCTTTTTGCGGCGATCTGTACGCCATCGCCTATGGTGATATGTCCCTTGAGGCCGACCTGTCCACCGATCTGCACGCCATCGCCGACGATCGTACTGCCGGCAAGACCGACCTGCGAAACGATGGCGCAATGGCGCCCGATGCGGACGTTGTGACCGACCTGGACCTGGTTGTCGATCTTGGTTCCTTCGCCGATGACGGTATCGTCCATGGCGCCGCGATCGATCGTCGTATTGGCGCCGATCTCGACATTGTCCTGGATGATGACGCGACCGATCTGCACGATCTTGATCATGCCACGCGGACCCGGCGCATAGCCGAATCCGTCCTGGCCGATACGGACACCGTTATGGATGATGACGCCGTTGCCGATGAGCGCGCAGAGAATGCTCGCGCCCGTCGCGATCGAACCGTTGCGACCGATCTTGACGTTGGGACCGATGATCGACTGAGCGCCGATGCGCGTGCCTTCGCCGATCTCCGCGCCGGGGCCGATGATCGCCATCGGCTCGACAATCACGCCCTTCTCAAGCCTGGCGGTCGGATCGACGATGGCGCTTGGCGCGATCTCCGTCTCGCCGGACGAAACCGTCACCGGCTTGAGAGCTGCGGGATAGAGAAACCCGCCGGCCATTGCGAAGGCAGCATGTGGATTGGAGGAGATCACCACAGGGATATGCGGCGGCACCAGCTCAGCCAACGCCTTGTCGCAAATCACAGCCGAAGCCTCGCAACTCAGAAGCTCGTCGCGGTTACGTCGAGAGAGGATATAACAGATATCCCCCGCCTGGGCTCTCGCTATCGGCGAGACCGAACGGATGATGACATCGCCATGAGCGGAATTGCCAAGTTCCGCCCCAAGAAATTGCGCCAACTCAACGAGCCGCACGCCTTCATGGGGCGGAAAAAAAGTATTTTGCTCCATCGGCAAAACTCCAGAACGGAATTGAAATTTACAGTTCCGGACTGCCGATATCAGAATTGGTTGTTAATGCCAAACTTGAAGCGCTGGGTCTTGTCGAAGTCTTCCTTCACGACCGGAATCGCATAGTCGACGCGGAGCGCGCCGAAGGGCGACTGCCAGATCAGGCCGAGGCCGACCGAAGCACGCAGCTGCGCGTCCGTGCCCTCTGCAGTATCCGAACCGAGAAGCTCGACATCGTTGCCGAACAGCGTGCCGGCATCCGCAAAGACCGCGCCGCGCAGGTTGAAGTCGCGCGGGAAGCCCGGCATCGGGAACGTCGCTTCCGCAGAAGCCGTGAAGTAGGTCGTGCCACCGAGCGGGTCGTCCGGGTTCACGATACGCGGGCCGATACCCTTATTCTCAAAGCCGCGGATATCGGAATTGGTCAATGTGAACTGGTCGAAGACGTTCAGGTGATCGCCGAAGCCGACAACATAACCTGCCGATGCCGAGAGTGAGCCGATGATATCGGCGTCGTCAGCGAGCAGATGGTAATATCGGGCCTTACCGTAGATCTTGTAATACTGCGAATCGCCGCCGAGGCCGGCAATTTCCTGCGTCGCGGTAGCGTAGATACCCTCACGCGGCAGGACGGTATCATCCAGTGTATTGTAAGTCAGTGTCTGCGAGACGGACGACTTTACCCACGGGCTGTTCTCGACCAAGTTTTGATAGGTAGCGGACAAATCGTCCAGACTGCTTCCGCTCGAATCGTACTTCATCTGTTTGTAATTATAGCGGAACGTCGTCGCCAGATCTTCGGTGATCGGCGCCGTTACGCGTAGAACACCGCTGGTTTCCTCGTAATCGTAGTTGTTGTTGCTCGACGTCTCGCTGTGATTGATGTCGAAACCGGCAGCAAGGCGATAGCCGAGGAAGTAGGGCTCGGTGAAGTTGAGGCCGTAAGCGCGCGAGCCTTCCTGACCGCCACCGGCCGAAATGCGGATGTACTGCCCGCGGCCGAGGAAGTTCTTTTCTTCGATCGAGGCTTCGAGCAGCAGGCCGTCGCCGCCGGCCGCGTAACCGGCACCGATGCCGAACGAACCGGTCGACTGATCCTGCACGTCGACGACGATGACGACGCGGTCAGGCGAACTGCCCGGCTGGGTCGAAATGTTGACCGAGGAGAAGTAGCCGAGCGCTTCGAGACGGCGTTTTGCGCGGGTGATCATCTGCTGATTGAAGGCGTCGCCTTCGCTAAGATCGAACTCGCGGCGGATAACGTAATCGCGCGTGCGGCTGTTGCCGCGGATTTCGATACGCTCGACATAGGCACGCTCGCCCTGATCGACGAGGTATTCGACGCCGATTGTATTGTTGTTCAGGTCGCGGTTGCCGCGCGGCGTAACGCGCGCAAAGGGATAACCGGCCGAAGCAACCTGATCCGAAATCGCTTCGATGGACTTCTGAACTTCCTTCGCGTTGTAGACCTGACCTTCGCGGGTTCTGACCAGCCCCTGCAGCTGCTGGGCATCGACGCCTTCAACGGTCGACTGGACGGTAACCGCACCGAAGTCGTAACGCGGGCCTTCCTCGATGTTGAAGGTCAGCGTGTACTTGTTCGTCGATTCGTCGAAAGCAGCATCGGAAGAAACGATGCGCATGTCGGCATAACCGCGGTTGTAATAGAACTGGCGCAGCGCATCTTCGTCAGCGTGCAGCTTGTCCTCGTTGTAGACGTCCTTGCGGGTCAGGAACGAGAGGAAATTCGAACGCTTGGTCTGAATGACGGCAGCAAGACGGCCGGCGCTATAGGCTTGGTTGCCAACGAAATTGATGGCGTCGATCTTGGTGCGGTCGCCTTCATTGATAACGAAAGCGAGATTGACGCGGCCTTCGCCGAGCGGCACGACCTGCGTCGTCACTTCGACTTCGCTGCGGCCGGTAGCGGCATAGGCTTCCTTGATCGCGGCGATATCGGACTGGATCTGTGCATCGCTATAGGGACCAGCGGCATGCGTCTTGACGACGGCTGCCAGCTTGTCGTCCTTGACCTTGCGGTTGCCGTTGAAGACGACCTGGTTGACGAGCTGCGCTTCCTGGACGTTGACGACGAGGGTGCTGCCGGAAACCGAAATCTTGACGTCGGAGAAGTAACCGGTGCCGTAAAGCTGCTTTACGGAGTCGTCGATATCGGTGTTGGAGAAGCTTTTGCCAGGAGTAATGGTGAGGTTCGACCGGACGGCCTCAGCACCGACGCGGCTTGCACCGTGCACGTCGATCCGCTGAATGACGGCAGCTTCCGCAGCCGTAGCCGAAACGAAAGTCAAAGCACCTGCGCCAGAAGCAACAACACTAGCAGACAGCGCAATCGCCGATACTGCGTTCAAAAATCTTGAACCAGCCTTCATTTCACCCATTACCTTTTTTCCCTCGTCTCCGGCCCCAGGGGAGCCCCCCGATTCCGGCCACGTGTGTCGTTTTACCCGCTTTTGACATACAAGCAAGGGAGCTCGTTAATTTCTGTTTACTTCATTTCCAAGCGTGACCCATTCGCCACTACAGCTTTGAAACATCGTAAATAAACAGTAATTTTCCCTATCTTTTACGCGCTAGCCGATGAGCGCGCTAATGTCATTCCAGGTGGCAAAAACCATTAATGTAAGCACCATGGCCAGGCCAATGCGAAACGCAATTTCCTGAGCCGAAGACCCCAGCGGCCGTCCCCTAACCGCTTCCACCGCATAGAACATCAGGTGGCCGCCATCAAGTACCGGAACCGGCATCAAATTCAGCAATCCAATCGAAACTGACAAAACCGCAGCAAGCTGCAGCAACGCACCTATTCCAAGCGTAGCCATCTGGCCCGAAGCTTGCGCCACGCGGATCGGACCACCCAATTGGTCAGCTTTCATCGATCCATTGAGCAGGTTGCCGATATATTTGAAGGTGCCGGTCACGATATGCCAGGTCTGGATCACGCCTTCATGCAGCGCTTCCAGCGGCGTGAAGGTCTGCAGGCGGAAGTGGCCGACTTCTTCGTTCGTGACGATCCCGATCAGGCCGATCTCGATCTTGTTGCCGAACTGGTCGGTGATGTCGGTACGCTGCGGCACCATCGGCAGGTCCATCTTTTCGCCGTTACGCTCGACGGTCACGACGATGCTCTGGTTCGGACGGATGCTGACATAACGGCGCACGTCATCGAAGGTCTGGACCTTGGTGCCGTCGATAGAGAAGAGCAGGTCGCCCGGCAGTACGCCGGCTGCCGCGGCAGCACTATCCGGCTTTACTTCAGCGACGACGGGATCGGACACCGTGCGGCCATAGATCGCAAAAAGGACCGTGAAGATGGCAATGGCCAGGATGAAATTGGCGATCGGACCGGCGGCGACGGTTGCAGCACGCTTCCACAGCTTTGCACCGGCGAAAGAACGCTCGCGCTCCTCGTCCGTCATCGCGGCAAGCCTGTCCGTATCCGGCTTGCTGGACGCATCCTCATCACCGAAAAAGCGTACATAGCCGCCGAGCGGGATCGCCGAGATCTTCCAGCGCGTTCCGTGGCGATCGGTGAAACCGGCAATCTCCGGGCCGAAGCCGACGGAGAAGGCAAGGATACGGATACCGCTCCAGCGCCCGACGAGATAGTGACCCATCTCATGCACGAAGACGAGCAGCGACAGCACGATGACGAAGGGGACGATATAGCCCGTCAAAAAACCGAATATGCCGGTCACCGCTTCCATGAGTTCCTTCTTCTATCTGGCCGTAATGATCAAAGGCCGAACAACGCCGCACCGAGCGACGTCGTTCCGCCGCCCTTTATCAGCGAAAAAAGACCAGCAAGCAAGAACGCTGAAAAACAGGCGAAAATCAGTCCATCGACACGGTCCATGACACCGCCATGCCCCGGAATGAGACGGCTTGAGTCCTTCACGCCGAATTTTCGCTTGATGAAGCTCTCGAAAAGATCGCCTGACTGGCTGAAAACGGACAGGACGAGCGCAATCACCGCGGCTTGATCCTGGGCTTGCGGAATCAGGAAATGGACAATGACGGCTCCGGCAACGACGGCCGAAATGGCGCCGCCGACCGCCCCCGACCAGGTCTTGCCGGGCGATATGCGCGGTGCAAGCTTTGGGCCGCCGAGCGCGCGCCCGACGAAATAGGCGAGAATATCGGTCGCCCAGACCACGGCGAAGATGAAGAGCATCGCATAGAGGCCAAGGGTTTCATCGCCGCGGATCGCGGCGAGCGCCAGTCCGGTGCCGCCGGCATATAAAAGCCCCGGCGCGAACCAGCGGCTGGTACGATGCAGAAAGACCATGGCGACGCCGACCGCGGTCAAAGCGATCAGCATTCCCAGGGCATATTCGAACACGCCGGCCAGGATGAACAGGGCGACCAGCACCTCACCCACCCAGCCGAGCACGTTGGTGGCCGGATCGCGCGCAATGCCTGTAATCGTCGACCATTCGTAATAAATCAGAAGAGCGATCGCTGCCGCCAGGACCCGGAAGATAAAGCCGCCATACCAGGTGGCGGCAAGAACGACGATTGCGAGAATCAGGCCTGAAACGATGCGGAGCTTCAGTTCCTGCTTCATCAGGTGTTCACTGCCGCAGCCTGCGCAGACAGTCCGCCGAAGCGACGATCACGCGAGGCGAATTTCTCAAGCGCCGAAAGGAAGAGTTCGCGGGTGAAATCCGGCCAGTATTCCGGCAGGAAAACGAATTCAGAATAGGCAGCCTGCCACAAAAGGAAGTTGGAGAGCCGTTCCTCGCCGCTGGTACGGATGATGAGATCAGGGTCGGGGATGCCGGCCGTATCCAGCCGGGCGTTGATCAACGCAGGCGTGATGTCCTGCGACCTGAGGCGCCCCTCCTCCACATCCTTGGCAAGGCTCATCATGGCGCGGGCGATCTCGTCGCGAGAACCATAGTTGAAGGCGATGACGAGCGTGAGTGCCGTATTGGCCTTGGTCGTCTCCTCGGCTTCCAGCAGCAGCTTGAGGATGTCGCTGCGCAGGTTGACGCGGTCGCCGATCACCCTGATACGCACATTCTGCCGATGGAGCTCGGCGAGATCGCTGCGGATGAAAGCCTTCAGCAGGCCGAGGAGATCGGTGACCTCGGCCTCTGGGCGACGCCAGTTCTCCGAGGAGAAGGCAAAGAGCGTCAGGTACTTAATGCCTAGATCGCCGGCGGTGCGCACGGTCTGGCGAACGGTCTCGACCGCCCTGCGGTGTCCCATCGTCCGCGGCAGGCCGCGCTGCTTTGCCCAACGGCCGTTGCCATCCATGATGATCGCAACGTGTTCTGGCGCAGTCAAAAATGAGGTTTCCGACATTTTCCGTCCGGTCTTTCTTGGCGAGAACGCAAGTATACTAGACTTGCATGATTTCCTTTTCTTTCTCGCCAAGCAAGCGGTCGATTTCCAAAATCGTCTCGTCAGTCATCTTCTGAACGCGTTCCGACTGTGCCCGGCTTTCGTCCTGACCGATTACGCCATCCTTTTCGGCTTTCTTAAGGCCGTCCATGCCATCGCGACGAACATGGCGAATCGCAACCTTGCTCTTTTCGGCATAGTCGTGTGCCACCTTGACGAGCGACTTGCGGCGCTCTTCGTTGAGTTCCGGCAGCGGAATGCGAAGGTTCTGACCATCGACGATCGGGTTCAGGCCGAGGTTCGATTCGCGAATCGAACGGTCTACGGCGCCGACCATGCTTTTGTCCCAGACGGATACCGTCAGCATGCGCGGCTCGGGCACCGTGATATTGGCAACCTGGTTCAGCGGCATGCGCGAACCATAGGCTTCAATCGTCACCGGATCGAGAATGTTGGCCGAAGCACGGCCGGTGCGCAGCGATGCAATGTCGCTCTTGAACGAGGAAATGGCACCGTCCATGCGGCGCTTCAATTCCTTGATGTCGATACCTTCACTCATGTCTATGCTCCCGTCTCAGAAGTTTTGCGCCGTCAGCGGCGCAGCTCCCTATCAGTTGTCGGATACGATGGTCTTGAGACCACCGCCCGTCAAGATTTCACCGAAACGCCCCTTCTCGTGGATCGAGAAAACGATGATCGGAATGGAATTTTCTCGCGCCAGCGCAACGGCTGCGACATCCATCACGGCAAGGCCCCTGTCCAGAACCTCCTTATGGCTCAGATGGTCGAAACGGGTCGCGTCCGGATCCTTCTTCGGATCGGCAGTATAGATGCCGTCCACCTGCGTGCCCTTGAAGATTGCCTCAGCGCCCATTTCGGCGGCGCGAAGCGCTGCAGCGGAATCGGTCGTGAAGAAGGGATTGCCGGTGCCGCCCGCGAAGATCACCACCCTGCCTAGCGACAGGTGATAGAGCGTGGCACGCTGCGAGAAGCTTTCGCAGATTTCCGGCATGGAGATTGCCGAGAGAACCACCGTATCGATGTTCAGCTTGCGCAGCGACGTCGCGAGCGCCAGCGCGTTGATGACGGTGCCGAGCATGCCCATATGGTCGCCGGTGACACGATCACCACCCTTGGATGCAACAGCCACGCCGCGAAAGATGTTACCGCCGCCGATAACGACGCCGACTTCGACACCCATGTGCCTTGCCTCGGCAATGTCGGAAGCGATGCGATCTGCTACCGCAACGTCGATGCCGAACCCCTGGGCACCCATCATGGCTTCTCCGGAAGCCTTGAGTAGAACACGTTTATAGATTGGCTCCGACGTCATGTTGGCTCCTCGTATATTGCCGCAATTGCCCGATACACGAAGGGCACCGCGTTGTCACGCGATGCCCTTCGGTTTTCCCAAATATGGCTGAAAGATCAGCCCTTGGCGACAGCAGCGACTTCGGCTGCGAAGTCGGTCTCTTCCTTCTCGACGCCTTCGCCGAGGAGCAGACGGGCCATGCCGACGACTTCAATCGCAGCGCCGGCTTCCTTTTCGGCTGCCTTGACCGCAGCGCCGACCGTCAGTTCCGGGTTGATGACGAAAGACTGCGAGAGAAGGGCTACTTCTTCGAAGAACTTGCGCATGCGGCCTTCGACCATCTTTTCGATGATGGCTTCCGGCTTGCCGGATTCGCGGGACTGCTCAATGAAGACGTTGCGTTCGCGTTCGGCGACTGCGGCATCGACTTCTTCGGCACGGATCGCCAGCGGGTTGGTCGCGGCAATGTGCATGGCAACCTGGCGGCCGATCGAGGACAGGACGGCCTTGTCGCCGACCGACTTCAGCGCGACGAGAACGCCGAGCTTGCCGATGCCGTCGCCGGCAGCGTTGTGGATGTAAGTGGCGACGACGCCGTGCTCGACTTCCAGCTTGGCTGCACGACGAAGCGTCATGTTCTCGCCGATGGTTGCGATCGCTTCCTTGATGGTGTCGGCGACCGGCTTGCCGGATGCCGGATAGGTCGCAGCCGAAATGGCTTCGACGGTGCCGTCGGTGGAAAGCGCAACTTCAGCGATGCCGCGTGCGAGATCCTGGAAGGCATCGTTACGGGCAACGAAGTCGGTTTCGGAATTGAGCTCGATGACGACAGCCTTGTGACCGGCGCCGGCGATGGCGACCAGGCCTTCAGCAGCGGCGCGGCCGGACTTTTTGTCGGCCTTGGAGATGCCCTTGGCGCGCAGCCAGTCGATCGCGGCTTCGATGTCGCCGTTGGTCTCGGTCAGCGCCTTCTTGCAGTCCATCATGCCTGCGCCGGACTTTTCGCGCAGTTCCTTCACCAGTGCAGCCGTAATCTCGGTCATAAGCTTCCTCTTGTCGGTTTATACGGTGGCCCGCGGAACGCGGTGCGGCACCGGATTGAGGCACGAAATGTACCTGTATGTATGACAGCGTTATGAAGACGCGCCATAACAGAATTCATGGAGGCAAAAGCAGTCACGGCTTCCGCCTGAAAAGGGCAAGGCCGCCGAACTTCTGAGAGTCGCGAGCGGCCTTTCCCAATCTTTACAAGCTTGGCGGAGCTTTGCTCCGCCTGCTTTATCAGGCGTCGGCTGCCTCATCGAGCGCCGGCTCGACCGGAACTTCGGTCGAGGCGCCGAGGTCGCGGCCCGATGCGCTCTGCTGACGGGCAATACCGTCGATGGCAGCGCGGGCGATCAGGTCGCAGTAGAGAGCGATGGCGCGCGAGGCGTCGTCGTTACCCGGAATCGGATAGTCGATCAGGTCCGGATCGCAGTTCGAGTCGATGATGGCGACGACCGGGATGCCGAGGCGCTTGGCTTCGTCGATCGCGATCTTTTCCTTGTTGGTGTCGATGATGAACATCAGGTCCGGCGTGCCGCCCATGTCCTTGATACCGCCGAGGGCCTTATCGAGCTTTTCGCGCTCGCGCTCGAGGTTCAGGCGCTCCTTCTTGGAGTAACCGGACTGCTCGGCGCTCAGGATTTCGTCGAGCTTGCGCAGGCGCTGGATCGAGTTGGAGATCGTCTTCCAGTTCGTCATCATGCCGCCGAGCCAACGCGAGTTGACGTAGTACTGGGCGGAACGCTTGGCCGAGTCAGCGATCAGCTCCGAAGCCTGGCGCTTGGTGCCGACGAAGAGAACGCGACCGCCACGAGCAACGGTGTCGGACACGACCTGCAGGGCGCGCGACAGCATCGGGACGGTCTGGGCCAGGTCGATGATGTGGATGTTGTTACGATCGCCGAAAATGTACGGCTTCATCTTCGGGTTCCAGCGGTGCGTCTGGTGACCGAAGTGGACGCCTGCTTCGAGCAGCTGGCGCATAGAAAAATCAGGCAATGCCATGCCTTGTTACTCCTTTTCCGGTTGAACCTCCGCAAGGCGAACAGCATCCTCTTCGAAGATGCCACCGGGCGGAAAAGCCGGATTTCTCCCGGACGATCCCATGCCTTACGTGTGGAATGCGCGTGGCCTTACATTCGATTTGTCGTAAAAGCAAGGCTTATGCCAAAAAATCTGCTTGGACCCGCGTGCGAATTATCGAGACGCGATCGGCTCAGCTTGCCAGTACCGGTCAGGCCTGCGGCGAAGGCCGCCTCAGTGGCAGGCCGGCGCAGCCTTCTTGTCGAGAAGCTCAAGCTTAGCGAGCTTGCCGGTCAGGACGAAATCACCGTAGTCCATCGTCAAGTCGCGCGTGATGCCGTTCTCATAGAGCTTGAACGACATGCGGTAGACCGGCAGCGTGTCCGATTTGGCATTCTCGTTGAAATAAGAGATCGTCACCGGCCAGAAGGACGACTTGGCGAACTGGCCGGCATTGCCGGCATCGGCCTCATCCGTAACCGGGGTTTCCTGCTTGCCGACAATGGTCGTGGTGACAAGGGATTTGTCGCCATCGTCGGAGCCGTCGAAAACGCGAGCCTCGAAGAAGCGCTTGCCGTCCTTGGCGTTCTGGATGACGTCGAGCATGTGCTCGGTCGGGAAGCGGCTTTCGGCGAGCTGCAGTTCACGGCTGGCCGGCTGTGTAAGATCGACCTTCACGCCTTCAGGTTTATCTTCGGCCGCGCCGTTGACCTCCTTGTCGAGCTGGTCGTCTGTGAAGGATTTCGTATCGAAGGTGAACTTGCCGTCCTTCAGGCTTTCGAAGGTCTTGGTCTGCTGGTCGCTGACACGCACGCTGTCGCCGGTGTCGATCTGGGTGACGAAGCGGAAATTCGTGGTGAAGCCTTCGCAGTAATTGCCGTCGAACTCATAGACCATGCGGCCATACATGGAGGAGATGCCTGAGCGTTCCGAAGCATCCTTCAGTTCCAGGTCGTAGACGGCGCGGTGAGCGACAAGCCCGGTCGCGATCGCAGCGCTCGTCGCCGGCGCGGCCGCCGAAACATTGGCGGAGACGCTTGCGAGAAGAAGAGCGGCAAGTGACGATCGGAACATTCATTAACTCCTGTTGGACTCGTCCGCGATGTTATAAGAACCGTTTCGGCCAAATAGAGGCGGCCAAGTCGAGGCTCGAAACTGTCACATTAAAGATTCTAGTCTTGATGCATAATTTTTGAAGAATTGACAACAAAAGCGGAGACGAAAATGTCCGATCAAATCGCCACGCGCCTGTCGGAAATGGGGATAACCCTGCCCGAAGCTGCCGCACCTGCCGCCAACTATGTTCCCTATGTCATCAGCGGCAATCTTCTTACCATTTCCGGCCAGCTGCCGCTCGAAGGCGGCAAGGTTGCGGTTTCCGGCCACCTCGGCAAGACTGTCGACGTCGCCGCCGGTCAGCGTGCTGCAGAACTTTGCGCCATCAACATCCTCGCTCAGGCAAAGGCAGCGCTTGGCGGCGATCTCGGCCGCATCCGCCGCGTCATCAAGCTCAACGGTTTCGTTGCCTCTGCACCTGATTTCGTCGAGCAGCACCTTGTCATCAACGGCGCATCGAACCTGATCGCCGGCGTGCTCGGCGAAGCCGGCAAACATGCCCGCGCTGCCGTCGGCATGGCTGCTCTGCCGCTCAATGCCGCAGTCGAGATCGATGCTATCATGGAAATCGCATTATGACGAATGCCGCATGGATCAAAGAGCTGCCGGTTGCGCACCGCGGCTATCATGACCTCAACAATGTCTTCTGGGAAAATACGCTGTCGGCCTTCTCGCGTGCCGTCGAGGCGGGCTTTGCCATCGAATGCGACCTGCATTACGCCTCCGATGCAGTGCCGGTCGTCTTCCACGATGAAGATCTGGAACGCCTCTGCAACCTGAAAGGCGACGTGCGCGAACGGACGTCCAAGGAGCTCGGTCTGATTGCGGTCGGGGGCACCAAGGACAAGGTGCCGACGCTGAAGCAGCTTCTCGACCTCGTGCAGGGCAAAGTGCCGCTGGTTCTCGAACTCAAGGGCCGCGAGGCGGATGACGAGGGCTTTGCCGAGGCCGTTCTCGAAGTGCTCGAGGGCTACCAAGGCAAGGTTGCGCTGATGAGCTTCGACCATTGGCTGCTGAAGGACCTCAAGGATCTGAATTCGCCCTACCCGCTCGGCCTGACGGCCAACGGCAACACGGCGGAAGAATATGCCGTGCATGAAAAGGCGATGGAGATCGGCCTCGATTTCATCTCCTATTATTATGCCGACCTGCCGAACCCGTTCATCACCGCTCAGCGCGAAAAGGGCATTCCGGTCATCACCTGGACGGTGCGCGACAGTGAGGCTCGCAAGCAGACTTTTGAGCACGCCGACCAGATGACTTTCGAGGGCTTCGATCCACGCGCGGCGGTTTGACGCTCGCTTTTTCGACAAGATCGTGCGCAGACTGGGAGGGAGCCCGCTCCCTCCTCCCAACGGCTTCGCATTTGCTTCATGACAGACGAATCGTCAGACGAACTTTCCATTCGCATCGAGCGATCATTCACTGCGATTTCCCCAGAGCGCTGGTCCAGGCTCTCGGGAGCCTCGAAGGCGTGCGATATCATCGCCTATAACCCCTTCGTTTCGCATGCCTTTCTCTCGTCGCTGGAAGAATCCGGCTCGGCCACTGCACAGACCGGCTGGCTCGGCCATCACATGCTTCTGGAAACAGACAAGGGTGAACTGGTCGGCGCCCTGCCCGGCTATCTCAAGAACCACAGCCAGGGCGAATATGTCTTCGACCACGGCTGGGCCGACGCTTTCGAACGGGCCGGTGGCAGCTATTACCCGAAGCTGCAATGCTCGATCCCTTTCACGCCCGCGACCGGCCCTCGCCTGCTCGTGGCCGAAGGATTTACAAGACTACCAGTTCAGAATGCCATGGCGGAGAGCCTCAAGGAGGTCGTGCGCCGTCTCGATATTTCCTCGGCCCATATCACCTTCGTGCCAGAGGACGAGATGCCGGTCTTCGAGACCGACGGCTATCTCCATCGCACGGACAAGCAGTTTCATTTCATCAATGAAGGCTATGCCAACCACGATGAGTTCCTGGAAACACTTGCCTCCCGCAAGCGCAAGGCACTGCGCAAGGAGCGTCGGACGGCGGTTGAGAACGGCATCACGATCGACTGGCTGACCGGAAGGGACCTGACCGAAAAAATCTGGGATCAGTTCTTCGCCTTCTATATGGATACCGGCGGCCGCAAATGGGGCCGCCCCTATCTGACGCGCAAATTCTATTCGCTGATCGGCGAGCGCATGGCCGACGACATCCTGCTCGTCATGGCGAAGCGCGACGGCCGCTATGTGGCAGGCGCCATCAATTTCGTCGGCGGCGATACGCTCTACGGGCGGCACTGGGGCTGCATCGAAGATCATCCCTACCTGCATTTCGAGGTCTGCTACCATCAGGCAATCGACTTCGCGCTGGAAAAGGGTCTCAAGAAGGTGGAGGCCGGCGCGCAGGGCGAACATAAGCTTGCGCGCGGCTACCTGCCGGTGACGACGCATTCCGCCCATTATATCGCCCATGCGGGATTGCGCCGTGCGGTTGCCGACTACCTCGAGCGTGAGCGGGAGGATGTCGAGTACATGAACGAGATGCTGAGCGAACACACTCCCTTCCGCAAGGGCGAACGGCTGCAGGAGGATTGACGCGCTTGGCTCCGCCGCGCTACGCGATCAAGGAAAGCATGAGGAGATTTCGCCATGACCAGCGCCGCCTATGACGACAACAACATCTTCGCCAAGATCCTGCGCGGCGAGATCCCGTCACATCGCGTCTATGAGGACGACAAGACGGTCGTCTTCATGGATGTGATGCCGCAGGCGCCGGGCCATGTTCTGGTCCTGCCGAAGGCACCTTCCCGCAACATCTTCGACGCCGATCCGGCTTCGCTCTCTCACACAATCACCGTCGTCCAGAAGGTCGCCAATGCGGTGAAAGAAGCCTTCGACGCCGACGGTGTCTTCATCGCCCAGTTCAACGAGCCGGCAGCAGGTCAGACTGTTTTCCACCTGCATTTCCATGTCATCCCTCGGCATGAGGGCGTGGCACTCAAGCCGCATTCCGGCAAGATGGAGGACGGCGCGGTGCTCGCCGCCAACGCGGAGAAGATCAAGGCGGAACTCGCGTAACGGAAACGCCGCCTTATTTTTCGAAATACTAAATTACTTCATCGATTTAGGAGGAAATCATGATCCGCCATACTGTTGCATTCCGCCTGAAGCACGCCGCCGGCTCCGCCGAAGAGAAGGCTTTCCTAGAAGAGGCGCTGACGCTCAAGCAGATCCCAAGCGTCAGGAATTTCGAGCAGCTTCGCCAGACGAGCCCGAAGAACGATTTTACCTTCGGCTTCTCGATGGAGTTCGGCGACCAAGCTGGTTACGACGCCTATAACGTCCACCCGCTGCATATTGCCTTCGTGCGCGACCGCTGGATACCCGAGGTCGCTGACTTCCTCGAGATCGACTACACGAGCCTCTGACACATCCGAGCAAACAAAAAAGGCCGCTTTGCAGCGGCCTTTTTCGTTGTCTCTGTTCGAAGCTCTTACTTCTTGCGCGGAACCTTCGGAACCGTCGAACCCTTCTTGGGGGCGTCGCGAACTTCGGGCTCGGGCTGCGGCACAGTCTTGGCCTTCGTCTTCTTGACCGGCTTGGTCTTCAGCTCGCCATCATCCTCGTGAGCCGCTTCCGGGTGAACCAGCTCGGCCTCCGGCTTCGGCTTGATCGGCGCCGTTTCCGGAATGGCTTCCAGAATGAGGCCGGGCTTGCCGTCTTCCTTCGGACCGACGGTGACGTTGACGACGCCGCCCTTCTTCAGCTTGCCGAAGAGGATTTCGTTCGCCAGCGGCTTCTTGATGTTTTCCTGGATCACGCGGGACAGCGGGCGGGCACCCATCTTCTCATCGTAACCCTTTTCGGACAGCCAGGCGATCGCATCCTCGTGCAGGTCGAAGGTAACGTTGCGTTCGGAGAGCTGAGCTTCCAGCTGCATGATGAACTTCTGTACGACCTTGTGGATGACGGCCGTCGGCAGCGCCGCGAACGGGATGATCGCGTCGAGGCGGTTGCGGAATTCCGGCGTGAACAGGCGGGTCAGAGCCTCTTCGTCTTCACCGGTGCGCTTGGACGAACCGAAGCCGATGGCAGCCTTGGCCATTTCCGAAGCGCCCGCATTGGTCGTCATGATCAGGATGACGTTGCGGAAGTCGATCTTCTTGCCGTTATGGTCGGTCAGCGTGCCGTGGTCCATGACCTGCAGCAGGATATTGTAGATATCCGGATGCGCCTTCTCGATTTCGTCGAGCAGGACCACGCAATGCGGGTGCTGGTCGACGCCATCGGTGAGAAGACCGCCCTGGTCGAAGCCGACATAGCCGGGAGGTGCGCCGAGCAGACGCGAAACCGTGTGCCGCTCCATATATTCCGACATGTCGAAGCGCAGGAGTTCGACGCCGAGCGACGAGGCCAGCTGCTTTGCCACCTCGGTCTTGCCGACGCCGGTCGGACCGGAGAAGACATAGGCGCCGATCGGCTTGTTCGGTTCGCGAAGACCGGCGCGCGCCAGCTTGATCGACGTCGAAAGAGCTTCGATCGCGATATCCTGGCCATAGACGACCGACCGCAGTTCCTGCTCGAGATTGGCGAGCACGGCTTCGTCGTCCTTGGAGACGGTCTTCGGCGGAATACGCGCCATCGTCGCGACCGTCGCCTCGATCTCCTTTTCAGTGATCAGCTTGCGGCGCTTCGACGGCGGCAGCAGCATCTGGGCCGCACCCGTTTCGTCGATCACGTCGATCGCCTTGTCGGGCAGCTTGCGGTCGGAGATGTAGCGGGCCGACAATTCGACGGCCGACTTGATGGCGTCGTTCGAATAACGCAGATGGTGATACTCTTCGAAATAGGGCTTCAGGCCCTTCATGATTTCGATTGCATCATCGATCGACGGTTCGCTGACGTCGATCTTCTGGAAACGACGCACCAGCGCCCGGTCCTTCTCGAAGAACTGGCGATATTCCTTGTAGGTGGTCGAACCGATGCAGCGGATCGCGCCCGATGATAGGGCCGGCTTCAGGAGGTTCGAGGCATCCATCGCGCCGCCCGAGGTGGCGCCGGCGCCGATCACCGTGTGGATCTCATCGATGAAGAGCACGGCGCCCGGATATTCTTCCAGTTCCTTGACGACCTGCTTCAGGCGTTCTTCGAAATCGCCGCGGTAGCGCGTGCCAGCCAGGAGTGTGCCCATGTCGAGCGAGAAGATCGTCGCATCGGCGAGCGCTTCCGGAACCTTGCCTTCGACGATGCGCTTGGCAAGGCCTTCGGCGATCGCCGTCTTGCCGACGCCGGGATCACCGACGTAGAGCGGATTGTTCTTCGAACGACGGCACAGGATCTGGATGGTGCGGCTCACCTCGGCGTGACGGCCGATCAGCGGATCGATCTTGCCGCCCTTGGCCTTCTCGTTGAGATTGACGCAATAGGCTTTCAGCGCATCCTGCTGCTTCTTGGGGCCGCCCTCTTCTTCGCCGCCGCGCGCCGTCGGCTTGCTGCTTTCGGCTTCGTCTTCGGCGCCGCGCGGCGGGCGAGCCTCCGAAGCGCCAGGCCGCTTGCCGATGCCGTGGGAGATGTAGTTGACGGCGTCGTAGCGGGTCATCTCCTGCTCCTGCAGGAAATAGGCAGCATGGCTCTCGCGCTCGGCGAAGATCGCGACGAGCACGTTGGCGCCGGTCACCTCTTCGCGGCCGGAGGATTGCACATGGATGACGGCACGTTGGATGACGCGCTGGAAGCCGGAGGTCGGCTTCGAATCCTCGTCATAACCGGTGATCAGATTGGACAGTTCATTATCGACATATTCGACGAGCGTCTTGCGCAGCGCGTCGAGATCGACATTGCAGGCACCCATGACCGCGGCCGCATCGGCATCGTCGATCAGGGCGAGCAGCAGATGCTCGAGCGTCGCATATTCGTGGTGCCGCTCGTTGGCAAAGGTCAGTGCCTGATGGAGCGCCTTCTCTAAACTAGGCGAAAATGTTGGCACGTTCAGATCCTCACTTCTTTTCCATGACGCATTGCAGCGGATGCTGGTGCTGCCGGGCGAAGTCCATCACCTGGCTGACCTTCGTTTCCGCTACCTCGTATGTGAATATTCCGCATTCGCCGACGCCGTGGTTATGGACATGGAGCATGATGCGGGTGGCACTTTCACGATCCTTCTGAAAAAAACGCTCCAGAATATGGATGACGAATTCCATGGGAGTGTAGTCGTCATTCAAAAGCAGCACACGATAAAGATTGGGCTTCTTGGTCTTCGGCTTAGTGCGTGTGATGACCGAGGTTCGATTTCCGTTGTCCCCGTTCCTTTCGCTGTCATTCTGCATCCGGATCGGCATTGCGATCATTGTCATTCATTCCTCAAGCAATCCGGCGGAGCATGGGAGGGTGCTTTTCCCGCCGAATATCTGAAACACTAACTTAGTTCATAATAGGCTGATTTTAAGCCCCCTGTCAGTCACTGCAATCAAGAAATGGCCGGCATGCACGGGAAAGACCAAAAAAGTCCCCAAAGCATGTCGCGCAAACCGTGCAGCGGTTTTGCGGCAACAACATGCCTAAAAACAAAGACCTGAAGCGCGAAGAGCGAATCTAAAAGATTGCGCCGCGCCTTAGCCCATCCCATGTAAGCGCTGCAGCGAAAGTGGAAACAAAAAGACCGGCCACAGATGCGTAGCCGGTCCTCATATTTCAATATGTAGCGCAGGTTGCGCCGGGAGAATCAATTCACGCGGCGGCTGATGTCGCCGCCGGCGCCGACTTGGTGGCCTTGGCGACGGCAGCGGCGATCGGAGCCTCGTAGGGCTTGTAAGCGGACTTGGCGAGATCGGCATACATCTCGCCGAGCTTCGTCGTCTCGGAGACAAGGTTCTCATAGTACGACTTGACATAGCTCGTCTGCAGCTCGAAAGCTGCCTCGAAGCTCTTGGCGCCGGCCAGCGTTTCGAAGTGCGTCACCGCATCCTGGAAGGATTTCTTCGAATATTCAGCGGCTTCGGCGGCGATCGCCTGAAAGCCCTTGGCCGTCTCGGAATAGGTTTTCAGCGCCGTGTCGACGGCTTCCTTGCTCTTTTTGTTGGCATCGTCAAAGTTGAACATGAGGCATCCTCCGTTGGGCTGTGGCTGGCGGCAGGGTAGCTGCAATGCACAAATAGTCAAGTAGTCTTGTGCGCTGCAAAACATCCAACGGTTGCATTACAAAAAGATAACAAAGCATGCGCGCCGGGGCACGTACGTCTTTAGTTGATTTTGCTAATATATATCACAAAGCCACAACCGGAGGCTTTAAAAAAATTTTGACTCGGCAGCAAGAAAACAAAAAAAGACCGAGCGGATCGCGCCGCTCGGTCCCTTGAAGTTTTCGAGAACGATCAGAGATCGACGTCGAGGATCGCCATCGAAAAGTTGTAGGAGCGGTCGCCGTCCTCGTCATCGATATAGACGACGCCCAGAAATTCTTCGCCGAGATAGACTTCCGCAGAATCATTCTTGCGCGGACGCGCCTTGACGATGATCTGCGGGTTGAACATGCGTTTGAAATAGGCGTCGAGCTTCTTGATTTCTTCTGGCTTCACTCTGTCATCTCCGTAAGCAGTCTTGATTGGCCGCTTCTTGCACAGGAAAAGCAGCGGTGTAAAGGCAAGGGTTGCCGCTTGGCGATTCTGTCCCCGCTCACACTCCGCCGACTGTTCCTATCCTTTATCCAACAGGCGCTCAGATATCAGCGCCGATTACCTGATCCATGTTGCGCGACGGCTCTGAACAACCGGCTTCGCCGACAACCTTGGCCGGCACGCCCGCGACCGTCTTCTTGGGCGGCACCGCCTTCAATACGACGGAACCGGCGGCGACGCGTGAGCAGTAGCCGATCTCGATATTGCCGAGGATCTTCGCGCCGGCGCCGATCATCACGCCGCTGCCGATCTTCGGATGGCGGTCAGCGCCCTCTTTGCCGGTGCCGCCGAGTGTCACGCCGTGCAGGATCGAGACGTTGTCGCCGATAACGGCCGTCTCGCCGACGACGAGGCCGGTGGCGTGATCGAGGAAAATGCCCTTGCCGATACGGGCGGCGGGATTGATGTCGGTCTGGAAGACGCTGGAGGAGCGGCTCTGCAGATAGAGCGCGAAATCACGCCGGCCGCGGTTCAGCAGCCAATGGGCCAGACGATGCGTCTGCAGCGCGTGGAAGCCCTTGAAATAGAGCACCGCCTCCATGAAGCGCAGGCAGGCGGGATCGCGGTCGTAGATGGCCTGGATATCGACGCGCAGAATGGAGCTCCATTCCGGCCAGTCGAGGAGCATCTCCTCGAAGGTCTGGCGAAGCAGGTTCGCCTGCATGTCGGGGTGATCGAGACGTTCGCAGATGCGGTGGATGACGCATTCCTCGAGCGAATGGTAGTTGATCACCGTCGAATAGAGGAAGGCGGCGAGAACGGGGTCCCGTTCGGCGGCGAGCCGGGCTTCCTCGCGCAGGCTGTCCCAGATGGGATCCATCACCTTCACGGGATGGCCTGTGTCAAAAGCACGGATGTCAGTCTTTGCGACCATCGCCGCTCTCCTCGTTGCCAGCCGGAATGCCGTTTTCGGAATGCCAATATATAGAGGAAAACGCCAATAACATAAATGGGTGCCGTCGCCATGGTTTTTTAGCATGGTTTTTCGCCATCACGATGATGTCAGCGATGGGCGACCCTTGCATAGAAGGCCAGCACCGCATGCTTGAAAACCCTGTCGCCGACGGCGAGCATATGATCGCGGCCCGGAATATCGAGTGCTTCGGCATTGGGCATCAGCGCCGCCAATTCCTGCGGTGAGCCGGCGATATCGTCCTTGGTGCCGACGCCGATCAGCGTTGGCATGTCGAGCTTGGCCATGTCAGAACGGGCGACGAGATCGCGTGAGCCGCGGATGCAGACGGCAAGGGCAGTGCGGTCACTCTTCGTCTGCTCGGCGAAGGCGCGGAACATGCGACCGCGGCTATGCGTCACCGCCTCCAGCGAGGGCGCCAGCAGCGCATCGGCGATCGGGTCCCAGTCGCCGACACCGTCGGTCATACCGATGCCGAGGCCACCGAGCACCAGCGAACGGACGCGATGCGGATTGGCAAGTGCGGCAAAGACGGAAATGCGCGCCCCCATCGAATAGCCCATGACATTGGCTTCGGGGATGCCGAGATGATCGAGCAACGCGATCGCATCGCCGGCCATGACCCAGGGACGGTAGGCTTCGGCATCGTGCGGCTTGTCGCTTGCACCATGGCCGCGATTGTCGATGGCGATCACCCGGTAGCCGGCATCACCCAGCGTCTTCAGCCAGCCCGGATGCACCCAGTTGACGTTTGCCGTCGAGGCAAAGCCGTGGATCAACAAGACGGGGACACCGGCCGGATCGCCCTCATCGAAGAAGGCGAGCTGCAATCCATCATGGGTGAAGCTTGAAAATGCGGGCGTATTCAGATTCATCAGGTCTTCCTTTTGGCGCGACCATAATCGAGCGGCCTTTCATCGTGAAGCCAAAAACTGTGGCTGAAAACTGCGCCTGAAAACTGTGATTGGCGCGGCGCTTTGGCTCTACACATTTGCGGCGAAGGCTTATAAGGTTCGCGCACATTTCAAAGCATTCGGAGAGCGACATGGCCGGCCACAACATTCCCCACTTCCAGAACGACGGCGGTCACCGCGTTATCGAAGTCGGCGTCAAGGAATTCATGTGCACCGGCGCTTCGGCTCCCTTCGATCATCCGCACATCTTCATCGATATGGGCGACGACAACGAAAAAGTCTGTTCCTACTGCTCGACGCTCTATCGCTTCAATTCGGCGCTCAAGCCCAGCCAGACCAATCCGGCCGGTTGCGTTTTCCACGTGAAGGCGGCGTAGTCGGTCCAGATCCGGATCGGGCGAACCATGCCGGTCGAACATGCCGCCATCATCGGCGCCGGGATCTCAGGGCTGACAGCCGCCCTTGCGCTTTCGCGCCGGGGTATCAGCTCGGAGATTTTCGAGCAGGCGGGCGAACTCACCGACATCGGCGCCGGATTGCAGATCTCGCCGAACGCCTCGCGCATCCTTGCCGAACTCGGTATTCTTGAAGGCCTGTCGAAGCTGTGGCTCGAGCCGGACGCGATCCGGCTGATATCGGGCAGCTCGCTGCGCCAACTCGCGGCGGTGCCGGCGGGCAATTTCGCGCGGCAACGCTGGGGCGCGCCCTATGGCGTCCTGCACCGCACCACATTGCAGAAAGCTCTTCTGGCTGCAGTCGAGGCCGACCCGCTCTGCCGGCTTCACCTCGGCGTCCGGATGGAATCAACCCTGCCGCCTTTCGAGCGGACCGCCGATGTCGTGATCGGTGCGGATGGTGTCTGGTCGAAGCTGCGGCAATCCGTTCCGGGCAGCCCCTCGCCGCGCTTTTCCGGCAATATCGCCTACCGCTTCACCATAACCGAGGATGAAGCGCCGGCTTTCCTCGACCGGACAAGCGTTTCGGCTTTCCTCGGCGGTTCGGCGCATCTGGTCTGCTATCCGCTGAAGGAGACCGGCAGCTTCAACATGGTGGCGATCACCGCCGGCAACATCGCACCGCAGGCCTGGCAGAGCGAGCCGACGGCCGAACAGCGCACGCAACTGCGGACGCGGCTTGCCGGCTGGAACGCCGCAATCGTCTCGCTGCTCGAAAAACACCCGAAGCTGACGTTCTGGCCGCTGTTCGAAACCACATCAGGCGCTTGGCAGGACGGCCGAAAGACGATTCTGATCGGGGACGCCGCGCATGCGATGATGCCTTTTGCCGCCCAGGGAGCGGCGATGGCGATCGAAGACGCCTATGAACTCGCCGCCTTTCTCTCGAATCATCCCGTGTCGGAAGCGCTGACGCTGTTCGAAAGACATCGGGCGCCGCGTATCGCGAAGCTTCGCCAGCGTGGCGCCTTCAACCGGTTTGCCTATCATGCGAAAGGGCCGATCCGGATCGGCCGCGATCTCGTGCTCGGCCTCAAGCCGCCGCAAAGCCTGGCGGCCGATCTCGACTGGATCTACGGCTACCGGGCTCTGCGTCTGCCATAGCGCTGCAAGCGGGCAACGCCCGGCGATGCCGCTCAGGCGGCGCTTGCGGCGGCAAAACCCCGCTCGATATCCGCCTTGAGGTCGGCCACATCCTCGATGCCGATCTGCAGGCGGATGACCGGGCCATCCGTCGGCGCCTTGGCGACCTTGCGATCGTTGAGATGGGCGTGCAAGGCGAGGCTTTCAAAGCCGCCCCAGGAATAGCCGAGCCCAAAAATCCTCAGCGCATCAAGGAAGGCATGCGCCTTTGCCGTGAATTTCTCGGAGCTATCGGCGGCAAGCACGAAGGAAAAGATGCCGCTGGCGCCCTTGAAATCGCGCTTCCAAAGATGATGAGAGGGGAAACTCGGCAGGGCCGGATGCAGAACGCGGGCGACGTCCTCCCTGCCCTCCAGCCATTCGGCGATATCAAGCGCGCTTTCATAATGCCGCTCGAGGCGCAGGCCCATGGTGCGCAATCCGCGCAGGATCTGGTAGGCATCATCGGGTGCGCCGCAGATGCCGAGCACGCCGTTCGATTCCTTCAGCCGCTCCCAGTGCTCGGCATTGGCCGAAACCGTTCCGAGCAGAATATCGGAATGGCCGGACGGATATTTCGTCGCCGCATGGATGGAGATGTCGACGCCGTGGTCGAGCGGCCTGAAATAGAGCGGCGTCGCCCAGGTATTGTCCATCATGACGACGGCGCCATGGCGGTGCGCAACGGCCGATATCGCCGGAATGTCCTGCATTTCGAAAGTGTTGGAGCCGGGAGCCTCGGTGTGGACGATCTTGGTATTCGGCCGAAACAACGCCTCGATGCCGGCGCCGATCGTCGGATCGTAATATTCCACCTCGACGCCGAGACGCTTCAGCATCGTATCGCAGAAATGCCGGGTCGGACCGTAGACCGAATCGACGACAAGCGCATGATCGCCGGCGGCGGAAAAGCCCAGGAACGGAATGGTGACGGCCGCGAGACCCGAGGGCACGAGGATCGTGCCGGCTGACCCTTCGAGCGCGTCAATCGCCTCGCAGAGCGCATCGGTCGTCGGCGTGCCGCGCGTCCCGTAAGTGTATTTCTGCGCGTGTGTCTTCATCACCTGCGCATTCGGAAACAACACCGTCGAGGCGTGCACGACCGGGGGATTGACGAAGCCGTGATAGTCGAAGGGGTCGTTGCCGATATGGGTCAGGCGGGTGTTGATGCCGGCATTCTGCAGCAAGCTGTCTTTGTCTTTCATGTCGGAAATAGCCTTTGGCGAAGGGTCGCGAAACCAGACTTTTGGACGCCCCGTAATATCCGGTCAACCCCTTGGAGATGGATCGCCAGCGACGGACCAAAGCGGCGGAACTCACGATTTCGCGTTAATTTTCCGCAACTAGCCGCCTATTTCATAACCAAGTGCCCATCAACGCGGCGCAATCTGCCAAAATGCTGAAATTTGCCGCAATTATTGACCGCGACACTTGACCATGGTGACATTTGCGACTGTGATAGAACAACTCGCGCCGGGAGGGTGTCGAGCAAATGGGGAGGCGGCAGATTTCGCCGGAACTTCCCACAAGAAAATACAAGACAACGGAAAAGGTTGGGAAAAAAAATGAAGAACAAGCTTCTGTCGGCCTCAATCGGCGCAGCAGTTTTCGCTCTTGGCGCTTCGGCTGCTTCGGCCACGACACTCGAAGATGTAAAGGCAAAGGGTTTCGTTCAGTGCGGCGTCAATACCGGCCTTACCGGCTTTGCCGCACCTGACGCTTCCGGCAATTGGGCCGGCTTCGACGTCGACTTCTGCAAGGCGGTCGCCTCGGCTGTCTTCGGCGACCCCACCAAGGTCAAGTACACGCCGACAAACGCGAAGGAGCGCTTTACTGCCCTTCAGTCCGGCGAAATCGATGTTCTCTCGCGCAACACCACGTGGACGATCAACCGCGACACCGCACTCGGCTTCAACTTCCGTCCTGTCACCTATTATGATGGTCAGGGCTTCATGGTTCGCAAGAGCCTGAACGTGAAGTCGGCTCTCGAACTCTCCGGCGCCGCAGTCTGCGTACAGTCGGGCACGACCACCGAACTGAACCTCGCCGATTACTTCAAGACGAACAATCTGCAGTACAATCCGGTCGTCTTCGAAAATCTTCCCGAGGTCAACGCGGCATATGATGCCGGTCGTTGCGACGTTTACACGACCGACCAATCCGGTCTCTATTCGTTGCGTCTGACGCTCAAGAATCCCGACGAACACGTCATCCTTCCTGAGATCATCTCCAAGGAGCCGCTTGGCCCGGCCGTCCGTCAGGGTGACGATCAGTGGTTCGACATCGTTTCCTGGACGGCTTATGCGCTGATCAATGCCGAAGAGTTCGGCATCACCCAGGCCAATGTCGACGAGATGAAGAACTCGCCGAACCCGGATATCAAGCGCTTCCTCGGCAGCGAGGCCGACACCAAGATCGGCACCGATCTCGGCCTGACCAATGATTGGGCCGCCAACGTCATCAAGGGCGTCGGCAACTATGGTGAAATCTTCGAGCGCAACATCGGTCAGGGTAGCCCCCTCAAGATCGCACGCGGCTTGAATGCTCTGTGGAACAAGGGCGGCATCCAGTATGCACCGCCGGTTCGTTAATCGAGCACTGACATGAAATGCCGGGAAGGCGGCCCAACCGCCTTCCCACTTCCAAAAAGTTAAAAAGAAAGCCCGAAAACGGGCACAAGGGGATTGGCGCGGCATGACGCATGAGGCTGTGGATAGGACACCTTTGCATGACACCGGCTGGAGTTTCCGGTCGGCAATGTACGACCCGAAATACCGGAGCATATTTTTCCAGGCTTTGACAATTGTTGCCCTCGTGGCGTTCGTGTGGTGGGTGGCCCACAACACGGCCGTGAACCTTGCCCGCAGCAATACTGCATCGGGTTTCGGCTTTCTTCGCGGTCGCGCCGGTTTCGAAATCGGCCAGTCGCTGATCGGCTATTCAAGCGACTCGACTTATGCGCGTGCCCTTTTCGTCGGCATTCTGAATACCTTGCTGGTGGCGGTGACGGGTATCATCACCGCGACCATCATCGGTTTCATTGTCGGGATCGGCCGGCTGTCGCGGAACTGGCTGATTGCCAAGCTCTGCACGGTCTATGTCGAAATCTTCCGCAATATTCCGCCGCTGCTCGTCATCTTCTTCTGGTATCTCGGCGTTCTCTCTGTCTTGCCGCAACCGCGGGAATCGGTGGGGCTGCCGCTCGGCATGTTCCTCAACAACAGAGGACTAGCCTTCCCGAAGCCGATCTTCGAGACAGGCATGATCGCCGTCGGCATTGCTCTGGTGATTGCGATTGTCGCCACCGTCGTCATGGTGCGCTGGGCCCATAAACGTCAGGCAGCAACCGGTCAGCCGTTCCATACGGTATGGGCGTCGATCGCGCTGATCGTCGGTTTGCCATTGCTGGTTTTCATTGCTTCCGGCTTTCCGCTCACCTTCGATGTTCCGATCGCCGGTAAATTCAATCTGACGGGCGGCTCGGTCGTCGGCCCGGAATTCATGTCGCTGTTTCTCGCTCTGTCCTTCTATACCGCCTCCTTCATCGCCGAGATCGTTCGCGGCGGCATTCGCGGCGTTGCAAAGGGACAATCCGAGGCAGCCGGCGCGCTGGGGCTGCATCCGTCGAGCGTGACGAGACTTGTTGTGGTGCCACAGGCGCTGCGCATCATCATCCCGCCGCTGACGAGCCAGTACCTGAACCTGACCAAGAACTCCTCCCTCGCCATCGCGATCGGTTTCTCGGATCTCGTGGCCGTCGGCGGCACAATCCTCAATCAGAGCGGTCAAGCGATCGAAATCGTGTGCATCTGGGGTATCGTCTATCTCAGCTTGAGCATTCTCACGTCGCTGTTCATGAATTGGTTCAACGCCAAGATGGCACTGGTGGAGAGATAAGATGTCGGTTGCCGATAAACCCTTCGTCAGAACGTCCATCCTTGCGGCCGAACCGCCCCCGCCCGGGGAAAGGGGAGCCGTCGCCTGGATACGCCGCAATCTCCTCGCAACCCCGAAAGACGTGATCCTGACGATCCTGGCTGTTGCGCTGATCGCGTGGGCCTTGCCGCAACTCATCAACTGGCTCTTCATCCAGGCTGTATGGTCCGGGCCGGACCGCACATTCTGCGCGACGACGATCCAGGGCGGCATCCAGCCTGACGGCTGGAGTGGTGCATGCTGGGCCTTCGTCAGTGCCAAGTACGATCAGTTTATCTTCGGCCGCTATCCGCTCGACGAGCGCTGGAGGCCGGCGATCGTCGGGATCCTGTTCATTGTGCTGCTGGTTCCGATGCTGATCCCGTCGGCGCCGCGCAAGGGCTTGAACGCCATTCTTCTGTTCGCCGTCCTGCCGGTCCTCGCCTTCTGGCTTCTTCACGGCGGCTTCGGCCTCGAAGTGGTGGAAACTCCGCTCTGGGGCGGGTTGATGGTGACCCTTGTCCTGTCCTTCGTCGGCATTGCCGTCTCCCTGCCCTGCGGCATTCTGCTTGCATTGGGACGCCGCTCGAAGATGCCGGTCATCCGGATGCTTTGCGTTACCTTCATCGAGGTCATCCGAGGCGTTCCGCTGATTACCGTTCTGTTCATGGCAAGTGTCATGCTGCCGCTCTTCCTTCCCACCGGCTGGAACGTGGACAAGCTTCTGCGGGCGCTGATCGGTGTTTCGATCTTCACCTCGGCCTACATGGCTGAAGTGATCCGCGGCGGCCTTCAGGCGATCCCGAAGGGACAGTTCGAGGGCGCCGATTCGCTTGGCCTCGGCTATTGGCAGAAGACGCGGCTGATCATCATGCCGCAGGCCATCAAGCTGGTGATCCCGAGCATCGTGAACACCTTCATCGGAACGTTCAAGGACACGTCGCTGGTTACCATTATCGGCATGTTCGACCTGCTCGGTATCGTCAAGCTGAACTTCTCCGATGCCAACTGGGCAAGCGCCGTCACGCCGATCACCGGTCTGATCTTCGCGGGCTTCATCTTCTGGCTGTTCTGCTTCGGCATGTCGCGTTATTCAGGCTTCATGGAACGCCATCTCGACACCGGCCACAAACGATAAGAACGCTAAAACGATAAGAATGAGGGAAAATAGTCATGGCTGAAGCTCCAGCTAAAAAGCTCACCGTTTCCGCAACGGAAGTGGCGGTCGAGATCATCAACATGAACAAGTGGTACGGGGATTTCCACGTGCTGCGCGACATCAACCTGAAGGTCATGCGCGGCGAGCGCATCGTCATCGCCGGGCCGTCGGGCTCGGGCAAATCGACGATGATCCGCTGCATCAACCGTCTGGAAGAGCATCAGAAGGGCAAGATCATCGTCGACGGCACCGAACTCACCAACGATCTGAAGAAGATCGACGAGGTCAGGCGCGAAGTCGGCATGGTGTTCCAGCACTTCAATCTCTTCCCGCACCTGACGATCCTCGAAAACTGCACGCTGGCGCCGATCTGGGTGCGCAAGATGCCGAAGAAGCAGGCGGAAGAGATCGCCATGCACTTCCTGAAGCGGGTCAAGATCCCGGAACAGGCCAACAAATATCCGGGCCAGCTCTCCGGCGGCCAGCAGCAGCGCGTGGCGATCGCCCGCTCGCTCTGCATGAACCCGAAGATCATGCTGTTCGATGAGCCGACCTCGGCGCTCGATCCGGAAATGATCAAGGAAGTGCTCGACACCATGGTGGGCCTTGCCGAGGAAGGCATGACCATGCTCTGCGTCACCCATGAAATGGGCTTTGCCCGTCAGGTCGCCAACCGCGTCATCTTCATGGACCAGGGTCAGATCGTCGAGCAGAATTCGCCGGCCGAGTTCTTCGACAATCCGCAGCACGAACGCACCAAGTTGTTCCTCAGCCAGATCCTGCACTAAGCTAGGAGCCGAAGCTTTTTAAAGGACCCGCCGCGCCTTCCGGTTCGGCGGGTCTTTTTACGTTCAGCGAGAGGCTGTCGCCTGCAACAGTCTGCAGAGACCGACAAGACCGGAATCGGAACCGCCGGAAGCAGAGCCGCTTGAGGCGGAGATATCGGCGCAACGGACAAGCATCTTGCGTTGCTCGTTGACGGGCCTCGCCCGGAAGGCCTCCAGAGTGCGGACCTGCGACGGGCTGAGACCGCCGCCAGGCACGGATCCGTCACCGCCACTTGCCGCGCCAGCCCCGTCCACCCCGCCTACCCTACCGATGGCGAGATTGGCATCGACGCCGCTACCGCCTCCGATCGAGGCCGTGGCGTTGGCATCGGCCCCATCTGAACCTCCGGCACGTGCGTTGAGATCGGCATTGACGCCGCGTCCGCCGCCGATCCTGGCATTTGCGCTTGCGTCGAGACCGTTGCCGACGCCGGCGTTGACATCGGCATCGATGCCCTGGCCGCCGCCGGCATTGGCGGTCGCATCGGCATTGACGCCGTTCGAGCCGCCGACGGAAGCATTGGCGTCGGCGCTGACGCCGCGCCCGCCGCCAAGCGAAGTCCCGACATCAGCGCTGACGGCATTGCCTGCATTCACCGACACGCCGACATCGATCGCATGCGCATAGCTTGGCGGCATGGCAAGCAATGCGCAGGTGGATGCGAGCACTGCAAAGGACAGTCTATGATGGTTCTCACTCATGGTTTTCCTCCGTTTCCATTCGCCGAACGATCTGTCCGACAGTCGAAAATCGAGGAACGCGCGTGCCTTCGATCGTTGGATGCCTGCAACCTGCAGGGCGTCCATGGCAAAGCAACGTGAAGGGTTGGCGAATGTTTCGCCACACGGCACGGCAAGTCGGTCCGGCGGCCGGCAATGATGTTACATGCTTATCGAAATACGAATTGTCCGACCGACTGTGCCGAAAACGATCATGTCTGGTGGCGATTGGAGAGCCGACGAAGTCATTTCCTTCGCAATCGCGCCAGCAATCTTCAGGCAGTTGCAGAACCTGCAAGCAAAGCGCCGTTCTCGATGCGATTGACGGCGGGATCCATTTGCAGTTGCCGATCGGCTGCCCCTGCCCCGGATTTGGCTTTTCCATCGTCGATTGAGACCGCTAAAAATAACTCCCCTTCCGCCTGGATATATCGGGCGGGAATTCCATGTTTCAGCATGTTCTCATCTAATGGAACTGGAGGTTTAGAATGGGCATTTTCGACAAGATCAAACATGCAATCTTCGGAGAGGCGAAAGCAGCCGAACCCGTCGCTGTCAGCCCGCAAAAGACAGAGCCGGCGCAAGCGCCTGCCTCACCGTCGGCGGCGCCCAGTCCGACGCCTGCGGCCGCTCCCGCTCAGAGCAAGCCCGCCACGGCCACAGTCGATATCGTGCCCCTCCTTGACGCAGCGGTGAAGAAAAGCGGCCAGAAACTCGATTGGCGTCGCTCGATCGTGGACCTGATGAAAGCCGTCGGGATGGATGCAAGCCTGACTGAGCGCAAGGAACTCGCCGCTGAACTCGGTTATACCGGCGACACCAACGATTCCGCAAAAATGAATATGTGGCTGCACAAGGCCCTGATGAAGCGGCTTTCGGAAAATGGCGGCAAGGTCCCGGCCGATCTCCTGGATTGAACGCAGCGAATGGCTGCCGCCATGATATGGCGGCGGCTATCCAGCCGCCAGAAAGATCACGGCCGGAGCAGATCGCGAAACAAGGCGTCCCCTTGCCCGCAGGCACTGGAACCAATAACGTTCCGCTCGATACTTCGATAAATCGATCAGGGAGAATAAATCCGATGAGATTGATGGCAGTCGTTGGTCTTGCACTTAGCTTGGGCTGTATTTCGGCCGCAGAATCTCCTTCAAACTATCAATCCTACAGCGGCATTCGGGTCGATACCGACCCGGTTCTTCTGGCTCGATACGAAAAAGCTCTCCAGCGGTGCGTGCCGGAGGCAGGGTCATGGCGACGCGGCTCGCCGGATCCACGAAGCCTAGATTACAACGCGGTGCTCAGAAATTGCCTCTACAGGCGCAGCTTTGTCGACAGAGGCGTCTACGCCTACCCCATCCCTCAGATCTACTTCGATCATTTCCTGGATCGCTAAGAAGAGCTAATCAGTTCCAATCTGCCGCAGCGTCTCACGCATGAAACACAAACCCCGCCAATTTGGCGGGGCTGTATAACACGGCTGGCAGATGTCAGCGTTTGGCGCCGCCTGGCGGCCGGCCCTTGCCGGTCTGGCGATTGCCGCTCCCGGACGCGGTCTTGGCATCGTTGCCCTGACCGAAGTTGGTGCCGCCGAGATGACCGCCGCCACTGGTGTTGGCGACCTGGCGCTGCGCTTTGCGCAACAGCGCCTCTGCATTGGTCTTGCTCATGACATTCTCCTCAATGGCCGGAAAACCCAGCCGAAATGCTGTCGCCTGCATCCGCGGTCAAAGACCAGCGGCATGTCAGGCAGCGACGATGTTGCCGGCGGAGCTTTTGCCGGAACGGCTATCCTGGATGACGTCGAAGCCAACCTTCTGCCCCTTATCAAGGGACGCCATGCCAGCCTGCTCGACGGCTGAAATATGGACGAAGATATCGGTCGAGCCGTTGTCCGGCTGAATGAAGCCGAAGCCCCGCGTCGGATCAAAGAATTTAACCGTGCCTGTGTTCATGACGGTCTCCTCTCAAGCGCATAAACAATCGCCCTCCGGCGACTGCCGGACGGCGTAGAAATCGATTTTGAAAGGAAAGATCAGCTGGGCCGCCTGAGGCGCGAACCAAAGCTCGACAAGCAATTTCGATGGAAGAATCGATAGGCCGGCAATGTGTTTAAAACAAGTTTCTGGTGACGGTGTTGGGCGTTACAACCCGGATAACACATATAGCGGCTTCTCTTGGCCAAGACGTCAGCAGCGATCACCACGCGCCAACGAGCGCATTGCCCGAAAGCGGAACCTTTTTCAGCTTTCCGTTTTGATCGGCAACCGATATCGACGTCAGCAATTGCTTCGGCGACTTTCGAAACCAGTTCGCGGCGATCGTCGCCATATCACCGATCATCGCGTGTTTGTGCCAGGCTGCGAAACGCCGGGCAGTCGCCTCGGGTTCGGCTTGATAAAAGAAATCACCGGATTGGCCGAGATTGTTGATCGACGAGGCCATTGATGAGAGCGGACGTTGAAACATTTTCGGAGACACCGAAAGCTCTCGGGCAGTCTCGGAAAATGCCGGAGCCATGAAATCGATAACCCAACCATCCGCCTCCACCCAGCAATGGAAATTTTCCCCAGCGCCAGTCACATAGCCGTCTTCGCGGTAGTCTGCGAACAGTATAAGCGTGCCCCCGAGATTGTAAGCAGCAAGCCCGCCCTTAGGCGTGGCTTTGATTTTGTAGTGTTGTTCGAGGATGAAAGCCCCGAAGGTGCTGAAGTACATACAGGCTGTGGCAGGGTCGGCATTTTCGTTGATGAGCAGGCTATTGATAATGCGGTAAATCCGATGGTAGTCGCTCTGCTTGATCAACATGGTCGTTCACCCACAAACTCTAAGGTTTCGCGCAATCACTAGGCGACGACGCCCGCGATGTAAACGACGCGCGCCGATGTCCGTGCCGATTGGCCGGGTGGCAAGCGTGATCAGAAATCCGGCCGAGCCAGGTTGGAAGCGTTGATGTAAAACCATCAAGTCTCTCGGCAGCCCCGCTTGCCGTGGGCTATTCTGCGACCCGCAAAAACGGTGGGAGATATGGCGCCCGCTGCAGGAATGCAAAATTCTGAAATTATGCTGTAATTTCAATGAAAATTGTTTGATCTGAGGGGCGCCGCGTAAGTATTGATTACCTTATGGAATTTTATAAGCTGCCCCTCATTTCCGAGAGCGGATTGAGGACGCTCCAAAGGACATCCAGCATGAGGAGCATCCGATGATCCACGAATTGCGCATCTACACATGTCTGCCGGAGAGGCTGCCGGCACTGCAACAGCGTTTCGAGACCGCAACGCTGGCGATCTGGGAACGTCTCAGCATCCGCTCACTCGGCTTCTGGACGACGATGATCGGTTCTTCCAGCAACGATCTGACCTACCTGCTCGAATGGCGGTCGCTGGCGGAGCGCGAGCAGAAATGGGCCGAGTTCATCGCCGATCGGGAGTGGCGGGAAGCGAAGGCGAAGAGCGAGGCGGATGGGCCGATCGTGGCCAACATCGTCAGTTCGCTGCTGCAGCCGACACGCTTTTACCGCGGCTTCTCCAAACCGTCGGAATAACGGCCACTTGGTCCCTCCGTGTCCTTGATGCTGACGACCACAAACGAGTGATGGCTGGGCCGGCGGGCTCAGCGGCGGACGCGGTAGCGGATGTGCGTGGCCTCGGGTGTATCGATCACCCGAACGATCTCCAACTCGACGCGCGATGGTAAGACTTCGAACATTCGGCGGCCACCTCCGAACAAGACTGGAACCTGGTGTATTTGCAGTTCGTCGAGCACGCCAGCTTCCAGCGCCCGCTGCGCCGTATACGCGCCAAGCATCAACACGTCCCGGTCCCCGGCGGCGGCCTTCGCCTGCGCCATTGCGCTCGCGATCCCGTCGCTCACGTATTTGACCAAGGGATAATTCGCGACGGATGGCCCGGGCGGCCTGTGACTGGGTACGAAAATCGCGACACCGTGATTGTCACCACCCCAGTGATCGACCTGCTCCACGGTTCGCCGACCCGCCAGAATCGCACCTGGCGCGTTCCATTCGTCCCACAACTGTCCGACCGGTCCGGTCGGTCGGGAAAAATCCCCGTACCACTCGTGCAACCGCATAAAGTCGTCGCCGCCGGGATTGCCCACTTCATCGTTAGGCCCCGCGATATACCCGTCCAGTGACATGGACATGAAGAGCACTGATTTAGACACTGTTATCTCCTATGGTCTCTTTCCAAACTGGGGCCGTGGGAATTCGCTCTGCGGGTGGGCTATTGATGCAAAAGCTCGTTCAGGCAAGCCGAGTGCGCGTGCGGACTGTCTTGATGTTCCCAAGGACGCTCGAGCGACACTGACGCCGACATCCCGAATACGGATTTTGGGTCATCGAAATTCATGCCGACCCATCCACGTCGCCGTCTTCATCGAGGTTGTGCACCGGGAGATAGGGTGTTCTTCTCCACCCACTGGACTATGAATCTGATCGTGTCATTGCGCGTCTACGCCATGGACGCGGGTATCGTGAAAAACAATCCCGTCTGAGATGTGAAAATGCCAAAGGCGAAGACTGAAGGCTTCAAGCCCTGGGAAGCGGCCGACGTCGAAAAGTTCTATGCCACGCACCCGGAAGGCTCGCAGGCGCGGCTCGCCATGGACATGCTGCTTTTCACTGGCCTGCGCCGCTCGGACACCTTCCAGATCGGCCCGCAGCACGTCAAAGATGACATCATCGAGTACCGCGCAGGCAAGAATGACGAGTGGGTTTATATTCCTGTTCACGCAGATCTTAGGGCCATTCTCGATGCGGTGAAGACAGAGCATCTGGCTTATCTGGTGACGCCGGTTCATGGCCGGCCATTTAAGGCGCGGCCGCGTTCGGGAATTGGTTCGGTCAAATGTGCGCTGAGGCGGGCGTGGATGGCCGGGCGCACGGCCTGAGGAAAACGCTCGCCCAGCTCCTGGTCGAAAGCTGTAACAGCAAACTCAAGGCCCGTTTTGGCTGGAGAAGCGATTCTATGGCCAACCATTACACGCGGAAGGCCGACAAGCGGAAGCTCGCTATTTCGAGCGCTGCGAAACTGAACGAGAACAGCCTAACCCCTCAAACCAAATCCATTGAGGGGTTAACGCCTGAAAACAAAGCAAAAACAAATACTTGAAAATTGATGGCGACCCCTGCAGGAATCGAACCTGCGACAACCTGCTTAGAAGGCAGGTGCTCTATCCAGCTGAGCTAAGGGGCCGTCCGGCGGTCGCGTTCAAGGCGCGCGACCGAATGCGGCATATTTGGACGAGAAA
>Ga0102588_1000204_pt1 | contig 81048 bp, 86 predicted proteins | sample AraplaMF_Col_mMS_FD_76854 | JGI IMG/M metagenome (GOLD analysis project Ga0102588, IMG submission 76854) | Arabidopsis root microbial communities from the University of North Carolina, USA - plate scrape MF_Col_mMS (SPADES assembly) (version 2) | ecosystem: Host-associated > Plants > Roots >...
TCCTACGAAGACATCGTCGACCACTGCTGCGATGCATGGCGCAAGCTTCAACGCCAGCCTTGGCGCGTCATGTCCATCGGTCACAGAAAATGGGCCGATGAGTTCTAATCATCGAGCGTTGGTATTAAACACTGCCGCCTCCTGGTGGGCCGTCAACGTGTCATCCCCGATGTTCGCACGTAAATACGCCCCTAGCTCACGAAAGCCGAAAGAGCGCTCGGACTGGTTACGCATCTCATCAATGAAGTTGTCGAGCAATCTTCTAAATTCGTCATCGGATTCCATAACGGGTAGATATTTCATCACGCCGGCAAAAAGAAGCCCGCCGAAGCGGGCAAGCTTTTCAGTGGAAAGGCGGGACCGCGCGGGGGAGTTGATTGAAGGGTCAAGGGGACGTGGATCCGCCGCGTGGCCCATGCTGCTCAAACTTCAGCGATGCCTAAAGGTTCCCGTCAAACCTTGCCTCTGGCCGCAAAGACCAGAACTTTCAGCCGGTCAAAATCATGAACTCCCTGGCGGTAAAGTTCGATCGTGATCGCAGCGGATCGGGATGTTTCTTCATCGTCGTCGGCAAGTTGGAATTCCGCCTTTACGGCGTCCAAGACCTGTTGGCAGACGTCAAGGTCCTCCGACGTCAGAGCCTGATCACGCTCGCATATTTGACGTGCGCTCATTGCTTCCTCCGATCATCGAATAACTCACTGGAGATATGGAACAGAGCGTGATTTTCAAGGGTTGGCAGAGGCCCGATCCCTCGTGCTGACCGGGCCTCCCCATTGCCACCTCAGGGGCCGAGCGTGACGGCGGGTCGAGTACGCGCTTTATCGTGTCGGATCAATAGACGCTCTGCTTGGCTCAGTGAAGAACGGCGATGGCCGTTACGCCAGCTTCGTCTGCGGCGCGGATAATCGCCTGACGTAAATGCTCGGGTTCAGCTTTGCCAATCATCACGTCCATGCAGGCTTTCACAGCAGCAAGGAACTCGTCTCCGTCGTCGGAGGGCCAGTCCCTCATCAGGGCGTTGGCGGCTTCTCCGACCGTTCGGACAATCACACGTTTGCTCCCATCCTTGAAGACAAGGATGACAGGGTCAAATGCGGCCGAGGTGTCCCATTTCATTACATTTGGTTCCCGACAAACTAACGTATCGGTAACCGTGCAAAAGGTGTGCCACCGCACGCGGCGGTTTATCGTAAGGCAGGCATGGCATCGAAAGGGCAAGGACTTGGCACCAACGGATGATGTTTCGATGAAATCGTGGTGCTCACGACCAAGGTCGATATGATCCTTGAGACCATGAGGCGATCGGAAGAGAAATCCGAAACGGCACTCCCCCTCCCAGCAATCGCATAAGCCCGTTGCAGCGCACGGTGTGGCCGTCGACCGCTGTCAGGCTGGCGCACATCAGCATTGCAGTGATCATTGTGGTTTCACCGGACCGTTGGTCGGCTCCTTGTATGGGTTGTGGTCCCAGCACCACCAGCGCGTCTCCTGCACCTTCCCGGCAGAGAAGCCAAATCCTCCCCACTTCCCGCATTCAGGGTCACAGCAATAATGCTCGACGATGACGTTGGCGCCCGGCGCCGTTGAATGTCCTTCGATACTCACGCCGCGTCCCCTCCGCCTTTATAGCAAGCTTGGTTGTTCGGGATCGCCGGCTTTGCTGATGATGCTCGATCCATATGCCTCGCGCGATGTCACCATGATCGCGTCATCTGGCAGCGGGCGAACAAGCGCCCTCGCCTCATCCCATGACGCGCGCATCCAGACATCCACTTCCTCCTGCGTCAGCAGCAGCACAGGCATCGCCTTCTTGTGAACGGGCTCGACGACACCATTGGGGTTGGTGGTGAAAAACGCATAAAGGTCATTAGTTGTCAGCCCTTCCTTGATCTTGCGCACGCTCGTCCATTGAGGAACGTGCATGCCGGCGAAGAACATCAGCGGCTTGCTCTCGTCTCGGGAGAACCAGGCGTTCGGTGTGCTGCCACCCTCTGGCTTTCTGGCGGGATCTGGCTCGGCGAAGCTGTTGACCGGCACGATGCATCGGTGCTCGACACCAAACCATTGTTGCCAGTGCTTGAAGAAGAGATTGCGGATGTTTTGTGTGCCCTTGTCCGGCTCCATCTTCCTGAGAAGGTCCATGTCGACGGGTTTGCCCGCCTTGCGCAAAGCCTCAGCCCGCTTTTCAACTGCCTCCTCGATGACCTTTGGTGGCGAAGGCACTCCCCAGCGCGCATGGATCAGCTGCTTGCGTCCATCTGCTGTGTTGCGGACGATCGGCCCCCACTGGTCGGGGTTCATCTGATAGGCCGGCATGAGGTTGACTAGGCTTTCTGCGTCCTGCACCCATTTATTGACCCAATCCCTGGCGTCCATTCGATAGAGATTGCACACATCCACCTCCCTTGGCTTCCAGATGCCTTTCCGGTCCACTTCATCGGCGTTGATAAATTGACCGTCCCACCGGTCTCTAAATTGCTCGGCAGCTTCACGGCTGTTGAAACAAAAGACAAGGTAATCGTTGCGTTCGACGTGCGCGAAGTAGCTGTTTGAATTCGCGTCGATTTCAATTGCGGAACTGAGCACCGCACCTCGGGTGTGCAGGTCGAAGTTCCACACCGTATCCCTGCCAGACGGATCGCTCCACCATAGGAGGACGTGATGCTGCGAAGGCCTTTCCCTTCGCCAACGTCTGATTGGACTGTCTCTTCTCAATCCCATTTCAAGCCTACAGAGTTTCGTCCCGCCAAACAGGCATCCTCACGTCCTTAATGGCAGCCAAGCGGCGCACGGGAAGCTTCCCGATCTCTGACTGAGAGGGGACGTAAACGGTCACATCCATGTAGTCGCGCTTATTGCATTTCAGGCAGATGAACTTCAGGCGGTTGATGGTTGTGTCCTTGCGGAATTTAAGGATGTCGTCGGGCAGGAACCGCCGCGTCGTGTTGCAAAGACCACACCGGACAACGAGGATTTGCCCGACCGCGCTCGCGTCTGTCAAAGACCAGCGCGCGAGCTTCTTCGAATGGTTCATTTCCGGCATGGTAAAGTTGCCCGATCTGCATTCTCACGCAGCACTCTTCCGGGGCATGACCATCAAGCCACATAGCCTTCATCTCTAGCGAGACAGTAGAAGTCCGCAAAAGCGATATCGATGTCACCCCTGAACGCGAATTTCATCGGTTCGGTCAGACCGAGTTCGCCGTCGCAATAGCAGACACCGCAAGCGCGATTATTCTCTCTGTCGATTGCGATAGTGAAGCCTCCGATGGGCACGCAAGACGCCATGTCGACAGTTCCTGCGGCATAGAACTCAAATTTTCCATGACCTTCGGTTGTCGCGAGTATTGCGGGACCGCGCCGCCCTAAAGCGCCGACTAGCGCCGCGCGAATGTCGGGATGGATCTGCGCGATGTTCAAAGGTTCTGGCGGCGTCCAATAAGTGCCAGTCGGATCCTCATAGGGCTCGACGCACGGGTTATCGTTCGGCAAATTGCTCATCGCCGTCATCCTCCTTCTTGGTCGTGATGTTCTTATTATGTTCTCGTTCTTGATTGAGTCAAGGATGAAGATTCGGAAAGGCTAAAATGCCTCTCTGCAGCGCGAAGTCGTTGAAAGCTTCCGCAATTCCGACAAGTTGCCGATTACCTTGCGGCGGACGGGGTAACAGGTTCATGTCAAACACTATAAAGATGCAGTGGCGAAACATGCTGGCTGCTGCAACGATATCGACGATTCTCGGTCTGTCAGCCGGGGCAATTGCGAATGAAAGAGATGAGACGTTCGCGGTCGCTTTTGCGATGATGGTTCGTGGAAAGCCCGTCTCCGGAACCGTCCTCTGCAAACAGAAGGTGAAATGCCGGCTTTTCGATCAGGATGATCCGTTGCTTTCTTTGTCCGTGACGCGAGAAGCCCGCAACAGTTATGAGCTCGATATTCGCTGCGGCGACTGCTCGTTTCCAGGCGGAAGGTCACGCGTCTACGTTACCGATGACCGAGAATTTGACATCGAGTATGGAAATGCTGGTGGCGTGGGACCGTGTTGCACGGATCGATCGGCAGGCAGCCCATGCCCCTTTCGCAATGATCAGATGGCACGCGCATAGTTTGCCCGGCCGAGGGCAGTCATACGGTTCAGGGCGTTGGCTGCGATCTGCGTTTCGCAGGTCTGATTGTCGAAATGCCTTGCTTGCAGTCGGTCACCTATGACCGTTTTCCAACGACCTATTTGAGTTTCGATCCGTGATCTTTGGTTGTAGCCGGTTGCCACCTGCCACGCCATTCGGCCACGTTCGGCGATCTTCTCGACATGCCGATTCCGCTGGGAACTGACGCCGGGAACGGCGTTCTTTTGAGGTGGGATGATGATCTCGACATCAGACCCGAAAGCGGCGACCACGGAATCTGAAACACCCGTGCCGTCATAAGCACCATCCGCCACAAACCGATCCACGCGCGCATCGATATTCCCGAACAGATCCGGCAAGGCCGTTTCGTCGCCAACGAGCTCGGTTGTCAACTTGGATGCGAGAATAACGCCACTGTCAGGATCGAGGGCAAGGTGCAGCTTTCGCCAGGTTTTGCGGGCGCCTTTGACCCCGTGCTTGTGGCCGTGCCAAGCTGCATCGCTGTGAATTTTCAGACCTGTGCTGTCCACAATCAGGGTAATCGGCTGGCTTGCTGCACGGCCATTCCTGGCCACGTGCAGGCCCTTGCCGCGCCGTGACAGGGTCGAGAAGTCTGGCACCGGCAGGGCCAACCCCATCAGCGTTGCAATCGACCGCGTGAAGCCCTGTGTCTGACGAAGGGCAAGCCGAAATACGACCCGCAGAGTCAGACAGATCTCGATCGCAAGGTCCGAATATTTCCTCTGCCCACCTCGCGTCCGTCGTCGTGCCGCCGTCCACTCCTGCGTCACATCGTCAGAAACCCATATCGTCAGATCGCCGCGGCGGCGAAGGCTCTCATTGTATGCGGGCCAGTTCGTAACGCTGTATCGGGCCTTCTTGAACTTGCCACGATGACTGGCGTGAAATTTGTACGGCATCAAAACAGCTCACAGCATGGAAAACCGCGCAGATAACCCCCAACTCCAATCTATGCAACACGGTCGTCAAAAACCCGGTTCAGCCAAGGGCGTCATGTTCATCACCATCGAGGACGAGACGGGGCCGGCCAACATCGTCGTCTGGCCCACCTTGTTCGAAAAGCGGCCGCGGGTGGTGCTGGGGTCCTCGATGATGGCGATCAATGGCCGAATCCAGCGGGAAGGGGAGGTCGTGCATCTCGTGGCACAGCAACTCTTCGACCTGTCAGCGGACCTCGTCGGTCTGGCTGGTCGGGATAGCGAGTTCAAGCTGCCAACCGGGCGGGGCGATGAGTTTGCCCACGGCGGCGGGCCGGATTCGCGAGAAAGGCCGAAGCCGGTTGTCCCGCGGGATCTGTTCACGCCCGATCTTCATATCAATACATTGAAGGTGAAAGCGCGGAATTTCCAGTGATGGAAGGGGACGTCTGCGGTGGAAAAAGCGTAGCGAACGCGGGCAATGCATCGTCATGTCTGGATGGCGCCCCTTGGCGAGGTGATTTCGGCGATGTTTGAGCTTGGCGGGTCCGGGTGCAGTCATGTCCCCGGCCTGTAAGGTGAGGGCAGTCCCCATCGCGCATGGATCACTTGCTTCTTCCCGTCGGCGGTGTTTCGGACGATCGACCCCATCTGGGGTCAGTCCGAAATCGTACGCGCCGTTTATCAACCAAAGACAGCCACGGCACGGGGTTCGAGAAAAGCCTCGAGCCCGAGGACGCCGAATTCCCGGCCGAAGCCGGATTGCCTGAAGCCGCCGAAGGGGGCTGGTGGGTCATGCGGCGCGTCGTTGATGAACACGCGGCCTGCCTCGATCTGGTTTGCGACGCGCCCTCCTTTGGAGGTCACCCACTTCGCTCTGGATCGGATCGTGCGCTGCAAGATGCGAAGCAGGCCGATGCCAAACTGAAGGCCGGCAAGGACTGTGGCGTCCTTCATGGCGTACCGATCGCCGTCAATGACATTTACGACAACGCCAGCATCGAGACCCCCTACCATATGGAGCTGCTGATCGGCAATATTCCCACACAGGACCCCGTCGCGGCACAGCGTTTCGGTCGAGCCAGCAGGGTGCTCTTGGGCCATTTGGCGACCGCAGAATTTGCTTAGCGTGGCCCGGAGGACCCGTCCTCGGGCTGCGGCGCGGCCGCCAAAGGACGATGGTCCGTCAGCTTGACAGCACCTGCAATTCGGACTGGTTCCAGGAAATGGTGACAGGATCGTTGTCGGAATAGACGGCATCTGTGCCCGGTGCCTGCACAGATAAAACCCTGCCGCCGACAAGGCTTACTCGGTAGCGGATGGTGGACCCCAGATACACGCTTCCCATCACGGTGCCGGGCATTGCATTTGCTTGCCCGGGGGCGCCGATCGCAATACTCTCCGGTCTCACCATCACTTCGAGTGATTTGCCGGCGACCGCGTCGGACTTTGCAACGTCGATTTCAATCCCGTCATCTGAAGACAAAACCGTCTTTCCGGCGCGAAGCGTCACGGTACCACGGAAGATGTTGCTCGCACCAAAGAAGTTCGCGATGAACTCGTTTGCGGGTCTGGTGTAGATTTCACGTGGCTCGCCCACCTGTTCTATTCTTCCGGACTTGAAGACTGCAATCCGGTCGGACAGGGACATCGCTTCTTCCTGATCATGGGTCACCATGATCGTTGTAATTCCGATAGACTTCTGCAATCGCCGTAACTCGAACTGCAACTCTTCGCGAAGGTTCTTGTCCAGCGCGCCGAGCGGTTCGTCGAGCAAGAGGATCGACGGCTGAAAGACGATCGCGCGCGCAAGCGCCACCCGCTGTTGTTGTCCCCCAGACAGTTCGGAGGGCTTGCGAGATGCGAAATCCAGGAGTTTGACCCGGCTGAGCGCCGTCTCCACTTCGGCCCTGATCACCTGAGCCGCCTTCTTGCGCACCTTGAGCGGGAAGGCCACGTTGTCGAAGACCGTCATGTGCGGGAAGAGCGCATAGCTTTGAAACACGATGCCGATGTTGCGATCCGAACTGGCAACATGGGTAATGTCGGAGCCTCCGATCTCGATCCGACCTGTGTCTGGCGTGCCAAGTCCGGCGATCATGTTCAAGAGGGTCGTCTTGCCCGAGCCGCTTGGTCCGAGCAGCGTGAGAAACTCGCCTTCCGCCACAGTCAGATTGATGTCTTCGAGGGCCACCACATTGCGGTATTTCTTGGTGATCGATTTGATTTCAACTCGTGCCATTTTCTTGTTCCTCTGGGGCGTGCCAATGTCACGCACGGCTTTCCGACGTCAGGCGTGCCGAAAGTCGCGCGGTGACAAGCAACAGCAACAGGCTTGCGGCGATCAGCAGTGAAGAGATCGCGGTAATGGTCGGATCGACCTGCTCTTGAAGCTGGGTAAACATTTCCTTCGGGATGGTCACATACGTCCCGGAGAGAAAATACGTCAGAATGACTTCGTCGAAACTGATGACGAACGAAAAGATCCAGGCGACGAACAGGGCCGGATAGATATTCGGAATGACGATCGAAAAGAGAATTCTGGGCCACTTGGCGCCGAGGGATCGTGCGCTTTGCTCGATGCGAAGATCGAAGGCGCGTATCGCTCCGCTCACAACCGTGATGACGAAGGGGATCGCCACGAGGGCGTGAGCGATCACCAGTCCGCTGAACGTGCCCAACATGTCCAGCTTGGCGAAAGCGAAATACAACGCGATGGCCGTTATGATGTTGGGTATGATCATTGGAGCCATGAAATGGGCCTCTAGACCGATCGAACCGGTAAAGTTGCCTCTGACTAGACCATAGGCCGCGAGCGCCCCGAGCACCAGGGCGATCACGCTTGAAACCGCGGCGAGCTGCAGCGAAGTCACCATCGCCTGCACCCAGACGGAACTCTGGATCAAATTCTCATACCAACGCAATGAGAACCCGGTGGGGGGAAACTGCAATGTATCGGAATCCGAAAAGGACATGGGCAAGGTGATCAGAATCGGCATGCAAAGGAACAGGAAGATTAGAGCGCCGCAAAGCGGGACGAAAATCCGCCTATTGCCATGGGGATTCTTCATAGCTTTCCGCCTTTCGTCGACGTCGATGAAAGTTCCAGCAACTTCTTGTAAATTGCGTAAAACAGGAGCGTCACGATCAGGAGGATGCTGGAGAGCGCCGCTGCCAGCTGCCAGTCCGACACTACGTTGATCAGGCTGTCCAGGACGGTCGCCACCATGGGAACGCGGTTTCCTCCCAGGATGGCCGGTGTGACGAAGAAGCCAAGCGTGAGGATGAAGACGAGCATCGCGCCTGCTGCCAGCGCTGGGAAAGTCAATGGAAAGAAGATCTGCCAGAATACACGCAACTCGCTCGCACCAAGGCTGCGCGCGGCAGACACAAGACGAACATCGACATTGTTCATTGCCGCATAGAGCGGGAGAACCGCGATGGGAAGAAGTACGTTGACGGTGCCAACCAGAATTCCAAACTCGTTGTAGATCATTGAAACAGGCTGGTCCACGAACCGAAGTTCAAGAAGAAAACGGTTGACGATACCGTTGTTACCCAGAAGGACGATCCAGGCGTAGATCCTCGCCAGGATGCTGATCCAAAAGGTCATGCCCACCGTGCCCAGTAGGAACATCCGCCATCCGGCTGACCTGATCGTGTATATCCAGTAGGCCAAAATATAGCCCAGAAACCCGGTCAGAACGGCGGTGGCAAAGGCGATTTCGAAAGTTATCAGGACAACGCCGAGGTAGACCGGCGTTGCCAGCAACTCCCGGAAAGCCCTCAACCGATCGTCGGGATATTCGAAACTCAGTAGGAGCATTCGCACGACGGGTAGGTCGAAGGCGAGCAGGGTGAAGGCGACAAGCGGCAGGAGATTCCCCCACCGCCTCGTCCATGTTGGAAAGATCGACAAGATCACAGACCCAGCTTGAATTGTTGCCAGCGCTTTTCGGCCGTGGAAGCGACTTTCTGCCACTCGTCGCGATTGGCCGTCCACTGCAGATTGGCGTTGCCTGCCGTGGTCGGATAATCGGCACGCTTGTCAGCCTGCAGCAGTTCATCAAGCTTGGTGCTGGCCCCTGAATAGGGGACCATCTTCATGAACACCGCTTCGTTCTCGGGAACGGAAATTTCATGGAAGAACTTCATGGCAGCAGCCTTGCGTTCAGGCGATGTCCCTTTGGGCACGCCCCACCATGACAGCTCAAGATAAGCTTCGTTGAAGGTGAAATCGATTCCGGGCTTGCCGTAGACGCGCCCGTTATAGGTGACGCCATACGTCACCTCCTTGTCAATCAGAAGCTGGGCCGATTGCCCTGTCGAAGTCCACCAGACCGATATCGCCGGACGGATCTCCTTCAGTTTCTTGAACGCCCGGTCGAGATCGAGAGGGTAAAGCTTGTCTTTCGGAACGCCGTCGGCAAGCAGCGCGGCAGGAATGACAATCGAAGGATTGTCCGGAAGGCTGCGCTTACCGGGGAAGTCCTTGACGTTCCAGAAGTCGGCCCAGGTCTTCAGCGGCTTGGCTTCCTTGTTCCATGCCATGACGGCCGAGGCGTAGGACCAGCCGATCGCGTAGTCGTCGCGTGCGCCGGGCATGATCGGTTGCGGATCGATTGCCTTCCAGTCGAGCGGTTCCAGCAGCCCCTCTTGCTTGGCCTGGGCCAGCCAGCCGTCGGTCACTAGCACCATGTCGCTCGTCGGCTTGCCTGAACTCACCATCGCCTTGATCTTGCCGAGAGAGGCAGGGTTCTCGCGGACGACCTGGATTCCGGTTTTCCGAGTGAACGGTTCGATATAGGCCGCCTGAACGGCATCGCCCGAGATGCCGCCCATCTCGAGAAGCCGGACTTCCTTGACCTCCTGGGCAGAAGCAACCGTGCTCCCTGCAATCGCAAGCGCGGCCGCCAAACTGATCTTTCGAAGTTTCTGAGGATAAGACATGCTTGGTTCCCTTTTTATGTTTTCTGTCTTGATGTGTATTCTCTGGTTCATGAACTCGCGCAGCTTGCTGCTGCGAGCCGGCCGCGGGCTGCCCGCGTCAATGCGATGCGAATTTCGGCGTGCCGATGCTTGTGCGGACAGAGACGTCGGCGCGGGCGTCGATTACGAGCTGCGAACGCGCCGCCGCCGCTGCAGCGATGGAGCCGAAATCGTAGACCTCGAGACACCGGTTTTCCGGCCTGAACGAGTTTGCGGGCGGCATCTGGGCAAATGCGCGATAGCGCAGGCAGCCGAGGGGGCGGGCGGTTTCAAATGCGTTTTCGGCGGGCGTATCTTGCGACTGGACGACAAGAAGTGCGGCGGGTGCCCTGGCGTCTCCCTCGACGCGGATCCTGCGATAGTTGCCGCGTCGCCGCTCCTCGCCGAAGAGTTTCCTGATCCGCCGGGTCCAGGGGGTCGCGTTGTCTACCATGCCCTTGAAGCCTGCCTCGGTCTCGACGAATTCGTCGGCGCATTCGAACATGGCCATGAAGCGCAAGGGGTGCGAGGCGTCGAAGAACCGTTGCACGCTGCGAACGCGGTCGATGCCGGCAACTTCCACAACATGTTCGCCTTCGTACCAGTCGTTCAGCTCTTCGTCGTGCTGCGCCGCTACGTTCATCCAGACGACAATCAGTCCGTCACACACTTCCACATTCTTCTCCCGGTCGTTGAGATATCGATTCCCTGTTGAATTTCTCGCACCTTGTCGTGCAAACGGATCGTCCAGCTTCAGGCGGCAATGCGCATCATTGCCGGTGGCTGACTGGTGATCTTGCTCTCCCGTGCCCCAGCCCACTTGGTGATCCCCGTGGTCAAACAATCTATGGGCGCGGTCGAAATCGTCAAATTGGAACGCATTATGGGCATCATCACCCGGCGTTATGGTCGGTTCGGCGGCTACAGGCGCGAGATGAGTGAATACGAAAACGCCCGGGCGCGCCCTATGCGGAGATCGCACGTTTGCACACGCTCGGGCGTGTTGAATGTCCGGACAGCCGGTTGCGTTTGGAGAAGCCGCGATGACTAGCGGAGCGCGGAGAAGGCGGTCGGCTTGAGGATCTTGTTTTCCTGCTCGACAAAGGTTCCGCGATTGCTGACCAGAAAGGCCTGCCACTCGGGATCGGCTGCCATGGCTGCCCGTCGGGCCTCCCGGTCGGCGATATTCTCGTACGCCCACAGGTGGATGACCTGGTTCTGCGGACCGATATCAGACTTGAATGTGCCGACGTAGTTGCCCAGGTGGCGCAACTGCACGGGCAATGCGTCCCGTTCGAACCGCATCAGATAGTCTTCCATGAGCCCATGTTTGACGGTGTAGGTGCGATGGTCGATGATCATGGCGGGGTCCAGCAAAACGGGGTTGCATCACGCGGAAGACGGCCGTCTTCGGTCGCGACAGGAGGGCGGCACGGTGCCTATTGGTGCAGATGGCCAGGGTCGCGGAAGTCTGCCGCCTGCAATTCGATCGGATGGCCGTGCTTGGTGCGCTCCGCCGCATCGCGCCAGGCCTCTCTGTACCGAACCTGCTCTGCCTGGGGTGCGAGAGCGAGGTTGGCTGTCAGCGTTTCCAAGGCGTCCAGCCAGTCTCCGTAATAGGTCTGGCTCGTGTCCGGCTTGCCCGCGGCGCTGCTGGCGCGGCGTCTGGCCGAAAAGACATCGGTCCAGGCGCTCCAGTTAAACAGGCCGGCTTCGTGAAGGGCAACCGTCATGGAGAAGATCTGGGCCTGCCACGGCGCGCCGAAGACGAGCTGCCCCTCATTGTCCCAAACGATGGGTTCCACCGCTGCATCCGTGCTCTTGCAGTCCTTACCGGGCATTTGAGGTGCTCCCGTCCGTTGTCGTGCTGGACGCGCTTTGCGGAGACCGGGCCTCGCGCACGCCGACCATGGAATCCCTGATGACGAGCTCTTCGAGCTGTTCAACGCTCCAGCCATCGGTTGCGGCTGGCCGCATCGGGATGACGATGTAGCGCATTTCCGAGGTGGAATCCCACACGCGGACCTTGGTTTCATCGGGCAGCGTCAGGCCGAATTCGGCGAGCACCTGCCTGGGTTCGATCACGACCCGCGAGCGGTAGGCCGCGGACTTGTACCAGGCGGGAGGCAGGCCGAGAACGGGCCAGGGGTAACAGGAGCACAAGGTACAGACCACGACATTGTGCACTTCCGGCGTGTTGATGAGGGCGACGATATGCTCTCCCTGTCTGCCGGTGTAACCCATCGATGCGACGGCGGCGGTACTGTCCCGCTGCAGCCATTCCATGAACTCAGGATCCGACCAGGCGCGCGCCACGACACGTGCGCCGTTTCGCGGCCCGACCTTTTCCTCATAGGTCTGGAGGATCGCCTCCAGCGCTTGCGGATCGACATAGCCCTTTTCGACCAGAATGCTTTCCAGCGCGCGGACACGAAGTTCCGTTTCGGAGAGATGCGAATGATCGTCGTCGTGGTCATGGTCGTGATGATGGTGGTCGTGTTCAGACATGTGCGTTCGACTCGGTCAGAGTGAGATTTCAAACGGCGGGCATTTGCGCCCCCGGTTCAGGCCGCTTCCAGATAGGGTTCGAAGGCATCGACGACGATTTCAAGGCCCGGCTCGGCATCCCTGCCCCAGACGATGATGCCATCGAAAAGAACCGAATAGAGCCATTGCGGATCCTCGTTGCCCAGGACGCTGGCATCCGGGAAGACGTGGACGCCCTGCACGAGCGTGATCACGCCTTCACAACCCCGAACGTAGCGCGGTAAGCGGGTATGCGTTGCCGGATTGATCCGAAGGGCGCGGACGCGATCTCCCACCTTGAACAAGGCCTGCCGGGATGACGACCGCATCGAGGAATTCCCGTTACGGACCATTGTTGCCACCTGCTGGGGCTTGATGGCGTTCAACCCCGTCCGCGGCGGCTCGCTGCCAATACCCGAAGCCAGCTCGTCTTGCGACACAAGCGCGTGCTTGACCGCAAGCCTCTCGAGCCTGACAAGAAATCGCCGAAAGTAGTCGTCGCCCGCGAGATATTCGTCCGGCGGCGTCGCTTCCATCGCTGCCCGGGACATATCGATGTTCCAGAGACCGAGGCCGCCAATTGCGAAATTGAGAGCGAACATCCGACGTTCCCAATCATGATGAAATGGTTCTGGGCCATCAATATCCGGGATTTGTCCAAATCCGTGCATGCCGCCCATATCGTGGATACTGTTCATCACGTCTTCTCCATTATGGCGACCATTGGTTCTAAGCTGCAAATTGGGGCAGTTCAATCTGTGTCCACCCCGACAGGCGTTCCACCGCATGAGCAACCTGCAGCAGCTTTGCCTCGTCGAACAGCCGCCCGACCAATTGAACAGCCAGCGGCAGACCATTCGTGTCCAGTCCGATCGGCACGGTGATCGCTGGATTTCCCATGACGTTTCCAGGATTGGTCATGGAGGGCGTCGAGGGGTCGAAAGGCGTTGCCGTCTGCGTAAGTGCAGGGGCGGTCGCCGGCGTCGTCGCGCACAGCATCACATCACATGTTCGCATGACTTTCGAGATGTCTTCGGCCAGAAGACGGCGCGCCTTCAGCGTGGCCAGATAGTCGGCAGCCGTATAGCCTGCCGCAAGCGCCAGCCGACGCGCCGAGAGCGGGCCGAAATCTTCTATGTGATCGCGCATCCTGCGTTCGTGAACATGGAAGCCTTCGATGATCAGCAGCGCGCGCACGACCGAGCCGAATTGCAGCAGCGTGGGCGTTTCGACATCGAAAACCTCCGCCCCTTCCGAGCGCAAAAGCATTGCTGTCCTCTCAACACCGGCAAGGGTCTGCGCGGAGGCCGTCTCAAGAAGCGGGCGCGGAATCCCCACGCGCAAGCCTGCAACCGGCCTGTTCAGACCGCTGACATAGTCGGCAACCGGGCTGTCATGGCAATCCGGATCGGCGGGATCGTGTCCGGCCAGAACCTGAAGGGCAATGGCTGCGTCGGAGACGCTGCGCGCCAGCGGCCCGCAATGATCGAGCGAGCCCGAGAGCGGGAAGCAACCGCGTCGGGTCACTCTGCCGAATGTCGGCTTCAGCCCCACGGTCCCGCACCACGAGGACGGGGTGCGGATGGAGCCGCCGGTATCCGTGCCGAGCGCCATCCTGAGCACGCCACCTGCAATGGTCACCGCAGATCCGCTGGAAGAGCCGCCGGTATAGTGCTGGAGGTTCCAGGGGTTTCTGGCAATCGGAAAGGGGAGTTCCGGGTCTGGCCCGTAGAGAGCGAATTCGAAGGTCGATGTCTTGCCGAGGAGGACCGCGCCGCCATCCTGCAGGCGCTCGATCACGCCGGCATCAGAATCGGCGATGGCGTTCAGACCGAATTTGGAGTGGCAGGTGGTCGCAACACCCCCCACATCGAACAGATCCTTGGCGGCATAGGGGATCCCCTGCATGGGGCCAAGATCGATTCCGGCTGCGAACGCCTGGTCTGCCTTCTCGGCGTCGCTCAAGGCCTTTTCGGGCAGGATGCGGATGAAGGCATGGAGAATGCCGTTGGCCTCCCCGGCCTTCTCGAGGGTCCATCGGGTGAGCTCGACCGAGGAAAATTCGCGCCGGCGAAGCCGGGCACCGAGTTCCGCGATGGAAAGGGCGGCGAAATTCATGCTTCAATCCTGCCGAAGGTGATGGACTGCCGGATGTTCACCGGATCGGGAGATGAATTCGCAAGCTCATGAATGACATTCATGTTCATGCGAAGCTGGGCATATTCAGTCAGCATTTGCGGCCGCCATTCCGGCCTGATATGAAGGCCGGCCCGCTCCAGCAATGCGTCCAGTTCGGATGCATTCACGGCAGGGATGTCCGTCAGCTTGCTGATGCTCACCGCTTTTCCTCCGATACATCGCCGGGAATGATTTCGTTTTCGTGAAGGATCAGCGTGCGGGCGCGACCAATGAACTTCGCGCCGTCGGCCAGAAGCGCCTGACCCTGCGGAGACTGCCGGGCTTCCTGCATGCTCTCGATGCCGTCGTACCAGACCTCGGCGATGCCATCGACGGGCAGGTTGATCTCCTCAATATCCTTGCGGATCACCTCCTCCAGGAATTCCGATTGCACATAGCGCCTGATCTGCTTGACATCCCGCGCGATCGGCCCGTGGATTTCCTGCCAGTATTTGACGAATTCCTCATGAGTCCAGCCGTCGCGCCTCACCAGAATTGTCAGTGTCTTGATCATCTTGTCCTGCCTGCGCCATGCGTGTCGGTTACGAGATTTGCCCCTTGATGGATCGAGGGGAATGCGACCGCCGGCATGCATGCATGTCGGCCCGCCGCTGCAACGCCACTGTGGGGAATTCCCCTGTGACCGTCAAATTTGCGTATGGCATACCCGATATCATTCTGGGTTATGGGGAGCATTACGGCTTTGAAATTGCCACGCCGGGCCAAAGGTGTAGCGTCTGCAACCAATACACGTTGCCTGTCGAGACTACGTTTCTTCAGGCACAACCGGCTTTGCGGGGGGAGGAAGTGGCTGCAATCAGCATCAACTGCATCGTGAATGGTGGAAACAGGCTCGGCGAGAGCCCGGTCTGGAGCGTGCGGGAGCAGAAGCTCTACTGGGTCGACAGCCGTGCGCCTGCGGTGTTCCGTCACGATCCCGCGACAGGCTTAACCGAAACGCGGCCGGTGCCGAGCATCGTCGGAAGCGTCGGCCTTCGCAGCGCTGGCGCCGGCAAGCTCATTGTCGCCCTGCGCAACGGGCTCCACAAGTTTGACTTTGATACCGGGGTCCTGACATTTCTTTCGGATCCCGAGGAAGACGAGTTCGAGAACCGGTTCAACGACGGTCGTTGCGACCGTCGCGGACGATTCTGGAGCGGCACGATGAACGACGTCCGGCGTGACCCGACCGGATCGCTGTACCGCTTCGATCCGGACGGTGAAGCCACGAAGATGCTAGGCGACATCATCGTCCCGAACAGCATCTGCTGGAGCCCCGACGATCGCGTGATGTATTTTGCCGATACGTATCGGCTGCAAATCCGGTCGTTCAAATTCGACGCCAACAGCGGCAGGATTTCCGACGAGACGCTCTTTGCCGAAACGCGCGACCGCAAGGGTCGGCCGGACGGCTCGACGGTCGATGTCGAAGGGTTCCTATGGAACGCGGAATATGACGGCTGGCGCGTGGTGCGCTACACGCCCGACGGTCGTATCGACCGGGTCATCGACCTGCCGGTGTCATCGCCCACGAGCTGCTCGTTCGGCGGCCCAAACCTCGATATTCTCTACGTCACTTCGGCAACGCAGCGCCTCAGCGAGGCCGATCTTGCCGCGCAACCTCATGCCGGCGGCGTCTTTGCAATCCATGCCGGGGTCGTGGGCCTGCCCGAACCCGAGTTCCTCGGCTGAAGGCCGAAAAAGGTAAATGATGAAGACCGATCAATATCTTGCTGGCGGCGTCAAAACGACGCTCGGCCGGCTTCCTCCCGAAGCATTCGGTACGATGACCCTGCCGCCCATCAAGCCGGCGCTGTTGGAGGGTTTTCGTTCCCTGCCTGACATGACGGGCATGACCTCCGATGCGATGGATGAGCTTTGCATCGTGGGTGCGGTTGCCGGCGGCTTTCTGAAACCCACAACCCCCGGCGCGCGCATGGTCGGTCGGGCCCTGACCGTTCTTAACGTGCCGCGTGACGATACGCCCGAAGCTGCTGTGGGGTCCGGCATATCGATGCTCGCCGACGTGGAAGCGCACAATGTGGCGGAGCCGGGCGACGTGCTGGTTCTGCAGGGCGTGGACATGATTTCCAACATGGGCGGACTTCTCGCCAGCATTGCCAAGCGCCAGGGCGAACTCGGCGCCGTCGTCGACGGAGCGGTGCGCGACGTCAACCATTCCCGCGAAATCGGCTATCCTATCTGGGCGCGCAGCGTCAGCCCGATCACGGGCAAATGGCGTGTGCGCACGATTGGCATCAATGTGCCCGTGAGTATTTGCGGTGTCGCTGTGAACCCCGGCGATCTCGTTCTGGCCGATGACGTTGGCGTTTGCTTTGTGCCGATCGAAAGGGCTGAGCAGGTTCTCAGCCACGCGCTGAAAATTGCAGAGAGCGAGGCGCTTCGCCAGACGGCGATCAACGCGGGTGCACCGATCCATGAAGTGATGTTGCGCAAGAAGTGAATGCATGGGCATTGTGGACACGACTGGACGCCGGCGCTAGAGTTGCGACAAATGCATGCAGGACTTACTCACGGAGAGTGCCTCCACGGTTGATGCCTCGACTGGACTGCCATGATCCGGGATGAATTTGACAGCCGAGATACACCGAAACGATGAATTCAGGGAACCGTCGCGGAATACAGGGGCGAGATGACGAGATGAAGCCGCCCGCCCCAGAGACACGGATCGATCTGAACCTGATGAACGTGTTGTACACGGTGCTTGCGGAAGGCAGCGTCACCAGAGCTGCTCAGCGCCTTTCCATGAGCCAACCTGCTGTGTCCAATGCCCTGAGCAGGTTGCGCTACATCATGAAGGATGAGCTCTTCATCAAGGTCTCCGGCGGTTTCAGTCCGACCGAAAGAGCGCATGAAATATGGCCCGATCTGCAGCAGGCGATGGAACAGATCCGGTCGATCGCATTGCCGCTTGATTTTCAGGCAAGTCAAACGAACCTTACCTTCAACGTCGCAATAACGGACACACTGGTTTCACGGGTCGGGCCCGCCTTGGCAGTCAGATTTACCGAGGAGGCCCCGCTTGCGAAGCTGCAGTTTCATCTGCATTCGAACCCGACCTCGATCGACGCTCTGCAGAGGGGAGGGCTGGATTGCGCCGTCGGCATGTTTCCGAACGTGGAGGCAGACCTGCAGCTGGAGGGCGTTTTCTCCGACAGGTATGTATGCGTGTTCCGGCGGGGGCACGGCTCGCTAAGCGTTCCCGTGTGTTTGGAGACGTTTATTGACGCTGAACATATCCTGGTCAAGCAGGCGACGCGGCAGGCCGGCATCATCGACAATTGGCTCAGCCTCATGGGTTACAAGCGCAACATAAAAATTGTCGTCAACCGGGCGGAGGAGGCGATTAACATCGCAAGGGAAACGGACCTTGTCGCGGCGGTTCCCCTGAGCTTTGCACAAAGCACGCCTGGTGTGGAGGCCCTTGAAATCGGCGATCTTCCCTTCGAACTGGAAAAAATACTCTATAAACTGGCTTGGCACAGGCGCAGCTATCGGGATCCAGCGCGCTCATGGCTCCGAGCATTGATCCGCGACATAATCAACCGCACCTGTAGCACCCGATAGGATATGGTTATCCGCTGCCGTTTGGATTGCGCTATAGAGGCATGTATGGTCCATCTCGCCTAAATCAGCTTGATATCCTTGCTGGAAAACCAGCGCAGAATGGTCGCACTCAGTTCCTGAGGCTGTTCGAAAGGCAGGAGGTGGCCTGCATCGTCGATGATCCGCACCTCCGCATCTCTCAAACGTTTGGCTATCTCGTTGTTTGAAGCGCTGGTGGACAGGTGGTCTTCCGAGCCGGTGACCAGCAGAACCGGAATGTACAGTTGGTGCAAGGACCGTGTGGCGTCCGGTCGCGCAAGGAGAGCCCTGTTCTGACGCTCCTGCACCTCTGGAGCGCAGTCCTCGACCATCTTCATGATCGAGGAGACCAGATCCGGCCTCTGCTGGCTGGCGGTGGAGATCACTTTCGGAACCCAGCTGCGGGCATAGGCGGTCATATCGGCATTCGCTTCGGCGATGCGGGCTTCGCGCTGGGCAATTTCATGGTCGCCGAGACCCTCTGTGTTCGTATTCGCCAGCACCATCGCACGCAATCGCTCCGGTGCCTGGCGACCCATCTCGAGAGCCACGCGCCCGCCCATTGAATGCGCTAGGACGATCAAGTCCCCGTCGGTCTCCGCCAGCGCGCGCGCGGCCATTTTTTCTATCGTCGCGTCAAGGCTGGTGTCTGCAGCGTGCACCGTCGTACTTTGTGGCTTGATGGCTTGCGCAACAGCGCCCCACGTCCTTGCGTCGGACATGATCCCTGGGATGGTTACAAGTGTGGTCATCGCTCAGATCCTTGTGCAATCGCTTTGTCCAGCGCCCATGCTGCAGCTTGGGGAGATGATCAGTGCCGGGTTCAGCCCCGGAGAGTTTGATGTCCGTCCTTCAGCTCGAACCATTACGGCAGCGCGCTCGCGCTCTCCTGTCTCGCCAGATACATGGGACCACCGCGATACCGGGGGAAGCCGTAGCCGATCAGCATCACCACGTCGATATCCGAAGCACTTTCGGCAATTCCTTCGGAAAGCAAAGCCTGTCCTTCCCTCTGCATGACGCCAAGAATACGCTTCATGATCTGCTCGTCGGAAAAGGAATGAACGGTCACGCCGGCCCTTGTTCTTTCCTCCTCGATGATGCGGGTCACCTCGGGATCGATGGTCGTCCCGCCGCTACTGTAGTCGTACCATCCCTTGTTGGTCTTGCGTCCGAGACGGCCGTTTTCGCAAAGCCTGTCGGCAATGCGGCAATAGGGCAGGGAAGGATCGCGTGTCGAGGCTGTGTTTTTACGCTGCGCCCAGGCGATGTCCAGTCCGCTGAGATCCTGCACTTCGAAAATGCCCATGGCGAAACCGAAATCCCGCATGGCGGCATCAATCTGAGCGGGCAAGGCCCCCACCAGCAGCATGAACTCACAGTCGCGCCGATAGGCGGCCATAATGCGGTTGCCGATAAAGCCATGGCAGACACCGGAAACCACGGCTGTCTTTTTAAGGCGTTTTGCGAGCGCTGCCCCGGTCGAAAGCGCTCGGTCGTCGGTGTCCCGGCCTCTGACGATTTCCAGAAGCTTCATGACATGGGCCGGTGCGAAAAAATGAAGCCCAAGCACCCGCGCAGGATCGATGGTCGTTTCGGCAAGCCTATTCACATCGAGATAGGACGTATTGGTCGCGAGCACCGCACCCGCTGGCATGATCGCGTCAAGTCGGGAGAAGACATCGCGCTTGACGTCCATGTCTTCGAAGACAGCTTCGATGACAAGGCCGCAGGAAATAAGGGCGGTCTCGTCAGGGCTCGCGGCAAACCGGTCGATGGCGTGGTCTGCAGCCTCCCGAGAAACAGCGCCCCGTGCAGCGCTTGCACCCAGCATTTCCTCCACGCGGGCGCGGGCGGCTTTAGCAGAGCCTGTGTCGCGCTCCAGAAGCCGCACTTCGGATCCGGACAGCAGCAGCGCAGCCGCAATGCCGGCGCCCATCGTGCCCCCGCCGACGACGCCGATCCGCTGCAGATCTGCTGGCGCGCTGTCAATGGATGTGAGGCTCCGTCCGGCGCTCCGCTCGGAGAAAAATGCATAGCGCAGTGCGGCAGCCTGGTCGGAAGCCGCCAGACGTAGAAAACGCTGCCTTTCCTCCTTCAGGGCCTCGCGCGCCGGCAGATGCACACTTTCCTTAAGGGCATCGAGTGCCTCCATCGGCGCTTCCGCGCCGCGCGCCCTGGCCCGGATGGCTGTTGCGTTGCCCTGCCAGTCTACCTCCTCAGCATCGCGGCAGGGACGGTCGAGGAGGCTGGCCGGTTTTGGCTGGCCCGCGAGTTCGCTGGCAAAGGCTATGGCGGCGGACAAAAGGTCCGTTTCGCAAAGGCGGTCAACTAGGCCGAGGGCAAGCGCCTTCAATGCCGTGACCGGCTTACCGCCTGTCACTATTTCGACTGCGTCGGACATCGGGATGAGGCGTGGGAGACGGACGGTTCCGCCCGCTCCGGGAATCATGCCCAGCGTCACCTCTGGCAGACCGAACTTCGCCTGGCTGTCAGCGATGCGTGCCGTGCAAGCGAGCGTTAGTTCCAGCCCGCCTCCCAGCGCCGTGCCATGAATAGCTGCGACCCAGGGAATGCCGGCACCTTCGATGGCATCCAGTACCTCCGGCAGAACGGGCGCGAGCGGCGGATTACCGAGTTCGTTGATATCCGCCCCGGCCACAAACGTTCGCCCGGCACAGCAGAGCACGGCGGCCCTGATATCCGGATCATCATCGACTTCTCGGACGTTCGCCAGGAGTTCTGCGCGAACACTCTGACCAAGGGCATTTACTGGAGGAGCGTCGATCGTGACGATCGCGATTCCGTCGCGCAGTTCGCGGCCAACCAGAGATGCCATATTGTCCTCCCGTACAATGGCCCGGCGTGATTGTTGCGCGCCAGCCGAAAGTCTCTGATGCACGATGCCGGTTGTTTAGGTCTCTATAGCGACGAATATTTCCCCTGTAACATAACCATTAGTTTGAACCGGCCCTGCCGACGGTTGGGTTCAAAACCGACGAGTTTGTCTGATAGTGTCTCCCTTGGAGTGAGGAACGCTGACTATCCATGATGTTACACACAGATGCGGATCCCGAAGACGGACGTCCGGCGCTGCTGTTGGTTCACGGCATGTTGTCGAGCCGAAACCACTGGCAGCCGAACCGCAGCCTGTCCGAGGAATTTCGCGTCGTCAGAATAGATCTGCCGGCGCACGGTCTCTCGCCGGCGCCCAAAGATGAAGCCGACGCGACACCTGCGGCTCTGGTCCAGGCGATCGAGGCTGTCCGAGAGCGGTTGCAGATTAGCAGATGGCACATCTGTGGTCAGAGCTTCGGCGCGGCCCTGACACTGCGCTACGCATTGACCTTTCCCGATCGGGTGATCGCCCAGGTCTTCACCAATGCGAACGGTGCTTTGCGAGAGACCTGGGATGCCTCCCAGCAGCGCCGCAACCTGAGCCAAGTCGACGAAATCCTGCAAGAAGGGCATGCCGCAATGCGGCGGATGGCCTATCATCCGTGCCATGCGCGGCGGTTTCCACCCGACCTGCGCGAGACATTAAGCAGGGATGCCGACGCCACCGATGTCCAAGGTATTACCCTGCTTCTGGAACAAGCGATGCCGCGTTTATCCGTCCGCGATAGGCTGTGCGAACTGCGTGTGCCGACTTTGCTGGTCAACGGGCTCTGGGAAAAGCGGTTCCAACCCGCGCGGACGTGGCTTTCCGAAGCCCACCCGCATATCGCGATCGAGGATCTGCAAGGGGGGCACTCGATCAATATCGAATGTCCAGGTGAATTCGACGCGGCAGTGTCGCTATTTCTATCGGCACATCGATGATCCGCCCCTGCGGAAGAGTTCTCCGTAGCCAAAATGGGCGCCAGAAAAACACATGCGCGCGCAAGATTGCCTGGCCACGAAAAGATTCCAGTTCATAGGTCGCCTGGCGCTTATAAGCTTGAGCCAGGAGAGGTGGCAGAGTCGGGTCTCCCCTGGATCAAGACCAATTTTTGGGTCCACCTGGACTGACCAAAGCTCAGTTCATTTCTTTCGTGCAATCAGCACAATGATAACGACCGGAGAAGAGGCGGGCTCCTCATGTTCAATCCTGGGAGGAATGTCATGTATTCAATCTGTTCCATACCGTCCGTACAAGCAGCCTTGCCGTTTGTATGACCATCGCGGCTGCATTTGGTGCAAGCCCGGCAGTTGCGGAGACGCCCTGGAAACCGTCAGGTCCTATCAACGTCTTGATGCATACCAAGCCTGGCGGAACGGCGGATATCTTCATCCGCACGCTTGCCCAGTCGATTGAACCCTTGATCGGCCAGACTATCGTGGTGGTGAATACACCCGGTGCAGGGGGCGCGACGCAGATGGCGCGTGTCGCCCACCAAACCCGATGGTTTGACACTCGGGCCGGGACCATCGATATCGGCGGCTTCGGTCCGGTGGGATCGATGCAACATCTGGGTACGTCGATGCTCGAAAAGGCCGCCGGCGTGAAAATCAACTCGGCTCGGTCCGAAGAACATGTCTATGGAGTTGCAGCAGCAGATGGCTGATGCGTTCCATGAAGCAATGAAGGCGAAAACCTATCAGGACTATGCTCGCAGCACCGGTGTCGTCGATTCCTGGATGGGACCAAAGGAATACACTGCCTTCGTTCGCGCCGTCAGCGACACCGCCGTGAAGCAGCTCCAGGCAGCAGGCCTCCTGCAACAACGCCACAGTCCGCATGCCGCAAAGTGCGTGCGACCGCCGGCGGCGATGGGCCGCCGGGAAGATTGTACGAGATTCGAAAAGGAGAGCCCATGACGAAAGCGCTTGCCGGATTTCGTGTCGTCGACACCACCCATGTTCTGGCGGGGCCGTTCGCCAGTTACCAGATGGCTGTCCTGGGCGCGGAGGTTATCAAGATCGAAGACCCTTTCGATCCGGATCAAGCCCGCCTTCAGGGATCTGATAGGGCATCGAGCAATGCAGGCATGGGGACTGCCTTCATGTCGCAAGCCTCGAATAAAAAAGCCATGGCGCTGAACCTGAAGGTTGCAGGCGGACGCGAGGCATTGAAGCGTCTGATTCAGACGGCTGATGTATTTGTGGAGAACTACCGGCCGGGGGCCTTCGAAAAGCTTGGACTTGGCTACGAGGACATGCGGGCGCTCAATCCGGGCATCATCTATTGTTCGATCTCGGCATTCGGAGCGACAGGCCCGCGGCGTGAACAGACCGGCTATGATTCCGTGCTGCAGGCCTTTTCCGGCATGATGGCGATGACCGGCGACCAGGAGAGCGATCCCCTGAAATGCGGAGCACCAGTGGTCGACTATGCGACGGGAACAACTGCGGCCTATGCGATAACGGCGGCGCTCCTGCAACGCGAGCGCAACGGCGGAAAGGGACAGTTCGTCGACGTTTCCATGCTCGACGTTGCCCTCATGCTGTGCAGTCCCTCTGTGACCGGCTACCTGTGGAACGGCAGCCATCCCAAAGCCAAGGGCAACCGCTTTCCGTTCGCCACCATTGGTCTTTACCAGGCATCGGATGCCAACCTGATGATTGCGGCCTCCAACCTGGAGCAACAACGTCGGCTGTGGATCGCGCTTGGCCGGGAAGACCTGATCAAGGCCAACAACGATCAGCGCCTGGATGGACACGCGGAAGAAGAGCGAGCCCTCAAACAGATCATCGTTACGATGCCGGCCGATTATTGGGAGAATTTCCTGCGCGAGCGTCGCATTCCGGCCGCGCGCGTTCGTCATCTGAAAGAGGCGTTGGCGGATTCTCAGATCGTCACCCGGCCGGTTCTGCACAAGCACAATTCGCCTGGCAGCCCGGTTGATGGGCTTGTGGTGCCCGTTGCCGGCTTCACCATGTCGGATAGCCCGCCCGGCCTGACCTTCCCACCGCAGGCAGTCGGCGCGCAAACCGAGGAACTTCTGCAGGACCTTGGCTTTGACGATGTCGCTATCGACAGCCTCCGCGCCGATAACGCGATCAATCCAGGGATCAGATAATGACCAACCCGCTTTCGATTTTGGCCGGAGCCGCAGCTAACTGGCGTCACCGCCCCGTTGACGAAGTGGTGCGTTGGGCGACACGGCGCGCCGTGCTGGACTGGTTTGCCACCACGCTGCCCGGTTGCGTCCGGGCGCCGGCTACGATCCTCGCGCCGGCGTTGATGGAGGCGGAGGGAAGCGGCAGTGCCTGGTCCTACGTGGACGCGCGCGCATGCAGTCCGCGACGTGCCGCTCTTCTCAACGCCGTTGCAAGCCATACGGTGGAGTTCGACGACATCTTCAAGGATGGAGGTTACCATCCAGGCAGTCCGACGATCTCTGCAGCTCTCGCGCTGGCCCAGCATTTGGGTTCAACGCTTGACGACCTGCACCGGGCCATCATCGCGGGTTACGAAGTCGGTTGCCGCATCTCACTGGCGATACAGCCTAGCCATTATGCCTTCTGGCATACGTCCTCGACCGTCGGCACGATCGGTGCGGCGGTTGCCGGTGCAATATTGCTCGGCAGCGACAGCCGCGGCATTGGCCATGCTATCGCGCTTGCGACCAGCTTCGCCGGCGGGCATCAGCAGAACCTGCAGGGCGACGTGATGGCGAAAGCGCTTCATCCCGGCCATGCTGCCGATGCGGGTCTTATGGCGGCCATGGCCGCTGCCGCCGGTGTGACCGGCTCGCTGGACAGCCTGCATGCCGAAAACGGCTTTGCCGCCGCCACAAGCGACACGACCGGCGACTGGCCGTGCGCACTGGACGGGCTCGGAACCTGGACGCCGATCACCCGTATGACGGTCAAGGCACATGGATGTTGCGGCCACATCTTTCCCGCACTCGATGGCATCAACCGCATGCGCGAGCAGCATGGATTTGGCGCTGCCGACATCGAACGGATCGAGGTGTCGGGCTATCGCGCCACGCAGACCATGTGTAATCGACCCGATCCCCTCTCGGCCCGGGATGCGCGTTTCAGCCTGCAGTATTGTCTGGCTGCCCATCTGCTTTTGGGAGGTGTGCGGCTTTCCGCATTTGAGCCCGAAGCAATGGCAAGACCAGACATTCGCGCCCTGATGACGAAAATCGGCCTGTCAGAAGATCCAACTCTCTCTGCCGATTATCCTCGCCGCCGTCAGGCGCGCCTTCGCGTTCACCTCAGTGACGGTCGCGTGTTCGACCACCTTCAGAAGACACGGCGCGGGGACCCGGAAGACCCGCTTAGTGACGCCGATCTCGTGGCAAAGTTTCACGAACTCTCCTGCGGAATTATCAGCCAACAGGACGCGGACACTGTCATTGCGGCGATTCTCTACGGCGATGGCCTCCCCGGGAAATTGACACTAGCTAGACCCCTGGAGCGGTAGGTTGACCCAAAGAAGAGGTTGGGCAAGGCCGGCCAAATAGTCGGTTGCCCGATGGTAACTGCAAAGAGATTCATTCTCCTACGCATGCGGAACAAGGCGCTGCCCTCATCAGGACTTGCGCTGTAACAGGAAGGACCGAAACCGATGACAATCAATGTTCGCGAACACGAATTTGTCGCGCTGTCGCATAAGAACGGCATTGCGACCGTCACATTGAATCGTCCTGATGTGCGCAACGCCATCAACGACCAGATGCGCGCCGAGTTGATCGAAGCGTTCGAGCATCTCGCGACCGACAGGTCGGTGCGCGCAGTCATTTTGACAGGCGCTGGGAAGGGTTTCTGCTCAGGCGGCGATGTTTCGGGCATGCGCGCCCGACTGGACGCAGCACCTGGCGATGTTGCCTTCAATGGCTGGACGCGTCAGCGGAGCACGCACAAGGGCGTGGCGGTCATCCATGGCATCACAAAGCCGGTGATTGCGGCCGTTAACGGCGCCGCCTTCGGTCTTGGCCTCGATATGGCACTCGCCTGTGATTTCATCATCGCATCGGAGGGCGCCAAGATGTCCATGAGCTTCATCAAGCGTGGCCTCGTGTCTGACGGCGGCGGCATGTATTTTCTGCCGCGCCGGGTCGGTCTGTCGCGCGCCAAGGAACTGATCCTGACCGCAAGGGTCGTCGAAACCGCTGAAGCCTTGCAGATCGGGATGATCGATCGCGTTGCCGCGCCGGAACTGCTGCTTGAGGAAGCACAAACCTGGGCAGAACAACTGAGCATTGGTTCGCCGGCCGCCGTCGCGCTGACGAAGTCCATCCTCGACAAGACGTTCGAGAGTTCGGACGAGGCGATCTTTGCGCTCGGGCGTGAGGCGCAGGCGATCTGCTACACGACCGCCGAGCACCGTGCATCGGTTGAGGCATTCCTCAACAAGGCAAACGGATAAGGTGGGTACGATGACGTTCATTCAGGCACTTCTGAACCCCGCAAGCGTTGTGGTCGTTGGCGCATCCTCCGACCCGACGAAACTGACCGGCCGGCCGATCGCCTACCTTCAGCAGCACGGATATCAGGGGCGGATCTACCCGATCAATCCGCGCTCCGAGATGATCGGCGACCTGAAGTGCTATGCCGATGCGCGGAGCCTTCCAGAGGCACCGGATCTCGGCCTCGTGCTCGTCGGCGCAAACCGGGTTATCGACGCGGTTCGCGATCTTGCTGCGGCCGGGACGAAGGCGGCCGTTGTTCTGGCCAGCGGCTTCGGCGAGGCCGGGGAGGAAGGGCAACGTCTCCAGGCAGAGCTGCGCGATGCGGCCGGTTCGATGCGCATCCTGGGGCCCAATACTATCGGTCTCGTCAACCTCAGCGACGGCATCATGCTGACCGCGAGCGGTGCGATGGACATGAAGGATTTTCGCACTGGCGGCATTGCAGTTTTGTCGCAAAGCGGTGGCATCCTGGGTTCGCTGTTGTCGCGCGGCGTTGCCCGCGGCATTGGTTTCTCCAAGCTCATTGCGACAGGCAATGAGGCAGACATTGAGGTGGCAGACCTGCTGGATGCGATGGCAGACGATCCGGTCACCACAGTTGTTGCCCTTTATCTCGAGACCATCCGCAATGTGGAAGAGTTTCGCCGCGCGGCGGCAAGGGTGATCGCGGCCGGCAAATCCATCGTGGCCTACAAGGTCGGCCGATCGGAAACGGGCGCGCAATCCGCAGTTTCGCATACAGGCGCGTTGGCGGGTGCCGACTGGGTGTATGACGCGCTATTCATCCAGCTCGGTATCATCAGGGCCCAGACCTTTGCCGATCTCCTCGATATTCCGGCAGCGCTGGCGCAGGGGCGTGTTCTGGACGGCCAGAGAGTGGCCATTGTTACCTCAACCGGCGGCGCCGCAACCATCGTTGCCGACAATGTCGGCCTCGCCGGTCTCCAAATGCCGAGCCCGGACCCTGATACGGCGCAGAAGCTGTTGGCGCTGGACCTTAAGGAGGCCGTGCTCGACCGCAACCCCATTGATGTTACGCTGGCAGGTCTGCGGCCTGACCTGTTTCGGTCCATCCTGAAGATCCTTGCGGAAAGCCCGAGTTACGATGCAATCGTTGTTGTCGTTGGCTCTTCCTCCATCGGGCAGCCAGACGTGGTGGCGCGGCCGCTGCTGGATTCAATGAATATTAGCAACAAGCCAATCATGGCCTATGTCAGCCCGGACGCTCCGCGGATCGTTCAACATCTCAATGCCAGCGGCATACCGGCCTATGCCGCACCAGAAAGCTGTGCGGCGGCATTGAAGGCGCTCCATCGGCGCCCTTTTGCTCAGTCCGTGCCGGAACGGGCGAAACCGGATGTCGATATTTCCGATCTGGCCGCCGGCGCCCTGAACGAGGCGGACGCAAAACGGCTCTGCGCGCGCTTTGGTTTTCCGATCACACGGGAAGTGACGGCAGCGACGCCTTCCGAGGCCGCCGCGAAGGCAACGGATTTCGGCGGACCCGTGGTGATCAAGATCCTCTCAGGCGAAATTCTGCACAAGTCCGAAGTCGGGGGCGTTGCTTTGGGTGTCGCTCCGGATGAGGTTGAAGCTGCCTGCGACGCGATGCTGGCAAGGGTCAGGTCTGCGACGACGGCACGGATTGATGGCTTTCTGATCCAGGAACTCGTCAAGGGCGGCGTCGAGTTCATCCTCGGCTACAACCGCGATCCCCAGCTTGGTGCCGGAATTCTTTTGGGTGCAGGCGGCGTGCAGACCGAGCTTTATCAGGATGTCGCCATGCGTCTGCTGCCGGTCACGCGGGACGAGGTCAAGGAGATGATCGGCCAACTCAAATGCGCTGCCCTGCTCGATGGGTTTCGCGGACGTCCGGTGGCCGACACGGAAGCCCTGATGGATGCCGTCTTGTCTTTCGCCGATATGGCCGTTGCGCTGGACGGCCGGTTGGAGGAGGCGGAAATCAATCCGCTCTTCGTCCTTGAAAAGGGCAATGGTGTGCGCGCCGGTGACGCTCTGGCAGTCCTTCGGTAACCACACCGGACGCTCGGCCGGCCCGGCCGAGTCGATGCTCTCATGTCCTCCGCTAACTCCTATTCAGGTGGTGCCCAGCGATGTCCGATGTCTACCTCTGCGATTATATCCGTACACCGATTGGCCGTTTTGGTGGAACGCTTGCGTCCATCCGGCCGGACGATCTCGGCGCGGTTGTGCTCAAAGCACTAGTGCCTCGCCATCCGTCTCTGGACTTTGAGGCCATTGATGAGGTCGTATTCGGCTGCGCCAATCAGGCGGGTGAGGACAACCGGAATGTCGCGCGCATGTCCTCGCTTCTGGCGGGATTGCCCGTGAGCATTCCCGGGACGACGATCAACAGGCTCTGCGGCTCCGGCATGGACGCGATCATTGTTGGCGCGCGGGCGATCAAATCTGGTGAGGCGGATCTCGTTATCGCGGGCGGTGTCGAAAGCATGAGCCGTGCTCCCTTCGTGGTACCGAAGGCCGAATCCGCTTTTAGCCGCGCCGCGTCGATCGAAGATACGACAATCGGCTGGCGATTGATCAATCCGTTGATGAAGGCACAATACGGCGTGGATTCGATGCCGGAGACGGCTGAGAATGTGGCCGAGGAGTTCGGCATATCGAGGGAGGACCAAGACGCGTTCGCCTACCGCTCTCAGACAAAGGCGGCAGCCGCCCAGACCAATGGCCGCTTTGCCGAGGAGATCGTGTCTGTCGAACTACCTCAGCGGAAAGGCACGCCCCTCCAGTTCAGTAAGGACGAACATCCCCGTTTGACAACGCTTGATACCTTGGCTGGTTTAAAAGCGCCATTCCGGCGGGGTGGCAGTGTCACGGCGGGCAACGCAAGCGGCGTCAATGATGGATCCGCAGCGGTGATCCTGGCCAGCGATCATGCCGTGAAACGGTACGGCCTGACCCCTATCGCGCGAATTCTGGGCGGAGCTACCGCCGCTGTCGCCCCGCGCATAATGGGTATCGGGCCGGTCCCCGCATTGCGGAAACTGATGGCGCTTCTCAAGCTGGAGCAGACCGCTTTTGACGCTATCGAACTGAACGAAGCCTTTGCAAGCCAAGGCCTTGCCTGTCTGCGGGAACTTGGCATCGCCGACGATGACCCGCGAGTCAATCCGAATGGCGGTGCGATTGCCCTTGGCCATCCGCTGGGCATGTCGGGCGTGCGCATAACGGGAACGGCCGCGCTCGAACTCGCAAAGACGAAGGGTCGATATGCCGCAGCCACCATGTGTATCGGCGTTGGGCAAGGAATTGCGGTTGCGATTGCACGGGTATGAGGTGAGCCTGGATGATCGCGTGTCGGCGTAGAAGTGTCGGGCCGGTTCAGCGCCCCACCGCGAGAGGGGATGATTTGCGAGCCGCAGCGAATGCGATATGAGTAAATCATGAGCAATCCAATCCCACCTCTCAATCCGCTACGGACCTTTGAGGCTGCTGCGCGCCTATCGAGCCTGACACACGCAGCGCAAGAGCTGAACGTGTCGCAGGTGGCCGTCAGCAGGCAGGTCAAGGTCCTGGAGGATTATCTCGGTGTGGTTCTGTTCAAGCGGCTGCATCGCGGTATCGAACTGACCGACGAGGGGCAGCAGCTTTACGATGGCGTCACCCGCGCATTCCTGGAGATCGGCAATGCGGCAAGGCGTGTCTCTCGCCGCGGTCGACGGGACATTCTCGCCATCCAATCCTACACGACATTCTCGCAACGGTGGCTGATCCCGCGCCTGACGCAATTTCACGACGCTTTTCCTCGGATCGAGGTGCGTCTCAGTTCCTCCATCGCACCGGTCGATTTCGAAACGCAGAACCTGGATGCCGCCATTCGAGCAGGGAAGGGGAACTGGCCGGATCTCCACTGCGAAAAGCTGGTTGATGTCGAGTTGATCCCGATCTGTTCGCCAGCATTTCAGGCAACGCACAAGCTGAAGAGTCCTGACGATCTCAGTCGTGTTAGGTTGTTGCATTCCATGGCACGCCCCACCGACTGGTCCGCCTGGCTCAAGCGCGTCGGAGCAGCAGTCGATTCCGAGCCCGGTGTGCGCTTCGAAAGCTCCGCCCTTGCCTATGAGGCGGCCTCCTTGGACATTGGCGTAGCTATTGCAACAAAGGTCTTCGTCAATCGTCATCTCCAAGCCGGCAGCTTTGTCGCGCCGTTTGAGATGACCTGCTACAGCGGAGAAGGTTATTATCTCACTTGGCCTAAGAACGTGTCGCCATCGTTGCCGCTTCAGAAGTTTCTTGTCTGGATGCGTGAGCAAATTAGTGAGGATGACCGTCCCTAGATCAGGCATCTCCCTAGCCATGTCGCGGCGAATGCCACTATCTCCTGGAGCCACGGGCGGACTAACAGGCACGTGCCAATGACAGTGGAATGTGTTTAGTGACACGAGCCAATACGCGACGACTTCCATAAATCAGCTCATCCCTCGCGAGCTCTCAAACATCCTGGAAACAGTAGCATCTTTATCTGCGGCGGTGGTTCGATTCCAAAAGCGCAAGATGCAAATTGGAGCTGCTCACGGTGGTCCAGCCAAATGAACCAACTTCAGTACAGGATCGTCCTGCCACTGGTTGCCATCACGACAATTCTCGCGCATGAAATCAACGAAGGGGCGCACTGTTGGAGGCGGGTTGCGCTGCGTCGGAAGAATGGCATGGACCTGGACCGACGGCAGTGACTAGTCCGTGAACAGTGGCGCCGTCCTGCGACGAATTCCGGACCACCGAGACAGCAAGACGACACACCGATCCCCGTGGTCAGTACGCAATTGACGGCAATGAGGGCATTTTGCCGATGTTCAACTCTTTCAACGGTTTGCGACAAGCCCCGAAAAAGCATCTGCATCGATAGGAACCGAGAACCCGCTTTTCACCCGGTCCATCACTACTATCGTCTTGAAGCCTTTGATGTCGGGATTCTCATAGAGAATTTCCGGGTAAATGCTTCGTAGTCCTCCATGCTCTGCGCGGTCACGATCAGCACGAAGTCTGAATCTCCCATGACGTAATACCCGTTCATTACCTCCGGCGTATGGCGGATCGGCCGTTTAAAGTGGTCTACGATGTCAGCCCTCTCGCGCTCCAGCGACACGAGCACGAGCATCGCGATCGGTCGGCCGTCCGCTTTGGGTTTCACGATCCAAACATCTGCCTTTGACTCCTCTTTCTCGCAGTCGCTTAAGCCGACGTTGCACAGCTGCGAGAGACCATGGCGCCCTGTTCTTCACCGCTGTGGCGGTTGTTGCTTTGCATAGTGTCAAGTGGGCGTGCGTCCAGGCGATCAATACCTTTCAGGCGACCTGCGCGACCGGCTGGATTGGCTGTAAAATTTTGCTAAGGCGCGCGCCGACCTGGTGAGCAAGGACTTGATCTGAGCTGACACGATACTGTGATCTGACGAGGAAAGACTCGAAGGCGCATCGCCTGCACCCGCCAACTGAACCTGAGGCCGGTCCCGCCGCCCTCTTGCAGATCGAACGGTGACGCAACGCTCCCGAGGCCGGTTGGTTTGCTGGCAAAACCTTTTGTTGGGGCACGGGGCCTCAAAACTCTGTTGTGAGATTTCACCGTCCGCGTACTTTTCTGATGACGAAAAAACGCAGTTGGAACTGGCACGCGGCCATTCCCTAGCGGCTTTGCGGACGGGCTAAGGTTGAGAAGGCCGGGGACGGTTGTCACCAAGATCTCAGCCCTTGCGTCAAGTCGGCGAAATGAAGCAAGTCGGTTTGACGTGGAGGAACGTGTCGAACCCAGGAGGAGAAAAATGTCACAACCTAGCCCACCACTCGCTCGCCGGGCGACCTCACTGAAGAATTGCGCAACTCCTGCGAGGATCATTCAGTTTAACGGGGTTGGGAAAACGTTTCACACTAGGCATTTGGACATTCCTGCCACCCACAACGTCAACGTTGAGATCCACGAGGGAGAGATTGTAACGATCGTCGGACCATCCGGGTGCGGAAAGTCCACCATGCTCAACCTCGTTGCCGGTTTGCTGAAACCAACGACCGGCACCGTTACTTATCGCGATAGCCGCATCGAAGTCGTCAACCGCTCCACGGGGTATATGACTCAAAGCGACCATCTGCTGCCGTGGAGGACGGTGGAGAAAAATATTGCGGTTCCGCTCGAGATTCGTGGTGACCCCCGTGAGTTCAAGCAACGTCGCGTAAAGGAGCTGATGCAGTTGGTTGGACTGTCCAACTTTGCTGCCTCATATCCGTCACAGCTTTCAGGTGGCATGCGAAAGCGCGCAGCACTTGCTCGCCTCCTTGCCTATGACCCGGAAACGTTATTGCTTGACGAGCCCTTTGCGGCGCTCGACGCGCAACTGCGCGTCAGGATGCAGATGGAGCTTTTTGCGTTGTCTCGAGCACTGAACAAGACGGTGTTGTTCGTGACCCATGATATCGATGAGGCCATCGCGCTCGGCGATCGGTGTCTCGTGTTTGGCGGGCGACCCGGCACGATTATCAAAAACATCGAAGTTCCTCTTTCTCGCGATCGAGACATCTTCGCGTTACGCAAGGACCCGGCGTATCAGAAAATTTGCGCAGACCTATGGGACATCATGGCTCCTTCAATGAACGAGCCGGGACGCTAATCAGCGTTGTTGGGAGGAAAATCATGAAAATCATAATTGGACGAATTGTCCTCATTGTTGCAGTTCTGGCTTTCTGGGAGGTGGCTGCTGGCACTTTCGCCGATGAGTTCTTCATCAGCCGACCGACAGTCGTCGCCGTCAAGTTTTGGCAACTCGTTTCGTCAGGTCGATTGTTCGAACATGGCTGGATTACTCTTGTGGAGACCTTGGCGGGGTTTGCGCTTGGCGCTGCGACCGGAATTGGTGTCGGTTTGCTTTTAGGACGCAACGAAACGCTTGCCCAATTGCTCGATCCGATCCTCACGTCGCTTTATAGCCTGCCTAAAGTGGCGCTCGCCCCACTTTTTATCATGTGGTTTGGCATCGGAATGGAGATGAAGATCATTCTGACCGCCACGATCGTCTTCTTCCTCGTGTTTCTGAACACCTATAGCGGCGTGCGTAGCGTCAGCGGCGAACTTGTGGAGATCTTGCGGCTGATGGGCGCGCGTGAACGTCATCTTGTCACAAAGGTGATCATGCCCTCGGCGATTCAATGGGTGTTCACCGGGCTGAAGCTTTCCGTCCCCTATGCGCTTATTGGAGCGATTGTGGGAGAGATCATGGCGTCTAACCGAGGACTTGGGTACCTGCTTCAGGATGCTGCTGGCCAGCTCGACACAGGCGGCGTGTTCGCTGCTCTGATCGCCATCGTATTCCTCGCACTGTGCTTACAAACCGCGGTCAAAGCGACCGAAAAGCTACTCATGCCGTGGAAGACCGCGAACGATGAGCGCGAAATGACCATCTGACCGCGTTGCTCGAAGAAGCTATGTTAATTGGGAGAGAGACCGATGAATATATGGAAACTTACCATCGTATGCATGGCCATGCTCGCTTTTGTTGTCGGCGGCGCACGCGCGGATGACAAGGTGAAGATTAGTATCGGCACGGACGGCTTCGTGCACTTGCCGCTCTTTGTAGCCTACGACGCAGGTCTCTTCAAAAAGCAAGGGCTGGACGTCGAGATCGTGAAGTTCAAGGGTGGTGGCGCGGCAATGTCCGGGCTTGCCGGCGGCAGCGTTGACATGTGTTCTTGCTCGGTACAGAACGCAATCAACGCTAGCGCCAAAGGCGTCAAGGTCAAGCTGATCGGCGTCTTGGTTGATCAATATGCCAGCAATGTCGTGGTTACAGAAAAAACTGCCGAGAAGATCGGCCTGACAGCTACAATGCCGATGGAAGAGCGGCTTAAGGCGCTGAAAGGTCTTCGTATTGCCGTTGCCGGGGCAGGGGGAAGCGCAGATTTTCTCGTGCGGCATCTTGCAGCCGCTGCGGGATTATCTCCTGAGAGTGACCTCAGCCTGCTATATATGAATGATAGTGCCGGCATGCTGGCTTCCTTCGAAGCCGACCGGATTGATGGGTTTGCGCTTTCGTCCCCAACCTCGGATGTTGCCATCCTATCTTACGGCGGAAAGATGCTAGTCGACATGGCAGCGGGACAATACAAGCCGCTCGCAGGTTATCCTTCGATCTCGCTCAGTGCCCGTGAGGACTGGCTGTCCGGCAATCGCGACAAGGCAGTCAAGTTCCTGCGCGCGCTCGAAGAGGCTGACAAGATGATTCATGGCGACGCGAAGCGTGCGAAAGCTGCTGTGCGCGAGCGCTTTGCCTTAACGAAAGACGATGTCTTCAGTGCAGCTTGGGACGCGAACAAGGCTTCCTATCCAGATACGCCCGAGATCACGTTGGACAGCGTCAAGCGCGCAATCGATTTTCTTGCGGGAATTCAAGGCGAGAAAATTGAGGGAGACCCGTCAGCGTTTTTTGATACCAGTTATGCCGAAGAGGCACTCAAAAACTAGCTTCGGGTCTCGCTTGGGATTGAATTTGTGACGACGTTTCTGTGGCACCGCCACTTGCGGCGCTTTGTTTCCTGCTGCCATGGCTGTTTCGCTCGACAGGAAGGCTTTCCAGAAGGCAATTTATCATGAGCGCTGTCTGGCGGTTAGTAGAGCGATAACTGGGGCCGGCACGATACCCGGCCACGGCAAGCAGCATGGCGACCCAAAGCTCGCGGAGAAAGCGATCGTCAATGCAACGCGCGCCAAAGAGCCGCCTGTGCACCTCGTTCTGGGGTCAGAACAAAATTGGTGCGAAATCGTACGTTTGGCGGGAAAGTGATGCTCGAGATGGATATTCGTTCCCAAGAGTGGATTTTAAAGTAAGACCGTATGTCCGTCTTCGTGGCTGAGGTGGCTCGCCCTACACTGGTCTTCCGAGGGTTGCTCGGATAGGCCGAGCCGATCCTCATCACAGGAGGACGAGCCGTGGCAGATTATAGAGAAGCTTTTATAGGAATCGATGTCGCCAAACTGAAGAACGCGATCGCCGTCGCTGAATCCGGCCGGGAGGGAGAGATCCGCTTCTGGGGTGAGGTTGACGCATCGGATGCCAGCATGCGCCGCATTATCCAGCGAATAGCTGCAAAGTTCGACCGCGTGCATTTCTGCTACGAGGCCGGACCAACCGGATACGGGCTGCATCGGCTGATCCGATCGCTCGGCCACGAATGTGTGGTCGTTGCTCCATCATTGATTCCAAGGAAACCGGGCGACAGAGTAAAGACGAACCGCCGAGATGCACTTGCGCTCGCCCGGCTGTTGAGGGCCGGCGAGCTTACGGCAGTGTGGGTTCCTGATGAGAGCCACGAGGCGATGCGAGACCTCGTTCGCGCTCGGGCTGCTGCAGTCGAGACGTTGCGGGTTCACCGACAGCAGATCAGTGCCTTTATGCTCAAACACAGTCGCATCTATCCACGCAAGAAGGGCTGGACGATGCGATACCTGCGCTGGCTGCAGGAGCAACAGTTCGATCATCCGGCGCATCAGATTGCGTTGCAGGAAATGGTCGAGGCGGTGCGCGTCTCGAAAGAGCGCGTCGAACGACTGGAGAAGGTGATCGAGGAGTTTGTCCCAACCTGGTCGCTGGCGCCGGTCATTCAAGCGCTGCAGACCCTGCGAGGGGTCGACCTGATCGTCGCCGTGACATTCGCCACGGAGGTCGGCGACGTGAGCCGATTTGAGAGCCCTCGCCAACTGATGGGCTATCTCGGCTTGGTCCCTGGTGAGCGATCTACGGGCGAGACGGTCAGACGAGGTTCGATCACGAAGGCAGGCAACGGTCGGGTTCGGCACATGCTGGTCGAGAGCGCGTGGACTTATCGTTACCCGCCAAAAGTCGGCGCGAGAAAGCTATACCGGCTGGAGGAAGCGCCGCCGGCAGTCAGAGAGATCGCGTGGAAGGCTCAGAGCCGATTGACGGCTCGATATCGCATGCTGGTCGCGCGGGGAAAACGGACAACAGTGGTTTGCACCGCAATTGCCCGAGAATTGGCCGGCTTCATGTGGGCCGTTGCAAGGGAGGCGCAGGCGATCAGGACATAGGTCACTGCAGCGAACTTGCACCTCGCGCATGGGCGGAGGCGGGACAACGGCAGGGGAACATCCGTCAGACGCTTTGTGGCCGGCCTTGTCCGACGCCCGCAGTAAGATAGGAACAGCCCCGGACGCACAATCGGGAATGCGGTAGCCAACCCGCGCATCAGAGCTTGATCACCGAAGTCCTCGAGTTCCGCCTCCACCCATACGCGATCATCATCATGAATAGTCGTTCGTCGGAACGAGCGGTTGCACACGCCCACAGCATTGACAACGGACATCAGAGCGGTGTTCCGCCCCCACGTTGTCCTCGCCGTCCTGATCTGTGATCGCCTATCCATGGACGAGCAGCGGGAGTTTCTCCATGGAGAGTACATTGGAGGGGTGGCGTCGCCTTAACGGATCGTAGCCGCGGCAAAGCACGCGTCCCGAATTTCAGAGCACGGTCGACAATGCGATTTCACGCCAGGTGTTGACGGCGCTGGTGCGGAGTTGGCGGTGGTCTGCGGCAGTGAAATGTTTCCGATGGAGATGAAAGAGGTTGGCGATCTGGCCATGAACCGAGACGAAACGTTGACATTGCCGCGCCGATTTGAAGCGCATCATCCGCCTCTCTCGTCGCCGCAGCGGAAGATGAGAATTTTCGGCGCGGTTGTTCAACCCCTTGTGCGATCGATGCTCAACGCCGGACATCAACTCGGCTTTTGCAGCAGCATAGGAGCGCAGCTTGTCGGTGATCATCACCCTCGGCGTGGCTCCCTGGCTTTTGAGCAGCTTGCGCATCAGCCGCAGCGCAGCGCTCTTGTTCCTACGGCTTTGTAAAAGCGCATCGAGAATAAAGCCTTCGGCATCGACGGCACGCCACAGCCAGTATTTCCTGCCCTTGATCGATACGACAAGTTCATCAAGATGCCATTTGTCGGCAAAGTTGCCGCGTGATCGCCGCCGGAGTTGATAAGCGAACTTGAGGCCAAATTTCACCACCCATTCCGACACTGTCTGAAACGACACTTCAATCCCGCGTTCGGCAAGCAGGTCTTCGACATCGCGAAGGCTCAGCGGAAATCGGTAATAAAGCCACACGGCATGGGCGATAATCTCGGCTGGAAAACGATGGCGGTGGTAACGGGTAAGCCGTTCTTCGGTCATGCCGGTCGAATATCACCTCGATCAACAAAATCCGTTAAGGCGACGCCACCACAAGCTTCGCTCCTATGGAGCAGCCAAGCGGTGACGTGATGCCCGGCGTCGAACATCGATCCCACAAGGGCCACAGCAATCGAGCGGAAAATTCTCATCCACCGCTGCGAAAACGGGAACGCTCGATGCAGGGTTTCCGATCAGCCGGAAGCTTGCAGCGGTTCATCTCGATCTTCTCGGCGCTTCGAAATCTCTTCGTCACTCCGCGTCACAAACGATCCGCCCTGGCAACTCACATTCACCACATCCGCGCAACAGCGCATTGGAAAGCTGTGACGGGCGCAGTTGCCTGATCTCAGAGAGCCGCGGGCATAGTTCAATCACCGCTCGATAACGTGACAACTCCGGGGCGGTTGTTACACCGATCAACAGGCAGCCGCCTCCATATACACCGGCGCAGCTCGTGTGTCTTCACGGGGGGGTATCGCCCCAGCGCTTTCGGCCCCAGCGTCACTGCCACTTTATCTTGGTAAAGGCAGCGAGGAAGTTGTCGTGCGTCTGGCCGATGATGTCCTCCGCGCTCGCCTGCCTGGCGGCTGCCAGCACATCGATCGTGTGTCGGATGAATGATGGTTCGTTGCGTTCGTCGCGATGGGGAAGGGGGGGCAGTGAGGGCGCGTCCGTCTCCACCAGGATCCGGTTGGCAGGCAGCCTCGCTGCAATGGCGCGAAGATGGTCGTTTTCCTCGTAGGTCAAAAGCCCGGAAAAAGAAAAATAGGCGCCGAGCGCCAGGCAGGATTCGGCCAGGGCCGCTCCGCTGGAGTAACAATGCATCACGATCGGAAAGGCGCCTTTGCGGGTTTCGCTCGTCAGTATTTCCGCCATTGCTTCGTCTTCGCGGACGGAATGGATGATCAGCGGCAATTGTGTCTCCCGGGCGGCGTCGATATGCTTGCGCAGCACATCGATCTGGGCATCCCACGACGCATTCCCATAGAACCGATCCAAGCCGGCCTCGCCGATCCCGACCACCTTGGAGTGTCCGGCGTGGGCGACCAGCTCGGCCGTGGTGACATCGCGTTCGTCGTCCGCGAAATGCGGCAGGGTGCCGACGCTGCAATAGACGTCGGGATAGCGCTCGGCGACAGCCAGCACCCGCGAAAACTCGCGGACACGGATGCTGATCGTCAAAAAGACACTGATTCCGGCCGCGCGTGCGCGCGCCATTACAGCTTCGCGGTCGGCTGCAAAATCGTCAAAATCCAGATGGCAGTGGCTGTCGGCAATCATGGGACACCTCACTTGGGTCGGTCGCGATGGAAGGGAATGCCGAGGGCTGCGGGATTGCGCGCCTTGCCGGCAAACAGGATGAGCACAAGGATTGTCAGAATATAGGGGAACATCAGGAAGGCTTGGTAGGGCAGCCCGATATCGAGGTTCTGACCGCGAAGCTGCAGGGCATCGGCGGCTCCGAACAGGATGGCCGCCACGAAAACGCCGAGCGGATGCCTGCGGCCGAGGACGAGGATTGCCAGTGCGATATAACCCCGCCCTGCCGTCATGTTGTCGATGAATATGCCAGTCGCGCTGAGCGACAGGAAGGCGCCGCCGAGACCGGCGAGCAGGCCTGAAATCAACAGGCATATGAAGCGTGTCCGCATCACCGAGATGCCCAGCGTTTCGGCCGCTTCCGGATGCTCTCCGACGGCGGCAACCTGCCACCCGAACGAGGTCCTGGTCATCGCAATCCAGACGATGGGCACGAGAGCGAGACCGAGATAGACGATCGGTGCCTGATGGAAGAGCAGCGGACCGATCAGTGGGATATCCGATAGGGCCGTCAGTTCCAGCGGCGCGAATGAGGTGACGCGCGGCTGCGCGGTGCCGACCCCGAAGATCGTGCGGTAGAGAAAGCTGGTCGCGCCGACAATCAGCAGATTGATCGCCACCCCGACCACCACCTGGTTACTGCCGATCAGCACCGCATAGAGCGCCAGCACGGCCCCCACGAGAGCGCCCGCCAACATGCCGGCGATGACGCCGAGCCATAGGTTGCCTGTCAGGTAAGTGATCACGAAGCCGACAAAGCTGCCGGCCAGCATCGTTCCATCCAGTGCAATGTTCAGAACGCCAGCGCGCTCGGCCAAAATGCCGCCGAGTGCCGCGAGCATGATAGGCATGGCCAGCCGCATGCTTGCTTCAAGATAACCCTGAACAACGGGATCGGAGAGAAATGACGTCATCGTTTCAGCTCCGTCGCAGCGCACGGGCGATCTGGCCGATCGCCGGGCGCCCGATGAGGAAAAGAACCACCAGCGCCTGGATGATGACGGTGAGCGTTGCCGGAACCCCGGCAGCGGCCTCCATCGTCGTAGCGCCGACCTGCAGGCCCGCGAAGAGCAGGGCAGCGATCAACACGCCAAACGGGCTGGTCTGGCCGAGCAGGGCGACGATGATGCCCGTATAGCCAAAGCCGGGAGACAGATTTTCGATCATCCGGTGCTGTACCCCGACCACTTCCATGACGCCGGCCAACCCGGCAAGGGCGCCGCTGGTCAAGAACGCGGACATGCTGAGGCCGCCGACGGCCATGCCGGCTGCCATCGCCGCCCTAGCGTTGATGCCGGTCACGCGCAGTCGGTAACCCCAGACGGTCCTCCAGAGCAGGAATTGCGTCAGTGCGACGGTCGCAAGCGTGACCAGGAAACCCATGTGCAGGCGGGTCGACGTGATAAGGCTCGCAAAACGTGCCCCCGATGGCAGGCGGTCGGTCTGTGGCAGGTAGCCTGCCGCCTCCTGCAATGGACCGCGCAGCAGGTAGGAGACGAGATAGATGGCGACATAGGTGAGCATGATCGTGGTGATGAGTTCGGAAGCTCCGAACCGCAGTTTGAGCATTCCCGCGAGACCCGCCCACAGGGCGCCGGCGCCCATCGCCGCTGCAATCATCAAGGGCAACAGCAGATAGCTGGGCAAGGCAGGCAGCCACAGGGCGACGACGGCAGCGGCGGTGCCGCCGATATAAAGCTGGCCTTCAGCGCCGACATTGAAGGCGCCGCCGCGAAACGCGATGGCGACCGCAAGCCCGGTAAAGGTCAGCGGAATGGAGCGCAGCAGCGTCTCGGCGATGCTGTTCCAGCTTCCGAAGGCGCCGTCGGCAAGGGCTGCATAAGCAGTCACCGGGTTGCCGCCCCAGAAGACGATGAGGATAGCACCGGCTGCAAGGGCCAGCAGGAAGGCCGCAGTGCTGGGCAATATGCCCTGCAACAGCGGGCGAAACGCCGAGTAGGCGGCGGCGGTGTTCTTGGTCGTGGTGTCGAGCACGGTCATTCGTCGCCCCCCAGCATCAGCCTGCCAAGGCGCTCGACGGTCACCTCGGCGCGTGAGAGATCGCCGACGATCCTGCCCTTGAAGAGCACGAGAATACGGTCGGACAGCGCAAGTACTTCATCCAGTTCCGCCGAAATAAGCATGACGGCGGCACCCCGCTCGCGTTGGGCCAGCAATTGGCGATGCACAAATGCGGTCGCTCCGATATCGAGCCCGCGCGAGGGCTGCACTGCGACAACCAGGTTAGGGTCGCGCATCAGCGCCCGCCCCAGCACGACCTTCTGTTGATTGCCGCCTGAAAGCGTGAGGATCTTCTGCGCCGGTCCGGTGCAGCGCACGTCGTAATGGTCGATAAGCTGGCGAGTGAAGCTGTCGGCAGCGGCCGGGCGCATCAGCCCGTAACGTGAAAAGGGGTGGTGACCGGAGACTTCCAGAATTGCGTTGTCGCGGATGGCGAGATCGACCAGGGCGGTCCGGTGCCTGTCCTCGGGAATGTGCGCCAGGCCGTTTTCGATCCGTGTTCCGGGACTGGCATGCGAGAGATCCACGCCATCCAGCATGATCTGCCCGCCCTGCGGTTGCACCAGCCCGACAATCGCTTCGGCAAGCTCGTGCTGACCGTTGCCGTCAACGCCGGCAATGCCGACGATTTCGCCGGCATGGACAGTGAAACTGATGTCGTCGAGACGGAGGCTGTGATCGTCCCGGTAGGAAAGTCCCGTGACCTGGAGGCGTTCGGCCGACGCGGGCCGCGCCTTGCCGTCAACGGTCGGTAGCCTGATGTCGGCACCGATCATCAAGCGCGACAGCTCGACGACCGATGTGTCGCGTTTGTCGATGCTGGCGATGGAACGGCCCTGGCGCAAGACCGTGACGCGATCGGCAATCGCCATCACCTCCTGCAATTTGTGGCTGATGAAGACGATCGCCGTGCCGGCCGCGGACAGCTTTCGCAAGACATCGAAAAGCCCCTCGACCTCCTGTGGCGCCAGAACGGCTGTCGGCTCATCGAGAACGAGGATACGGGCGCCCCTGTAGAGAGCCTTCACGATCTCAACGCGCTGCCGGCCGGCGACCGAGAGATCGCCGACCCTTGCAAACGGATCGATATCGAGCCTGTATAGTCTGGAAAGCTCGGCAAGTTCGGTCGCGACTTTGCGCAGGTTCGGGAAAATGCGGCCGGCGCGTGCGAGGCCGAGGCAGACATTCTGCGCCACGGTCAGGGTCGGGATCAGCATGAAGTGCTGGTGGACCATGCCGATCCCAAGCGCCGTCGCATCGAGTGGAGATTGCAGGTGCACGGCTTTGCCGTCCACCCGGATCTCACCGGACTGCGGCCGCAACAGCCCGGCGACGACACGCATGAGCGTGCTTTTGCCAGCCCCATTTTCCCCGAGCAACGCATGAACCTCTCCGTCACGCACGGAGAAGCTGATGTCGTCGTTGGCCACCATGCTGCCGAAGCGGACCGTTATTCCCGAAAGTTCGAGTGGTGCGGGGCTCTGGTCGGTCGGGAGATACATCGGGGAGGAAGCTGGCATTCGATTGCTCACTTCACCATGGTAATGTCGTGCGGCACTTCGAACTGTCCGGCGTGGATGGCATTGAACTTGTCGTCGACCTTCTTCTTCACGTCAGCAGGCACTTTGTCGCCGAGACCATGGAAATCGGCAAGCTTGATCGAGCCCTTGGCGACGCCGTAGCTCCAGGCCTTGCTGGTCCAACTCTTGTCGATGACGGCCCTGGCGGCGTCGGTCACGAGCGGGCCGAGATCCCACAGAACGCTAGTCAGCACGGCATCAGGTCCGAGATGATTCTGGTCGGACACGGCGCCGATCACCAGAACCTTCTTGTCCGTTGCAGCGTCGATTACACCGACAGCCTGGGCGCTCAGAACGTCCGCACCTTGCTCGACCTGAGCGATCGCTGCCTCCTTTGCCTTGGGCGGGTCAAACCACGAGCCGATGAAGGTGATCAGCACCTTGACCTTCGGATTGACTTCCTCCGCGCCAAGCTTCCAGGCGTGAAAGTTTGCGAGCATGTTCGGTGCCGGATTGCCGCCGACCCAACCGATGACGCCACTCTTGCTGGCGCCGGCCGACAGCATGCCGCTCAGATAGGCGCCCTGGTAGTCTGGATTGTCATAGGTGCCGACATTGGGCGCAAGGCTTTGCGCCGTCCCGGCCATGAATATCGTGTCGGGAAAGTCGCCGGCAACGTTCAGCACGGCATCGCCGTAGGAGAACGAATGGGCGAATATCAAACCATAGCCGCGTGATGCGTAATCGCGCATGACGCGCTCGGCGTCGGCGTCGGCGACGTTTTCGGAATAGGCGACTTCAACGCCCAATGCCGTTCCGGCTGCCTGGAGGCCATGGTAGCCACCGGCATTCCAGTCGTTGTCGCTGATCGGGCCGGGCAGGATCATGGCGATCTTCAAGGGCTGCTGCGCGGCCGCAGGCATCGCGACTGCGACGAGCGACAGCACGATCGTTACGAGGGCGGCGGCCCTCGCCAAGGCAGATATCAATATGCGCGAGAATGTCATCGGCTCTATCCTTTGGGGTTGAACGCATTGATGTGGACGACGATCGCCGCGACGCGATCGTCGATATGATGAACGTGCTCGCGCACTGTCATTGTTTCAGGACCATGACAGGACGCCTTCCGTTCTGATGATGCGGGTTCCATCCGGCTCGCCGAGCGCCAGCAGTCCTCCGCTGAGGTTTGCCACCGGGCAGGCGTGGTTGGGCAGGATCAGAACGGGTGTGCCGACAGCCGGGCCATCACCGCTGAAGCTGAGAAACGCGTGCTCCTCCGAGAGCTTCTCCACGCTCATCGGAGCCGAACTGTCATTGATCCACGCTTCGCCGAATGTCGTGGTCGCCGATGTCCCATGCGCTCCGAGGTCCGACGAGAGAATCTTCGAACCGACATTGGCGATGGCATAGCGGCTGTTGACCGAGACGATCCGCGCGGCGACAGCCAGCGCGACGTCGGCGCGCTGGGCAATGCCCAGCCGGACGGCCGTGAGGTCCAGAAACACGTAGTTGCCGGGCCTCAGCTCATCGACGCCATCAAAGCCGGCATTGGCGAAAATGGTCGGCGTGCTGCCGATCGAGAGTTTGGGCGCGTCGATGCCGGACGGGCGCAGCCGTTGACGCAAATCCTGCAGCAGGCTCAGTTCGCTCTCGGCGATTGTACGGATCGCGGCCGGTGTGGGTGCGCCATAGGCATGGCCGGCGTGCGAGAGAAGGCCCTCAAACGCCAGCCGCGGATCCCGATCGATCCGCGCACTGAGCGCAATTGTCGAGGCGGCCTGCGGATCGACGCCACAACGGTGAAGACCGACATCGACTTTCAGGAAGACCGATGCCGTGCGGCCAGTCGAAAGCGCGGCCTCCGAGATAATCTCGACCGTCTGGTCGCTGTCGGCGATGAAGCGGAGGTCGTGCGGCCGGTCTGCAGCCTTGAGCAAGGCACAAACCGTCTGGCCGCCAATTTGCGGATAGGCGAGAGTGACGGGTCCGAGACCTGCCTCCAGCAGCATCAGCGCCTCGTATGGCCTGGCAGCGGTGAAGCCAGCCGCGCCTGCAGTTTTCTGCAGACGGGCAATCTCCAAACTCTTATGGGTTTTCACATGCGGATGGAGCGTAGCACGGCCCCCGATCAGATCGGCCACGCGTTCGATATTGCCGCGCAGGGTCGGCATATCGACCACGACCCGTGGCTCCTCGAGTCGCTCGAACCCTTGGAACCGGCGAGCAAGTGCCGGTCCCTCGATTTCGGTCGCTGTGTTCTGATCAATCGGCATGCCATGCTTTCACTTGTTGTCGAGCCGAACGGGGCGACCACTTACCCCCCAGCGCATTCGCAGACGCTAAAACACAACGGGGTGGGTCTTTCCGGTCTGGACGTTGACGAAACCTTCAGGCGCGTAGTCGCTTGGTGCCATGAGCACCCAGCGCCAGGGCGCGCAGGTAAGCGTGGCAAAGGCCAGCCGTTCGGGGAAGCCGGGGAACCAGCGCGGCTGGAAACTCGGCTCGTACATCCAGTCGACCAGCTTTCCCTCGGCATAGAGCGCTTCCATTTCCGTGTGCAGCGCCTCTGCGGGCCGGCAACTCATCAACCCTGCCACCTCGTAGCGCACGAGGGCCACCAGCTGCCCCTCGCGCACCAGCGCCCAGCCGCCATCATTGTCGGCGACGGCGTTGACCGCCTTGGCCATCGCATCGTCCGAGGATCCGACGCACCAGATATTGTGCTTGTCGTGTGCCATCGAGCAGGCAAGTGCGGTGTCCGGGGTTTTCGGTCCACAGCCGACCCAGAACATCCTGGAGACGCTGCCCTTGCCGGAGAAGCGGTCGACAATGGAGAACTTGGTGATGTTGCGGCTTTCGTCGCGCTGGACCAGACCATCTTCGACAGGCAAGTCGTAGACGAGGAAGTCGTCTGTCCAGTGGAAAGGCCGAAGCACAGCCGCCTTCATCGTTTCCCGGCCGGGTTCTGCCCTGATCCGGAAATCGGCGGCATCGAGCGCGCGGCCGATGTTGATCGTCTTGGTAGCCCAGTCCGGCCAGGCAATCTCCGGGACGCCGGGAAGATAGATTTTGCCATCGGACACCTGGCGGCCATCGGCCCAGACCTTGGCGATCTGGAACGTGGCCACGTCCGTGAGCAGGACGATATCGGCATAGCGGCCGGGTGCGATCGAGCCGACCCACGGCGTCAGCCGCATATGGCGCGCGGGATTGATCGTGACGCATTGAATGGCGATTTCGGGCGATAGCCCGGCCTCCATCGCCAGCCGGACATTGTAGTCCGTCGCCCCCATCTTCAAGGTGTCGGATGCGGAGCGGTCGTCGGTTGTGAGCGCTATCTGCGACCAGTCCGACAGGCCGCGATCGAGCAGCCCCTTGATAACCTCGGGCAGGCTGTGTGGCCGCAGTTCCATGAACAGGCCGTGGGTCAGCTTGTCCCAGAACTCTTCGACCGTCCAGGCCTCGTGGTCGGAGGAAAGCCCAGCCGCGGCGAAGGCATTGATCGTTGGCACATCGCGGATACCGGCTGCATGGCCTTCCACCACCGCACGCTTCTCGAACGTGGCACGGATCATGCCCCAGAGCCGGTCATAAGATGGGTTTTCGGGGTTCCAGACAGCCGGCCAGTCCATGACCTCGTCGAGGCCTGCGGTCATCAGGCTTTCCTGTAGGAACGCCTTCTGTTCGTCATAGCCGAGATAGCCGCCGCCATGCTCATAGCCGGTTGGCGGCACGGCGGAGCCGGGCAAGGGAAAGATCTTGAGCGGCGAGCCTGCAGCCCGTGCCTTCAGCCAGAAGTCGAGCGTTCGCGCGCCGTTGACGTTGGAAAACTCGTGGCTCGCCTCGCAGGTCCAGGTATTGCCGCGCGGCAGCACCAGCGCAGCCTCCCATTCGGGCGTCAGGTGGGAGCTTTCGATATGCTTGTGAACCTCTCCAAGACCGGGAACCGCGGCCAGATCCGGTTCATGCACACGCTGCAATACCTCTCCGGGATAGCTGCCGGCGTTGCCGACATAGGCGATGCGCCGATCCTTGATGATGATTTCCTGGTCATCGAGCCAGGTGCGGGTCGCCACGTCCAGAAGCCTGCCGACGCGCAGTGCCACATCGGCCGTCTCCTTGCCCAGAGCAACGAGCGTGAGCCTCTGGCGGATCAGGACCTCGTTCGCCGCGTCGATGGTGATGTCTTCGATCTTCCGGTCAGTCACGGGTATGGTCCTCTGTAGAACGGGTGCTTGCGCCGGGTCGCTCGAGACAGACCGACAGGATGCGCGCAGTTTGATTGATATTGGACGAGAAGCCGTGCTCGCTGGCGGAATCGAAATAGACCGTGTCCCCCTTCGACAGGACGACCGGCGCGTAGGGCTCCATGAAGAAGACCACTTCGCCCTCCAGGACGTAGACGAATTCCTCGGCCCTGTGGGCGCTGCGCACAGGGCGGCCGCTCGACGTTCTGACCGGGATATCGATGATCATCGGCTGCATCGATTTGTCCGCCAGATCCGGTGCGAGCGCCTCGTAAAGGCCCATTCGGGTGGCATAGCGCGTGCCGCCGCCGGCTCTGGTGATGACGCGGGCACCAGAGGCGAACTTCTCGTTCGGGCTTCCGATCAGGTCGGCAAAATCGATCCCCAGTCCTTCGGCAAGTCTCACAAGCACGCTATAGGCGGGCGCAGACTGGTTGTTTTCGATCTTGGACAAAGAAGAGATCGAAACACCGGTGCGGCGTGAGACTTCGGCCAGTGTCCAGCGGTTCTCGAAGCGCAGGCGCGCCAGCATGTCACCGACCGCCTTGCCGGTGATCTTGTCGCCGCTGCGTCTGTCCGATGCGCCATCAATGCTGCTGCCCATGGATATCTCCATTGTAAATCCATTCTCCCTATTCGGGAAGAATTGCGCCCTTGCGCTCGACGATCAGCTTGTATTGCGACGGCTCGCGGTGCCGGGCAAAATCGAAGATGGTCCGCTTGTAGAGCGTACCCATATCGAGGTCGCATCGGGCGCTGATCAGTTCGTCCCCTGTCGTCGAAGCCATGGCGACAATCTGGCCCGAGGGGGCCACGATCATCGACTGGCCGATCATGTTCGAACCTTCCTCACATCCGGCCTTGGCCGCTGCTGCCACCCAGGTCGCGTTCTGATAGGCGCCGGCCTGAAGCGAGAGTTGGTGATGGAAACCCGTCAGCTGGTCGAAATCGAAGACGCCGGTGTGATCGTCGGGCGTGTTGTAGCCGACGCAAACAAGCTCGGCACCCTGAAGCGCCATCACGCGATAGGTTTCCGGCCACCGACGGTCGTTGCAGATGCACATGCCGGCGATGCCGCCGAGGGTGCGCCAGACGGGGAAACCGAGATTGCCCGGTTCGAAGTAGCGCTTCTCGAGATGCTGTGGGGTGCGGCCCGCGACCGGCTCGGTGTGGCCCGGCAGATGTACCTTGCGGTATTTGCCGACCAGTTCGCCATTGGAGCCGACAATGATCGATGTGTTGAAATGCCGGGTTCTGCCGTCTTCGATAACGAGTTCGGCGTAGCCGATGTAGAAGCCGATGCCGAGCCGTTTGGCCTCGTCGAAAAGCGGCTGCGTTTCCGGTCCCGGCATTTCCCGCTCGAAGAAGCTGTCGATCTCGTCCTGATCGTCGAGAAGCCATCGCGGGAAGAAGGTCGTGAAAGCCAGCTCTGGAAAGACCACGAATTCGGCACCGCGGCCCTTAGCCTCGCGCAACAGTTCGATCTGTCGCCGGACACCGGCCGGGCGGCTGTCACTGCGGGCAATCGGCCCCATCTGTGCGCATGCGAGATTGACGAGCCGGCTCATTATGGCTGTTCCTTGATCACGCTGAGATCCTCATAGGGCAGCACTGCAGCAAACAGTGGATTGATGGATAGTCGTGTGGTGGTCGCGGCGCCCAGCGATGCTTCGATCGGCCCCAAGGCGATCAGTCGGCCGGCCGGGCTGTCGCAATGATATTGGTAGGTTCGTCCTAGAAAGGTGCGCACGCCAATGGTCGCCGGAATGCCGGCCTGATCCGTGCCGGGCGCCAATCCTTCCGGCCGTGCAGCGATCAGGCCGCGATCGGGGATCGCACCGTAATCCGCTGCACTCAAAACCATGCGTATGCCACCGTCGAATTCCACTTCGGTGGCGCCGTTTTCTCCGCGTGCGACGACACGGAAGGCGACGATGTTTTCGTAGCCGACGAAGCGGGCGACGAAGGCATTGGCCGGGCGACGATAGAGCGTCTCCGGCGTATCGAACTGCACCACGCGGCCGGCATCCATGATGGCCACGCGGTCGGAGATGGAAAAGGCCTCTTCCTGATCGTGGGTGACGTAGACAGCCGTGCGCTGTCCGGCCATCTGCAGTCGTCGAATCTGAACGCGCATGTCGACTCGCAGCTTCGCATCGAGATTCGACAGGGGCTCGTCAAACATCAGCAACGGCGGATCGATCACCAGGGCGCGCGCCAGCGCGACGCGCTGTTTCTGCCCGCCCGAGAGGGCTGCGGGCAGACGCGCAGCAAGATGCGCCATGCCGACGATCTCCAACATGTCCATGCCACGCTTCTGCCTTTCGGCGGCGGGTATGCTGCGCTGCTTCAATCCAAAACAGACGTTATCGATGACGCTGAGGTGCGGCAACAGCGCATAGTTCTGGAACACTAGCCCGATATCGCGACGGTGCGGAGGAAGCGTCGTCAGCTCTCTTTTGCCAAGCCTGATTGTCCCCGATGAAGGCGTCAGGAAGCCGGCGATCAGGCGCAATGTCGTGGTCTTGCCGCATCCCGATGCGCCCAGCAATGAAATCAGCTCTCCGCTTCCAACCTCAAGGTCGAGGGCATCGAGAACCTGCGTCCGGCCATAATGCGCGCTAACGCCATGCAGTGACAGGGAAGGACTGGTCATCGGTCTACCTCATGACTTTCGACAGGCCGAGCGTGCGTTCGACAATGATGATGACAGCTGCCGTCAGCAGCATGAGCAGAACCGACACCGCCGCCACGGACGGGTCAAAGTGCTGTTCGACATAGGTGAACAGATTGATCGGCAGCGTGCTGATCCCCGGGCCGGTCAGGAACAGGGATACGGAGACGTCGTTCATCGAGGTGATGAAGGCGAGAATGAATGCCGCAACGATGCCAGAGCTGATATTCGGCAGGACGACAAAGATGAAAGCCCTGATCGGCGAGGCGCCGAGGCTGATGGCTGCCTCTTCCGCACTGAAATCAAGCCCGACAAGGCTGGCACCGACGACCCGCACCGCATAGGGGAGCGCGATCATCGTGTGCCCGATCAGCAGCGCCGTCATGACCGGCAGGTCGAGGGTGACGATGACGCTCTTCAGAAGTGAAAAGCCGAAAACGATCTCCGGTACCAGCACCGGCAGAAAGAAGACGGATCCCAGCCAGGACGGAAGTGTCCCCCTGTGCCGTATCAATGCGTAAGCCACAGGAACACCGACGACCATTGCCAGGCACGTGCTGGCGGCGGCAACGACAAGGCTCGTCTTGAAGCTCTCGACAAAACTTTCCTCGCCGATGACGAAGGCGAACCAGCGCAGCGAAAGGCCCTGCGGTGGGAACGCCAGATAGGTGCCGTTGGTCAGCGACGCGCCAAGAATGATGACGAGCGGGAACAGCAGGAAGAAGAAGACGAATACCGCAATGACGAGGACGGGAAGGGAGGTTCTGCTTGGCATCGGTGCTCACCCGACCGCCGGGTTGAGACGCCTGGCGGCGTATTGACCGAGAAGCACGACCGCAAGGGTAATCGCCACCATCACCACGGCGATCACCCCGGCAGCGTCCCAGTCGAAGCTGACCATCGCCTTTTCCTGCAGCAGGGTCGGCAGGATAGTCTCGGCTTCTCCGCCAAGAAGATGTCCGGTGGCGAAGGCCGCGAGGCTTCCGGTGAAGACCAGTACGCCGCCTACCAAAAGTCCCGGCGCGATAAGCGGCAGGGTAACCTGCCGCAGGACGCCGAAGGGGCTGGCGCCAAGCGATGTCGCGGCATCGACGATGCTCTGGTCGATCGCTTCGATGACGCCGATCAGGGAGAGGATGGCGAGCGGCGTGAACAGGTAGACAAGGCCGATAATCAGCGACCCCTCGGTAAACAGCAACGGCAGCGGCTCTTCGACAAGGCCCATGGACATCAACGAGGAATTCAGGATGCCATTGCGGCCGAGGATCACCATCCAGGCAAAGCTTCTGACGATCGCGCCGGTCAGCAGCGGGAAAACGCTGGCGATCAGCAGGGTCTGCCGGAGAGTTCCCGAACTGCGCGAGATGACCGTGGCCGCACAGAAACCGAAGCATAGCGAAATGACAGTGGCAATCAGGGCGATGCGAAGGGAGCGAATGATCACGACGATGTTGTAGTCGACGCTGAAAAAGCGGGCGTAGAGCGCCAGTCTCTGGCCCGCCGGGCCGATGGTGCCGGAAAAGGTCTCCAGCACCGGAAGAACCAGGAAGGCAACAACGAGCAATGTTCCCGGCAATACCAGCAAAATCGGCAGCGTTCGCTTGACCGGCGATGTCATGCAGTTGTCCTTCACATGTCCGAAAGAGACGCGCTCACTGGCCGAAGATAGTGTTCCAGCGGCTTTCCCAATCAGCCTTGTGCGCCAGTATTTCCTTGAAATCCGGTCTGCGCAGCTTGCCGATCTCGTCGGCGCCGTAGACCATGTCGCCAACCTGCTCGGCACTCAGCGTTACGTTCTTGTTGACGGGGCTGTCGCCAACGGCAACGAACTTGCGCTGTACGTCCGTCGACAGCTTGTAGTCGATGAACTGATAGGCGAGGTCCTGGTTTTTCGACTTTGCGCCGATGTTCAGCGTGTTGAAGATCGCGTAGTCGCCTTCGGAGAGCGGCGCCCATTTTGCGTTCGGCACGGCCGCGTGAATGGCTGGGGCCGCAAAGTCCTGTACGGCGGCGGCAACCACCTCACCGGTCGAGAACAGGTTCACCAGTTCGGAGCCGGTGTTGTAGGTCTTGCGGATGTTCGGCTTCAGGTCCGCGAGGCTCTTGAAGGCAGCATCGGGATCTTTGAAGGCATCCGCGCCGACCCGTTCGCCGGCGATCAATGCCGTCACGGCGCCGGTAGTGGTATTGAAGCCGGGAATGGCAACCATGCCCTTGAGTTCCGGGCGCCAAAGGTCTTTCCACGAGGTGATCGGCTGTTTCACCTTCGAAGCGTCGTAGATGATGCCGTAGTGACCGGCGACATAGGCCGGGCCGTATTCGGGACCCTGTGGCGCCTTGGCAATATCGTAGATCTCGCTCAGAATCGGCAGTTTCGATGGGTCGATCTTGGCAAAGACGCCGGCATCGATGCCCTGCTGTGTAAAGGCGTCGGTGATGAACATGACGTCGATGCCACCGCGAATGCGCATCTTGTTCAGTCGGTCAGCGTTGTTGCCGGTGTCGATGACGACCTTGCAACCGCACAGCTTTTCAAATGGCGCATAGAGGAATTCTTCCGATTGCTTTGGCGTGTAGCCCCATTCGGAAACGACAAGTGTTTTTTGATCATCGGCATAAGCGGCCGTTGCCCCGCCTGCGCAAGCCATGGCGATTGAGATCCAAGAAAGACGGCACCACATGCTAAAATCCTCTGAAATGGAAGGCACAATAAAAAGGCACACTTTTCTGGTGCTCATTCTATATGCAGACGTTTTGCAAATTCAATATTTTTTCTTGTTAGAAAATTTGACGCTATGGGCTTTTCATTTAGGAACAGCGCGCGCCGATAGTCAGTATGCCAGATGCAACCAAAAGTTTGCCACTGGGCTCTTTGAAACTGCTCCCTGACGGGGAGCTAACTTTTCGAAGGTCGCGCTTGACGCTCTGAGAGCCGATAGAAAGAGTTGAATTGCGGACAATCAGCGAGAAAAAATACGCCGCATGTACGTTACGGTCTTTTTCAGTTCCATAATAACGCCTTACGCCACTGCCCGCTTTCACCGCTCTAAAGCGAGCGCATTATCAAGTGCTTCGCAAATCTGAGGCGTTGGTCGAAGGTTCGATTCCCTTCAAGGCGATGAAACAGACGGAAACTGGGAATTTTTTGTGCTCAGCTGCGCGCGAATTCCAGAAGTGGAGCGATGTCATGATTGTCGGCGGCGCGCAATGCCGCGACGTAGCGCGCCCGCAATTCGCCAACGTTGGCCAGACTGCCACCGCCCCAGGTGAAAGGATCACCGCCAAGCCGCTCGATCAGGAGGTCGGCCGCGAGACGTGCGTGGCGCCCGTTCCCGTTCGGAAACGGGTGGATGGCAACGAGGCGATGATGGAATCTGATTGCTATCTCGTCCGGCGGAAAGCGCTTGTGTTCAATCCAGTAACGGATGTCGTTCAATAAGCTCGCGAACTCCATTCCAATACGATAAGCCTGAATGCCGATGTTGCGCTCCGTCACCCGGAACGCGCCGGCCCATTGCCAAACGTCACCGAACATCCGCTTATGTAGTGTCCGCATGAAGTCTTCGCTGAGCATCCGTTCGAGTGGCAAGCGCCGCCGGCCACGCGCCCAAGCTGCGCCCTCGACGATGTTTTCCTCTTCCGCCTCGTTGAGGTCGCGGCGGTGAGTGATCCAGGTCTGGAGCAAATCCTCTCCTTCCTGCGGCTCAAGCGGCGTCGCGTCTTCAGGTTCCTGGAAAAGATCTGTCATACTTCGTTCCAGAGATCGCGCTCAGAGAGCCTGTCGCGGATGTAAGCCTGGACACGAGATTCGAAATCCGCATTGTCCGTACCCTGGGCTTCCAAACGCATCGTGTGCGCGACGCGCTGGAGTTCGCGTATTGCGATCTTGCGCGCCCGCGCCTCGACAACGGCTTCAAGCGAGCTGTTTGGAACGAGGGCATAGACGAGTGTGCAATCCAGTGCCTCGGCGGCGCGGCGCAGTGTATTGAGTTGGATCGTTCCGGCTGCTTCCGACTTTTCGATTGATTCAACGGTTTGCGGCCGGATGCCAGTGCGCGCGCCCAGCTGCGCGCCCGTCATGCCGAGGGCATCGCGCAGCGCTCGTATCCATCCCTTCGGCGGTGCCCTAAACCGATCAATGGGTTGAAGCACCTGAAGTCTTTCGTCAAGCCGTCCCCGTGCTCTTTTGCGAGTGTCACGTTTCATTTTTCAGCCTGTAAACTGATCTCACATTAATTCTATCAGCTTATGAGCTGATACTCAAGCACTTGATATCAGTCTGAGGGCTGCTTCACATCCAGATCGTAACAGCCTGTAGTCTGATTTTATTTTAGAAGTATCAGTCCTTGGCCTGATCTGTGATCTGGTGAATGCCGGTGTGGGTGCTCCATGACTGTGGCTCCAGCGTGCATTTTGTTTCCGTTGAATACCCGATGGGGTGTGGCGGAAAGAAGCAGGGGCGATGCTGCAGTTATGGCGCCGGTGAAAGACCTGTATCGGAAAACCTGTTGGTCCGCCGAAGCAAACCAATCCCGCTCTTTATGGATGGCGTCCTGGACAGGTCCGGATCTCCGTCGATCAACCCGTTGAGGGTCGGCTAGCAAGCTGCCGCCGTTCGGCTTCGCCTCCACGGTGATCGCGACCCGTCCCTGGTCCTTCGAGGAGCCATCGAGCGGGATCGGCCCGCTCCGCACGGAGGTTTCTCACATGGCACAGGATCTTGCACTCGCTCAACGCCACGCTTTCGCACTTGCCCGGACCCTTATGGTCCCGGTCACGCTCTTCAGGTCCGGGGAAGAGTTCGGCGTTTATCTGAACAGTCAATCTGTCTCACGCGGATTTCACTGTGTTGGTGGAAGGCAGCATTTGGGCATGGCGTGTGAATCGGCGCGGGGTTTCGATGCCGATCTGCGCGGTAAGCCGCTGAAATCGCGATAATAGGTGGGGTCACGTCACGATGCCGATTCACAGGGGTCAACCCATGTCTGCGTGCATTCACCATTCCAGAGGAAGCGAGCGGTAGACTTCTCCGCCGATCCGCCTGCCGATATGATTGAAACGGACACGGCAATTGTCGAGAACGACCATGGCCGCATCGAGCAGCGCCGCCACACCGTCTGCCATGACGTCGATTGGCTAATCTCCAACCGCCGATATCCCGACGAACCGCGCTTTCCCCATCTTGCCATGATCGCCATGGTGGAAAGCCGCACCGAGCGGGCAGGCAAGATCGAGACCGAAAGACGTTATTATCTGTCGTCGGCCAAACTCAACCCGAAAACCTTCGCCGCCGCTGTCCGCGCCCACTGGGGCACCGAGAACCGATTGCATTGGGTGCTCGACGTCGTCTTCCACGACGACCTCTCCAGATTGCGAACCGCCTCAGGATCGCACAACATGGCCCTCGTCAAACATATCGCCATGAACCTCGTGCGAAACCCAAAAGACAAACACAGCCTCAAGGTCCGGCGCAAAAAGGCAAATCTGAACGACGACTACCTCGAAAGACTCATCACCCAGTCTCAAAATTAACCTGAAGCAATTCCCCTGAGTCCGCAGATAGCGCTTTGGAGACGAGTGTCTTTCGTAGCAGCAGGGCGGCAGTTCGATTCTCGTCAAGGCGTCCAGGCGTATCGCACCTAACAGAAGCCGTTAAGCTTTAGGATTTTATGGGCGTCGATCGTCGCCCGAAGAGCCTCCTCGGCTGTGCGGTCTCCATCGTTTGCGTCGGGATGGTGCATCTTGAGTCTCTGCTTGTAACGGCTTTTGATTTCGTCCGGCGAAGCGTTCGGCGAAAGGCCGAGCGTTTCGAATGCTTTTGCTTCCAGCACTTTAAGTTTGCGGGACTGAAAGGCCGCTTTGGCCGCTTGGCTTTGTGCGGCGCTTTTTCGCGCATTGATCGTCTTCGCAGTCCCGGAGCGAATTGAGGAGGGGAGGGGAGTTTCAGACGTGTGATTGACTCTAACGCCCCAGCTGGGGCGGCTGCCACTTGCCGCTTCCCTCTGATAGCGGGCCGTGACAGGGGTCGACAGTTTCGTCACATAATTGTAGCCTTCGCTATACTCTTTTGCGTGGTTACGACAAAACAGCAGGTATAGCCCCTCGGCATCCGCTCCCACTGGGGCGCGATGGATGCCTTGTTTGTCGCATCCATCCCATTGGCATCTCGGGCCGCTTGTATCGCGATGTTCGGCCGGCTTGTTTCGCGTCGGTCTCAGACCGACGAAAATCTTTGAATCAGACGTCATTGCGCCTTATATGATCATGTGCTGGCCACGACAAGATCTCTCTTGGCAGTCGTGGATTCCTTGACTGTTGTTAGATTCGACGGGACGGCACCCTAGTACTGCCCGCAAACATGCCCGCTGATCTCCGGTGGCTTCCGCAGACCCTTGCAGACGTGCGCGACATTTATGTGCAGATTGGTCTCGAACAGCCCATGGCGGCCGAGAGGTTTTTTGATAGTTTTGAACGCAAGGGACGCTGCTGATTGACCAACCACGCCTGGATGTGCGGCGTCCCGAAATTCGTCCGAGCGTCCGGACGCTGACGAAGGGCCGATTGAAACGGTCGTGATTGTACGTGTGGTGGATGGCCGCCGAAACCTGCCAAGCCTCTTTTCCTGAGACGAAAATCATATTCGACAGCCGACTCCGGTATGCCTAGAGATAAGATAGCCCCTGTGGTGCTGCCCTGATCAATGTTTGGCCAAAGTCAGAAAACTACGTGTCCATCGCTTCCAATCCCATCAAGAGCAGACATATATACACGCTCGCCACGGAGCCATGCGCTGGAAAATGTCATACAGATGCATTACATTGATTGCGAAGGAGACTCACCATGGCCTCAAATGCACTTGTGCAGACACGAATAGATGCAGATGTGAAAGAGCGCGCCACAGCGGTTCTTGAAGGGATGGGTTTGACGGTGTCTGATGCTGTGCGAATTCTTTTAACGCGAACAGCAAATGAAGGCACGATACCGTTGGAACTCGTCAGCCACAGCGAGGCTTATGACGCTTGGTTTCGGGCGAAGGTATTGGAGGCGCTGGAGGACACGCGCCCCGATGTCGATGACAACGACGCCGATGCGCGATTTCGAGAGCGCCGGTCGGCAGCTCTACGCAAGTCAGAGGCGCGTGACGGATGAAGCTTGTTTGGGCGCAATTTGCGCTTGACGATCGCGCCGCCATCTTCAGCTAGATAGAAAGAGAAAATCCCCGCGCAGCGCGCTCACATTGACGAGGAGATCGTAAGGAGTGTGCGCCGCCTTCTTGAATTCCCCGAGAGCGGCCGGTGAACTGACCCCCGAAGGTTGTCGTCCAACTTTCGGGGGTCAGTTCACGGCTTGGTCGAATTGCTGGAACTTGAGAACTGGTCATAACGCACACTCCCTATATTGCCGCTTATGTGGCCACGGCTGATCGAATAAGGATTTTGCGCATCCTGCATGGTGCGCAGATGTGGCCTGCCGGGTCATGAACACGATCCCCCAGGTCGCGGCCACATTCGTATAGGCCGCCATCGTCCCCGTTGGAGTCGCGGTGGGTGGCCGATACTGCCAGAACTGCAAGGTCGCACCAGTCGGGAGCGGCCGTGACCAGCCTGATCGTCGTCATTCTCGGCCAGGCCGATCTCTATATCGGCTTCGGGGAACATATCTGGGATGTCGCCGGAGCGGCGATAATTGCGGCGGAGGCCTGCCGCGCTCACTCGCTCGACTGGTCTGCCAACCTGCCGCAGGAGCCGTTCACCTTCGTCTGCGGCGAACCGGCATGGTGGAGCAAACGTCAGGCGCTGGAGGCACGGGCCGTCTGAACGGACTATCCGCGCTTTGAACGACAACTACAACGTGCGCGTTCGCCCGAATGATCGCAACAAAAGATTAAGGGAGACGGCGACCTTGTCGATGTCGCGAATGTCCTGCGAATATTGACCAGTGTAGAGTTTCACAATCATGCTGTCGCGAGCAGCGCCACTGAGTTCGAAATACAGGTGCAGGTAGTAAGTTTGCTTATCACCGCTGCGACTTATGCTTCTTCGTCGCTGAGTGACCTGCCTGAGCTTTGCTTTGAACGGGGCGAAGCTGGGCAGTTTCAGCGTGACCGATTGGGATTGAAATCGGGCCATGATGGGGACCGCAACAACCGCCTTGTCCAGCGCCAAACTTACGACTTGGCCGGGGACATCATCGACCGTTGCGGCTTCATCGAGTTTGAACGCATGAAACAGGCGTCGAGGTTTCTCAAAACAGATCAGGGACGCGATGAGCAAGACGACGATATTAATACCTGACCAACAGGCCGCGATCGGCGAAAACTGACCTTGTATATGCGATGTTTCCGGCACGATATTGACCAGCAGACCAAGGACGGTGACCGCGATCAGGCTTGCGATCCAGGCGAAACTGTAACGGTCGAACAGGTTCGACTCGTTGCCGCTGCCCTTCGGCGTCACCTTGAACGGCTTGCCAAATGGTCTCACCAGGCTGGAGACCACGGTAGGCAACATACGGAATGCCGCAAAGGTCCCGACTGCGCTGGAAACCACAGGCAGATAACGCGTCGGCGTGATCCACAGCATAAGCAGAAAATACGCCGTCAGCAGGGGCACCTGATGCGACACATAATCAGCTATACCCGTGAAATAGAGCGGGAGCAGGCCGAACCAGAGATAGACGATCGGGACGAGCAATATCATGAAGCGGACCAGATACTGTACCAGCCATGATATCGGCAGGAACATGATCCGTTGAAAGAGCGTCAATCCGGGTCCGCGCAGCGGGCCATTGTACAGGTAAAGAGTTTGAATACCCCCCTGACACCACCGTTCGCGCTGCACAAAATAACCTGTCAGGTTTTCGGCGGCCAGTCCCATCGACAACCGCTCATTCAGATAGCGCGTCTTGTAGCCCTTATTGAGCATTGAAAGGGTCGTCAGCAGGTCTTCTGTGATCGACTCCGTCGGAAACCCGCCTATGGCGTCGATGGCCTTGCGGCGCGAAATCGAGCATGACCCGCAGCAGAAACTGACGTCCCAGCCGTCTCGGCTGGGCGCGATCTCGTCGAAGAACAGGCGCTGCTCGTCTGGCCAGATATTCTCCAAGCCCAGGTTCGATTGCACCGGATCGACATTAAAGAAATGTTGAGGTGTCTGGACGATGCCGATGCTTTCATCGCAAAAGAAGGGCAGCGTCCGTCGAAGGAACTGTCGATAGGGAACAAAATCCGCGTCGAAGACTGCAATAAACTCGCCCGAGCTGACCTTCAGCCCATTGTTCATATTGCCTGCTTTGGCGTGCTTGTTGTCGCCGCGCGAGACGTGGATGGCGTTCTTCTCCTCGCAGTAGGCCTTGAGCCAGTCCCGGCGTTGGTCGTCAAGCACATATACGTTCAGTTTGTCCGCAGGATAATCCAGCGCGCGCGCGCCGATGATGGTTCGCTCAAGCACGTCGAGCGGCTCGTTATAGGTGGGAATGAAAACATCTACAGTCGGCAGTTCACGCTCGTCGCGCGCAAAGAAAACGTAAGCCAGCCTGTCGGCTTCTGCGCTCCGATCGACGTAGCGGCTCATCAATATCAAAAAAAGGACCACTTCGACGCAGGCCAGAATCTCGACGACAAAAAGGATCCAGACCCAATAGAAATTCAGACCGTCATTGGGATAGGGAAGAACAGTCTCGGTCAAGCGCCAGAACATGTATCGCCATGCGACTGCTGCGACAAACGCGCAGGTCACCGCCCGTGTCCAGGTGTGATGGCGCGACCAATTGAACGGCCCCAGGAAAAAGAAGGCCAAAACGAGAAAGGTCGGAACCAGCGCTACAAGATACTGAACCACAAGCTTTTGACCCAGTTGAACACGTCGATGCCATGCTTGGAAAACCGCACCTGCACGGTGCGCCCCACTTGGCAGAAGTTCGCAAAATCCTCGTTCATGAACGATGGATCGAGGTGGACCCGAATGCGAGCGTTACGCTGTGTCGATGGCGGCAGACTGGCTGCAAAGGAATCGATCTCGACAGCCGCCGAGCTGCCTCTTACGGAAATGACCACACCCTTGAAGACATCGCTACGGCCAAACAAGCGCACTTGCGCGGCAAGTCCCGGATAGATCTCGTCATAATTGACCTCGGGAACAAGGATATCGACAAACAGCTCTCGACAGTCGAGGAGGCGCATCAGCTCGTTGTTAAGCACGACGTTCGAACCGTTGACGATACTCCTGCTCCAAACAACGCCGTCAAACGGCGCCACCGCGGTTGCGGATTCAAGGCTGTCGACACGGTTTCCCTCTTCGACGAGCTGCTTTTGAACTTCAGTGGCTTTTGTCTCATTTTCCGCTATGCGCGAGTTCAAGTCGTTGATGCGAACGATAACCTCGTCCTCGCGTTGTCGCGAATAAGGCACATCATTCTGTCCGTCGCCGAAGACAAAGATACCTTGGCGGACCGCATTGAGCTTTTGTTGTAACTGATCGACAGTTAAATTGCTGATTTCGACCTCGCCGCCAGTCGCAGCTCCGGCGGCGCGCGCGGCCTCAACCAGCTTCTGCGTGAGAATGCCTTTTGACTCAAGCTCCATCCGGCGGTTCAGGTCGACCTGCGCGACCAGATCCTGAGCTTGTGACACCTCGACTTTCTTCCGCAGGATTTCGACTTCGCGTTCGAGATTGGCAATGGTGGTCTGCTTGTAGACTTCCAATCTGGCAGACAGATCCTCGCGAAGCTGCGAGAGCTCCTCCCGTTCTGTTTTCAGCGCCGCGACGCGATCGAGCGCCGTGTTGCGATCTGCTTTGAGCGATGCGAGGATCGCGCGATTGACGCGCGTATTTCTGATCTCTGCGAGAGGCCGTCCTCCTTTGACCGGGCTACCGACCCTGAGGGGCTCTTCTGCAATCGTGCCATCGATTGGGGCATTAACGACAGCGAAACGCGCGTTGACCGTACCGTCAAGGCTCGTAAAGCCGGTGATCGCTGGCAATGAGACGACAGTCACGAGTGCCAGCAGCAGCAGACCGACAACGATGCGTGTGATGCGATGGTTCCAGATCATGTTGGCATCCGAAGGTATCGCCTCAGCATCCATTGCACCTATCGAGCTGGAACAATGGGCACAACTAATTCTTGCATAATTTAACGCATTGAATATCAATAGACAAGTGATGGTCGTAAACGTGCGACAGAAACAGGTCGGCTCCGGACGAAATGCCGGATTGACAGCCACAGCCGGCGGCCCGCCGATACAATCTCGGCGCAGGGACTATGTTCAAGCCATCTCCGATCGCGGCGGCAGATTGGTTGGGGTAAGTGGAGATGCGTGGGCGAGGGATTTCAGGGTGATGTAGACGCGGAAAAGCCACGTGTCTCCGCGCCGCACCCGCTGGTGCTGCTGTTTTATTTAAACAGCATAATTTGGCACGCGATCGTTTTATTAATGCGATCTGGGCCTTTTGTTTGCGATTAGCATAACAAGGTCTTCGGAGGCATCTGCAAGCGCCAGAGCCAATTCCGCTGCCGGCCATCCACGTTTCTGCAAATTAACGAGCATTTCCACCATTGCGATTTCGACCTCGCTTCTGCAGCTCGAAATCGGATTCAATTCGATATGTTTCTCGTCGCCTGTGGTGGTCATCTTCTCCTCCGTTCTGCCACATGAAAGGGCAGGTTCGTATGAAAATTCGCCAATGGGTGGAATGGGTAAGGGTTGCGTGCAAGCGTCGGCTCGTTACGCGTTGACACAGATGGCGCCTCTGCTGCGCGCAACCCCTCGCTCCGCCGCCGTCCCCCTATCCGGCGTCAGGAGCGCCTTGCATAAATGTGATCCGAGGAAATCTGCATCATTAGCGACAAGAATTCCTCTTGATGACTGAAGGTTGCATAGCGTGAATTTCTGTCGCAAGCCGAAGCATGTGCAGAGCGTGCACGAATATTCTCCAGATAGTCACGACTATCCTCCTCTGTTCCCGTGTTTTCTTTTGAATAACTATCGTTTCGTACTGACGGCGCTCTGAAGTTACATTGCGTCTGTACGTGAATATTTTGGAATTTCCGAACTATATCTGGATGTCAATCATTGCTTATTTAGATACGGGAAAAGGACGCAATTGTCGTTATCCTCGCATCCCGAAAATTATCGTTCCGTACATTTCTGCTCGGAAAGGAATATGATAAGTAGCTTATACACGTGACGTTCAGCCGCTTCGTTTTCAGGGGGCTGTGCGGAGGTTTCAGCCGCGAGAACGATTGTTTGCTCTCAATTTCAACAGCCCGGATCGGCTTATGCGCTGGAGGGATTGGATGGATACGGAGTCTGGATCTGGAGATGATCTCCCCGTGAGGCAGGAATGGCCGACCCACATGGAGCGGCGGCGCTGGCCGCGTGAACCGGCCGCACAGAAAGAACACCGCTTGGGTGTTCCGCCTGCGCTGGTGCCCTTGCGTTTCTCGACGCAGGATCTGCCGCCGAAAGAACAATTTCAAGCCTGGCGCACGCATATGGCGCCGCTCGTGGATGTCCATTTACCGGACGAAAAATCCCCGGACGACGGCTTTCTTGCCGAACAGATCGGCTGGCATCTCGGCGACATACTCATCATTCAGCAGCGTGCGCAGGCATACAGTTTTGTTCGCGATCAAGCCATGCTGCGATCGAGCCCGATTGACCACTGGAACATCGGCCTGCTTCACAGCGGCCGGGTCTGGGCCGAGGTCAGCCGTCACGTAACAGAGGCCGGTCCCGGCGAGGTGTTTTTCAGCTCTCTCGGTTATCCCTGTCGCGGGCGGATCATTGATTCAGTCGCTGTACTTATCTTCTTGCCCTATGAATTGTTGGCTGCGAATGCGGGCCTTCTCCAGGGTGCCAACAACACGCTCCTGTCCGGTAGCCTGGCTGAACTGCTCAGGAACTATATTACCGGTCTGGAAACGAACCTGAGCAATCTGACGGCGGAGGAGGTGCCGCGGATCAGACGGACGATCGGCGATATGGTCGTTGCATGCGCCGCATCGTCCACAAGTTCGGATAGCGGTCAGAATCAGACCAATATGGGGCTGATGGAGCGGGCGCATCGCTATATTCACCTCAACCTCCATTCAGATGGTTTGACGCCTGACGTCATGTGCCGTGCGCTGGGCATCTCGCGTACACGACTCTACCAATTGTTCGAAGCGAGCGGAGGCGTCTTCAACTACATTCGCAGACGTCGATTGCTGCAGGCATATGCGGATCTCAGTAACCCGGCCGACAACAGGCCGATCGCGGAGATTGCGGAGGCCTCCGGTTTCGACGTCGCTGCTAATTTTACGCGCGCCTTCAGCCACGAATTCGGGCTCAGCCCGCGTGAGATCCGAAAAACCGTAGCAACTGAGCGCCCGGTTGTCCCGGCTACGCGTTCCACGCGGCGTCATGGGACAACGATCGGCGATTGGCTAATGCTTGCAGGCTGATCCGATGTCATGGCAGAGGCCTTGCCTCAGCTAAGCCTGAGATCCACCCCCGGGTGCAACTTCTTCAAGTTCGGAAGGGACTTCGACTGCCAGGGATATTCCGAGCTTCCACGCACCGTGAATTGAACATTCGGCTTGTTGCGGACTTCAATCGTGAGCTTCGCGAGCAGGTTGATCCCGGAAGAATTGAGAAATTGTAGCCCTGTGAGGTCAATGGTGACGCGATCCGGCTTGGCTTCCAGAATATTCACGATAAGCGAAAAAATGGGGGCGTAAGCCTCCGTGCTGGGCAGGCGCATAATTCCATCGAAGTAGATTTCCGTACCTTCCGACCAGACGCGATAGTCTTCTTCCTTGATTTCCATATCGACCTCTCCTATCAATTCGCTGCATCTGGAACTGTGATGGATGCGTAGGTTTCTAGAGGAATTCTGCCGTCCGGCCTCTCGACTCCAAAAACCCATGCAAAATGGGCGCCATAATCACTCATGAGGGTCAGAAGTCCGAGACCCGAGTCGGCTGCATGCACGTCAGTTGCATTCGCTTCAATCCGCTTGATGAGAAGCTCGCCCGGATCGCTTATGGTCATTTGCGAAAGCAGATGCTGGAACTGCCGGGAAGCCTCCTCGTCGACAAGATTGGAGACTTTTGCGCGGAAGACATTGTTCTGAACTGAAGCCTCTATGGCAATTTCGCCGGCTGCACGGAATTTTACCGCATTCTCGACAAGCTCGTTCGTCAGATAACGGACATTATGTCGGACCTCCCTATGGAGGTTACGGGATTTGCGGTAGCGCAAGGCGACGAACTCGGCGACGAAATCCGACGTGATCGCGCAATGTTTCCAACCAAGATCGAGAGGCCCCTCAAAAAGGCGCAACCTCGTGACATTTTCGCCTGTTCCAGTCGCCAGATCTTCCAATCCATACAAGATCGTCATCCGTTCACCTATGTCTCATAACCACGAGTGTGATGTCATCATGGATCTTCTGCGTGCCGATATGAGCCATCAAATCCTCGATGATTCCGACCTTGACATCCTCAGCGCTCAAGCCGTATCGCCGGCCGGCGCTTTCGCAAAGCCGCTCGATGCCGAAGAGTTCGCCGTTACGATCCTCGGCCTCGGTCACGCCGTCCGTATGCAGAATGATTGTATCGTCGTGGTCAAAGGAAACCTCACGTGTCGCCACGAATGACGAAATATCCGGTTCCAGTCCAATCGGTAGGCCCAGGTCAAGAGTATCGATCCGCTCCACCTTTCCGAACTTGCGAACGACGATCAGTTCTTCATGCTGGCCCGAAAGCGTCAAGCGCCTTCCGTCGTAATCCAGGAAGGCGAGGGAAAGGTGCTTGTTGGTGCTGGTCCTGACGAGGTTTTTATAGATGGCCCGGTTCACGCTGTTGAGAAACTGCGAGGGCTCCATGTCGCCGGCCTCCTGCAATGCCCGCGCAATCGACTGGACCATCAGCATCAAGACGCCGCTTTCCAGACCGTGTCCGGTAACGTCGCCGATACCGATTTTCAGCCGCGTTCCGTCCCTCAAGACGTCGTAGTAGTCGCCCCCGACCTCGTCGGCCGGCCGCATGTAGGCGGCGATCTCCAGATCCGGAATTTCTTCCAATTCGCCGGCCTTGGGAAGGACCATCATCTGGATGCGGCGCGCAACCGCAAGCTCCGCGCCGAGGCGCAAGTTTTCGCTGTGCAATTGTTGATTCAAGGTGGAGATCTGCAGGTTCGCTTCTTCAATTTCCTTCGTTCTGTCCTCGACCAGCTGCTCGAGATTTTCCGTATGAAAACTGATCTGTTCAGCCATGCGGTTGAAGGCCATTCCCGCTTCCCCGACTTCATCATGCGTCGGTATGTCTACCCTGACGGAATAATCCTTGGCCTGAATGCGTTTGGCTGCTTCGGCAAGTGAGCTGATGCCTCTGGTGATGCGCTTCGATATGGCAAAAACGGCGGTGATGACAAAGCACAGCGATACCAGAAGTGCCAGAATCTGGTAGATCAGAATCCGATTGGTCGCCCGTGAAATTCCGGCTTGGGCAGCAAACAGCGAAGCATAGATCTCGCGCTCCGGCACGACGATGCCGAGCAGCATGGCTTCGCGTCTGACAGGGCCGGAGACCCACAGGTTCGTCGGCTGCAGCTGTTTCAAGACGACGAGGTAGGGAACCTTTTCGCCATTTTCATCGAGGAGAATATGGCGCAATAGCCCGTCTTCCCCCAGCGGCAGATGCGCCACTTCGGGTTGCATGCTCCCTTTCAGTGAACGGTTGAGGCCCGTGACCCCTTCACTGCCCTGATTATTCGATGCCTGCAGGCCGATAATTTTCTCGCCGGTCGGATTGATGGCAACCACGTTGCCGTCCGACATGGCCAGAAATCCGAAGCCGTTGTCGGCAACCTTGACGTTCTCGACGATTCCGGCCAACTGGTCGAGCGTGATATCCGTTCCGGCGGCGCCTGCGACTTTCGTACGATCAGGGGACCAGAGCGGCTGAAAGAAGCTGACGATGAGCTTGCCGGTGATTGCATCCGTGTAAGGTGCCGTCTGAGTAATGTCGTTGTTGACCGGGCGCTGCCCCCTGTCTCTGCCCCATTCCTCCCACGACTCGTAAAGTCCGGGAAAGAAAAAGGCCCAGAATTCCGCCTTGTTATGGCCAGGATAGAGCTTGTCGAAGGTCTGGGCCTGGGCTGTGTAGGGCGCCGTCCTGAAGATTGGACGCTCTTTCGGGCCGATATAATACATCTGAAGCTTAGACAGACCGTCCGACAAGAGACTTGGCGCAACCAGGTCGAGGACTGCACTGTTTTCGATGTCTCTCTGGACCTGCGGCAATGGAAGGTGATCAGGTCCCAGGAGATATCCCCAGATGCTGACGACCGATGGCGAGCCCGGCAGGTTCTGAGCCCATCCTCCTTTCGCATCGTAAACGACCTTGGCGGTTCCCGGGGAACCAAGAGCCATCGCCTGGCCGATCTGGGCTTCTCTCAAGGGACGATCGATCTGCGCCTGAAGAACGCCGGCCAATGTGCTGACGTCGGAATGGACTTGGCTCAGGAGCAGATTGACATGTTCTGCCGTTATTTCCGCGTAGGAGCGGATATAGCCCAGATTGGCCTCCTCCAGGCCTTGGCCGACCTCGGTGGTGGCATCACGAGAGAGCCTTTGCACGTTCCAAAGCGCCAGGCCTCCGGTCACCAGCAAGTCGAAGAGCACGGCGCTGCCGACGACGAGGACGAACTTCGCGCGAAACGAATTCAAGCCAAAACGTGCGATCTGTCGAGCAGCCGCGCTCATGATGGTTTGCGTCCGGACGCCGCCCAGATTGGCCAGCCGGCGTAGCCCTTCGGATGAAGGGCCGCAAAGATGTGGTCCCTGAAACCCTGGCGGAAACGTTCGATGAATTCGGAAGAATCCCCCCGCTTGACAGCCATTTCTCCGGCATAGACATTTTCCCAGGCTGCGATGACGTCGGCAAAATCCTGCGGGTCTCCATCGAGATTGGTGACCATGAAGGATTCGATGAGAATATCGTCGAAGCCGGCGTCGGCCAGATATCGGCGACTTTTCGGGCCGAGTTCCACATCCATTTCGAAGTGGCTGAATAGTTTTGCAACTTCGTTATACGTCCATTGGATGCTTTGTGAGTGGGGCTCTCCCAGGCAGTGCGAATTTTTCTCGTTGGTTATGTATACCCGACCGCCCGGCTTGCAGATCCGGAAGAGTTCTTTCAGAAGCACATCCGGCCGGTTGAATATCTGAAGCGAATGGCGGCAGGTCACCAGGTCGAACTGGTTGTCTTCGAGCAGCATTTCGCAGGCGTCGCCGTAAGTATATTCTATATCGGCAATATCGAAGCTTGTGGCCATCTCGCGTGCATAGGCAAGACTCACCATGGAGTGATCGAGCGCCACGATCCTCGTTGGCTGGAATTCCTTTTTGACAAGCATGGCGAAATCGCCGATGCCACAGCAGATGTCGGCCATCACAATCCCTGGTCGCATGCCATGACGGGAAAGGATCGTGCGCTCGTGGCGCCAGGTCATCTTGGTTTGCGTGCGCAATATCGGAATGAAGCCCGTATCCTCGACGAAGCTCTGGCCGGGGTAAAATCCGGAATCATAGACCTCTACCGTTACTCGCGGGTCGATGCTGCTCAAATGCTTGAACATGCGTTCGGTCCAGCCGACAACGCTTGAAGTCACCACCACGAAACGAAGATCGGTTCTTGTTCGGCAGCTGTCCAGCACAACGCGGGCAAAGGCCTGGAAGGCGGTGTTATTCATCTGAACGAGGCGTTTTAAATTGATGTAAAGGACCCCTCGCACATCATCGATTGCCTCCCTGAGCATGAAAATGCTTGCGGCGATCTCGTCGACAGAATGTGGTCGGATCACGCCGGCCAGGAAGAACTCCTGGCTGTTGGAGTCGAATTCTGCATGGAAGGGTGTTGTGCTCAACATATGCTTCCTTCCAGCGGCAGGTCGACGACCAACGTTATGGATGCCGGAGTGCGTTTCTCCAGATGCACGCGAGCATCGAAGTTGATTGCCAGATCGAGAAGGATGACCTCCCTGTTTGGTGTCTGATCCATTGAAATGGCATTGAGATAACGCGCGATTGCATCTTTCTGATGAGTTCTCGACACGGCCTCGCGATAGAATTCCTGCTGTTCGGCAGGGCAGGTGAAACTGAGCCTCACACGTTCCGTCGCGTCGCGTCGATAGACTGTGCAGTCTATCAGACCCTGCGGGGAACCGCCGCGGAACGATACTTCCAGCAGTTCATTGAGCGCAAACGAGAAGAAATTCGAATGCCGAATGGGATCGGCGCGATTGTGGCTGATCATCCGCGCCATGAAGGTCGACAATTGATCGCAATGCTGCCAGTCGGAAAGAAATGTCGCCATGTCCATCTCGAACCGGAGGAGGGGCTTGAAGGCTACTTCCGCTGACTTGTCGCTGACTGTATGCATGCCGTTTCCTCCTTCCCATATCTGCTCCGGGGGAGTTCAAAACCCGATGCTCACATCCGCCGAGGATCCAGAGGTTGCGTCGATCTGGAAATCGAGAGGTTTCCAAAGGGGGCGGGCGGCATAAGCTTGCTGAGAAACGTATCGACGTCTTCGGCGGGCATCGGCTTGCTGAGGAAATGTCCTTGCAACCGGTCACATTTTGTTTTGTTGAGCCAAGCGGCTTGTTCTGCCGTTTCCACACCCTCGGCAGTGACGCTCATGCCGAGCCCGTGGGCGAGCGCAATAACGGAACGGACGATCGTCTGACTCTTGTCGTCGATCTCGAGATCCTTGATGAAATACTGGTCGATCTTGATCGTATCGAAGGGGAAGTTTTTCAAATAGCTGAGCGACGAATAGTAGGTCCCGAAATCGTCGAGCGAGATCTGCACGCCCAGCATTTTTAACGTGTTGAGGGTGTCGAGATTGTTGGTTGTGCGCTCCAACAGCACAGACTCGGTGATCTCGAGTTCAAGCCGGTCGGCGCGGATGCCAACGAGATCCAAGGTTTGAGCAATACGATCGGTAAGGCCTGCATGCAGAAACTCCGCTGGGGAGAGATTGACAGCAACTGTGAAATGGGCAGGCCACGACATTGCTTCACGACAGGCCTGTTCTAGGACCCATTGACCGATTTCGCTCATCAAACCGTCCGCCTCAGCCATCGGGATAAAAATATTGGGCGGGATGGTACCAACGACAGGGTGCTGCCATCGTAACAATGCTTCGAAGCCGACCACCGAAAAAGGAGGTTGTACGAGTGGCTGATATTCGATGAAGAACTGGCCCTCTTTAAGGGCGGTCCGCAAACTGCGACGCAACGTCTCCCGCTGTTCCAGAACCATGAGCATGGAGCGGTTAAACTTCCTCGCCCTGTGCCTGCCGTCCGTTTTGGCCGCGTAGAGCGCAATGTCTGCCGCTTTCATGAGCTGTTCGAATTCGTTTCCATCCGTCGGGGCAACGGCAATCCCGACGCTTGCACCGACAAAGACATTAATGCCCTCGACCATGAACGGCTCGCTGAAAGCTCCCACGAGCGCCTCTGCCAGGCGCTCCGCCTCCCGAGGCTGGTTGGCTCTTCGCTGAATGACCGCGAACTCGTCACCGGCCAATCGATAAGCGTATTCGTGCTCCCCAAGCACGCTCCTTATGCGTTCGGCAGCCATCTTCAGGACGATGTCGCCCGCGCCGTGGCCCAATGTGTCATTGACCGGTTTAAAATCATCGAGGTCGATCTGCATGAGGGCGAACTTTACCCCCTTTGACACCGGCAGTGCGCCCCGCAATTGATCGCTGAATTGCCGCCGGTTTGGCAGGCCGGTCAAAACATCGTGGGTAGCCTGATGAAAAAGAAGCGCACGGTCATTTTCAGCCTGGCTATAAGTCCCGCGCAAGCTCGAAGCGCCGTCCGCTTCGACAATGCCCAAGCCGCGAGAGCTGCGGAAAACTGTGAGTGTGCGCTGATCTCCCGTCTTTGCATTTGCGACCTCGACGTTTCGCGGCAATCCACTCGAAAGTACGAATTCGACCGCAGATTTCGTCGAAGGGACCAAAAGCTCGGGATAGACATGCCACAAGGTGGCGTCGACCAGAGAATCGACGGCATAGGTGTGCCGATGCCTTGCTGAGCATTCGGTAAGATGAAAGCTCTCGTCATAAAGAGAGACCAACTCGTCGGTATTGGCAAGGAGATGGGTTTCGACAGAGGCAGACTGTGTCGTATCGCCGTCCGGCATCCTTTTCTCCCCTTCCGTAAAGGCCTCTTAGAGACGCAAGCCAATCCATCTGCATCCGCTTGATTTTGATGTGATTCGGCTATCGTCTCTAATTTAGGCAACACTGAATTATTATCGCAGAACGTGTCGCGGTCAATGCCACTCCACTGACGAGATAGTGGTTTTCCAGATTGCGCCGGTCTTGTGGAGAAGATCTCAGGATGTACTGCCTGAAGTTCACATGTCGATCCTCTTGACGCTTTTCACATGCATTCGGGCGCTGCGGCGTCGTCTCTATCGGCATTGTCACGTATGGCCGAGAGAAGTAGCATCAACCTGCGAGCCTCTACGTATCGCACATCAAAAGTTGGAGCATTTAACGTGGATCTCCAGCAGCTCAAGCTCCTAACCGGCGTTCCTTGCGCGCATTGGCCGCAAATATCCCGATATCCGCCTGCATATTGAAAGCGGCACCACCGATGAGATCATCCGCCATATCGAGGCAGGCCGTATCAATCTCGGTCGCCTCCCATAGACGCAGGCACGCACCTCACCTCATCCGCCCGCCAGCAACGCCCTTGCGCTCTCCTCATCCGTGATCAGCGCGGTTGCGAGCCCGGCGTGCATGGTGGCGGTGAGGATGGCGTGTTTGTGGGAGCCGCCGGAGGCGACGATGCGGCAGGGAATCTTGCGGTAGTCGACGAGGTCGGGGGCCAGCACCTGTGCGTTCAGCGGGTGGTCGACGGGACGGCCGTCGGCGTTGATGTAGCGGCCGAGCAGGTCGCCGACGGCGCCGACCGCGATGAGGTCGCTGACATCGGTTCCGGGCGGCAGGCCGTAGCGCACCTGCAGGGATTGCCGGGTGACGTCGCCGACGCTCAGGAACGAGATATCCACTTCGCAGGTCTGCCGGAAGATGCGCTCGAAGACTGATTGCGAAATGATCGCCTCGCGCGATTGCGGGCTCTCTGCATAGATCGGTGCTGCGAAATAATGGCATTGCGCCTTCAGGACCTGCGCGAAGGCGCGCACGATCTCGAACGTGTTGATCTCCGAACCGCGCGTCAGCCCGCCCATCATCGAGCGCACCTCGATCCCGGGCTCGCTTGCCGGCGTCATGTTGGTGACGGTCTCGCGCAGCGTCGCGCCCCAGCCGACGCCGATGGAGCGGGGCTTGCGGGCCTGGATCAGCCGGTCGAGATAGGCGGCAGCACCACGGCCGACCGCCTGGTGCAGCAGCTGCGGATCGGCCGGGGTCGGAACGACGATCGCTGCCTCCAGGCCGAAACGTTCCTGTAGGCGCGATTCGAGCTCCATTCCGGCGGCAAGCGGCGAGGCGAAGCTCACCCTGACGATGCCTTCCTCAAGGGCTGCGGCCAGGAACTCGTTCACCCGGCGACGGGTGAGGTACATGCGCTCGGCGATCTGCGCCTGCGTCAATCCCTCCACGTGATAGAGCCAGGCCGCCCGGATTTTCAGTTCATGCGATTCCATCAATCCCCATCCCGGACGCGTCCCAAAATCTGTTGGCGTTACAAATTTCACATTGGTGTAACATATGTAACGTAATGCCGTCTGCATGACGATAGAACTTCTGATCTTCGATTGCGACGGCGTATTGATCGACAGCGAGCCGGTGGCGAGCGGCACGCTGGCGCAGGCCCTGCAGCGCGCCGGCGTTCCCTTGAGCCACGCTGAGGTCCACTGTCGCTTCACCGGTCTTTCGGGGGAGGCGGCCGGCCGCCTCTGTCGCGAGGAACTCGGCCTTGCCGATCCGGACCGTGTCTTCGCCGATGCCAAAAGCGCGCTCTACGCGGAATTTTCCCGTTCGCTGCGGCCGATGGCCGGCATGGAAGAGCTGGTGCGGGCTGTGAAGCAGCGCAAATGCGTCGCGTCCAACAGCGACATGGAGAGGCTGCGCCGCAGCCTCGGTCTTTTGGATCTGTGGACGGAATTTGCGCCGTATATCTACAGCGCCGAGATGGTGGCGAGGCCCAAGCCTGCGCCTGACCTTTTCCTTCTCTGCTCCGAAAATCTCGGCGTGGCGCCGCACCGCTGCCTTGTCATCGATGACAGCGCGCTCGGGATCGCGGGTGCCGTGGCGGCCGGCATGGCGGCGATCGGCTTCGTCGATCCGGCCGATCCGCGTAGCGGGCGGCACGAGGCGCTGAAGGCGGCAGGGGCCTTGCGAACGGTCGAGGGGGCGGGGGAACTGGCGCTCGCTCTTGCGGCGCTTTCTTCTTCTGAAGAGGAACGGGCGTCTTCTGAAAAGGAGCAAGCCTCTTCTGAAAGGAAACCGGCGGTGGAGACCGCTGGCTGATCTCGCGAGGGCGGATGCTCTCGCGCGGGTATGGCTCTTCGCGGCATCCGCGACGGGCGGCTGTAACCGAAACTTCATGAAGCCGTCGTTCAGGCGACATGGAGCCGATCCTAAGAACGAAGGCCGCGAGCCGGGGAGCCCGCCGGTCAAGACACAAGGAGTTTCCGATGCTTTCGATCAATCGACGCGGCGCGCTCGGCCTTCTCGGCGCCACCGCCGGTACGCTCGTTCTGCCGCGCATGGCTTTCAGCCAGGGCAAGCGTCCTTCCATCACCATCGCGGTGCAGAAGATCACCAACAATAACTCGCTCGACGTCTATCACGAGCAGTCCAACGTCGGCGAGCGCATCTTCTATCCCAACCTCTGGGAGGGCCTGATCCTGCGCGACTGGATGGGCAATCAGGGTCCGGTTCCGGGTCTTGCCACCGAGTGGAAGCGCATCGATGACAAGACGCTGGAGCTGAAGCTGCGCCAGGGCGTCAAGTTCCACAACGGCGACGAACTGACCGCCGAGGACGTTGCCTTCTCCTTCTCCAAGGAGCGCGTGTTCGGCAATACGGAGCCGGTCGGCGGCAAGACCATTTTCGAAGCCAACCACAAGCCCGCCACCGCCAAGGAACTGCCCGCCACCGTTCCCGGCGTCGGCCGCCGCCTGTGGCCGGCGCTCGCCGGCATCGAGATCGTCGACAAGTACACGGTGCGCCTGCACAACACGACGCCCGACGTGACGCTGGAAGGCCGCCTCTATTCCGGCGGCAGCCAGATCGCCAACCGCCGTGCCTGGGACGAGGCCGCAAGCTTCACCGAATGGTCGCGCAAGCCGATCACGACCGGCCCCTACATGGTCGGCGAATATAAGCCGGACGTGTCGCTGACCCTCGTCGCCTTCGACGAATATTGGGGCGGCCGCCCGCCGCTGGAGCAGATCCGCTTCGTCGAAGTTCCGGAAGTCGCCTCGCGCGTCAACGGCCTGCTTTCGGGCGAATACGACTTCGCCTGCGACCTGCCGCCGGACCAGATCGCCGCCGTGCAGGCGGCTCCCGGCTACGAAGTCCAGAACTCGACGATCTGGAACCACCGCGTCTCGGTCTTCAACACGCAGAACCAGATCCTCGCCAGCCCGCTCGTGCGCCGCGCCATGACCCATGCCATCGACCGCCAGGCGATCGTCGATGCGCTGTGGGCCGGCAAGACGGTCATCCCGGCCGGCCTGCAGTTCGAATCCTTCCGCAACAGCGACATGTTCATCGATGGCTGGGCGCCCCCGGCCTATGACCCGGCGCTCGCCAGGGACCTCCTGAAACAGGCCAATTACAAGGGTGATGCGATCCCCTACCGCCTGCTCAACAATTACTACACGAACCAGACGGCCAACGGCCAGATCATGGTCGAGATGTGGAAGCAGGTCGGCCTCAACGTCGAGATCGAGATGAAGGAAAACTGGGCGCAGATCCACGACCCGGCAGGTGTGAAGGGCGTGCGCGACTGGTCGGCTGGCAACTCGATCAACGACCCGATCACGCCGATGGTCGTGCAGTTCGGCCCGAACGGCGAAGTGCAGCAGAAGAAGGACTGGTCGAACGAGGAGATGAACAAGCTCTCCGTCGTCATGGAAACCTCCACCGACCGCGCACAGCGCAAGAAGGCCATCGCCCGCATGCTTGAAATCTGCGAGCGCGAAGACCCAGTCTATCAGGTCCTGCACCAGAATGCCGTCTTCACCGGCATGAAGTCGTCGCTGAAGTGGAAGGCCGCTCCGGCCTTCGCCATGGACTTCCGCGCCACCAACTGGTCGATCTGATCGGCCCGTCACTCCGGTCTCCGGCGGCTGAAGCGCTGCCGGAGATCCTCTTTTTGCGGCAACAAAGAGCGGGGATGAAAGATGGGCACGACCGGCTCCAATCTCGTGGAACTGCGTGGCCTGACGGTCGCCTTCGACGGCGTGCAGGTTCTTCACGGCATCGATCTCGATGTCGCCAAAGGCGAGGCGCTCGGCCTCGTCGGCGAATCCGGCTGCGGCAAGTCGGTCACCTGGCTCGCGGCACTCGGCCTGCTGCCGGGCAAGGCAAGTGTCAGCGGCTCGGTGCGGCTGGAAGGCAATGAGCTCGTCGGCGGATCGCGCACGGTGCTCGAAAGCGTGCGCGGCAGCCGCATCGCCATGATCTTCCAGGATCCGTCCAGCTCGCTCAATCCGGTGCTGCGCATCGGCCGGCAGATATCAGAGGCGCTGTCGGTCCATCGCGGCCTCAGCGGCGAGGCGGCGAAAGCCGAAGCCCTGCGGCTGATCGACATGGTCGGAATTCCCGATGCGCGCCGCCGTTTCGATCTCTACCCGCACGAATTTTCCGGCGGCCAGTGCCAACGCCTGATGATCGCCATGGCGCTTGCCGGCCAGCCCGACCTGCTGATCGCCGACGAACCGACGACCGCTCTCGATGCGACGATCCAGGCGCAGATCCTCGATCTCTTGATCCGCCTTCGCGCCGAAACCGGCATGGCGACCGTTTTCATCAGCCATGACCTCGGCGCCGTCAGCCAGGTCTGCGAGCGCGTCTGCGTCATGTATGCCGGCCGCATCGTGGAGGAGGGCAGTGTGGAACAGCTCTTCTCCGAGCCCCGCCACCCCTATACACGCGGCCTCTTCGACGCCATTCCGCGCCTCGACGGCGGCCGCGAACGTCTGATCCCCATTCCGGGCACCGTTCCCAATCCGAAAGACCTGCCGGAGGGCTGTTCCTTTTCGCCGCGCTGTTCGCGCGCCGTTGAGGCCTGCCGCAGCGAGCGCCCGCCGCTCGTTTCCCTCGATGGCGGCCGCAAGCTCGCCTGCACGCGGCCGGTGCCCGTCGCAGCCGCTGCCGAGACCCTGAAGTCCCTTATCGCCGAAGGCCTGCTGCAATGACGCCGCTCATCGAAGCCTGTGATCTCGTCCGCATCTATCAGATCCGGCGCGGCCTCTTCGGTCGCCCGACACCGGTGCGTGCCGTCGACGGCGTTTCGCTCTCGGTCATGCCCGGCGAAACACTTGGGATCGTCGGCGAATCCGGCTCCGGAAAATCGACGCTCGGGCGCATGCTGCTCGGTATCGACGACGCACAGGAAGGCAGCGTGCGCTTCCAGGGGCGAGCCATGCCGGCGCGCAACACCGCGGAATGGCGGGCATTGCGGGCGAAGATGCAGCTCGTCTTCCAGGACCCGCTCGCCGCGCTCGACCGCCGCGTGACGATCGCAAGCCAGATCGCCGAGCCCTTGGAAATCCACAGGCTCATCCCGAGGGAGCACCAGGCGCCGCGCGTGACGGAACTGATGAAGGCCGTCGGCCTGCGCACCGACCAGGCCGATCGTTATCCCCACGAGCTTTCGGGCGGCCAGCGTCAGCGTGTGGTGATCGCCCGGTCGCTCGCCTCGCGGCCGAAGCTGCTCGTCTGCGACGAGCCGGTTTCGGCGCTCGACGTCTCCATCCAGGCGCAGGTGATCAACATGATGCGCGACCTGCAGGAAAAGAACGGCATCGCCATGGTCTTCATCAGCCACGACCTGAAGGTGGTGCGCAACATCGCCGACCGCGTCGCGGTCATGTATCTCGGCCGCATCGTCGAGGAGGCATCCTCCGATGTCATCTTCCGCGCGCCACAGCATCCCTACACGAGAGCACTGGTGTCCAGCGTGCCCATACCCGGCAAGCCGCTCGAGGGCCGCGTCATCCTGCAGGGCGAGCCGCCGAACCCGGCCAAGCGCCCCTCTGGCTGCGCCTTCCATCCGCGCTGTCCATTGGCCCGCGACTCCTGCCGTTCCGTCGTGCCGGAACTCCTTGGTATCGGGGAGGGCCGCACCGCCGCCTGCCATGTCGTGGCGGGCGAGACCACGCCGGTGGCGGCATAGGGGAGGGTTCCATGATCCGTTTTGTTCTCGTCCGCCTGTTTCGTGCGATGCTGACCATCATGGCGGTCGTCACCTTCGCCTTCGTGGTCCTGCGCATGTCGGGCGATCCCGCCATGGTGATGCTCGGGCCTGACGTGCCGCGGGAGGCGGTCGATGCCTTTCGCAAGGCATGGGGCCTCGATCAGCCCGTCTGGATTCAATATATCGCCTATCTCAAGTCGATCTTCACGGGCGATTTCGGCGTCTCGATGCGCGACAAAGCTTCCGCGATCCAGCTGGTGCTGGAGCGCGTGCCGGCGACGCTGCAGCTGACGGTGCCGGCGCTCCTGCTCAAGCTCGTCTTCGGCATTCCGGCCGGCGTTTACGCGGCGCTGCACCGGCAAAGCTTCTCCGACCGCGGCGTCATCCTGATCGCGGTTCTCGGCTTCACCATTCCCTCCTTCGTCATGGGGCTGCTGCTCGTGCTGGTCTTCTCGGTCATCCTCGGCTGGCTGCCCTCGGGCGGGCAGGATACCTGGGTACACGGCATCCTGCCGACGCTGACCATGAGCATCGGCGGCATCGGCATTCTCGCCCGCTTTTCGCGCAGCGCCATGATCGAGGTGATGGGCCAGCCCTATATCCGCACCGCCTCGGCCAAGGGTCTGAAATGGCGCGACGTGGTCTGGAACCACGCATTACCGAATGCGGCGGTGCCGATCGTCACAATCGTCGGCTTCATGGTCGGCTCGTTGATTGCCGGCGCGGTCGTGGTGGAATCGATCTTTTCCTGGCCCGGTATCGGCCGCCTGCTGGTGGTTTCCGTCACCAATCGCGACCTTGCGGTCGTCCAATGCATCCTGCTGATCATCGCTGCCGTCATGGTCGTGTCAAACCTCGTCGTCGACCTGCTCTACGGCTGGCTCGATCCGCGCCTTCGCTCACACGCGGCCGGACATTGAGGAGAAAGCCGATGGCAACTGTCGATCTCGCTGGGACACCGGCTTCCGGAAAGCCGAACCGCCTCGTCTCATTTCTGCGCCGCAACGTGCCGCTCTCGGTGGCATTCGGCATGCTGTGGCTTGCGGCAATGGTGCTGACCGCCATTTTTGCCGACTATATCCGCCCGTTCAACATCACGGCCATGGATCTCGGCAGCCGGCTGTCGGCGCCGGGCGGGCTCAAGCATCTGCTCGGCACGGACGAACTCGGCCGCGACGTGCTTTCGCGTCTCATCCAGTCGATCCGCGTCTCGCTCGTCATCGTCTTCGGTGCGACGATCCTGTCGGCACTCTTCGGCACGCTGCTCGGGTTCCTGGCGGCGCAGCTGCGCGGGTTCGTGGAGCATCTTGTCCTGATGCTCGCCGATTTCCAGGCGGCACTTCCCTTCCTCATCATGTCGCTGGCGGTGCTCGCCTTCTTCGGCTCCTCGATGCTGCTGCTCGTCTGCCTCATGGGTTTCTACGGCTGGGAGCGCTATGCGCGCATCGCTCGCGGCCTCGCGATTGCCGCCGGCGCGCAGGGTTATGCGGCGGCGGTGGTGCAGCTCGGTGCGACGCCGGCGCGCGTCTACCTGCATCATATCCTGCCGAACGTCGCCTCGACGCTGATCGTCTCCATGACCCTCACTTTCCCGGAAATTATCCTGATGGAAAGCGGTCTCTCCTTCCTTGGCCTCGGCGTGCAGCCGCCAGAAACCAGCCTCGGCAACATGGTGGGCTTCGGGCGCGAATATCTGACACGTGCGCCCTGGATCATGCTGGCGCCCGCCGCCGTCATCATGCTGACGACGCTTTCGATCTCGCTCGTCGGCGACTGGCTGCGCGACAAGCTCGACCCGACCATCCGCTAATGCTTATGAAATCAATAGGTTGAAGGATATTTTATGACGCTGATCACCGGCCATCGCGGCGCCCGCAACCTCTGGCCCGAAAACTCGCTCACCGGCTTCCGCAATGCCATCACGCTCGGCGTCGACGCCATCGAATTCGACGTGCACCTGACGCGCTCGGGCGAACTCGTCGTCATCCACGACGCGACGCTGGAGCGCACCGCCGAGGGCGCAGGACCGGTGCAGGACCTGTCGGTCGAGGCCCGCAAGGCCACGCTGCTGAAAGGCACTGACGAGGCCATTCCGACGCTCGGCGAGGTGCTTGAAGTCTTGGCCCCGAACAAGGGCATCGGCCTGCATGTCGAGATCAAGATCGACGAGACCGGCACGCCTTATCCTGAGATCGCCGCGCGCGTCGCAGCCGAGCTTGCCCGTTTCGGTGTCGGCGAACGTTCCTACCTGACCTCTTTCGACACGTCGGTTCTGGAGGATTGCCGCCTTCATGCGCCTGATGTTTCGCGCCTCGTCTCCGTCAATGCCGCCTGGGCCGAGAAGCGGGGCGGGCTCGCCGCCTTCATCGATCACGTAGACGAACTGGTGGAGATCGTTGCCATCCACCACGAGCTGATGGAAGCCGAATGGGACCTGATCCGCGGCCGGCTGCCGCTGGAGCGCCTCTGTGTCTGGACCCTCAACGACGAGCCCGGCATCCGCCACTGGCTGGAACGCGGCATCGGCAGCCTGACCTCGGACAGTCCGGATCTCGCCCTGAAGCTGCGCGCCGCCATCGGCGCCTGAGCTTGCACCTTGCCAAGCGTCCGGCAGGATCACCGAAACGGAACTTCAGATCATCCAGATCGACGACGACCAGCGCAGCAAAGTCTCCGATCAGCTGCGCCGGCAGGAAGCGGTACCGGTGAATTTTCCGAGAGGCTGGTCGCCGCCGAGGACGAACTGCAGCGCATCCATATCCGCGCACCGCAGGCCGGCATCGTCCACCAGCTCGCCGTTCACGCACCTGGTGCCCTCACAGCGCCGGGGGAAGCGATCATGCAAATCGTCCCGGATCGCGATGCGCTGGTCGTTGAGGTCAAGCTTTCGCCGACAGACATCGATCAGGTCAGCATCGGCCAGGCGGTGCACCTGCGGGTTTCCGCCTTCAGCCGGCGCAACATCCCCGGAACCGAATGGTGTCGTCACAAGGCGACTGTTCGTTGTTGCTCACGACTTCGCCAATCGGCACCTTTCTCAAGTCTAAGGATTGTGATGCAAATCCTCGGATAATAGATTCTATGCTCCCAACTCATCATCAGCATCGCACCCTTCAGCACGAAACGGCCCGCGTGGAGTGACTGGCTGAGCCGGGCAGCTACAAGAGCGATCCGATCAGCTTCAACATCTGGTTGCTTCTTGCGAACGATGGATACGCTCGACCTCCGACACACAGATGCGCGCCTCCGGCATCGGCGTCGTCGCCAGCGACGCCTTCACCGTTGATGGTCAGGCCGAAGAAGCCGTGCGCGTTTGCCTCGGTGGGCCGATAAGGCGGGACCATTAGCTGATCGGCTTGAGTTCGCATCCGAGTACCTTGCAGCAGTGACGCAGCAAGCTCGAACTCTTCAGCCGAAGTTGAGGATACCTAGTCTACCCAAGGTGCCCGGTTGAGACAAACGTTCAACGCAAATGCGTATCCTCCGCGTGCTGTAAGCGTGAATTGGCAGAACTTTGCTATCCAAGGGTCTTTGGCTCGTAGGAATAGCGGAATCTGTGAGACGATAACCGCACGTAGTGCTACGCAGATGCGACTGAGAATGGACCTTGCCCCGACAACCTGTTCCATAAATATCCCTTACGCTATTGGCACTGAAATAGCTGGGTCAACGGTTCTCGCACGGCAAAGAGCTTTCGAGGCCAGCCGGCTTGTTGCTATTGGGCTCACGTTTTAGGCCCGGAAGATCGCATAATGGATCGACGGGAACTCACGATCTACTCGTGGTGATTAGGTGCAAGGCAGAATTGCCCCTTGGAACCGCTGCGGCTGACAGCTTGCGATCGAATGTCGCCAACTGGCCCCCACGCGCCTTGGCGAGCGCAAGCAGGTAGGTGTCAGTTACCTGCCCCGATGTTAGAATTTTCGTGGGAGCGATATCACCTGACCCGACAAGGCTCACATCGTCCGGCCAAAAACTGTGACCGGGGAGCGACCGCAATTTGCGAACGATCTCCATTACGAGTGACGGTGAACCGGGAGAGTTGGGATATTTGGGGTTGCCGACAATCCGGATGACACCATTTTCGGTAATGGGGCAGGTAGCCCACGCGGTCTGACCCATCGCCGCGAACCATTCGTGCGCATCATCATGGGCTACATGGCCCGGATCGATTAAGGCAATCAGAACATTGACGTCGAGCAGGAAAGTCACGGCAGTTCGTCACGCAAGGCGTTCACGATTTCGAGCGTCACTGGCGGCGTATCCGGCAGAGCTGACAGGAGAGGAATGCCATTGCGCTCGCCGCTGCTGTGCGGTCGGCGCAGAGAACGTCTCGCCAGCTCAGAAATGACCTCGCCGACGCTCCGGTGCTGCTGGGTTGCCATCGCCTTTGCGGCGATCAGGACATCGTCGTCGATTGCCAAGGTCGTTCTCATATCCGCCCCATCGCGCATCAATCATCACGCATCATATAAAGCAAGTGGTCGGCCTTCTCAAGGTGGATACCGAAAGGACGCACCATTGCGCCAATCTGGTCACCGACGAAAACGGTTGAAATCACATTCTCAAATCTGTCCGCGAACCACGGGTCTCCGGTTCGAACCTGCTCAAGGCGCCCGGATCAATCACTCAGCAGAAATATCTACGGCAGACGTTCTCGGCAAATGACCGAGACCACTTCCTGCAAAACTTTGACCTGCTCGACCAGCCATGCGAGATCCTCTGCGCTGATCTCGTAGTTCGGTGAATACCGGGCCTCGACATAAGCACGCGACAGCAGTTCGAAACGCCGTCGCGCGATGCGGTTATCTCGTGGCCAAGCACCGATTAGCCGCTTGTCGAGGTCCTCGGCCTTCGAACGCAGTACCTTAATGCGATGCGACTTCGGACTGTAGAGCGTCAGTGTCAGAAGTAGGCAGTGATAAAGTCTTTCGGTGGCCTGATGGAGGTCAAAAG
>Ga0102588_1000205_pt1 | contig 80793 bp, 70 predicted proteins | sample AraplaMF_Col_mMS_FD_76854 | JGI IMG/M metagenome (GOLD analysis project Ga0102588, IMG submission 76854) | Arabidopsis root microbial communities from the University of North Carolina, USA - plate scrape MF_Col_mMS (SPADES assembly) (version 2) | ecosystem: Host-associated > Plants > Roots >...
CACGGCCTTGCCGGCAAGATCGGGAATTTTGATGGATGCAAGCAATTGAGCAAGATCTGCCATGGCGACGATAGCCTCCCGAAAAACCAAGAACATAGGTGATGAAGTGATATGCGCCAGTCTTAGCAGGGGAGATTGGCGAAGGGCAATGCACGAAAGAGCGAGATGGGTACGCTTGCGGCACCAGGTGCCGCCGTTGACAAATGACCGGCAGGCCATAGTCTCCGCCTTGCCCTACGCAGCGCAATCATGATGCAGTCGATCCCCGAACAGGCCGCTCTCAGACCCGTTCGAGCGCCACAGCAATACCCTGGCCAACGCCGATGCACATGGTCGACAGCGAATAATGACCGCCGGTTTCACCAAGCTCCAGTGCCGCGGTGCCCGTGATGCGAGCACCCGACATGCCGAGCGGATGGCCGAGCGCAATCGCGCCGCCATTGCGGTTTACGCGCTGATCGTCATCGGCAATGCCGAGCTCGCGCAGAACAGCAAGCCCCTGGCTGGCGAAGGCCTCGTTGAGCTCGATCACATCGAACTGTTCCTGCTTCATGGCAAGCCGCGCCATCAGCTTGCGGGAAGCCGGGACAGGTCCAATGCCCATGACGCGCGGCGGGACGGCTCCGGTCGCACCGCCGAGAATACGCGCAATCGGCGTCAGGCCATATTTTTTGGCCGCCGCTTCCGACGCGATGATGAGGGCAGCCGCTCCGTCATTGACGCCCGAGGCATTACCGGCTGTCACCGTACCGCCCTGACGGAAAGGTGTCGGCAGCTTGGCGAGCGCTTCCATGCTGGTTGCGCGCGGATGTTCGTCTTTCTCGACGACGATCGGGTCGCCCTTGCGTTGCGGGATGGTCACCGAAGTGATTTCCTTGGCCAGCCTGCCGCTTGCCTGGGAGGCCGCAGCCTTCGCCTGCGAACGCACGGCAAAGGCGTCCTGATCGTCGCGGCTCACCTTGTAATCCTCAGCAACGTTCTCGCCGGTTTCAGGCATGGAATCGACGCCATATTGCTTCTTCATCAGCGGATTGACGAAGCGCCAGCCGATCGTCGTGTCATGGATTTCGGCAGCACGCGAAAAAGCGGTATCAGCCTTCGGCATCACGAAAGGCGCACGCGACATGCTTTCCACGCCGCCGGCGATCATCAGCTCAGCCTCGCCTGATCGGACGGCGCGCGCTGCGGTAATGACGGCATCCATGCCCGACCCGCAAAGCCGGTTGATCGTCGTGCCCGGTACAGAGACCGGCAGGCCGGCGAGCAGCAGCGACATGCGCGCGACGTTCCTGTTATCCTCGCCCGCCTGATTGGCGCAGCCGAAGACGACGTCATCGACGGCCTCCCAATCGACGGACGCATTCTTCGCCATCAGCGCCTTCAGCGGAATGGCGCCGAGATCGTCGGCCCGCACGGAGGAGAGCGAGCCGCCATAACGACCGATCGGCGTGCGGATATAATCGCAGATAAAGGCTTCGGTCATGGACTTGTCCTCAGAGTTCGGGAACGACGAGGTCGGCAACCGGCCCCTCGATATGAAGCTGCGCGCCGGTCATGGCCTGCAGTTCTTCGACGGACATCCCGGCAAGCTTCTCGCGCAGCACGAAACGCCCGTCCTTGATGTCGATGACGGCATGGCTCGTATAGATGCGGGTGATGCAAGCCACCCCCGTCAGCGGGAACGTGCATTTGTCGACCAGTTTCGGCTCGCCATTCTTGGTGACATGCTCGGTAATGACGCAGACCTGCTTGGCGCCGTGCACCAGATCCATGGCGCCGCCGACAGCCGGCACGCCCTTGGCGCCGACGCGCCAGTTGGCGAGATCGCCGTTCTGGGCAACCTGATAGGCGCCGAGGATCGCGACATCGAGATGACCGCCACGCACCATGGCGAAGCTGTCTGCATGGTGGAAGAAGGCAGCACCCGGCTTCAGCGTCACCGCTTTCTTGCCGGCATTGATGAGATCCCAGTCCTCCTCGCCTGATGGCGGCGCCTCGCCGAAATTGAGGATGCCGTTTTCGGTATGGAAGATCGCCTGCCGGCCTGGCGGCTGATAGCGCGCGACCATTTCCGGAAAGCCGATGCCGAGGTTCACATAGGCACCGTCGGCGATGTCCTGGGCGGCGCGCCAGGCGATCTGAGCGTTGGAGAGCTTGATATCTTCTCTGGTATCAACGGTCATATATAGGCCACCCCGGCTCGAATGAGCTCTTCTTCCTGTTGCGGATTGGCGATCTCGACGACGCGATCGACGAAGATGCCGGGTGTGACGACCTGTTCGGGATCGATGCCGCCGGCCGGCACGATCGTCGAGACCTGGGCAATGGTCCTGGCCGCCGCCATGCACATCAGCGGGTTAAAGTTGCGGCCGGCCTTGTTGTAGGTGAGGTTGCCGTGGACGTCGCCGACATGCGCCTTGACGATCGCAAAATCAGCCTTCAGCCAGCGTTCCTGCACGTAGTGGCGGCCATCAAATTCGGCGATGACCTTGCCTTCGGCAAGCTCGGTCCCGTAACCGGTCGGCGTATAGAAGGCCGGGATGCCGGCTCCGCCGGCGCGGATGCGTTCGGCGAGCGTGCCTTGCGGTACGAGTTCCAGTTCGATCTCGCCGGCCAGATATTTATCCGTGAAGGCGCGCGGATCGGACGAGCGCGGGAAGGAGCAGATCATCTTCCTGACCATGCCGGCATCGATCATCGCGGCGATGCCGATGCGGCCATTGCCGGCATTGTTGTTGATGACCGTGAGATTTTTCGGCCCTCTGTCGATCAGCGCGTGAATGAGCTCGATCGGCGCACCCGAGCCGCCGAAACCACCGATCATCACGGTCGCGCCGTCGCCGATTTCGGAGACGGCGTCCGCCGCCCTCCCGATTGTCTTGTCCATGCTGGATCTCTCCTTGCCGGCTGAGGCTTCCTCGTGCCCCAATGAGAAAGGCATAAAGCGAGAGCCATCCGGACGGCAAGAATTTTGTGCGTTATTTGATATTTGTTCGCATATCGCACAAAGGGGTTTATGTGCGAATACGCAATATCGGTGAAAAGTCTGATCGAATGGAACGGGCGGAAGAAATGGCAAAAACCTTGGCGTCTTGGCGGCGAAGCGGAAGCAAGCTGTACGATGTCTCCGGTGCGCTTGCCCAGGTAGCTGGAGGCTAGACAGCGGTCAGACGAGAGTGCCCTCCATCCAAGTCTTTCGCTATTCGGTGTTGCAGTTCCGCACTCGACTCACGGAGCTCTCGATGGTTCAATTTCCGCGGCTGGGAGGGGAGTAGGCAGCGATGCATTACGAATGGAACGAGGCCAAGGCACGCAGGCAGTACCTGATCAAGTTCGCGTCCGTATGGTTGGCTGCTATTGCGCTCGGATTTCTCCCAGTTTGGTGGTTGGTGCAGGAAACCACATTCTAGCCTGCCGTTGATGGAACTGCGCGGCAAGTTCATTACCGCAGCTACCTACGATCCACAGCCTCGATCAGGCTTGGCGGATGCTTCGTAACACTTTTGGCAGCGAGGACGTTGCCTTGGGATACAGCGTACCGACAAAGGGGGATCGGAAAGCGCCGACGCAGGTACCTCGTTTTGCCAAATTGCGGTTCCCTCGGATTGACTGTTTCATGCCAATAAGAAGCACGTCCCGTGAGGCGGTTATGGCCCACCACAGCATGCAAATAGAGGACGACACCTGGTCCGTTATCGACGAAGAGACGCAGATCGTGGCGAATATCGACGGCGTCGAACTGTCAGGCATGCCCCGTCACGAGGCCAGCCAGATGCTTAAAATCCTAGACGCCATTGATAGCATTCGGCGCTCGGCTACTTGCGCCTCCCATGAGCTCACCAAATCCCGAAAGCCGAGGACCCGTCCACGCGGCTAGCAAGGGCGCGTATTGTGCGGAATCCCGCTGGCTTTGTCTTTCTGGGGCATCGGATCATTCGCAAGCGAGGGAAAGCGCTCAAAAAGTGCCGGACATGGTTGCCATGTGAAGCCCATGAGCCGGCTGCTTTCAACCGTGTCGGACCGTCAGGCTTAACGTCCTCTGCTTTCCCGTAATGTCGGCAGTGTCGTGCTTTCCCAGTGCCACTCGACATTTCCGGGTACAAATCCGAGCTTGAGGTTCCTGCGACCAATAATTCGACGGCTTCCGGTATTCGGCGCGAGATGGTCGATATCTGTCAGGAACGCGTCAAAACTGTCGCGCCAGCGTGGATCGATGTGGTGGTCGGACGCAAGCATGCGTCGATACTGTTCCCGCAGGAACTTGTGCTTATGAGTTTTTGGCATGGTGCTCAGGTGGGAATGCTGGAGTGTCGGAGCAATAGTGAGCGGGCCGTATAATTTGACTTTGCGTTCGTTGTAAAGTGCCTCTTGTCGGCAACGCAGATTAGCCGTCGCTTTCATCCGGTTCGTCGCGACTGGCGGAACCCGGACGCGAAGCGACATAGGCAGCGCAGGCCAGGATCAGCGCACCGACAATGATCGCGAGCGGAACAGATGGCTTAGAGGTAACGAGGAATATTGCGTATCCAGTCGACATACCCATAAAGGCTAAACTCTTGGATCTTCTGGATATCGCGCCATTCTGGCGCCAGTCACGCAGCGAGCCGCCAAACCGGCTGTTCATCAGATAGGCCTCCAGGCGCGGAGATGACCGGCTGAAGAACCATGCGGCCAGGATCAGGAAGATCGTCGTCGGCATGAGCGGCAGAATGGCGCCGATAATTCCAAGGCCAACCATTAACAGACCAAGGCAAAGGTAGACAGCCCGTCTGAACGAACTGCGCGATGGACCTGGCGTAGCACTCAATTCACATACTCCTGTCGGGTCGTCAGACCCCGGAATAATCGAGGCCCTGTTCGCCATCCATTCACGGAAGCATCAATTTGACGTCGACGGTCGCCCAGCTGACGCGTAAGTTCGCCGAACCACACGACCACCTTGCGCAACACATTCCAAACATCTGAGCGGAACCTCTACCATGACGACCCACGATTTCGTCGCGACTGCCTTTTACAACGTTATTGGCACCTTGCCTCCTGCTTTGAAAATCATGAGCGGCGATACGGTCGTAACCCGCACGCTCGATGCAGGGGGCTACGACGAGAATGAGGTCCAGCGGGCGCACGGTCCAAATCCTATGAATGGGCCGATCTTCATCGAAGGTGCCGAACCCGGAGATGCCCTCAAGGTCGAGATTCTGGACATGAAACCGACGCGGGACATGGGCTTCACTCGCAATGTGCTGGCGGCAAATGTCATCGACCCCGAGGCGGCTCGCGATCTTCCGAGGTCCGAAAAGACGCTGTGGGACATCGACCGGCACACGATGACGGTGAAGCTGAAGGAGCAGGTTGCCGGCATCGAAAACCTGATGCTGCCGCTATCGCCGATGATCGGATGTTTCGGCGTGGCGCCGAGCCACGGCCAGGCGATCTCAACGGCGACCAGCGGCGCGTACGGTGGAAACATGGACTATCGCTTGCTCGGTCCAGGCGCGACGATCTGGTTTCCGGTCTTTGCGCCCGGCGCGTTGTTCTTTCTCGGCGATTGCCATGCGGTCCAGGGTGACGGCGAAATCGTCGGCACCGGCGTCGAAACGACATTCGAGGTCACGGTCCGGCTGACCGTGGAAAAGGCAAGGCCAATGTCCTGGCCGAGGGCCGAAATTGCCGATGACATCATCACCATCGGCAATGCAAGGCCGCTGGATCAGGCTTTGCAGCATGCCACGACCGAAATGCTGAACCTGCTCGTAGCGGACTACGGCCTGACAAAGATCGCAGCCAGCCATCTGCTCGGCCAGGTGGTCCGCTACGATATCGGCAACGTCTTCGATCCCGCCTATACGGTCGCCTGCCGGGTTGCGAAGAAATGGCTTCCGGCGCGCTGAGCAATGCCGGCGCGCAAAAGGCTGCGATCGGGACCTCACCCATCGTTGATCCGACAACCGAACTTCTGAGCCACTATGAAGGAGCCAGACAAGTCCATGCGCGAAAGCGATTTCGTCAGCGGCTTCGCCCGCGGCCTCAAGGTGATCGAAGCTTTCGGTGAAATGCATCGCCGCCTATCCATCACCGATGCGGCGAAGCTCACCGGCCTCGACCGCGCCACGGTGCGCCGCTCGCTGCTGACGCTCGCCGAACTCGGCTACGCCGATTACGACGGCAAGTTCTTCACGCTGACGCCGAAGATCCTGCGGCTCGGGCATGCCTATCTGGAGGCGACACCGCTGCCGGTGCTCATTCAGCCGCATCTCGATGCCCTCTCCGAGAAGGCGGGCCAGAGCGCATCCGCTTCGGTGCTCGACGGCAGCGAGATCGTCTATATCGCCCGCGCCTCGCAGCGCCGCGTCATGTCGATCAATCTCACGCCCGGCAGCCGTCTTCCCGCCTATTGCGCTTCGATGGGCCGCGTGCTGCTTGCCGCCCTCCCCGAAGCCGAAGCACGGGCGGTTCTTTCCCGAAGCGAGCTGAAGGCGAACACGCCAAATACGAAGACCGATCCTGGGGAACTGATGGCCGAGTTCCGCAAGGTTCGCGCACAGGGCTATGCTCTCATCGACCAGGAGCTTGAGATCGGCCTCTGCTCCATCGCCGTACCGGTCGAGAACGACCGCGGTCAGACTGTAGCCGCCATCAATATCGGCGCACCGGCCGCCCATGTTCCGGCGGCCGAGATGGTCGCGCGCTACCTGCCGCTACTCAAGGAAACGCAAACCACACTGCGCACCGTGCTGCGCTAAAGCATGTCGCGCAAAAGTGCGCAGCAATTGCGATAACGACATGTGTCAAACAAAGACCCAAGGCGCGGCAAGCGCATCTGAAAGATTGCGACACGCTTTAGCTGGAGGGTGTGAGCGCAACGTCCCGGAGACGCTGGCCTTCGGGTGGTTTGCGGGCCGCCCTGCAGAATTGCTTACGGTGCTTACGATTGCTTACACATATTTTGTAATCGAATTTCCATAATAATTTCAGATGTTTATTGTTACGATTACGGAATTACGAAGATAATGGTGAAACTCAGGTGGAGAGACAGCCGGTATTTCAAGGGCTGTGGGCTATCCCCATGAGAGTTTGAAACAGGCCGTAATTTCGTAATTCTGTAATAGCGGCGTTAAGAGTATGATTTTATTATGTAATCGCGATTACGAAATTTGCAGGCACAGGGCTGCGCTTACAAAATTCGGGTATCAGGCTGTTAGAAGTGCCGAGCCATCCAGCCGGCGGTGATCAACGCGCCGTTCCAGATGAGGCAGCCGATGAAGGTGGCGACAGCAAAACGGACAGCATCGATCGAGACCACCGCAGAGGCAAGGCCTGAATAGACCCGCGCGGCCGGCACGAGCTGCACCAGTGCCATGCGCGTCATGCTTTCCGCATACCAGCCCGAGGCTTTGCGCGCTGCCGTGAAGCGTCCCAACCATGCCGGTAACGGCCGCAAACCCGGATGGGATCCGGAGAATCGCGCAAGGTAATACCAGCAAAGTGACCCAGCCATCGAACCGAAGGCGGAGATGACGACGAGCGGGACCACGGCCGAAAATTCCGAGCCCGCCGTCAGCCCAAAGAACAGGTAGATGCCGACCGACGGGACGACCGGAACCAATTTTTCCAGCATCGCGACGACCATCACGCCGCAGAGACCTGTGGCAAGGATACAGGTCACGAAGTTCGGCAAAGCCATGAGCCGTCACTCCGGCCGGCGCGAAATGCGAAAGACGCTGGCGGGCGGAATATTCAGGCGCACCCGGCCGAGCCTCTCCGCCCGCAGACCCAATTCCGCAAGCACATCTTGTGGTACGGAACAGGATCGGCCGTAGGTGAACTGGTAGAAGGCGCCGCCACGTTCCAGGAGGCTGAACCCGCCGCCGACGATGGCGGTGATGACCTCGATGGGCATGTTGCGAAAAGGCAGGCCGCTGACGATTGCCGCCTGCGGCCCGAGCTCGGCCTTGCATGCAGAAAGCTCGCACGCGTCTCGCTGGAGGATCGTCACGTCAGGAAAGCGCTGCTGCAGTGGAGCGATGAAGCGGGTTTCGAGCTCCACCAGTGTCAGGTCTCGCGCCGGTAGGCCGCGTTTGAGAAGCGCCTCGGTGAAAACCCCCGTGCCGGGGCCAAGCTCCAGCACCTTGCCGGCCGAAGGCTCGATCTCGCTGGTCATCAACCGCGCCAGCCGCCCTCCCGAGGGCACGATCGCGCCGATTTTCCTGGGTTCGGCGAGAAGCGCACTAAAGAAGGCGGCCAGTGGTGGCTGTTGCACGCGGGTCTCCAGCATCGATTGTGTCAATTCCGGTATTCCCCTTTCAAATGACGCGAGCATGACGTGCACTCGCGGCATCGGAAAGATTTATGCAGTCTGGACCGTCGGCTCGAAGCTCATGTTGAAGCTCGCGCCGCCGCCCTCCGCATCCGACACCCATACGCGCCCGCGGTGCAGCTTGACGATCTCGCGCACGAGGTGGAGGCCGAGCCCGATGCCCTGGCTGCGCCCGTTGGCGCGCTGGAAGGGCTCGAAAATCCGTTCCCGGTCCTCAGGCGCGATACCGCGGCCTTCATCGCTGACGGAAATCTGTGCGGGGCGCTCCACGGCGATGGTGATCGTGCCGCTCCTGCCGCCATGCTGGATGGCATTCTGCACCAGATTGGCGATTGCCCGCTCCAGCGCGGTCTCGTCGCCGAGAATGCGTTCGGGCATCGAGCGCAGCTCGAAATTGGCCTGATAGCCGGCGGCGATGATCAGCGGCGCAAGTTCCGCGGCCTGTCGTCTGGCGACCGTCGCAAGGTCGATGGAGCAATCCGGCACCGGCTCCTGATTGAGCCGCTGCAGGTCGAGCAATTGCTGGGCCAGCGTCGAGAGACGAGCGACATCCTCCAGCAGTCGGTTGGTTGCTTCCGTCGGCGGCATGGTTTCCAGCCGGTTCTGCAATATGGCGATTGGCGTGCGCAATTCATGGGCGGCGGCCAGCATAAAGCGCCGCTGCTTGTTGTGATCGTCGTCGAGGCGCTGCAGCGTCTCGTTCATGGCGATCACCAGTGGCGCGACTTCCTCCGGCACGTTCTCGAGCGGCAGGCGATAGCCTCGTGTGGTGCCATCGATGCCCTGTGCAGCCTGCGCCACCTCATTCAATCCGCGGTGGATGCCGCGCGCAACGAAGGGCGTGACCGCCAGTGTGATCAGGCCTGTCAGCAAGATGACCGGCAGGACGATGCCGGAGGCGATCGCCATGAAGACGACCAGCAGCTTGCCGGCCGAAAGGCTGCCCTGTCGGCCGACGATGACGAGCAGATCGCCGTGATCCGTCTTTATTTTCTGCAGGCGCGCGGCAATCGTCGCGGGATTGTCCTCGTCCCCATTGAAACGGGCTTCGGCGATATCGGTACCCGACGCGGCGATAGCGAGATACTGCGCCGGCACATTGCCTTCGCTGACCATGCGGCCCTGTTGATCGCGGACCAGAAACCAGAAGTCCGCTGCCTTGTCGCGCTGATAACCCAGATCGTCGGTGTTGGTGATGCGCATCGAACCGTCGGCGTTCCAGGCAATCGATTCCGTGACCGCATCCATTGCATGTTCATCGGGTGCGAAGATGCCACTCATGCCTGAAATCCAGAAGACGAAGGCAAAGGCGATGGCGATCAGCACCAGGGTTGCGGCCTGCAGCGCCACCAGCCGGCGGATCAACCGCCATTTCAGCGAATAGAACTTCATCTTCTTCATGGCCGGGCCTGCCGGATCAGATAACCCACCCCACGGATCGTATGGATCTCGACCCCGGCACATGCCGCATCGAGCTTGCGGCGCACGCGCGAGACATGCGCATCGAGCGCGTTGGACTGGATCTCGTCATCCATGCCGTAGACCGCTTCCTCGAGGCTGGAGCGTTCCACCGTGCGGCCAGCGCGGCGCATCAGCGCTTCCAGCACCAGCAATTCGCGGCGAGGCAGTTCGAGCGCCATCTCGCCGACACGTGCCTCGCGGTTGCGCAGGTCGAAATGCAGCCGGCCGAGGCACAGGCTTTCGATCTCGATATTGCCCGGACGGCGCAGGATGGCCCTCAGGCGAGCCATCAGCTCCTCGACGGCGAAGGGCTTTGCCAAATAATCGTCGGCGCCGAGATCGAGCCCCCCGATCCGGTCCTTCAGATCGCCGCGCGCCGTCAGCATGATGACGGGAACGGCCGGCTGGATGCGGCGCGCTTCGGCGATCAGTTCCAGCCCGTCGCCGTCAGGCAGGCTGCGGTCGAGCAGCAGGGCATCGTAACTGTTCAGCCGCACGGCCTCCTCGGCCGCCTCGATGGTAGAAACGTGGTCCGTGATGATATTGTTGTTGCGAAGCGCCGCGACAAGCACAGCGGCCATCTCCGGTTCATCTTCCGCCAGCAAGACGCGCATCTAACCGTCCAACTTCAAAAGCCGCTCTCTGCACAGGCAAGATTGCGTCAGCATGACGAAAATTGCCAGAGCGCCCTGACGTTCAATCGCCGAAAGGCAGGGCAAGCGCCCCCGTCCGCGCTTCAAGAGCGCGGATGACAGCCACCATGTCTTCACGGCCGAGACCCAGGCTTTCGGTTTCGGCATAGAGCGCATGGCAAGCATCGAGCAGCGGCGAGGCGATGCCCGCCTGCCGGGCCGCTTCGGCCACCAGCCGGCTGTTCTTCAACACGTCCGATATCGCCGCCTGCACGGAGAAATTCCGTTCCACCAGCTTGCCGCTCTTGATGCGCGATATGCCGCTCGCCATCTGGCCGGCATCGACCACGGCCTTGAAAAGCTCCATGTCCAGCCCTTGCCGATCTGCGAAATGGGCGGCCTCCACAAGCCCCGTCACCGAAGTGATCAGGAAGATATTGACGGCAAGCTTCATCATAAGCGCATTTGGCACCGCACCGCAGACGACCGCCTCCCGACACATGGGCGTCAGCAGCGGACGGACCTTTTCGACAATATCCGCCTCTCCCGCCAGCATCGCCACGAGCTGCCCCTCCTCCGCCGGTCGGCGCGAACCCGAAACAGGCGCCTCGACATAGCGGCCGCCGGCCGAGCGGATATCCGCTTCCAGCGCTTTCGAATAGGCCGGCGTAGTCGTACCCATATGGATGATGACATGCCTGGAAACCCGTTCCGCAAAGGCTGGCGTGCCGCGCCCGAGAACCGTATCGATCACCAGGTCCGTCGCAAGCATGAGGATCACGGTGCTTGCCTTGCCAAACACCTCATCGACATCGGCAGCCACCTCGGCGCCGCCCGCCCGCAGCGTCTCCGCGCTTTTCGGCGAACGGTTCCAGACGATGAGATTGGTGCCTGCCCGTACGAGATTGAGTGCCATCGGCGTGCCCATCACGCCGAGACCGATGAAGCCCGTTTTCATTGTCGCCGCCTCTCTGGGTGCCCGAAGCGGGAAGTTTACGAGCAAACGAGGTGTCTGTCTTGAAGGTTAGTGCTCAGGCGCAGGCTGGCCGGAAATCTCCAGTGCCGCCTCGCGGATCGTCTGCATGAGGATCGACAGCGGAAGCGAGGGAATGGAATCGGTACGCATCGTCAGTCCCACCGGTCCCTTCGTCTCGCCCGTATCGATCGGCAGGGCGGCAAGCACGCCGTCGGCGATATCGCGCGCGACCACACCATTGGAAATGATCCAGATCGCGTCGCTGTCGCGCACGAAGGCACGGCCGAAGGCATCGGAGACGGTTTCGATCTGGCTCGGCAGACTGGCGACACCGTTGGCAATCAGGAAATTCTCGACCACCGGCCGGATGATCGAACCGCGGGTCGGCATCAGGAGCGTATAGCGGCCGAGTTCGGCAAACAGCGCTTTTCCGGCGCTGAGCAGCGGATGGCCGGCGCGCACGGCAAAGACCACCTGTTCGGAATAGAGATGCTCGAAGGAAAAGCCTGCCATCCTTTCCGCTCCCGCGAGACGGCCGACAACAAGATCGAGATCGCCAACACGCAGTTGCTCCAACAGTACGGCATTGTCGCCGGTGACGATCTTCACCCGGCTCCAGGTATTTTCCTTCAGAAACAGGTCCATCGCCCACGGCATGATGCGTGTCGAAACCGTCGGCAGAGCGCCGATACGGATCGGCGGCGCATCGCCGAATTGCTCCTGCGAGACGGAATCGAGCCCCTGCCGGAGTGCTGTCAGCGCAGCACCTGCATGGCGCAGGAAGACCTCGCCGTACCGCGTGATGCGGATGCCGCGTCCTTCCCGCTCGAAAACCCCGACGCCGAGCGCCTGCTCCAGTTCGCGGATCGTCTTCGTCACTGCCGGCTGACTGACATGCAGAAGTTCAGCCGCCTTCATGACGCTCTTCTGCCGCGCCACCTCGACAAAGGTCTGCAGATGACGAAACTTGATGCGGCTATCGATCATTGCTTTCATAACTCATGGGTTATCGGAAAGCCAAAAAATATCATTTTACTTAACCGGTTCAACTCACCAAATTGAACAAGGAGGAGATTTAAAGTGCAGTTCGCCAGTATCAACGACGTAACGATCCATTACCAGCTCATCGGCGCGCCGGCTGACAGGCCGGTTATCGTCTTTGCCAATTCGCTCGGCACGGATTTCCGCATCTGGCGCGATGTGGTCGTGCGCCTTGCCGGCGATTTTGCCATCATCCTCTATGACATGCGCGGCCATGGGCTTTCCGATGTCGGCCAGGTGCCCTACGCCATGGAGGACCATGCCACCGATCTCGCCGGCCTGCTTGATCTGCTTTCGGTCAAGGATGCCGTCATCTGCGGTCTCTCGGTCGGTGGTCTGATCGCCCAGTCGCTCTACCAGCGCCGCCCGGATCTGGTGAAGGCGCTGATCCTTTGCGATACCGCCCACAAGATCGGCACGGCCGATAGCTGGAACAGCCGTATCGCCGCCGTCGAGAAGAGCGGCATTGCCAGCATCGTCGACATGGTCATGGAGCGCTGGTTCACGCCGGCGTTCCGCCGACCTGAAAACATCGCCTATGCCGGCTACTGCAACATGCTGATCCGCCAGCCGGTGGAAGGTTATGTCGCCACATGCGCTGCGATCCGTGATGCCGATTTCACCGAGGCTGCGGCCAAGATCAAAGTGCCCACCATTTGCGTCGTCGGTGACCAGGATGGTTCGACGCCGCCGGATCTGGTGCTCTCGACAGCAAAGCTGATCCCTGACGCGCGCTATGAAGTCATCAAGGACTGCGCCCATATTCCGCCCATCGAGCAGCCGGAAGCGCTGACGGCGATCATCCGCGCCTTCCTCTCATCCATCGGAGACAAGAGCCCATGAGCGACATCGCGTCTGAACGCTATCATCAAGGCATGGCGACCCGCCGCTCCGTTCTCGGCGATGCCCATGTCGACCGCGCACAAGCCACCGCGACGGAATTCGACAAGCCGTTCCAGGAACTGATCACCGAGGCCGCCTGGGGCCATGTCTGGTCGCGGCCGGAGCTGACGAAACGCGAGCGCTCGATGATCACGATCGCACTGCTTGCAGCCCTTGGCCAGGACGAAGAGGTGGCGATGCATGTGCGCGCCACCGCCAATACCGGCGCCTCCCGGGAGGATATTCGCGAGGCGCTGCTGCATGTGGCAATCTACGCCGGCGTGCCGGCGGCCAATCATGCGATCAAGATCGCAAAACAGGTTTTCGAGCAGATGGACGCCGGCAAGGCCGCCTGAGGGGGAGAGAATGTCCGACTTACCGAACCGCAAGCCAGAAACCGGAGCCTTCTTCGCCCGCGACCGTGCCTGGCATCCGCCGGCCTATGCGCCGGGCTACAAGACCTCGCTCCTCCGTTCACCGCAACGCGCGCTGCTTTCTCTCGATGGCACGATTTCGGAAATCACCGGCCCGGTCTTCGGCCATTCGATGATCGGCGAGATGGATAACGACCTGATCCATAATTTCGCGCGGCCCGGCGAGAGCGCCATCGGCGAGCGCATCGTCGTTCACGGCCGGGTGCTCGATGAGCGCGGTCGTCCGCAGGCTGGTGTCCTCGTGGAGTTCTGGCAGGCCAATGCCGGCGGCCGCTACCGCCACAAGAAGGAAACCTATCTCGCCGCCATCGACCCGAATTTCGGCGGCTGCGGCCGGTTCGTCACCGACGAGGAAGGCCGTTATTTCTTCCGCACCGTGCGGCCCGGCGCCTACCCCTGGCCGAACGGCGTCAATGACTGGCGCCCGGCCCACATCCATTTCTCGATCTTCGGCCACGGCTTCTCGCAGCGCCTCATCACCCAGATGTATTTCGAAGGCGATCCGATGATCTGGAAATGTCCGATCGTCGGCACGATCCCGGACAAGACGGCGATCGAGCAACTCATCGCCCCGATGGATTGGGGCAATACGATCCCGATGGACAGCCGCGCCTACAAGTTCGATATCGTGCTGCGCGGCCGCCGCTCGACCATGTTCGAAAACAAGCTGGAGGGGAACTGACATGCAGGAACTCGGCTACCTCAAGGAAACCCCGTCCCAGACCGCCGGCCCCTATGTGCATATCGGCCTGACGCCGAACTTCTGCGATATCACCGGCGTTTTCGACAGTGACCTCGGCACGCGGATGGTCAATGACAAGACGCTCGGCGAGCGTATCACCGTCAGCGGCCGCATCTTCGACGGTGCCGGAGCACTCGTTCGCGACGCCGTCATCGAAATCTGGCAGGCAGACAGCGCCGGCCTCTACAACAGCCCCTCGGAAATGCGTGGCACGGCAGACCCGAACTTCACCGGCTGGGGCCGCTGCCCCACCCGCGCCGAAGACGGCGTCTACAGTTTCGACACCATCAAGCCAGGCAAGGTCCCCTTCAAGGACGGCCGCAAGATGGCCCCGCATATTACCTTCTGGATTGTCGCCCGCGGCATCAATATCGGCCTGCACACGCGCATGTATTTCCCGGAAGAGCAAGATGCCAATGCGGCAGACCCGATTCTGGCGCGTATCGAACACCGCGAGCGCGTGGCGACCCTGATCGCTGCCCGCGATGGCGCAAAGCTGAGCTTCGATATCTACCTGCAGGGACCGAAGGAAACGGTGTTCCTGGACATTTGAGCTATCTCGACTGGCTACTTGCTCGCGATCCGTCGGGCAAGTAGCGTCGGCTTCGCCCTGCCATATTAAGGTCGAGATAAGCCGACAGGCAGACCGGGATTGCGATGAAACGAGCTGCCATATGACCACATCCCCTTTCGACCATCCCTTCCTTTCCGGCCTGCTCGGAGACACTGAAATCGCCGCCTACTTCTCAGCCGAGGCTGATATCAGGGCGATGCTCTCCTTCGAAGCGGCACTTGCACGCGCAGAAGCGACGCATGGCATCATTCCGACGGAAGCCGCGCGAACAATCGGCGAGATCTGCGCTGGCTTTACCGCAGATGTGCAAAGCCTGAAGGTTGCAACGGCTCGGGACGGTGTCGTCATTCCGGACCTCGTCAAACAGCTCAGGAAGGTGGTCGGCAGCGAGGCCGCCGAACATGTTCATTTCGGTGCGACCAGTCAGGATGCCATCGACACCAGCCTGATGTTGCGGCTGAAGTCCATCACTTTCCTGTTCGGCGGAAGGCTGCATGCCGTCGCCACGAAACTGGTAGCGCTCGAACGGCAGTTCGGCGCCAACCGCCTGATAGGCCACACACGCATGCAGGCCGCGATCCCGATTACCGCCGCCGATCGCATTGCCGCCTGGCGGATGCCGCTGGAGACCTATCGCGACCGGCTGACGGAGCAGACCTTCCCCGTGCAATTCGGCGGTGCTGCCGGTACGCTCGAAAAGCTAGGAGCCGAGGCATCCGCCGTGCGCGCCTCGCTGGCGCAGGAACTGGGATTGACCGATGAGCCGCAATGGCAGAGCCGCCGCAGCCGCATTGCCGATCTCGCCAATCTCTACTCCCTGGTCTCGGGCAGCCTCGGCAAATTCGGGCAGGATATCGCATTGCTCGCCGAAGCCGGCGGCGAGATCGAGCTTGCGGGTGGCGGCGCCTCCTCGGCCATGGCCCATAAGCAGAATCCGGTCGCCGCCGAAACGCTGGTTGCGCTCGCCCGCTTCAACGCCACGCAGCTCTCGGCCATCCATCATTCCCTCGTTCATGAACAGGAACGTTCGGGGGCGGCCTGGACACTCGAATGGCTGGTGCTGCCGCAGATGGTCATGGCGACCGCCGCCTCGCTGCGGCTGGCGGCAGAACTTATCGGCAATATCAAGCGTCTGGGGACAGGCTGATCGCCTTTGCATGAACGTGGTAAAACCGGCTATGCAGAGGTGTTGATTTCAGGAGTGATCCCGTGACCTTTCCCCTCTTCGACCTTTCCGGCCGCCGCGCACTCGTGACGGGTTCCAGCCAGGGTATCGGTTATGCGCTCGCGCTCGGGCTTGCCGAACACGGGGCCTCCATCATCATCAACGGCCGCAACGCCCAGAAGGCGGAGGCCGCCGCCGAGACGATCCGCGAGCAGAAACGCCATGCCGTCAGCGCAGCCTTCGACGTGACTGATGCGGAGGCCTGCCGCTCGGCGATTACCTATATCGAAGCCGAGATCGGCCCGATCGATATCCTCATCAACAATGCCGGCATGCAGTTCCGCACGCCTCTGGAGAATTTTCCGGTCGAGAAGTGGGACGAACTCTTTCGCACCAATGTCTCCAGTGTCTTCTACGTCAGCCAACCGGTCGCGCAGGCGATGATCAGCCGCGGCCGTGGCAAGATCATCAACATCGCCTCGGTGCAGGCTGAACTCGCCCGTCCTGGTATTGCGCCCTATACGGCAACCAAGGGTGCTGTGCGCAATCTCACCCGCGGCATGGCAACCGACTGGGCAAAGTATGGCCTGCAGATCAACACCCTTGCGCCCGGCTATTTCAAGACACCGCTCAATCAGGCGCTTGTCGATGATCCGAAATTCTCCGCGTGGCTTGAAACCCGTACACCGGCTGGCCGCTGGGGCAATGTGGAAGAGTTGGTGGGTGCGGCCGTCTTCCTGGCGTCGGACGCATCGTCCTTCGTCAACGGCCATATGCTGATGGTCGATGGCGGGATTACGGCGTCGCTCTGAGGTTAATCGCCTCCACCGTCACCACCGCCGTCGCCTCCATCACCGCAATCAAAACTCATTTCAAGGCCGCCTTCGGCTTGGCCACGAACGGAACGCCCTGGAAACGCTGGTGTTTCGTATTGTGATCTATGACGAACAAGCATTCGCTCCCGCGAGCGTGCTTCGCTGCCGGCCATTTCCGACGCGGTTTCTTGCCGTTTCGTGGCTTGAGCACCGCTAAAAGCAGGCGGATTTGCATTTTCGGTCGCGCGCAACCATTTAAGATGCATGATCCGCGGAAATGTCGCGACCTCGCTGATGCCGGAACGTTTACAGAAAACGAACCATACCGGCTTGCATTCTGAGCCAAAAGCCGATTGCTTAGGAAAATCTACTTCTTCTTCGGCTAACCGTTAGAAGAGTGCGAGGGGATATAGGCAAACCCGTGGAATTCTGCAGCTTCGCATCGGGATCGATGGTGACTACGATGGCGGAGCGGGAAAGCTGGTTTGAAGGAAGATGAGTAACGATCTGTTTCAGGTAAAATTTTGGGGCGTACGGGGAAGCATTCCCGTGTCAGGCCCGGAATTCGACCGCTATGGAGGCAACACCTCCTGCATTGAGATCCGCTGCGGCGAGCACCGGATGCTGTTCGACGCGGGCTCGGGCCTGCGTGAAGCCGGCCTGTCGCTCATTGCTGATGAAGTCCACGATGTCGATCTCTTCTTCAGCCACTGCCACTATGATCACATCATCGGCCTGCCCTTCTTCAAGGCGATCTACTACCCGTCGATCAACGTCAACATCTGGTCCGGCCATCTGGACGGCAAGATGACCACGCGCGAGATGGTCGAGCAGTTCATCAGCCCACCCTGGTTCCCTGTGAAGACCGATATCTGCCAGGCGACGATGAATTTTCGCGATTTCCACGCAGGCCAGACGCTGACCCCGCATGCTGGCGTGGAGATGCAGACCTATATGCTGAACCATCCGGGCGGCGCGATCGGTTATCGCATCCGCTGGAAGGGGCGCACCGTCTCGCTGATCTACGACATCGAGCACATTCCGGGCACTTATGATCCGGTGGCGCTGGAAATGATGAAGGACGCCGATCTCGTCGTCTACGACTGCACCTATAATGAAGACGAGATGCAGCGCTTCAAAGGGTTTGGCCATTCCACGTGGCAGCACGGCACCGAACTTGCCAGGATGGCCGGCGCGAAGCGCTTCGCCCTGTTCCACCATGCACCCTCGCGCACCGATGAACAGCTCGCTGTCATGGAAAGCCAGGCGCAGGCCGCCTTTGCCGGTGCATTCGCCGCCCGTGACAATCAGGTCATCGACATCTGATCCTGCACGAGTGCGGCTGCCGAGACCCATTCCACTGCGGGATGGCCCGAAGTCGCCTCGAAGAGCTCGGCAAGGAAATCCCACGCCGCCGCATCATGCACCAGGTGATGCGCGAGCACGCCGATCGATTCGCTGCTGCCCTCGAACCTGTCCTGCAATTCGGCAACCAGTTCACCGATCAGGTCTGCCATCGGCCGGCCGCCGCGTGTGCCGTGCCAGTCCATGAGATCGACATGGGAGTTGACGATGGCGAGCGGGCTTTCTCCCTTGACGCGTCCGTAAGTGGAAAGGGATTCGAAACCGAGCGCCGGCAGCTTGGGAATGAGACCCTTGTCGATGCGGTTCCAGGGCGGAACCAGCATGGCCAGAAAGCGTGTCGGGTAAAGCCCCTTCAGCTTCAGGAGGCCTTCGTAGAGCTCACCGAGAATCGTTTCTTCCAGACGCGCTCCGCCGAGCTCCTGCTTCTTGTCGTCGGGTCCAGCATGATTGTGATGCGCCCAGCCGTGAACCGCCACGCTGACATGCGCCTCGCCCGCAAGCCGCCGAGCCAGCGGCGCGCCGGTAAAGGCCGGGATGACCGCAAGCGTGACGGGGATGCCGTAGCTTTTCGTTTCGGAGAGCAGCCGCTCCAGCGCCGCCGTCGGTTCGATCGCATCGTCATCCCGCAGCCAAAGCCGCGCCACGCGGCCAGCGGCGCGCCAGCGCTCCAGCTCCCGATACAACGGCTCGTGGATGGTGCTATCGATCATGTGCTGCTCCTGCATGATTGCATAGGATCAAATCCAGTTCTCGCGCCGCGCCGGCAAGCGAACGCTCGCCAATGACGAAGCGGCGGGCCGCGGATGCCATGGCGTCACGGCGCCCCTGGTCATCCAGCAGTCCGGCAATGGCCCGCGCATAGGCTTTCATATCGCCATCAGGCGTCAATAGCCCGGTCATATCGGCCTCCACCACGGCAGGCACGCCGGCGGTCTTCTGCGCCACAACAGGAAGGCCCGCCGCCTGCGCTTCGAGATAGGCAAGTCCATAGGCTTCGCCGCAACCCGGCCAGACATAGATGCTGCCCTTCGCCAGCAGCGCGGCAATCTCTTCCGGTTCCCTTTGGCCGAGCCAGTCGATACGGCCGGGCGCAAAGCCGGCAAACAGCGCCTCTACCTCAGCCCGCAGCGGACCGTCGCCGATGATGCCGAGTGTCCATGGGCGCTCCGCGATCATGCAGAGTGCCGTGGCGAGCATCTTGTAGCTCTCCATCTTGTCGCCGGCCCGCATCATGGCCACGGTCATCAAGCGTTGCGGATCGGGGGCGGGCGTTATCGCCTCGAAGAGCGCTGTGTCGATGAAAGGCTTTACTCCGGCGATACGCGCTTCGGGAAAGACGTCTTCCAATCCTTTCCGGTCGCGTTCGGTGAAGGCGATATTGACCGCCGCCTGACGGATCGCGTCACCCACCGGCTTCTGGAAGAAGGCCCAGCCCAGCCCATCACGTTTGCGCGAGTACGAAGCTTCGGCCGTGACATAGGGAATGGCGAATTGCTCCGCGATGGCGGGGCCGAGGAGATCGGGGGATTTGTAATAGGGGTGATAGCAGAACCAGAGTTCCGGCCTCGGCTCCTCCCACCATTTGCGCCGCAGCCGCTCGAGTTCGCCATCCGCCTTCGCCAGAACCTCAGCCGCCGCCGGCGGCGAGCCGGCATGGACAGGGAATTCGGACACGACCTCGACAGAATGGCCGGCCATCTCCAGCGCCCGGATCAACAGCCGCGCCATCAGCCGGTCGCCCGAGGGCACCGGATGATCAGGAGATTTCATCGGCGCGTAGAAAGCGATCCGCATCGCGACACTCCGCTGACGACAGTATGTTTCCAATCGGCGCTCGCGCCGTAAGCGAAAATTTCCGCTATTGTCACTATCCTTGAACGATACAGGCAGGCATACCGAAGCGATCGTGATTAGACGAGACGATAATTCCGCCCTTTTTCGTCTTCTCTAGTGCATTTGCGATTTGAGCTTCAAGAACAGGAATTGATGACGACGGTCTGGGCCACAGGGATTTTTTCGGAGCGCACGATCAGGAAGGCCAGGCTCGGTTCCGGCCTTGTCATGTTCGTCTTCATCATCCTGCATATGTCGAACCATGCATTGGGGCTCGTTTCGCTGACGGCAGCCGATGATGCGCGCCGGCTGTTTCTGGCGCTATGGCGCAATCCGGTCGGCACTATCCTCTTCTATGGCTCAGTCCTCGTCCATATGACGCTGGTGCTGCGCGGGCTCTATATGCGCCGCAGCCTTGTCATGCCGAAGAACGAGATGGCGCAGATCGTTCTCGGCCTTTTGATCCCGCTATTACTCATCGACCATGTCGTCGGTACGCGTATTGTCCATGCACTCTACAGCTATACCGACAATTACGAGACGATCGTTCGCACGCTCTGGATCAACGCACCTGATAACGGCGTGCGCCAGACTTTCGCGCTGCTCGCCGTCTGGATCCACGGCTGTATCGGCATACATTTCTGGCTGCGCTATCGGCCCTGGTACGACAATTCCTCATCGCTGCTTCTGGCGATCGCCATCCTCCTGCCGGTGCTGGCGCTGCTCGGTTTCGTCGAGATGGGCCGCACGCTGTCCGATCCCTCCTACATCGAGTCAGAATCCGGTCACTACGAAGAAACGATCAATACCCGCTATTACAATGATCCCGAGGCGCGCGAGCAAATCGCGACGATCCGCGCCGCGCTCTACGGCAGCTTCTCAGCAACGCTTACCCTCGTCATCCTGGCACGGGCGCGCCGCAGGCTGAAAGAGCGGGCGAACCAAGTTGCGGTTCACTATCCCGGCGGCGAGACGGTGCGCGTGCCACGCGGCTTCACCGTGCTGGAAGCAAGCAGGCTTGGCGGCCTGCCGCATTATTCGGTCTGCGGCGGCAAGGGCCAGTGCTCCACCTGCCGCGTGCAGATCCTCGGCGATTATTGGACCCTGCCGCCACCCGACAAGCTGGAGCAGACGACGCTGAAGCGCATCAATGCGGCATCCGATGTGCGCCTCGCCTGTCAGCTCCGCCCGGACAAGGACTTGACCGTCGCGCCGCTGCTCGTGCCGCAGACAGAGGCTGCCCTTCCCGCCAACAGCCAGGAAACCAGCCCCGGCCGCGAGCGCGAGATCGCCGTGCTCTTCTGTGACATGCGCCATTTCACGACGCTGACCGAAACCCGTCTGCCCTTCGACGTCGTTTTCCTGCTCAACCGCTATTTCGGGATCGTCGGCAAGGCGGTGGAACAGGCCGGCGGGCGGCTCGACAAATTCATCGGCGACGGCGCCATGGCACTCTTCGGGCTCAACACCACGCCTGAGGAGGCCTGCCGGCAGGCGGTAGCAGCCGCAACCACGATTGTTGCCGAGGTGGAGAAGCTCGCCGCCGAACTTTCCGACGAACTGCCTCTGCCGCTGCAGATCGTCATCGGCATCCATGCCGGCCCGGCCGTTGTCGGCACGATGGGCTATGGGCGCGTGCGCAGCCTGACCGCCGTCGGCGATACGGTCAATGTGGCAAGCCGTCTGGAAACCGCGGCCAAGGAACTCAATGCCGCTATCGTCATTTCCGAGCCGGTCGCGATGCGCGCCGGCATTGATCCGGAAACGGTCGAAAGCTGCGAAATCAATGTGCGTGGCCGGGCGCTCCCCTTGAAAGTCTATGTCGTTCCGAGAGAGAAAGCGGCCGAACCGCTCAAGGAAAGACAATAATGTCCGGCCAGGCATGGCTTACCGCCAAATATTGGAAGCGCCGTTTGCGCAAGGCGCGCAATGCGCTGGCCACACGTTTCTTTGATACCCGCACCGGCCGCCGGCTGCTGATCGAAAATATCGGGGCACGCGTCACTTCCATGACGGTCGATGCCGGCGATCACCTGATGAGTTTTTCGCCGGCGGACTATATCGGCCGCAAGGTCTTCCGGAAGGGCCATTTCGAACGCGAGGCCGTCGACCGGCTGCTCGTGATCCTGCGCCAGCGCGGCCTGCTGAAGAAGGACAGCATGCTGCTGGAGATCGGCGGCAATATCGGCACACAGACCGTCTATTTTGCGATCGCCCGGGCCTTTGCCGGGATCGTCAGCGTCGAACCGGACCCGCGCAATTTCCGCCTTCTGGAACAGAATATACGTCAGAATGGACTTACGGATGCCGTGCGCCTCGTCAACTGCGCCGCCGGCGAAGGCGAAGGCGAGATCGACTTCTTCCTGAACAGAGCCAATCACGGTAAGAGCAGCGCCGTCCGGCAGAGCGCCAGCGACCAGAAGATCAGCGTGCCGGTGCGATCCGTGACCGGCATCCTCGATGGACTCGGCATAGACCAAGCCGCCATCGGGCTGATCTGGATGGATATCGAGGGTTACGAGCCGGTTGCCTGCCGCTCGATGCTGCCGCTGCTTGCCCGCCGCGCGCCTCTCTATATGGAATTCACGCCGCTCTTTTACGGCCCCGAGGGCACGAAAGCCTTCATTCGCACGCTCGCCGGCTTCTACGAGAATTGTCTCGTTGTCTTCGAGGACGACGAGAAGGAGATGAAAGTCCGTGATCTGCCGGGCGAATTCGATCAATATAACGTGCTGTTCCTGCCTTAGACCGAAGAAGAGCATATCGTCGTCCGAAAACCGCTCACGCTTTTCGGCGTCGTGCTCCAGGTACCAGAGGCTATGGTGCAGACTGCATCACCAGCGATTGATGGCAATGTACACCGGCGAGGACGCCTGAGGCGGAGGCGAGCGTGGCGTTGTGCATGGCACTTGCCGCATCGCCGGCGGCAAAGACACCCCTGACGGTCGTCTCTTTGTTATCGCCGGTCCGGATGACCGGCCCGAGCGGACCGTCGTCGAAGGCGCAGCCAAGCTGCTCGGCAATCGGGCTTGCCATCGCCGTTTTCGCTGCGACAAAAACGGCGTTCAGCGGCACGACCCGGCCGTCGGTCAGGCGGACGGCCTCAAGCTTCGGATTGTCGCCCAATAATTCGACGATAGGGCTGCGCTCGATCCGAACACCGCGCGCGGTCATCCGCGCCAATTGCTCTTCATCGGGCTCGAACAAGGCCTGGGTGAAGTAGGTCGTTTCTCCCCAGTCAGGAAGCAGCATGGCCGCATGCGCTGAAAGCGGGAGGGTTGCGAGAACGCCAAGTGCACCGCCACTCACTTCATAGCCGTGACAATAGGGGCAGTGCAGCACGGAACGGCCCCATCGGTCCCGCAGGCCGAGGATCTCAGGCAGTGAGTCGCTGATACCGGTCGCCAGGACGATGCGCGCGGCCCTTTCCTGGCCACCGCCCTTGATGTCGATCACGAATTCATCGCCATCGGCACGCGCCTGAACAACTTCCCCGTCGCGGATGGCGATGGTCGGATAAAGCGAAAGCTGCCGCTTTCCCTCCCGCATGATCGCCGCCGGTGTCTGGCCGTCCTGGCCCAGGAAGCCATGTGACGCCTGCGAAAACCGATTGCGCGGCGCGCCTGCATCGATCAGCAGAACCCGTCGTCGCGCCCGGGCAAGCTGCATGGCTGCGGACAGGCCGGCGAAATTTCCGCCGATAACGATAGCCTCGAATGACATGGAACCCTCCTTTGACGTTGCCTCAATCATGAATCAACATAAGTTACATGAAATGACGCGGTCAAGCATCATGTTACTTGTCTTGTTACGATCCGCTTGTGATAATGGCCCGTTCGATCGACAGGAATAGAACCCATGCGCAATGACAGCCGCCTTTCACGCATGCTGCACGTGCTGATCCACATGGATCGGCATGAGCATTCGGCGACCTCGGAAATGATTGCAAAGATGCTGAACACCAATCCCGTCGTTGTCCGCCGCACCATGGCCGGCCTTCGAGAACAGGGTTATGTCCGTTCCGAAAAGGGGCATGGCGGGGGCTGGACGCTGGTGCGCCCGTTGTCGGAAATCACCCTGCTCGATGTCTACAACGCCATCGGCGAACCGCATCTTTTCGCCATCGGCCCAGCCGACGACCAGCCGAAATGCCTTGTGGAACAGGCTGTGAATGCTGCTCTCGAGGATGCGATGAAGGAGGCGCAGGCCCTGCTCCTGCGGCGATTGGGCAGCGTGACGCTGGACGAAATCGCGGCCGACTTCGAGGCAAAATATGCCGCGCTCTCGGCTGCGTCCTATTCCTGCGCCTCATAAGCGCGGATCATTTCCTGCGGTAGAGGAAATACCGGCCTTCTTTGATGCCGCCGGGCAAAGGCAGAGGCAAAAGCTCGGGATGTTCCAGCGGCAGGCCGCTGACGGCGATGCCGTGATGGGTAAGCACGCCGGCCATCAGCTGCGGCAGCCAGGTCAGCGTCACGGCGTCGATCTCGTCATGGCCGGTGCCGATATCGGCATGGGCGAGCGCGGCATTGATCCCGAGGAACGCCTGGCCGGTATCGCGGATATTGCCCGTCACCATATTTTCGGCCGGCGGCGTGGAGGCGGAATAGGAGCGTATTTCCCAATCGAAGGCGATAATGCGGCGGTCGGGAAAATGCTCGCGCAGATGGTCGTAGGTGCGGCCGTTGCCGAGGCCGAATTCGAGCACCGGCCCCTCCACCTCTTCCACCAGATCGATGATGGCATTGAGAATATCGCGTTGAGCCGACAATCGGCGAATGAAGCTATCGAGGCGGCTCATCTTGTCCTGTCCGTCATAAAATATGTCAGCGGTGCTACCATATCGATGCGGTGCAAGTCGATTGCCGGAACCGCAAATTGCCGTTGCAGCGGTAACACCGGTCTGTGATAAACTCGGCCCCATGAACGAGATATCCAGCGACGCATTCTTCGCCAACGTGCCTGTTTTCAGCGATTTCGAAGGCGTGACCGATGAGAGCAATTACCAGCCGCTGCCCGAAGGGTGGGTGCTGGCGATGGCCGATATCGTCGGCTCGACGAAGGCGATTTCCGGCGGACGCTACAAGGACGTCAACATGGCCGGTGCCAGCGTCATTTCCGCAGTGCTGAATGCCGTCGGCAAGGGCGACTATCCCTTCGTCTTCGCCGGCGACGGCGCGCTGATCGCCTTGCCCGCTTCGCTTGAGAAGGAAGCGCGCGCAGCACTTGCCGCGACACAGGTCTGGGTGAAGGAGGATCTTGACCTCGATCTCCGTATCGCCATCGTGCCGATCGCCGATATCCGCGCAGAAGGTCTCGACGTACGCGTCGCCCGCTATTCGGCAAGCCCCTTTGTCACCTATGCGATGTTTTCCGGCGGCGGTACGATCTGGGCCGAGAAGAACATGAAGATGGGCCGGTACGGCGTCGAGAGGGCAGCACCCGGCGCTCGCCCGGATCTGGCCGGCCTCTCTTGCCGTTGGAGCCCGATCGAGGCCCGTAATGGCGAGATCGTCTCGATCATCGCCGTGCCCGGCGAAGACGGTCCCGGGCCGGAATTTCAGGCTCTCGTCGCCGGCGTCGTTTCCATCACAGCCGAACAGAACCGCAGCGGGCATCCGGTGCCCGAAGACGGGCCGGAGCTTGCCTTCTCGATGACGGGCATCAATCGCGAGGTGAATGCCACTGCACCTGAGGGCAGACGCCTGCGGCAAAAGCTCCTCATCCTCCTGCAGATCGGCCTGACCGTTTTCCTACACAAATTCGGCATTACTTTCGCCCATTTCAACGCGCGCCGCTATAAGAAGGACGTCTCGGGCAATTCGGATTTCCGCAAATTCGACGACGGACTGAAGATGACCATCGACGTCGACGCCGCCCACCTCGCCCGCATCGAGATGCTGTTGAAGCAGGCGCAGGAAAAGGGCGTGGCGCGCTATGGCCTGCACCGCCAGTCATCGGCACTGATGACCTGCTTCGTGCCGACGCCGCTGTCGCGCGACCACATGCACTTCATCGATGGCGCAGCCGGCGGTTATGCCGTCGCCGCCAGCCAGATCACCGGCAAGCAGCTTTCCGGCACGCTCGTTACGCCTTGATGACGTGATCGGCCGAGAGGCCGAGCCTGCTGAAAACGTTTCGGGTATCGACAATCAGTTTGGCGCTCCTCGAAAGAGCCGCATAGTCGATCATGTCGTGATCGGTCGCGATGAGAACCGCGTCGTATCCCGCAATGGTTTCCGGCGTCAGATCGATGGATTTCCGGCCCTTCAGTGCCTGATATTCACGAGTCGGCGGAATCTCCGCGACGAAGGGGTCATGATAATCCGCCTTGCCGCCGCGTTCCTCGATAATTTCGATCAGGCGCAGCGACGGGCTTTCCCTGATATCGGCAACGTTCTTCTTGTAAGCAAGGCCGAGCACGAGGACGCGTGAGCGGCTGAGCGCCTTGCCGGCACGGATATCCAGCGCCTCGGCCAGTTTGCCGACGACATAGCGCGGCATCGCCGAATTGATCTCGCCGGCAAGCTCGATGAAACGGGTCGGCAGTTCGTATTCGCGCGACTTCCAGGTGAGGTAGAAAGGGTCGATCGGAATGCAGTGACCGCCGAGACCGGGGCCGGGATAGAAGGGCATATAACCGAACGGCTTGGTCTTGGCCGCGTCGATGACTTCCCAGACATCGATCCCCATCGCCGCGTAGACGGTCTTCAGCTCGTTGACGAGTGCGATATTGACCGAGCGGAAGATGTTTTCGGTGAGCTTCACCGCTTCCGCCGTCGCATTGGAGGAGACCGGAACGACAGTCGAAACGGCTGCCCCGTAGAAGGATTTCATCAGCGACAGGGCTTCTGCACCGTCGCCTGCAACGACCTTCGGGATGGTCGCGGTGTGGTAATGCTGGTTGCCGGGGTCCTCGCGCTCCGGCGAGAAACCGACGAAGAAGTCGGAACCGGATTTCAGTCCGGTCTCTTCGAGAATGACCTTCACAATATCATCGGTGGTACCAGGATAGGTGGTCGATTCCAACACGATGAGCTGGCCCGGCCGCAAATGAGCGGCGATCGACCGCGACGTCGTCTCCACGAAGGAAAGATCGGGATCGCGATGTTTGGTGAGCGGCGTCGGGACGCAGATGACGATCACATCGCAATCCGCAAGGCCGGCAAAATCGGTCGTCGAGAAAAAACGCCCCGCATCGATCTCGGCTGTCAGCGCCTCATTCGTCACCGCATCGATATAGGAGCGGCGGGCATCCAGCGCGACGATTTTCTTCGGGTCGATATCGAAGCCGGTTACCGTAAAGCCGCTGCGTGCCACAGCCATCGCCAGCGGCAAACCGACATAGCCAAGGCCGATAATGCCAGCGCGCGCCGTGCGGGCCTCAATCTTCTTTGAAAGCGTCTCGAAGGTGGAAGAGCGTGCGTCCAAGGCCATGCCTCTTGCGAAAAGTGAATCCGAACGCTGATCTAATGCATGATCGCGGCAAATTAAACCCGGCCCTTTCGCAGCGCCTGTCCGCGCCGCGCCTTGGATTCATCGGCCGGGGTGGCGGACATGGTTCGGTCCGAGCCAGTTCCACAACCGAGACGCACAAAAAAAATTCGGATCCCATTGTTTCGCACTTCCGGCGTGCCTATTTTGGCAAGTGATAATGAACCACTTTGCAAAGATTGCTCGCCCGTTTCCAGGAGGTCGGAAGCCGGCGGGTGTCAGTGCCGGGTCATCGGCACATCGTTGACACGATAATACCGCTCGTACATCCTGAATTCTTTGCGATCTGCTCATCGTGAATGGGCAGGTCCGGGTTGTTTTTGCCTCTCGGGATGGACGTGCGACATGAGGATAATACCAAGAATGAGCACGATCGAATCCAGCGTATCCTCCATTTTGTTGGACCGTGTTGCTGAATGGCTGACGAATTCTTCGCTGGCCGGTGACGACCTTGAAAACATCGTGCGCGGTTTCTGCGAGCGGCTTGCGGCCGCCGGTCTGCCACTCGCGCGCGTGCACCTGACCTTCTCGATGCTGCATCCGCTCTACGACGCACTGAGCTTCACCTGGAAGCGCTCCAGCGGCGTAACCATCGAAGGCTTTCGGATGCCGGCCGGCCAGAAGCCGGATCGCTTCCTGCAGAGCCCCTATTTCTATCTTCTCGACAACAATCTGCAGCATATCCGCCGCCGCATCATGCCTGACAGCCCGAATGAATTCCCGATTTTCGAGGATCTGCGGCACGAAAAAATCACCGATTACCTCGCCTTCGTGCAGCCGTTCGGTGACGGCTCGGTGCAGGGCATGATGGGTTCATGGTCGACCGACAGCCCGGCCGGCTTTTCCGACGACATGATCGACGCGCTGCTGCGCATGCAGAACCACCTGGCAGTCGCCGCCAAGATGGCGGTGCTTGCGAAGCTCGCCAACAATATGCTGACCACCTATCTCGGCGGCGATGCCGGCAAACGCGTGCTGAACGGGCAGGTTCGCCGCGGCGACGGCGAGACGATCCGTGCGGCCCTCGTGATGGCCGACATGCGCGAATCGACCATGTATGCCGAGAAGGAGGGCCGGCAGGCCTATATCGATACGCTCAACCAGTTCTTCGATGCGATCGCCGCACCCTTCAACCGCAACGGCGGCGAAATCCTGAGCTTCCTCGGCGATGGCTTTCTCGCGGTCTATCCCTGCGGCCGCCACAAGGACCCGTCCAAGATCGCCTGCGAGGCAGCGCTTTCAGCCGTACACCACGCGCAGGCGCGTGTTGCCGAGCTCAATAAGGATCGCGAGACGAAGGGGCTTCCAAAGATCGGCTATGGCATCGGCTTGCATGTCGGCAACGTCATGTTCGGCAATGTCGGCCTGAAGGACCGCCTCACCTTCTCTGCCTTCGGTTCGGCGGTAAACGAGGTGCAGCGCCTGCAGGTACTGACGAAGAAATATAGCCGCGAGGTCGTCGCGAGCCAGGCCTTTGCCGGCTATTGCGGCGGCGAATGGATCACGCTCGGCGAGGAAAAGCTGCGCGGCATCCGCCAGAAAGTGACGGTGCTGCAACCGCGCGCGCCGGCATCTGCCATTCACGTCGACGAAGGCTTCCGCGAAGCCGTTCAGAACGGCCTTTCGGAAGCCGAACAGGTCATCATGCTTCACCGCGACAAGAAACAGGTAAAACGCACGCCGATCGAAAAATTCATTCAGTAACCACGCGCGAACATTGCAGCCGCTTTAGCCGTTGCGCCGTATATAAGAACCCTCGCATCAAGCGCCCTGTAAAACGGGCGCTATGTGCCGCTTTTTCCCATGTCTGTCATCAACTGGACACCCCGTTTACGGTACGATAGTGTGCCTTAACGGGAACACATAAAGACTGGGGAATTTCATTGGTATGGCGTCTGCAGCCGATTTGTTGCGTGTTGAGAATCTGGATGTCGCCTTCTCCGTTTTCGGCGACCGGCTGCGCGTCGTAAAGGAGGCCAATCTCCGCGTCCTGCCGGGGAAAGTGACTGCCCTCGTCGGCGAAAGCGGCTCCGGCAAATCCGTCATCAGCCAGGCGATCATGGGCATCCTGCCGGCACCGGCAGATGCAAGTGGTCGCATCCTGTTTACCGATCCGCTGGATGGCAAGGCGACGGATATCCTGGCGCTGTCGCGCGATAGCGCTGAGATGCGCGACCTGCGCGGCCGCCGCATGGCGACCATCTTCCAGGAGCCGATGACGTCGCTCTCGCCGCTCCACACTGTCGGCAACCAGATCAGCGAGGTTTTGCTGATCCACACGGACGCCGACAAGAAGGAAGCGCGCGAGCGCACCGAGGAAATGCTCGGCCTCGTCGGCTTTTCCAATCCGAAACGCACCTACGACATGTATCCGTTCGAGCTTTCCGGCGGCATGCGTCAGCGCGCCATGATCGCGATGGCGCTGATCTGCAAGCCGGCGCTGCTGATTGCCGACGAGCCGACGACGGCGCTCGACGTGACGATCCAGGCCCAGATCCTGGAACTGCTGCGCGACCTGCAGGCCAAGCTCGGCATGGCCATGCTGCTCATCACCCACGATCTCGGGGTCGTCGCCAATATGGCCGATGAAGTGGTGGTGATCTATCACGGCGAGATCATGGAAGCCGGCCCGGTCGAGGCAATCTTCCGCAATCCGCAACATCCCTATCTCAAGGCCCTGATGGCTGCGGTTCCGCATTTCGACATGAAGCCGGGCGAGCGATTGAAAGCGCTACGGGAGGTTCCGGTCAACCTGGAATCGATGATCGGCAAGAAGAAGCCGGTCGAAAAGGAAGCGCCCGGCGTGCTCCTTTCCGTCGCCAACCTTTCGAAGACCTACAAGACACGCAAGCGTAGCTTCTTCGGGGGCCAGGAAGCCACGGTCGTGCACGCTGTCGACGATGTCAGCTTCGATATCCACGGCGGCGAATGTCTGGGGCTCGTCGGCGAATCCGGCTGCGGCAAAACGACCGTCAGCAAGATTCTCATGCGCGCGATCACGCCTGATAGCGGCGCGGTCGTCTTCAACGACGGCAAGGATGTCATCGACGTCCTCTCCGTCAAGGGGTCTGAACTGCAGGACCTGCGCACCAAGATCCAGATGGTATTTCAGGACCCGGTGTCTTCGCTTTCGCCGCGCATGACGGTGCGCAATATCCTCAGCGAGCCGCTCGAAATCCACGATCGTGGCAACAGCGCCGAGCGCAGGGCCAAGGTGGAGGCGCTGATGGGTGCGATCGGCCTCGACCGGCGCTATCTCAACCGCTATCCGCACAGCTTTTCCGGCGGCCAGCGCCAGCGCATCGGGATTGCCCGCGCGCTCGCCCTTGGCCCCAAGCTTGTCATCCTCGACGAACCGGTCTCCGCCCTCGACGTGTCTGTGCAGGCGCAGATCCTCAACCTTCTGAAGGACCTGCAGAAAGAACTCGGACTTACCTATCTGTTCATCTCGCACAATCTCGCAGTCGTCGACTACATGGCAGACCGCATCGCCGTCATGTGCAAGGGCCGTATCGTCGAGATCGCCCCGCGTGAGATCATTCTGCGCAATCCGGTTCACCCCTATACGAAGTCATTGCTTGCCGCCGTTCCCTTCCCGGATCTCGACCGGCCGCTCGACTTCAAGGCGCTGCAGGAAAACGGCGCGGCCGACAAGCAAAACTGGGGGTCCGTCTTCCGGGCGGACCACGACGACGCTTCCGAACTCGCTTATGCCGATCTCGGCGGCGGCCATCTGGTGCGCGCCCGAAAGGGCGCCGATGCGAAGGAGCTGGTCTGATGGTGACGCGCCGCATCTTTCTCGGCGGCCTGATCGGCTCGGTCATCGCGCCTTCGGTCCTGCGGGCCCAGCAGGTCGCCGAGCCGGAAATGTTGAAGGCCAGGGTCGCTGACGGCAGTCTGCCGCCAATGGCCGAGCGCATTCCAACCGAGCCGCGTATCGTCAATCTCAGGGACATGGGCCGCGTGCCCGGCACCTATGGCGGCACTGTACGCACCATTATCGGCGGTGTGCGCGATATCCGCTACATGACGGTCTATGGCTATTCGCGGCTGATCGGTTACGACACGAAGCTGCAGTTCCAGCCCGATATCCTGCGCGACTTCACCTCGGAGAATGACACGGTCTTTACCTTTTACCTGCGCGACGGGCACAGGTGGTCTGACGGGCATCCCTTCACGGCCGAAGCCTTCCGCTACTGGTGGGAAGAAGTCATCCTCAACAAGGAACTGACGCCCGGCGGCGGTGCGCTGGAGCTGCGTCCGCACGGCTCCCTGCCGCGCTTCGAAGTGCTCGACGAGCTGACTGTGCGCTACAGCTGGGACAAGCCCAACCCGGTTTTCCTTTCGGCACTTGCCGGACCTCTGCCGCTCGTTATCTTTGGCCCAGGCCATTACCTGAAACAGTTCCACAAGGGCTTCCAGGACAAGGCCAAGCTTGAAGAGCTGATGAAAAAGAACCGCGCCAAGAAGTGGGCCGATCTGCACATCAAGATGGCCCTCGCTTCCCGGCCCAATAATCCCGATCTGCCGACGCTCGATCCCTGGAAAAACCGCACGGCTCCGCCGGCCGATCAGTTCGTCTTCGAGCGCAATCCGTTCTTCCACCGCGTGGACGAGAACGGCATGCAGCTGCCCTATCTCGACCGCTTCATCCTCAACGTCTCGTCCTCCTCGATCATCGCCGCCAAGGCGGGTGCCGGCGAATCCGACTTGCAGGCGACCGGCATCGACTTCAACGACTACACCTTCCTGAAAGAGGCGGAAAAGCGCTTCCCGGTGAAGGTCGATCTCTGGAAGATGTCGCGCGGCTCGCGCATTACACTGTTGCCGAACCTCAATGTCGCCGACGAAGCCTGGCGCGCGGTCTTTCGCGACGTGCGCTTCCGCCGGGCCTTGTCGCTGGCGATCAACCGGCATGAGATCAACATGGTGGCCTTCTACGGTCTCGGCAAGGCGAGTGCCGATACGGTGCTGCCCGAAAGTCCGCTCTTCAAGCAGGAATATGCCGACGCCTATGTGAATTTCGACCCTGACACAGCCAACAGGCTGCTCGACGAACTCGGCCTCGACAAGCGCGACAGCGATGGCATCCGCCTGCTGCCTGATGGACGCCGCGCCGAGATCACCGTCGAGACAGCCGGCGAGAGCAATCTCGACACGGACGTTCTGGAACTCGTGCACGATCACTGGGCCGATATCGGTCTGGCGCTCTTCACCCGCACCTCGCAGCGCGACGTCTTCCGCAATCGCGCCATGAGCGGCTCGATCATGATGTCGATCTGGTACGGGCTGGATAACGGCGTGCCGACCGCCGACATGTCTCCCTATGGACTAGCCCCTACGCTGGATGACCAGCTTCAATGGCCGCTCTGGGGCATGTACTATCTTTCGGCCGGTCAGGAGGGCAAGGCGCCCGATCTGCCGGAGGCGGCCGAGCTTGTCGATCTCCTGAACCAGTGGGGCGCGAGTGCTACGACGGAAGAGCGTGAGGTTATCTGGCACAAGATGCTGTCCCTCTATACCCAGCAGGTCTTTTCGATCGGCCTCATCAACAGCACGCTGCAGCCGATCCTCAGATCGGCCAAAATGCAGAACGTGCCGGAGCACGCGCTCTACGGCTTCGATCCGACCTCCTTCCTCGGCGTCTACATGCCGGACACCTTCTGGTTCAAGGAGGCCTGAGCGATGATCCGCTATATACTCTGGCGTATCGCCGCCATGGTGCCGACCCTGCTCGTGATATCGGCGCTGGTCTTCGTCATCATCGAGCTGCCGCCGGGTGACTTCTTCGAAAGCCAGATCGCCGAACTGCGCGCCCAGGGCGAGACCGCAAACCTGCAGGAAATCGAGGAGCTGCGCCATCAATACGGCTTCGACCAGCCGGAGATCGTGCGTTACTTCTACTGGGTCGGCGGCATGCTGCACGGCGATTTCGGTTATTCCTTTGAATATCAGCTGCCGGTTTCCGACGTTGTGGGCGACCGTCTGTGGCTGACGATCCTCGTCTCCTTCTCGACCATCCTTCTCACCTGGCTGATCGCCTTCCCGATCGGCATCTATTCGGCGACCCATCAATATAGCTGGAGCGATTACGGCCTGACCTTCCTCGGCCTGCTCGGCATCGCCATCCCGAACTTCATGCTGGCGCTCATCCTGATGTATTTCGCCAATGTCTGGTTCGGACTCTCCATCGGCCATCTGATGGACCAGCAATATCTGAACGAGCCGATGAGCTGGGCCAAGGCGCAGTCCATCCTTGCGCATCTCTGGATCCCGGTCATCATCGTCGGCACGGCGGGTACCGCCGGCATGATCCGCCGCCTGCGCGCCAACCTGCTCGACGAGATGCAGAAGCAATATGTGACGACGGCGCGCGCCAAGGGGCTGCATCCGGTGCGCGCGCTGGTCAAATATCCGCTGCGCATGGCGCTCAACTTCTTCGTCGCCGATATCGGCTCGATCCTGCCGTCGATTATTTCGGGCGCCGAGATCGTCGCCATCGTGCTGTCGCTGGAAACCACGGGGCCGATGCTGATCAAGGCACTGCAGAGCCAGGATATGTATCTTGCCGGCTCGTTCCTGATGTTCCTGGCCTTCCTCAACGTCATCGGCGTGCTGATTTCCGATATCGCTCTCGGTTTCCTCGATCCCCGCATCCGTCTGCAAGGCAGGAGCACCAAATAATGTCGCCCCTACCCGCTCCCGGTGCGCCGCTGCCGCATTATGTTTCGACCGCCCCGTTCGATCCGATCGCAACGGAGACGATGACATCCGCGCAGTCGCGCATCCACCTTGCCTCGCAGAAGCAGCTCATGTGGTGGAAGTTCAAGCGCCACAAGCTGGCGCTTGCATCCGGCATTTTCCTCGCCGCCGTCTACCTGATGATCCTGATCGTCGAGTTCCTGGCGCCTTACGGGCTGCATACCCGCAACGTCGATTTCATCCATTCGCCGCCGCAGCGCGTCCGTCTTTTCGACAGCCAGGGCAATTTCGTCGGCCCCTTCGTCTATGGCCGGCAGATGACGCTCGATATCGACACGCTGCACCGTCTCTATACCGACAACCAGAACGACATCCAGCCGATCCGCTTCTTCTGCCGTGGCGATGACTACAAGCTCTGGGGCCTTGTCGCTTCCGACTTTCATCTCGTCTGCCCGGCGATCGGCGGGCAGATGTTCCTGCTCGGCACCGACCGTCTTGGCCGTGACGTGCTTTCGCGCATCCTTTATGGCGCGCGCATCTCGCTCACCATCGGGCTGATCGGTATTTCCATCAGCTTCGTGCTCGGCATCGTCATTGGCGGCCTCGCCGGTTATTGGGGTGGCGTCTTCGACCTCATCGTCCAGCGCCTGATCGAGGTGCTGCAATCCCTGCCCTCCCTGCCGCTATGGATGGCGCTTGCCGCCATCATGCCGGTGACCTGGAGCCCGATCGTCATCTATTTCGGCATCACCGTCATTCTCGGCATCATCGACTGGACAGGGCTTGCCCGCGCCGTGCGCTCCAAGCTTCTGGCGCTGCGTGAGGAAGATTATGTCCAGGCAGCCCAACTCATGGGTGCCAGCACGCCCCGTGTCATCGGCCGGCATCTCGTGCCCGGCTTCATGTCGCACCTCATCGCATCCGCCACCATTTCCATTCCGGGTATGATCCTCGGTGAGACGGCGCTCTCCTTCCTCGGCCTCGGCCTGCGGCCGCCCATTACCAGCTGGGGCATCCTGCTGACGGAGGCCAAGAGCGTAAGCGTCATCGCCTTCTATCCGTGGCTGCTGTTCCCAATCGTTCCGGTAGTGCTGGTGATTTTGGCGTTCAATTTTCTGGGAGATGGCTTGCGCGATGCGGCAGATCCCTACAAATAGCGTCGAGTTCGGCGGGCTGCTTCGCGTCCGCCACCTCGTGGCCTCCGATTTGCGGGGGTGGTAGAAGTATGTCGTCCACCTCAGAGGGCACACACATGGCCAGACGCCTCGAAGATGCACACATCCTCATGTACAGCCACGATACTTTCGGCCTTGGCCATCTGCGCCGCTGCCGGACCATCGCCCATGCTCTCGTCGAGGATTATCGCGGCCTGAACATCTTGATCATCTCCGGCGCGACGATTGCCGGCGCCTTCGATTATCGTGCCCGTGTCGACTTCGTGAAGATCCCGAGCGTCATCAAGCTTCGCAACGGTGAATATACGTCGCTGGCCAGCCATATCGATCTTCAGGATACGCTGAAGATGCGCGAGTCGAGCATTCGTCACACCGCCGAAACCTTCGAACCCGATATCTTCATCGTCGACAAGGAGCCGATGGGCCTGAAGGGCGAGATCGAGGAAACACTTGCCTATCTGAAATCGCGCGGCACTACTCTGGTGCTTGGTCTGCGCGAGATCATGGACGCACCACATCTGCTCGAAGCCGAGTGGAAGAGGAACAGCGTCATGCAGAAGATCGACCAGTATTACGACAGCATCTGGGTCTATGGGCCGCCGGACTTCTATGATCCGCTTGTCGGCCTCGACGTGCCCGCCGGCGTTCGCCGCAAGATGGATTTCGTCGGCTTCCTGCAGCGTAGCGTCTCCAAGGGCAAGAACTCGCTGAATGCCCGCAAGGATGACTATATCCTGGTGACGACAGGCGGCGGCGGTGATGGCTCCGATCTCGTTCACGACGTGATGAATGCCTATGAAGCCGACGAGACGCTGACGCAGAAGGCGCTTGTCGTACTTGGTCCGTATATGCCGGCGGCCGAACGTGCAAAGCTGGTCAAAAAAGGGGAGAAGATCCCCTATATCGAGGTGATCGAGTTCGACAATCACATGGAAGAGCTGATCGACGGTGCCACTGCCGTCGTCGCCATGGGTGGCTACAACACCTATTGCGAGATCCTCTCCTTCGACAAGCCGGCGCTCATCGTCCCACGCGTCGCCCCGCGCGAGGAGCAGCTTCTGCGCGCCCGCCGCGCCAGCGAACTCGGCCTCATCGATATGCTGCTGCCCGAGCAATCCGCTGACCCGGCAATCATGGCCGAAACGCTAAAGCGCCTGCCCTCGCGGCTGCCGCCATCAAAGAGCGGCTGCAACATGCACCTTGAGGGGCTGGACCATATCTCCCGCACTGTCGGCATGTGGCTGGACAGCCGCGGACGCCATCTTTCCCTCGTCGGCGCAGAATAAAGAGCCATCCTTTGCCGCCACGCCGCAAGATTCTCGTCGTGCTGAAAGGCTATCCCCGCCTTTCGGAGACCTTCATCGCCCAGGAACTGCTCGGCCTTGAAAAGGCCGGCTTCGACCTGACGCTGATTTCCATGCGCCGGCCGACCGACAAGAAGCGTCATCCCGTCCATGACGAGATCAAGGCGCGCGTCGTCTATCTTCCGGAATATCTGCATGAAGAGCCGATCCGCGTGCTGAAGGGCCTTCTTGCCGGCTTTTCGAAACCTGGCTTCGGCGCGCTGATGAAGCGTTTCTTTGCCGATCTGCCGCGCGACATCTCCCGCAACCGCTTCCGCCGGCTCGGCCAGGCGCTGGTCCTGGCACGCGAATGGCCTGACAACGGCGAGTGGCTGCATGCTCATTTTATCCATACGCCGGCTTCCGTGACGGAATATGCGAGCATTCTGACCGGAACGCCCTGGACCTGCTCGGCCCATGCCAAGGATATCTGGACCTCGCCCGACTGGGACCTCGGCCAGAAGCTCGGAAGTGCCCGCTGGGCCGTCACCTGCACCCGCAGCGGCTACGAGCATATGAAAGCGCTGACGGGGCGCGCGGATGCGGTGCATCTGAGCTATCACGGGATCGACCTCGCCCGCTTCGGCCATTTCGCGGGTGAGCGCTCGAACCGCAACGGCAGCGATCCCACCGACCCCGTCTTCATCCTCAGCGTCGGCCGCGCGGTGGAAAAGAAGGGCTACGACGTGCTGCTGCGCGCGCTTGCCCTTCTGCCCGGGGAAATCAACTGGCGCATGGACCATATCGGCGGCGGCGAGCAGCTTTCCAAGCTGAAAAAGCTTGCCGCTGAACTCGGCCTTGCCGAACGCGTCGCCTGGAAGGGCGCGCTGGCGCAAGAAGAGGTGCTCGATCATTATCGCCGCGCCGACCTCTTTGCGCTTGCCTGCCGCATAGCCGCCAACGGCGACCGCGACGGCCTGCCGAATGTACTGGTCGAGGCTTCCAGCCAGCGGCTCGTCTGTCTCTCCACCAATGTCTCAGGCGTACCGGAACTGTTGAGCGACGGCGAAAACGGTCTGGTCGTGCCGCCTGAGGATCCGGCAGCCCTTGCAAAGGCGCTCGAAGCGGCGATCCGCAATCCCGATATGCGCAAACGGCTGGGCGATGCGGCCGAGGAACGCGTGCGCGACCATTTCGATTATCATTCCAGCATCCGTCAGCTGAGCGGCCTGTTCGAGGCAGAATGGCAGAAAGCGTCATGACGGCTCCCCGTATCTTCTTTTATGTCCAGCATCTGCTTGGCATCGGTCATATCGCCCGTGCCAGCCGCATCGCCAATGCGTTGATAAAGGACGGCTTCGAAGTCACCGTCGTCACCGGCGGCCTGCCTGTGCCGGGCTTTCCGGGCGACGGTGTGAAAACCATCGAACTGCCGCCGGTCGTCGCCAGCAATGTCGGCTTTTCCGGCCTTGCCGATGCCGATGGACAGGCGGCAGGCGAGGAATTTCTGTCCAGACGCCGCGACCTGCTTCTGAAAGCCTTTGAGGAAGCGAAGCCCGAAGTCGTCATCATCGAAGCCTTCCCCTTCGGCCGCCGACAGATGCGCTTCGAACTGCTGCCCCTGCTCGATGCGATCGAAAAGGCCAACCCACGGCCGAAGCTTTTAAGTTCGGTGCGCGACATCCTGCAGGAAAACCGCAAGCCCGGCCGCGACGAGGAAACCGTCAAACTGGTCAAGGACCATTTCGATGCCGTGCTCATTCACGGCGATCCGGACTTTGTGCGTCTGGAAGATACTTTTCCGCTGACAGCCGATATAGCCGACCGGCTGCGCTATACCGGTCTTGTCGCTCCACCGCCGGCGCCGGAACCATCCGAGACATTCGACATCATCGCTTCGGCGGGCGGCGGCGCCGTCGGGCTGGAGCTGATGCGCGCCGCCCGCGATGCGGCAGCGCTTCTGCCTGCCGATATCAGCTGGCTGTTGATTACCGGCCCCAACCTTCCCGCAGCCGATTTTTCCGCATTGTCGGAAGATGCGCCCGCCAACGTCACGCTGGTACGGTTCCGCAAGGATTTCCCCTCGCTGCTGCGCGGCGCCAAAGTCTCGATCTCGCAGGCCGGCTACAATACGGTGGGCGATCTCCTGCGCACCCAATGCCGCTCGATCCTCATCCCCTTCGTGGCCGCCGGTGAAACGGAACAGACCGTGCGCGCCGAACGGTTGCAGGCGCTCGGCCTTGCTGAAATCCTGCCGGAAGAGGGGCTGACGCTCGATGACGTCAAGGCTGCGGTCGAACGGGCACTTGCCGCCCCGCCGCGCCCGGCCGTTCGCCTCAATCTCGACGGAGCCTCAAGAAGTGCATCCATCATTCGCTCAATGATCGGCTGAAACCCTCGCCTATTCCAAAATTCATGTGATATAAGACAATTTCCGGCGAGAATCGGCGTTTCGACATCAGTCCGCTCCGCCTTGTTTTCGTTGCGATATCGGCGGTCTGACTGCATGATCCTGTACTCGGAGATTCCCCCTTCCTCAGCATCAGGATCGCTGTACGGACTTTCCCCACAGTCTGATGGTTAGCCATGGAAAAAAGCCTCGCGCGCTACATCTGGAAGAACACGCGGCTGCAGCAGCTCTGGATTCTGCTGGTCGTCGCAGCCTCCATGGTGCCTTACTTCCTGTCCTTCGATCTGCCGAAGCAGATCGTCAACGGGCCTATTCAGGGTGACGGCTTCGAAGGGCCGGGCGCAAGACAGACCTTCATGCACATCGCTTACGACATCCCGCTGATCGGGCATGTCGAATTCTTCGAGGGCCTGGAGCTCAACCGTTTCCAGATGCTGATGGCGCTGAGCCTCGTCTTCCTGGCGCTTGTCGTGCTGAACGGCCTCTTCAAGTTCTACATCAACACGTACAAGGGTCGGCTCGGCGAACGTATGTTGCGCCGCATCCGCTTCGAGCTCATCGATCGCGTGCTGCGTTTCCCACCCGCCCATTTCAAGCGAGTGAAATCCGCCGAAATCGCCACCATGATCAAGGATGAGGTGGAGCCGATGGGCGGCTTCACAGGCGACGCCTTCGTCTCGCCCGCCCTGCTCGGCGGCCAGGCGGTCACCGCGCTTGCCTTCATCATTATCCAGAATTTCTGGCTGGGCATGATCGCGGCTGCCATCGTCGGCGTGCAGGCAGTGGTCATTCCGCGCATGCGCAAGCGTCTGCTGGAACTCGGTCGCCAGCGCCAGCTGACCGCCCGCGAACTTTCCGGCCGCGTCGGCGAAATCGTCGACGGTATCGGCACGATCCATGGCAACGACACTTCAAACCTCGAGCGCGCCGATATCGCCACCCGCCTCGGCCGCATCTTCTCGATCCGCTACGATCTCTATCAGTGGAAGTTTCTGGTGAAGTTCATCAACAACTTCCTCGCCCAGGTCACACCCTTCCTCTTCTACGCGATCGGCGGTTATCTGGCGCTGCAGGGCCGACTCGACATCGGTCAGCTCGTCGCTGTCATTTCCGCCTACAAGGACCTGCCCGGCCCGCTGAAGGAACTGATCGACTGGGACCAGATGCGCCAGGACGTACAAGTCAAGTATGCGCAGGTCTACGAGCAGTTCAATGTAGAGCCGTTGATCGACAGCCGCATCCAGGAGCTTGCCACGGCGCCCGTCGCGCCGCTGACCAGCGCCTTCGTCGTCACAAATCTCTCCGTCAGCGATGACAGCGGCGCACGCCTCGTCGATCACGTCTCGGTCGAGATCAAACCGAACGAGACGGTTGCGATCGTCGGGCCGAACGGCAGCGGCGCGGAAGCTTTCGCTGAAGCGCTCGGACGTCTCGTCTGGCCTGATTCCGGCCGCATCACCATCGACGGACAGGACCTGCTGGATCTACCGGAATCGATCACCGGCCGGCGCATCTCCTATGCCTCTGCCGAGAGCTATTTCTTCCACGGCACGTTGCGCGACAACCTGCTCTACGGGCTCAAACATGCGCCGTTGAAAGAACCCGAATATGACGGCAAGGCCGCGCAGGAATATAAGTGGCATGTCGCGGAATCGCAGAAGGCCGGCAATCCGACGCTCGATCTCAACAGCGACTGGGTTGACTACAAGGCAGCCGGCGCGAACGGGCCTGAAGACCTGCTGAAGGCGATCCGGCCGGTGCTCGACGCTGTAATGATGTCGCAGGACATTCTGGATCTGGCATTGCGCTCCACCGTCAATACCGAGGTTCATACTGCGCTCGGCAGCCATATTGTCGAACTCAGGAGGTCGCTGCGCGAGCGGCTCGCCGGGGAAAACCTCGACGCCATCGTCGTGCCCTTCGATTTCGACGCTTACAACACACAGGCGACCGTCGGCGAAAACCTGCTCTTCGGTACGATGAAGCGGCCGCTGATGAACAATCGCCGGCTTGCCGGCCATCCCTATTTCCAGCAGCTCTTCCGCGATACCGGACTGAGCACCGACCTCTATGCGATTGGCTTGGAGATTGCCGAGAACGCGGTGGAACTCTTCCACGACCTGCCGCCGGATCACCCCTTCTTCCAGCAGCTCACCTTCATGACGGCGGACGACATTCCGACCTACCAGGCGCTGCTGCAGAAGCTGCAGGGCAAGCGCTTCGAGGATGCGACGCCGGAAGACCGGGCAAGCATCATCCGCCTGAGCTTCGCCTATATCGAACCGCGGCACCGCTTCGGTCTCTTAACCCAGACGCTGATGGACAAGATCGTCGGCGCCCGCAAGCAGTTCCACGAGAACATCCCCGACGATCTCGCCGAGCTGATCGAGCGTTATGACATCAGCCGCTTCACGGCCTCCGCGAGCCTGATGGACAATGTGCTCTTCGGCCGCATCGCCTATCACCAAGCCGATGCCTCCGACCGCATTCGTCTCATCATGGGTGAACTTTTCGATGCGCTCGATCTCTACGATGACGTGCTGTCGATCGGGCTGGAGTTCGATGTGGGTTCCGGCGGCAAGCGCCTGACGGGGGTGCAGCGGCAAAAACTCAATCTCGCCCGCGCCCTGCTCAAGCGCTCCGACTACTTCATCTTCAACCGGCCGATCCCGGCGCTCGACCAGCGCATCCAGGACCAGATCACCCACAACGTCATCGAAGGCCTGCATGAGGAAGGCAAGCGCCCGGCGATCATCTGGGTGCTGTCCAACGCCAAGCTTGCGGAGATCTTCGATCGAATTCTGCTCTTCGATCGCGGCGATCTTGCCGAGGCGGGCAACTATCCGGAACTTTCCGAGAAAAACGGGATGTTCAAGGAACTGTTATCGTAATATTCTATTGGGGCGGCAGGGACGGCGCCCGCAAGGCGCTTGGAATTGGTTTTTAGCGCATGATCAAAGACCATGCGGCAGGGAGTTGTAACGCTCATGCTGTTGAGAGATGAAGTCGAAATGCTGCGGCGGGTGCCAATCTTCTCGAGGATCGCACCAGCGAAACTCAAGCTCTTGGCCTTTACCTCCGATCGCATGACCTACCGCGCCGGCCAGAACCTGTTCCGCCAGGGCGATGTCGGCGATGCCGCCTATGTCGTTCTGTCCGGCACGGCCGATATCATCGTTTCCTCGCCTGCCGGCGAGATCAAGGTCGCCGATGTCGAGGTCAATTCCATCGTCGGCGAAATCGCCATTCTCTGCGACGTCTCGCGTACCGCGACCGTGCGCGCCACCTCACCGCTCGAAGTCCTGCGCATCAGCAAGGAACATTTCCTCAAGCTTCTGAGCGATTTCCCGGAAATGGCCGTGGAGATCATGCGCGTGCTCGCTGACCGTCTCAACCACACGACCGCCGAACTGACCGCTGCGCGCGCTGCCAAGCAGCCGCAGATGGCGCAGTAAAGCCCGAAAATAGATCCCAAACAAAAAGGCCCGCCGGGTTTTCCCAGGCGGGCCTTTTCGTTATGCCTCTATGCGCGCTATTCGCGCTGTTCCAGCGCCCTGCTGAAGGCGAGAGCCGCCAGGGTACAGATCGCGCCTGAGAGCAGGTAGTAACCGACGAAGGTCAGGCCGAACTGGCTCGACAGACTGAGCGCCACCAGCGGTGCGAAGCCGGCGCCGATCAGCCAGGCAAGGTCGGAGGTGAAGGCCGCACCGGTGTAGCGGTAGCCGCGGCCGAAGCGCGACGAGATCGAGCCGGTCGCCTGGCCGAAGGAAAGGCCAAGCACGCCGAAGCCAATGATGACGAAAGCGTCATGACCGGTGTTGCCGGCGCCAATCAGGTACGGGCCGATGAAGCTAAAGATCGCAATCAGCACAGCGCAGATCGCAAGTTGCTTACGCCGGCCGATGCGGTCAGCGATCACACCCGAGGCAATGATGGCAACGAAGCCGACCACGGCGCCGATGACCTGCACCACCATGAAGGCGCCGATCCGCTGGTTGCCGTAAAGGCTCATCCAGCCGAGCGGGAAGATGGTGACGAGGTGAAACATGGCAAAGCTTGCAAGCGGCACAAAAGCGCCGATCAGGATATCGCGGCCGTGGACGCGCAGCACCTCGAGGATTGGTGCTGCTTCAAGCTCATGCTGCTCCAAGAGCGTGCCGAAATCCTTGGTCATGACAAGCCGCAGACGGGCAAAGAGCGCGACGACGTTGATCGCGAAGGCGACGAAGAACGGATAACGCCAGCCCCATGAGAGGAAGTCTTCCGGGGAGAGGTTGGCGACGAAGTAACCGAACAGGATGCTCGCCAGCGCAAAGCCGATCGGTGCGCCGAGCTGCGGGATCATTGCATACCAGCCGCGATGATTCGGCGGCGCATTGAGGGCAAGCAGCGATGCAAGGCCATCCCACGCGCCGCCGAGCGCAAAGCCCTGCCCGAGCCGGAAGAGCGCCAATAGCGCAATCGACCAGTAGCCTATTTCATCGTAGCCCGGCAGGAAAGCGATCGATGCCGTCGAGCCGCCGAGCAGGAAAAGCGCGATGGTGAGCTTGGTGCCACGCCCATAGAAGCGGTCGATCGTCATGAAGACGACGGAGCCGACGGGACGGGCGAGGAAGGCCAGCGAGAAAATCGCGAAAGAATAGAGCGTGGCCGTCAGCCGATCCGGCGCAAAGGGAAAGACGAGCTGCGGAAAGACGAGAACGGATGCGAGGCCGTAAACAAAGAAATCAAAAAACTCCGACATGCGACCGATCACCACGCCGATCGCGATGCTGCCGGGGGACACCGGCTTGTCATCGTGAATGCGCCGCGCATCCCGCTCCAGCGATGAAGATGATGGTCCTAAATGTGTGGCAGTAGCCATATGAAACGCCTCCCTCGTTTAAGGTGCTTTTGCAAAGCACCTCAAGCTGATCTTGTTCCATATTTTCAGCTTATCAAGTCCTTGTTGCGCAAATAGTTGACGCCGAATTCTCAAAAATCGATGCGATGGAAAAATCGCGTGATACCTATCCCGACCTATTCCAGAGTTTTATTGGGCAAGGCCACGCTTTTCAGCTATACACGAAACGGCGCCGGAAAAATTTCCTTCTGACTTTTATCAGGATTTGTGGGCGCCGTGGAAGCTAACTTCTCCCGCGGTGCAAAATGCATGTTGCACTGCGACCAAAGACCTCATATCGCTCATCGTGCCAGTGCTTTAGTCGGCAATCGAACGAAACAAAAAGAGCTTAGAGACGTGCCAAAACTGCAGAAGTTTTCCCGCCTTCTATTAATCTTGCCGCTGTTTTTTTTGGCAGGATGCAACATGGTGGTCATGTCGCCTTCGGGCGATATCGCCACCCAACAGCGTGACCTCATCATCGTCTCCACGGTGCTGATGCTCTTGATCATCATTCCGGTGATCTTCCTCACACTGTTTTTCGCCTGGCGCTACCGGCGCTCCAATACGGCCGCGGACTACGCGCCCGAATGGCATCATTCCACACGCCTCGAAATCGTGATCTGGTCGGCGCCGCTCGCCATCATCATCGCGCTTGGCGCCGTCACCTGGATTTCCACGCACAAGCTTGATCCCTACCGCCCGCTCGACCGTATCGACGCGGACCGTGCCATTCCGGCAGATACCAAGCCGCTGACTGTCGAGGTCGTGGCGCTCGACTGGAAATGGCTATTCTTCTATCCCGACCTCGGCATTGCGACGGTCAATGAGCTTGCAGCTCCCGTCGACGTGCCGATCGACTTCAAGATCACCGCCTCCTCGGTGATGAACTCCTTCTTCATCCCCGCCCTTGCAGGCCAGGTCTATGCCATGCCCGGTATGCAGACGAGACTGCATGCCGTCATCAACAAGGAAGGCGAGTATGACGGCTTCTCCGCAAATTACAGCGGTGAAGGCTTCTCGCACATGCGCTTCAAGTTCCACGGCCTGAACCAACAGGGCTTCGACGCCTGGGTAGCGCAGGTCAAGCAGCGCGGCACGATGCTCAATCGCGACGCCTATCTGAAGCTCGAAAAGCCGAGCGAGAAGGAACCGGTGCGCTATTATGCCGGCGCCGATGCCGATCTCTACGACGCGATCCTCAACATGTGCGCCGCGCCCGGCAAGATGTGCGCGAGCGAGATGATGCATATCGACATGATGGGCGGCGGCGGCAAGGAAAGCGAAGAAAACCGTGAAAAGCTGACCTACGACAACCGCCATGCCGAGGAAGGCACCGTCGAACCGGCGGCCGCAGCCCCGGCTACGGAAGCGCCCGCTGGCGCCGATGGCAACAGCATGCAGAACATGCCCGGAATGGACATGCAGCATGACGGCCATTCCATGCCCGGCATGAGCAATGGCGGCACTCCAGCGCCGGCTCAGCAACAATAACAATTAACCTGGCGCTTTGCGTCGCAAGACATAATGAACGGGTTGTTCCATGTTTTCCAATCCTGACCTCCTGAAGTTCATCTTCGGCCGGTTGACCCTCGACGCGATCCCGTATCACGAGCCGATCCTGGTCGTGACCTTCATCGGCGTCGTCATCGGCGCCATCGCGGTGCTGGGCATCATCACCTATTTCAAGTTCTGGGGTCCGCTCTGGCGCGACTGGATCTGCAGCGTCGATCACAAAAAGATCGGCATCATGTATGTGATCCTCGCCGTCATCATGCTGTTGCGCGGCTTCTCCGACGCTCTTCTGATGCGTGGCCAGCAGGCAATCGCCTTCAACGGCAATGAGGGCTACCTGCCGCCGCACCACTACGACCAGATCTTCACCGCCCACGGCGTCATCATGATTTTCTTCGTGGCGATGCCCTTCGTCACCGGCCTCATGAACTTCGTGGTGCCGCTGCAAATCGGCGCGCGCGACGTCTCCTTCCCGTTCCTCAACAACTTTTCGTTCTGGATGACGACGGCGGGCGCAATCATCATCATGCTCTCGCTCTTCATCGGCGAATTCGCCCAGACCGGCTGGCTCGCTTATCCGCCGCTCTCGGGTGCCGCCTACAGTCCTGGCGTCGGCGTCGACTATTATATCTGGGGCCTGCAGGTCGCCGGTGTCGGCACGACATTGTCAGGCATCAACCTGATCGCGACCATCGTGAAGATGCGCGCGCCGGGCATGACCTTCATGAAGATGCCGGTCTTCACCTGGACGGCGCTCTGCACCAACATCCTGATCGTCGCTTCGTTCCCGATCCTGACCGCAACGCTCGCTCTCCTGTCGCTCGACCGCTATGCCGGCACGAACTTCTTCACGAACGATCTCGGCGGCAATCCGATGATGTATGTCAACCTCATCTGGATCTGGGGCCACCCGGAAGTCTACATCCTGGTTCTGCCGGCATTCGGCATCTTCTCGGAAGTGGTCGCGACCTTCTCCGGCAAGCGCCTCTTCGGCTATGCTTCGATGGTCTACGCTACCTGCGTGATCATGATCCTCTCCTATCTCGTCTGGCTGCACCATTTCTTCACGATGGGTTCGGGCGCTTCCGTCAACTCCTTCTTCGGCATCACCACGATGATCATCTCGATCCCGACGGGCGCGAAGATGTTCAACTGGCTCTTCACCATGTATCGCGGCCGTATCCGCTACGAAGTGCCGATGCTGTGGACGGTTGGTTTCATGGTCACCTTCGTCATCGGCGGCATGACCGGCGTCATGCTTGCCGTCCCGCCGGCCGACTTCGTGCTGCATAACTCGCTGTTCCTGATCGCCCATTTTCACAACGTGATCATCGGGGGCGTTCTCTTCGGCATGTTCGCCGGGGTGAACTACTGGTTCCCGAAGGCTTTCGGCTTCAAGCTCGATCCCTTCTGGGGCAAGATGAGCTTCTGGTTTTGGCAGATCGGCTTCTGGTTTGCCTTCATGCCGCTCTACGTGCTCGGCCTGATGGGTGTCACCCGCCGCATGAGCCAGTTCGACGATCCGTCGCTGCAGATCTGGTTCATCATCGCCGCCTTTGGCGTCGGCCTGATCGCGCTTGGCATCGCGTCCTTCCTGATCCAGATCGCCGTCTCCTTCATGAAGCGTGAGGAACTGCGCGACGATAGCGGCGATCCGTGGGATGGGCGCACGCTGGAATGGTCGACCTCCTCGCCGCCGCCGGACTACAACTTCGCCTTCACGCCAGTCGTGCACGATCACGACAGCTGGTACGACATGAAGAACCGCGGCTACGAGCGTCCGCTCGGCGGCTTCAAGCCGATCCACATGCCGAAGAATACCGGCACCGGCGCGATTCTGTCCGCCATCAGCGTCGCGCTCGCCTTCGGCCTGATCTGGTACATGTGGTGGCTCGTCGTCGTCTCCGCCGTCGCCCTGCTCGTCGTCGCGATCGGCCATACGTTCAACTACAAGCGTGACTTCTACATTCCCGCAGACGAAGTCAACGAAACGGAAGGCAAGCGCACACAACTGCTTGCCGAACAGGTGTAAGAGACCATGAGCGATCATACTATCGACACGGCCGAAAAGCCTGAATTCTATCTCACGGAAGACCATCATCCGGAGAACAGCACCAATCTGGGCTTCTGGCTCTATCTGATGAGCGACAGCCTGATCTTCTCGGTGCTGTTTGCTACCCATGCCGTGCTCGGCCGCAGCTATGCGGCCGGCCCGTCGCCTGCCGATCTCTTCGATCTGACGCTGGTTGCCATCAACACCTCGATGCTGCTGCTCTCCTCCATCACCTATGGTTTTGCGATGCTGCAGATGGAGCGAAACGCAAAGGCGGAAACGCTGTTCTGGCTGGCAGTGACCGGCCTTTTCGGTGCGGCCTTCCTCGGCCTCGAGCTTTACGAGTTCGTACACCTCATCCACGAGGGCGCCGGTCCGCAGCGCAGCGCCTTCCTGTCGTCGTTCTTCACGCTGGTCGGTACGCACGGTCTGCACGTCACCTTCGGCATCATCTGGCTGATCACGCTGATGGTGCAGGTTTCCATGCATGGCCTGCATGAAGCCAACCGCCGCCGCCTGATGTGCCTTTCCATGTTTTGGCACTTCCTCGATGTCGTCTGGATCGGCGTCTTTTCCTTCGTTTACCTGATGGGAGTTCTCGGATGAGTTCGCAAGCACCCGCACATGAGGATGCCCACGAGGCTCACCACGGCCATAGCCATGGACACCAGGCCGGTCACGGCACATTCAAGAGCTATATAACGGGCTTCATTCTGTCCGTCATCCTGACCGCCATTCCCTTCTGGCTGGTCATGGCAGGCGTCTTCGAAAGTCACATCGTCACCGCCATCCTGGTGATGGCGCTCGCCGCCGTGCAGATCGTCGTTCACATGATCTTCTTCCTGCATATGAATACGAAGTCGGAAGGCGGCTGGACGATCATGGCGCTGATCTTCACGATCATCATCGTCGCGATCGCGCTGTCGGGTTCACTCTGGGTCATGTATCACCTGAATACGAACATGATGCCGATGAGCCCTGAAATGATGAAGAACATGCCGTAACGGCTGGGGAACGGGCGGCGGCAACGCCGCCCGTTGCGGTTTACTCATGACCGATATCTCTTCCGACCAACAGGACAGGCCACGTTCGGCCGTCACACTTGCGATCCTTGGGCTTGGCCTTCTGGCCCTCATCGCTGCCTTGATCGCGCTCGGCACCTGGCAAGTCTACCGGCTCTCCTGGAAACTCGATCTGATCGCCCGCGTCGATGCGCGCGTCCACGCCGAGCCCGTCGTCCCGCCAGCTCGTGCCGACTGGGGCAGGGTCAACGCCGCCGATGACGAGTATCGGCGAGTGGCGGCAACAGGCGCCTTCGAAAACGACAAGGAGACGCTGGTTACCGCATCCACCGCGCTTGGCGCAGGCTACTGGGTCCTGACGCCGCTTCGGCTCGCGGATGGCAGCGCGATTCTCATCAATCGCGGCTTCGTGCCGGCCGACCGCCGCGACCCGGCTTCACGGCCGGAGAACTGGATTGCCAAACCCGCAAGCGTCACCGGGCTGATGCGCATGAGCGAGCCGAAAGGCATGCTGCTGCGCTCCAACGATCCGGTTGCCGACCGCTGGTATTCGCGCGATGTCACAGCCATTGCCGAAAAGCGGGGCATCGCAGATGTCGCGCCGTTTTTCATCGACGCGGATGCGACGCCCAATGCCGGCGGCTTGCCCGTCGGAGGGTTGACGGTTCTCGACTTCCCGAACAACCACCTTGTCTATGCGATCACCTGGTATGTGCTGGCGATCATGGTGGCGGGGCTGCTCGCCTATATCGTGCGAAACGAAGTCAGGCTTCGCAGAAGCTCTTACTGAGAGATCTATTGGGCAATGCGGCTGATCGCCTCTGCAAGCTGCGCCTGCGAGAAGGGTTTACCGAGGCGCGGTATGTCGATGATGCCGGACCCCTCGGGAATCTCGGCAAAACCAGTCGCGAGGATAATCGGCATTTTCGGCCATTCGCTGCGGATTGCGAGCGCAAGCTGCGAGCCTGTCATGCGCGGCATGGCATGATCGGAGATAACGAGATCCACATTTTCGTTGCGAAGAATGTCGAGCGCGTCGGCGCCGGCCGTCGCCTCGATCACAGTATGGCCGAGATCCTCCAGCATCAGCGCAGTGTTCATCAGGACCAGCCCGTCATCATCGACGGCAAGAATGCGCAGCGGCCGTGAGCTATTTGCGGCTTCGGGCACGGATTGTTGAGGCTCTTCAACAATGTTTTCGGCTCCTGTGACAGGAAACCAGAGTTCAGCCGTCGTGCCTTCACCGGGTCGGCTTTTCAGCACGAGCCTGCCGCCGGACTGAGCAGCGAGCCCCTGCACCATTGAAAGACCGAGACCCGTTCCCTTACCGACGCCCTTGGTCGTGAAGAACGGGGTCACCGCCTGTTTCAGCGTCTCTTCGTCCATGCCTTCGCCCTCATCGGCGACGGCAACGCACACATAGTGGCCGGTCGGCATGGTACCGTCGTTAGGTACAACCTCCTCAGTGGCTTTGATCTTAATGAGCCCGCCGCCATGCATGGCATCGCGGGCATTAACAACAAGGTTGAGCACTGCCGTCTCGAGCTGGGTCGGATCGGTGGTGATCGCCGGCAGACTCTCGGGAACTTCGGTTTCGAGCGAGGCGATCGGGCCGAGGGAACGCGAAACCATGTCCATCATGCCACGCAGAAGCTTGGGAACATCAATCGTCTCCACCTGCAACTCCTGGCGGCGGGAAAACGCGAGCATTCGCTGGGTCAGTGCCGCGCCGCGCTGGGCGCCGAGCATGGCATTGTCGACAAGCGGCGACAGTGCAGGGTCCTGCGGCATGCGCTTCTTGAGGATTTCGAGGCTGCCCCGCACCGCCATCAGCAGATTGTTGAAGTCGTGCGCGATACCGCCGGTCAACTGGCCGATCGCTTCCATCTTCTGCGCCTGGAAAAGTTCTTCGCGGGTCTGGTCCAGCGCACGCTGCGTTTCCAGCTTCTCAGTGATGTCGCGGGTAATCTTGGCAAAACCGATAATCTCGCCGAAATCGTCCCTGATCGCGTCGATCACGACACTGGCCCAGAAGCGGGAGCCATCCTTGCGCTGGCGCCAGCCTTCCCCTTCGAAACGTCCTTCAGCCGCGGCAGTTTTAAGCGCCCTGGCGGGCAGACCGGCCTCCCTGTCGGCATCGAGGTAGAAACAGGAAAAATGCTGGCCGAGGATTTCGGAAGCGCGATACCCCTTGAAACGCCGGGCGCCGGAATTCCAGCTTGCCACAAGACCTTCGGGGCTGAGCATGTAGATCGCATAGTCGGTAATCGCATCGACGAGCACACGGAAACGCCCCTCGTCTTCAAGAGACGTATCATATCGATTCAAGGCTTCCATCTGCCCCTCTAAACGATTCACCAGCGCAGCTTAACGCCGGCTCGGGCCGATAGTTCCAGCTGAAACGACGAATTTCCTCAGACGGCCTGGCTCTGCGGATAGAAGCGTTCCGCAATTCGTTCCGACGCCGAATAGGCCTGCGTGACGATCTCAGGCACGAGATCGATGTCCGGCAGACTGCCGAGACCGAGCGGACCGACCGCAAAGAGTCCATCGATCGACGAGCCGTCGTCCAGGAACGGTTCGCCGCGGGCATTGACCGCCAGGCCAAGCGCAAGCTCGTCAGGCATGGCGAGACGCGCCGCAAGCAAGCTCTGAATCAGAGGAGCGGAAAGATCAGGCGCATGACAACGGCAATCGATGATGCGTTCGGCATGAATGATCTCTTCGCTGGACGAACCGGCCGGCGTGAAAAACAGGCCGCTGAGGCCCCGGCGCCCGGCGCGGCCGCGCCTGAGCACCGTGCGGCCCTCGGCAAGCTCCTGCTTGAGGCGCAGATGCATGGTCTCGGGCAGGCGGTTGCGGTGGCTGTCATAGATCGCCCGCAGATGCCTGTTGAACTGGCGCTTCTCACGCGCCGGCAACGAACGCCAGAGCGAACGGGCGTGCCTGCGAAGGCCGTTCATGACCGACTGCCAGCTTCGCCCCTCCTCTTCCGCCTCGCGGCAGGCCTGGCGGATGAAGCTGACAATGTCCGGCAGGCCTTGCGGTAGCGCCTCGGCCGGGAAGACCGGATCTGCGGAATTCGGCGTGTGGCTCTGCGGCAGGAAACCGTGCCGTGAAATGATCGTTACCTGCCCGGCATAACCGGCGTCGCGAAGCTGCAGCAGCTGGTCGACGACGCGAATACCGCTGCCGAGAAGCACCGTATGCGGCCGGGCAACGAGGCGCTGCGCCCTGACCGGTGAAACTTCCTGCTCTTCGGCCTCGGGTCGAGGCAAGCCGTAGCCGGTCGCGAGGACGACGGTATCGAAGAGCGGATTGGCAGGATTGGCGCTTTCGAGCAGGAAGCGGTTGCCATGGCTCCTGCGGATTGCCACGACCGAATCGTGACAGACCTGGACGGTGATATCCCGACGGGCGGCGAGCGCTTCGGAAAAGCGCTGGTAGACATAATCGCTGAAGATTTCCCTGGGCACGAAGATCTGCCGGAAGCCCGGAATCGCGGCCGGCACGGCGGCGCGGAACTCGGCATTGCTGCAGAGCCAGTCGTTGAAATCGTCGGGATCGCCGAGCGAGACGGAGAGGTCACGAACGCGCGTATTGAGAATGGTGGATGACCGCGCCGAGGAGAGAGCCTGACCGCCGTTGACTGTGGAGTTCGGATCGAAAAGCTGGAGGTGGAACGGCGTGCGCACGGTGCGCATCAGCGCTACCGCCATCATCATGCCGGAAAAACCGCGGCCGACGATCGCAATGCGCGGCACAGCGGAAATTTGCGCCGCCGCAATCGCTTTCCCGGAAAAAAGTCCCTGAACCGTCATCTCAACTCCCTTGCGGCTCATCCGCATGTGTCTCGATCGAGGTTTCAACGCAGAACATCTGAAGCCCTGCGTTGGGCAGGTTCATGCGGCCATGCAAAACATTCGCCGCTAAATCGGGTTCCGTCCGGAACCATTACAGGCTGGAGAAGACGCCCTCACCCGCCCCATAGTCTATTAAACTAGTCGTGTATGAAAGCGCGAAAAGCACAAGGTGGCAAGAAGTTTATTTTACCACCTGCCCAACACCCTGATCCAAAACGGAAAATGAACCCGGCCTATGCGAGGATTTCGGCGGTAAAGGAAAACCGCGCCGTTTGGCCCGCAGCAAGCATCTTCGTATAGGGGCGCCCCTCCAGATCGTCCGAACCGCCATTTTCGGCGGCCGTTCCGTGCCAGGGCTCGATGCAGAGGAAGGGAGCGCCGGGCTTGGTCCAGAGCGCCAGATTCGGCAGGTTCTCAAAGCTGAAATGCATGGCCGGGCCGCCTTCGGCTTCATAATGCAGGCCGGAGCCTGCACCTTCGGGGAAGATCATCGCATCCTGCTCAAACATCGAGTGGTCGAGCACCAGGCTGCCGGCCCTGAAGGGCGAGGCAAGTTTCTTCGGCGAGATCAGCCCTCCTTCGAGCCTCAGCAGCGCCGGCTCGGCACCATTGTCCAGCGTAATGGTATGCGGCTTCTGTGCAGCACCCGGCAGCGGCCAGAGAAAGGCCGTATGAAAACCGAGGCCGAAAGGCATCGGGCGGCTGTCGCGGTTGGTGACTTCGGCAGCAACGGTCAGAGCCCGGCCTTCGACGCTGTGGATGACGGCCAGCAGGAAATCGAAGGGATAGACCGCCTTCGTCGTCTCTGAAGCGGCAAGCTCGTAGCGGCAGCCCGTCTCGGACGAGGATGCCAGTGCAAATTCGCTGCGGCGGGCAAAACCGTGCTGGGCCATCGGCGCGCTCTGACCATCGACTTTCAGGATATCGTTCGGCGCCTTGCCGACCATCGGAAACAGGATCGGCGAACGGCCGGTCCAGAAGGCGGCGTCACCATTCCAGACCCAGGAGCACCCGTCGCTCGATGTCAGCGCCTGCATTTCTGCCCCTAGCGAGGAAACATCGACCGTGAGAAACTCATTTGCGATCCGGACCGTGGATGACATCGAACGTCCTCTTCGTACTGGTTGGCGAGCGGACCATACATGCCCGGCAAACGGATTTCCACTGGCGATGCGGCATGGCCAAGTTTTCGTTTTCGAGCTGAAAATTGCAGCTGCTGCGTGTGATGGGTGAAGCAACCGCCCAAAGCGAGGGAGGCTCACGTAAAAATAACCGGCTGGTGAATTCTTTACTTGAACCCCCTGCCGGAATCGGCAAACGTGGGTGCACTATCAATCCCTTCATGGATTTGCCGTCTTTCCGGGCCATCGGTCCGAGCACACATCTATTGGAAAAAATACCGTGAGCAGCGATGCGTCCATACGCGCGACGAAGCCTTCGGCTTCGATGGCGCTTGCAACCGCGGCAGGGTGGGGCAAGGGCCTCTACACACTGTTCCGCATTACCGTCATGGCTTTCCGCCATCCCTGGCAAGCCGGCCTCGCCATCGGCGCCACGCTGATCGCCTCAACCTTCCAGCTGCTGATCCCCCGCCTCCTCGGCCAGGCCGTCGACCATACGCAGGTGGCGCTTCATGGCGGTACGGTCGGACAGCTGGCGCAGGACGCGCTTTTGACGACGGCGCTGCTGCTGCTCGGCGCCAGCGTGCTGCGCGGCATCTTCACGATGATCCAGAACTATTACAGCGAAGCGGTCGGCCACCATATGGGTTATGAGCTGCGCCTCGCCTGTTACGAGAAAATCCAGCGCCTCTCCTTCTCCTTCCATGACAGCGTGCATTCAGGCGACCTCATCACCGTCGGCCTGCTCGATCTCGAAGGCGTGCGCATGTATTTCTCGACAGCGCTCGTGCGCGTCTTCCTGCTGACAATGCTGATCGGCATCGGCGCCTATATGCTGCTCTCGACCGACGTAGTGCTTGGTCTGCTGGCGCTCTCCTTCGTGCCCTTCGTCGGCTGGCGCTCTTCCGTCACCCAGCTTCGCCTGCGCGCCACCTGGCTCGACCTGCAGCAGCGGCTTTCGGTGCTGACGCGCATCATGGAGGAAAATCTCGGCGGCATCCGCGTCGTGCGCGCTTTCGCAGCGCAGGAGCACGAACTGTCGAAGTTCGACGAGGCCTCGAAAAATGCACTGGAACTTGCCCACCAGCGTGTCGGAATCCGCGTCATCAATACCAGCGCCATGACCTTTTCCTTCTTTGTGGCCATGGGCCTGGTTCTGTGGGTCGGCGGCGGCAAGGTGCATTCCGGCGAGATCACCGTCGGCACGCTCGCCTCGTTCCTTACTTTCATGACCATCCTGCAGATGCCGGTGCGCCAGCTCGGCCTGATGGTCAACGCCTTCGCCCGTGCTTCGACCTGCGGCACGCGCCTTTTTGACCTTCTGGATCTCGAAATCGCCGTGCGCGACGCCCCGGATGCGAAGGAGTTGACGGTAACGGACGGCACGCTGCGCTTCGAGAATGTCAGCTTCGCCTATCCGAGTTCGCCGACGCACGAAGTGCTGCACGACGTGAGCTTTGAGGCAAAACGCGGCGAGACGATCGGCATTGTCGGCCCGCCCGGCAGCGGCAAGTCGACGCTCGCGCACCTGATCCCACGCTTCTACGATGCGACCGCCGGCAAGATCACCATCGACGGGCAGGATATCCGTAAGGCCACGCTGCAGTCACTGCGCCGCTCCGTCGCCGTCGTGCAGCAGGATTCCTTCCTCTTCACCACGACGATCGAGAACAATATCGCCTATGGTGACCCCTGGGCCAAGGAAGGCCGAATCGAGCGCGCCAGCGAAAGCGCGCAGCTGCACAACTATGTGCTCGGCCTGCCGACCGGCTACGGCACCGTTGTCGGCGAACGCGGCGTCTCGCTCTCCGGCGGCCAGCGCCAGAGGCTTTCGATCGCCCGCGCGCTGATGCTCAAACCCGCCGTGATGGTGTTCGACGATTCGACCGCAGCAATCGACGCAGCAACCGAGCAGCGCATCCGCAGCGCCATGCGCCGCTATGCCGCCGACCGCGTGACGATCATCGTCGCCCATCGTCTGAGTTCACTGATGCATGCCGACAGGATCTTCTTCATCGAGGACGGGCGCATCGTCGAACAGGGCACGCATGACGAGCTGTTGGCGCTCGGCGGACAATACAAGGCACTTTACGATTTGCAGGTGCGACCGGGCGACGACGCTTTGAGCGCGTAAGAAACCGGCGCAGGAGGAAACAAGATGGCCGAGGAACTGGAAACCGAACGTCCCGACGTTCGCGAGGATGGCAGGCGTCCGCCGCGGGCGGTCGTCGGATCGCAGCGCGTCGAAGAGGAAATCTTCGGCAAGGTCTTCGATTCCAACATCGTCAAGCGCATCTGGGCCTTCGTGCATCCCTACCGGCGCGATGTCATTCTATCGGTTGTTTCAGTGCTGGTCTTCACCGGCATGCAGCTCATGATCCCGCTGATCATCCGCTACGCCATCGACCACGGCATGCAGCCGGACGGCAATAGCTCGGCTGTGACATGGGCGATCGTCGCCTTCCTGATCGCCATCCTCATCAACTATGGCGCCAGCTACTTTCAGGAAACGCTGGTCGGCGGCGTGGCCGAAAACGTGCTCTTCGATATCCGCAGGGCCATGTTCTCGCATCTCCAGCGCGTTTCGCTGTCCTTCATGGACAAGACGGAGGTCGGCCGGCTGATGTCGCGCCTTCAGGGCGACGTCAACTCGATGCAGGAATTCCTCGAAACCTGCGTGCTGTCAGTCGGCGATATCTTCCTGCTCTTCGGCATCGTTTTCGTGATGCTCTATTTGGATTTCAAACTCGGCCTGCTGACGCTTTCCGTGCTGCCGGTGCTCTTCATCGTACGGCTCTTCTGGCTGCCGCTTGCGCGCAAATCCTTCATGGCCGCGCATGAGACGAATTCGGTGGCGAACGGCGCTTTGGCCGAAGCGATCCACGGTGTCCGCGCCGTCCAGAGCATGGACCGGCAGGATGTCAACTTTACGCTCTACGACGACAAGGCGCATGCCAACCTGCTGACGCATCTGACGGCGGCACGTTACGCACAGATCATGGTGCCGATCGTCGATACGCTGACGGGTATCGCCATGGCGCTCGTCATCGTCGTCGGCGGTGCGCGCGTGTTGAATCAGGCGCTCGACGTCGGTGTGCTCGTCGCCTTCCTCTTCTACATCCAGCGATTCTTCGACCCTATCCGCTCGCTGACGCTGCAATATTCGGTCATGCAGCGCGCCATGGCCTCGGGCCAGCGGCTGACCGACGTGCTCGATGTGCCGGTCGAAATCAAGGATGCTCCGGATGCCAAGGTGCTCTCACCCGACATGGACGGCTCTGTCGAATTCCGCGATGTCGTCTTCGGCTACAATCCGAAGCACCCGGTGCTCAAACATGTGAGCTTCAGGGTCAATCCCGGTGAGACGGTCGCTCTCGTCGGCCCGACAGGCTCGGGCAAGTCGAGCTGCATGTCGCTGATCCACCGATTCTATGAGGTGCAACAGGGACAGGTCGTGGTCGGCGGGCATGACGTACGCGAGTTGACGCAGGATTCGCTCGGCCAGCAGATCGCCATGGTGCTGCAGGAGCCTTTCCTTTTCACGGGCACCGTTTTTGAAAACATCCGCTATCACAAGACGGAAGCCACCCGTGAGCAGGTAATCGAGGCTGCCAAGGCCGTCGGCGCGCATGATTTCATCATGCGCCTGCCGCTCGGCTATGACAGCATGCTCGGCGAGCGCGGCGGCAATCTTTCGCTCGGCCAGCGCCAGCTCCTCTCCTTTGCCCGCGCACTGGTGGCGGACGCCAAGATCCTCGTGCTCGACGAGGCGACGGCCAATATCGACAGCTATACCGAGATGCTGATCCAGAGGGCATTGGTAAAGCTGCTCGAAAATCGTACCGGCCTCGTCATCGCCCACCGTCTGGCAACGATCCGGGAAGCCGATCGCATTATCGTTCTGCAGAATGGCGAAATCGTCGAAAGCGGCAATCACCAGCAGCTCATGAAGAATGGCAAGCTTTACTCAAAGCTCTATAACCTCAACTACGCGTCTTTCGACGATATCCCTGAGGACGTGCTGGAAGAAACGGTGACGGAATCAGCGACCTGACGACGCCGGCAGTTGCGATTGCGCGTTTGATCCGGCCGAATTCGCGATGAGGATTTCAGTGCAAAATATAAATTGAGGCCCTACGCGCCGCTTCTTGGCGGGCTTGCCTCAAAAGGTGCAAGATTTGAACGAACAAACGCCGCCGTGGAGCATTTTATGTTCTATAGGGGCGATCTGCGACTAAGGAGAATGTTATGAAGAGAATTGTTGGCAGTCTGTTGATTGCGACGGCCCTTGTGGGTTCGGCTATTCAGCCTGCTGCCGCTCGCGACCATCATCACCACGACAATACCGGCCGTGCCATTGCCGGTGGCCTGGCAGCGGGTGTCGTCGGTGGCCTGATCGGCGGCGCCATCGTCAACAGCGGTCCCCGCTATGTCGACGGCCCCCGCTACTATGATGCAGGTCCGCCACCGCCGCGCTGCTGGTACGAGGATCGTGACGTCCGTAACCGCTACGACGGCGGCTACCATACCGAAACCGTACGGGTCTGCGATTAACGGCGTCGAGAACCACTTAATGCACTAAAGCGGCGTTGACCTGATCCCTCGGTATCGCCGCTGCCTCTCGCCCCCTCGGCCGGGATTGGAGTTGCAATCCCGGCCATGCACGCCAGAAACTGACGACGTATCAGTTGCGGCTCATTCTGCTTAGCCGGAAAAATCTCCCATCTGTCATTCGTCTGCAACGAACCGCCGTTAGGTGTCGGCCCGGGCAATTGCACCGCTGTGCAACATGATTGCACCTGTGCAATGGGCAGAGAAAATGGACGGGGATGAACTCCTGAAACGACAAGACATGGCCCGCCTCTCCGGCGCGACCAGTGTCAACTTACTGCCATCGCTTCTCTCTACATCATCTGCTGGTGGAGATTGCCAGATCGCATCACCCGTCTTTCCGCGGCTCATCCCCGTTCTTCAATGCTGATCGTTGAGCGGTGCTGGAAGGCAAATGTTTTATCGCGCACGGGGCATTGAGGGAAACCCGATGAGTGATGGTCCTGTCAACGACGGCAAGATACCGAAGAAGGAACGAATGCGCTTCGTGAGCGCCGAACAGGTGGCGCAGCTTGCCGGTGTTTCCCGCTCGGCCGTATCGCGCACCTTTACGCCGGGAGCAAGCGTTGCACCCACGACGCGCGCGAAGGTGCTGGCTGCGGCTGAGGAACTCGGCTACCACGTCAACGATCTTGCGCGCGGCGTGCTGGCCAATCAGAGCCGTCTTGTCGGCATTGTCGCCACCAAGCCGGAAATCGGCTTCCGCGCCCATCTCTCCGCAGCGCTCGCCAAGTTCCTGATCCAGCGCGGCAGCATTCCGATCCTCATCAACACCGGCCAAACGGAAGACGAACTGCTGGCCGCCCAGAAGATGCTGATCGGCCATCGCGCCGAGGCGATCATCATCCTTTCCGGCTCGCCGCCGGCAAGCTTCTTCGAGCTTGCGCAGCGCAACGGCCAGCCACTCATCGTCATCGGCCGTTCCGAGCCGGATGCCGACCATGTGCGCGCCGGCAATTCGGAAGCCTCCCGCAAGGCGGCGACAGTCTTTTTCGAGGCCGGACGGCGCCGCCTGGCAGTTGCTGGCTCCAACACCGGCACACCGAGCATCATCGAGCGCGAAAGCGCCTTCCTGTCGACGGCAGAAGGTCTGGGCGCAGAAGTGTTCATCGGCCGCGGCGCGGATTCGGATTATGAGAGCGGCATTGCCGCGGGCCGCGCCCTATTTTCGCAAAAGGTGCGCCCCGATGCCGTCTACTGCGCCAACGACCAGATCGCCTTTGGGCTGATGGACTATGTGCGGCAGGAGGCGAAGCTGCGCATTCCCGAGGATGTCGCCATCATCGGCTTCGACGATGTTCCCGAAGCGTCCTGGCTGAGCTACCAGCTGACCACCTTCCGTCAGGATCCGCTGGTCATGGCGCTGCGCGCCGTCGAACTGATGGAACGGCGCCTCGGAAATCCGGACTTGCCGCCAGGCTATGAACGCGTCATTCCTGAGCTCGTTTTCCGCCAGAGCTTCAGGCCCTGATTCCTTTCCGAAAGATCCCCATGCATTGCGAATTTCCTGATGATGCCCGCTTCGTGCTTGCCAAAGACGTGATCCTTGATGCGGCGGGTAAGGCGCTCTCCTATTTCTCCGATCTCTCGTCACTGGAAACAGGCCACAAGTTGAACGGCCAGGATGTTGTGAGCCAGGCCGATAAGGCCGTGGAAGCGATGATCCGCGAGCGCATCACCGCCGCCTTCCCCGATGACGGCGTGCTCGGTGAAGAGGAAGGACTGGCAGAAGGTCCCTCCGGTTATCTCTGGGTCGTCGATCCCATCGATGGCACGAGCTGCTTCGTGCACGGCATCGACCAATGGTGCATCTCGATCGCCGTCATGAAGGGTGAGGAGACCGTACTCGGCCTCATCTGCCAGCCGACATCGGGCGATCTTTTCGTGGCGAGGAAAGGCGCCGGCGCCTTTCTGAACGGCAAGGCGATCAGCGTCGACAAGACCACCAGCATCGGCACCGGGCTTCTCGGTGTCGGCGCCAATTTCCGCATTCCGCTGAAGCAGGTCTCGGTCTTCATCCACCTGCTGCTGGAGGCAGGCGGCATGTTCATCCGCAACGGGTCCGGTGCGCTCATGCTGGCGCAGGTCGCCTGCGGTCGGCTCGCCGGCTATTATGAACCGCATATCAACGCCTGGGACTGCATGGCCGGGCTCTTGATGATCCGCGAGGCCGGCGGCTGGACCGAAGCCTTCCCCGGCAAGGGCACGCTTTTGACCGGCGGCCCGGTCATTGCCGCAGCTCCCGGCGTGAAGGACGATCTCATGCGGCTCGTCAGCCGCTCGCTGCAGGATGAATTGGCGTAAGGTCCGCCGCCCTGCGGAAAACAGCCACGGCACGTTTCGTGCCGAGGCTTTGATTTACAGGGTCGTCAGGCGCCGCGCGGCACGGCGTCATGCTCCTTGCGCGCCATCACGGTCGCGACGACAAAGACCAGCAGTGCACCGGCGGCGAGGCAGCCTGCCAGGAAAAACATCGGTGCAATGATGCTTCCCGTCTCATCCTTGATCCAGGGCACGACGTTCTGGGCAACGAAGCCGCCGAGATTGCCGACGGAATTGATGGCGGCAAGACCGGCCGCAGCCCCCGCCCCCTTCAGGAAGCGCGAGGGCAGGCTCCAGAAGACCGGCTGCGGCGCGAAGATGCCGGCTGCGGCAATGCAAAGAAAAACGAATTGCAGCACGTGGTTCGGAACGAGTGCCGACAAGAGCAGGCAGGCCGCGCCGATGAAGGCCGGAATGACGATATAGGGCGTCTTTGCCTTCGCCCGGTCGGCGGCAGCCGGCAGCACCCATAAGGCGATCGCGACGAGCACCCAGGGGATGATATTGATGAAGCCGTTCATGGTGTTGCTGACACCGAAGGCGCGAACGATCGTCGGCAGCCAGTAGCTAAGGCCATAGGCTGCGAGCGGAAAGGCGATATAGCAGAGCGCCATCAACAGGACGCGGGGATCGACGAGCGCCTTGAAGCCGTTTTCGGCATTGTGGTCCATGCCGGAATTTTCGGATGCAAGCCGATTTGCGAGCCAGCCCTTCTCCTTGTCACTGAGGAAACTTGCATTTTCGGGCCGGTCGTAAAGATAGAAGAAGGTGACGATACCGGCGATGACGGCCGGAATGCCGGTTGCCAGAAACACCCATTGCCATCCTGCATGGCCGAGCAGGCCGTCGAGATCGAGCAGCATGCCGCCGACCGGCGCGCCGACGGCATTGGCAAGGGCGCTGAAAATCATGAAGAGCCCCACCATGCGGCCGCGATAGGCCGACGGAAACCAAAGCGTCAAAAGATAGAGGACGCCGGGAAAGAAGCCCGCCTCGCAGACCCCGAGCAGGAAGCGCAGGATATAGAACATCGTCGCATTCTGCGTATAGGAGAGCAGGATGGTGACGATGCCCCAGGAGACAAGGATGCGGGCGAACCAAACGCGTGCGCCGAATCTGTCGAGGAACAGGTTGCTCGGCACTTCAAAGAGGAAATAGCCGATGAAAAAGAGCGAGGCGCCAAGGCCATAGGCATATTCGCTCATGCCGAGCGCATCGACCATTTCGAGCTTGGCGTAGCTGACATTCTGACGATCGATATATGCAATGAGGTAAAGGATTCCGAGGAATGGCATGAGCCGCCAGGTAATCTTCGAGATCAACTGCTGTTCGTTGACCATGTAAATTCTCCAAATGGTTGTTGCTTTTCTCCTGAATAGATAGCCGAATGCCGCAGATTATCAATCGCACCGAGCAGTTGGGGAAGGCCTCTGCATTGACAAGCGATATGTCGACAGTCATGCCTAACAGAGCGGAAGCCATCCATCCTGTCGTATCTCCAGAGAGGTCATCATGACCCTGCCCTCCCCCCGCGATTTCCTGACCTTGCTCTTTTCCGCAGCCGTGCGTGCCGCTGATCCCCTGACCGGCATCACCGCGCATCTGCCGCAAAAACCCAAGGGTAAGACGGTGGTGATCGGCGCCGGCAAGGGAGCGGCACAGATGGCGCGTGCGCTGGAAAGCGTGTGGGACGGGCCGCTCGAAGGCGTGGTCGTCACCCGCTACGGCTATGGCTGCGAAACACGGAACATCGAGATCATCGAAGCCGCCCATCCGGTTCCCGATGCCGCCGGCCTTGCCGCCTCCAGGCGGCTGATGGAGGCTGTCGCAGGATTGAGTGAGGACGATCTCGTCATCGCCCTGATCTGCGGCGGCGGCTCGGCGCTGCTGCCCTCTCCGCCCGAAGGGCTGACGCTGCAGGACGAGATTCTGCTCAATGAGCTGCTGCTTGCCTCGGGCGCGCCGATTTCCGCCATGAACGTCGTGCGCAAGCATCTCTCCACCATCAAGGGCGGACGGCTGGCGGCTGCAACCAAGGCTCGCGTCGTCAGCCTGATCGTCTCCGATATTCCCGGTGACAACCCCGCCCATGTCGCCTCTGGTCCGACCGTTCCCGACAGCTCGACCCGGCATGATGCGCTTCAGATCATCCGGCAATACAGCCTCAAGCTCCCACAGGCGGCCATCGATCATCTGAACTCCCCCAAGGCCGATGCGCCGCGACCGGGCGATCCGGTCTTTGCCCGCCACGAACATCACATCATCGCCTCGGCCGGCGTATCGCTCGAAGCCGCAGCCGAGCTCGCCCGTTCTGAGGGCATAACACCGGCGATCCTGTCGGATTCCATCGAAGGGGAAGCGCGCGACGTGGCGCTGGTGCTTGCGGCGATCGCCCGCGAGGTCGCCGGTCGCGATCGGCCTTTCACGAAACCGGTCGTCATTCTCTCCGGCGGCGAGACGACGGTGACATTGCGCGCCAAGGGCGGCAAAGGCGGCCGCAACGGCGAATTCGCGCTCGCCCTGGCGCTGGGGATCGACGGGTATGACGCCATTCACGTGCTTGCCGCCGACACTGACGGCATCGACGGCTCGGAGAACAATGCCGGCGCATTTTCCGACGGCGGCACGGTCAAGCGGCTGCGCGCTGCCGGCCTCGACCCACGCCGCATGCTCGACGGCAACGACAGCTATTCCGGCTTCAAAGCCATCGGCGACCTGTTCGAAACCGGCCCGACCGGCACCAATGTCAACGATTTCAGGGCAATCCTGATCGTCTAACCGCTCGTCTACGCAAGATCAGGGCGGTTCACCGCTCTACCGATGCGTTCTCGCATAGGGATTTGGCTCCGGCGGCGTCCAGTTGGCGAGTGCCGCGGGATCGGGCCTCCATATCTCGACCTTCAAGGGATAGCAGGCGGCAGCATCGCTGGAATGGCTTGCGCCGCAATCGCCACCTGGGCAAGCCGACAGGGCACCGAGAAGATCGATCTCCGCAAAGAATTCGATGAAATCTCCCGGCCGCACAGGGCTGGCCTTCATGAAATACTGGTGCGTGTCCCTAGTGAAACCGGTGCACATGAAGACGTTGAGCACGTCATGCACATGCCTCTCGGCCTGCTCGAGCGGCATGCCGCTATCGGCAGCGAGCGCCCGCGTCAGGTTCGAATGGCAGCAATGGTGGTAGTCGCTACCCTTCAGCAATCGGTTCGTATAAGGATCGCAGCGCGTGCCGATGACATCATGAATACCGGCACCGTCGTCATCCCAGCCATACCAGCCGAGGCTGTCATAAGTGATCGTCGCCATAGGGCGCAGATACGGCAACGTGCTCCAGAGACGATCGCCGACGCCGACATGTGTTGCGTGCAGAGCCCGTGTCTTGCCGCTGAAAAACCGTTCGGTGAGATCGGCAGCGTTCCACAGATTGAGGTCACCGACCTGCGGGCCGTCGATACTCACGATGCGAAAGAAATGCCCCTGCGGAACGTGGAAGCTGCCTGCCTCGCGCGGTGGAACGATCACCTCGCTGACCTTCGTCAGCGTTTGGCGGGCGGCCTCGAGCAGACCGAGATCTGCAGCCGGCAGCGTTTCGACGGGATAGACAACCACGGGCGGTGCTGACCGCCGCTCGGCTGCGTCAGATGGAATTGGCACTATCGACTGCTTCGACATCCTGATATTTCCGCTCCGCTGGCGGCCCTCGGGCGCTGCGCCCGGTGACACGCGATAAGTCGCCGAGCACTCTTAGCGAGGCAGCGTCACTGGGCAACCGAGATGATCCTTGCCCTATGGGCAAGTTTTGCTTAGTCATCCTGACATGAGAAACCTTCCTCTCGCATCACTGCGGGCGTTCGAAGCCGCCGCACGCCACGAAAGCTTCGTCAGGGCGGCTGCCGAACTGAACCTGAAACCGGCCGGCATCAGCCAGCACGTGAGGGCGATGGAGAATTGGCTCCGCATCCCCTTGTTTCTGCGGCATAGCCGGGGCGTGACGCTGACGGCCGCCGGCAGGGAATTCGGCGCAGCCGTCACGCATGCGTTGGTCCATATCGAAGTCGCCGCCGGGCAGTTGCGCCTGGAGGCGAACAGCCGCCCGGTCAGCGTTGCGTGCATTCCCTCCATGGCGGTGCGATGGCTCATTCCGCAGCTGCCGAGACTGAGAACTGCTTATCCTGATATCAGGATCAACATCGTCTATGCGCTCGACGCCAGGACGCCGGAAGCGGCCGGTGCCGACCTGCTGATCTGCCACGGCGTCCGACCGAGCACCGGCGCCATCAAGCTCCTGGATGCAGCAACCAGACCAACCTGCTCAGCGGAATTCCTCGCCCGGCATGGCCCTTTTCATGCGCCGGCCGATCTGCTTGCCTGCGAAATTCTGCACGACGAGACAACCGATGCCTGGGCACGCTGGTTGTCAGGTGCCGGCATCCATTCCGCGCCGAAGGCTGGACCTATTTTTGCCGACTTCAATCTCATGATCGGCTCGTTGATCAGCGGCCAGGGTATCGGACTTTGCCCGACCGCGCTAATCGCAGAGGAGATCGCGGCGGGTTCGCTCGCCTCCCTCTTCGGGAGGGCTTCCGATATGGACAAGGCCTACTGGCTCATCGAGGCAAAGGGGCTCTCGCGCGAGGCAAGAACGTTTCGCGATTGGCTGCTTGTAGCAAGGCGGGACGAGACCTGACGGGCCGATCAGGCTTTGGCCCGCTTCGAAACAGGCAGATCCTGAAGTGTCATACGCCAGATGTTGCGACCATCGGCCTTGGCGCGATAGAGCGCCCGGTCCGCCTCCTGCATGAGCACTTCGTGGTCCACTCCGTCAGCTGCAGCAATGCCGACGCTGATGCCGAGACGGATGGCAAGACCGTTGATTGTAAAAGGCTGCTCGAAGGCGCCGATGCAGCGCTCGGCGAGATCGATCGCTTCGGCTCTTTCTCCCGTCATCAGGATTGCAAATTCATCGCCCCCGAGGCGGGCGACCAGATGACCTCGCGCATGCATCTGCAGCCGATTGGCGACATTTTTCAGCACTTCATCCCCGGCAGCATGGCCAAACGTGTCATTGACGGGCTTGAACCCATCCAGATCCAGGCAGCAAATGATGACCTTTTCCCGGTCCTCCGATGCAAGGGCTTTTTCGAGCGCCTTGTAGAATTGCATCCTGTTTGGCAGGCCTGTGAGAATGTCGTGATGCGCCAAACGATTGGCTTCAGTCTCGGCAAGAATTCTGTCGCTGACGTCGGCCACGGTGAGCAGCAGCCGATGCTCGGCCCCTTCGTGGAGCTGACGAACATAGATCAGCACGTGGCGCTCCGATCCGTCCTGCGTCGTCTGTCGCCAGATCGTCCGTGCATCACAGTCACCATCGAGATGAAGGAGGATATTCTCGAATGCCTGGAGTTCGCCGTCGACATGCATGTCGCAGGCTCGCTTCGACAGCAACGTCGCAGGTTGGAAGCCATAGAAATCAACAGCTGCCTGGTTGGCCTGCAGAATGGTAAGACTATCGCCATCGCACAAAAGCATGGGCATGGGATTGGCGTTGAACAATTGGCGAAGCCAGTCTTCCCGCTGCTTGAGGCCGGTAATATCAATGCGCATGCCGATCGCGCCGCCGTCGGGCGTGCGCCGGTCGTCGTGGCGCAGCCACCGGCCATCCCGCAGCTGCTGCTCTTCTTGCGAAACCGGCTGACGAAATTTCTGCATGCGGGCCGTGAACCACGCCTCCTTGTCCTCGACGAGCTCGCGCATCCCGTCGCCGGCGAGACTGGTCCTCAAAATATCCTCAAAGGCGACACCAGGCCTGAGATGTTCGGCTATATCTGCGTAAAGCTCGGCATATTTCTGATTCCAGAGAACATAGCGGTCGTTGGCGTCGAACACGCAGACCGCCTCCGGCAGCATCTCGATGACATAGCGCAGGCGCAGATTGGCCTCGCGCGCCGCATAACCAGCAGGACGCTTATCATCCACAGGCTCGAGGAAAGCAGCCGTGACCGTCTCCGTGCCAGCAGACCAGCTCACGACCTGTACGCGGCATAGCCGACGATGACCAGAATGATCGCTGATGAAGGCAGTGGAGACGCCCGACAGCAACGGCCATTCCGGCATGAGTTCGGTAATATCCGCGCCGTGAGGCCGGTCTTCAAGATGGAGGAGATGCCCGGCTTCGGCACTGGCAAAGATGACATGACCGGTGGCGTCGAGCACGATCACCGCCATCGGACATGCCTCCAAGAATGCAAGGATCTCAGCACCAAGCATCATTAATCCAGCCGCAAAGTCGCTTCAGCAGATCTTTCGGATGTAACTTTAACAGCGGAACGTAAAGGAATGTAACCACGCCTCACAGTGCGAGCATTTCATACACACTCCGAAGCAAGACAAGGTTTCTCGAAAGTTAACAGAAGATCCTGATGTAATGTTCCACGACGAAATGGCTTGGGTTTTGCATTGGCTTCACTGCTCTGACCCCGACCACGTCACGACGCAAGGCCGCGTCTTCTCGCCTGAGGTGGAAATCGCCACGCGCTCAACAGGCAACACGCGCGTCTGTCACGCCTGCACAATTGGTAGGATTTTTCATGAACCGGCGAACGAAAGGAATAAATAGTCTATAGATTTTATGGATAATTCGACACCCTTCTCGTCATCGCTTCCTGACATTGCAATCTCAAACGGGAAACATCAACGATGACATTGGCAAAGACATTGGGAACGGCTGTGCTCGGCCTCATCTCCCTCGGCATGTTCAGCAACGTGGCAGTGGCCGGGGCGAGCGCGCCGCTGCTCGACAAGGTGCCGTCGGGAACGGTCCTGACGATCGGCGATCCCGTGACACAGAAGGCCCTTGAGGTTTCCGGCCTCATCAAGGAACTCACCTTCGAGGTCAAATGGGCAAATCTGAGCGGCGGCCCGCAGACCTCCGAAGCCTTCCGCGCGCACGCGCTCGATGTCGGCTCTGTGGCCGAAATCCCGTCGATCTTCGCGACCTGGAACAATCTGCCCGTGCGAAACATCGCCTATCGCGAACGGAAGGATCCGATTGCCAATCCTATTTACCGTTTCGGCATCGCGCCCGGCGTCGACGTCAAGTCGCTCGCAGATTTCCGCGGCAAGCGCATCGCCTTCAGCCCCGGCCAGGCCCAGGGCACGCTCGTGCTTCGCGCGCTCCATGCCGCAGGCCTGACGAAGAAAGACGCCATGCTGGTCGAACTGCCGAGCACCGGCGATGTCTATCCGAAGGCACTCGCCGGCAAGCAGGTCGATATCGCGCCGCTCGGCGGCGTCAATATCCGCCGCTATATCAGCCAGTATGGCTCCGATGGCGCAAGCCTCGTCGAGCACGGCCTGCGTGACGACCCCGCCCATCTCTATGCACCGCAGTGGGTGCTGGACGATCCCGCAAAGGCTGCCGCTCTTGCCGAATATGTCCGCCTCTGGGCACGCGCCACCGAATGGGTCGATCAGAATCCCGAGATCTGGATCAAGGAATATTACATCGGCCAGCAGGGCCTGAGCCGCGAGGATGCTGAATTTCTTATCAAGCTCGCAGGCACCCAGGTGATCCCCGACAGCTGGGCGGACGTGAAGAAGCGCCATCAGGAAACCATCAACCTCCTGGCCGACGAGCTTGGCTACAAGCCCTTCGACGTCGAACAGATCTTCGACAACCGCTTCGAAAAAATCGCTGCAGGCGCTCTGCCAAGAAGCCAGTGATCGCGCGTGCCGTTCCATAGCGAAGAGAGGAGATCGCAAGCATGGCAACCACCTGGGATGCAGATAACGTCAAGACATCACGGATATCGCCGCGCGAAAGCGCTGGCGTAACAGCCACAGCAAAACACGCAGCCTCCCGCGCCCGCCGCAGGCTCGGCCCCGGACGCGAGATACCCTTCGGACTGCAGATCGGTCCGGCACTGCTGGTGCTGGCCTGGATTGCCGGATCGGCACTCGGCTGGATCGATCCACGCATTCTCCCGGCACCCTGGACGGTCGTCGAGGCCTTCGCACGACTGATCGCCGAGGGCCGCCTTCAGGATAATTTCGTGACGTCTGCGACCCGCGCACTGCTCGGCTTGAGCATCGGTCTCGTCATCGGCACGGCTCTCGCGGTCATCGCCGGCCTTTCCCGTGTCGGCGAGGCGCTGATCGATGGGCCGATCCAGATCAAGCGTGCCATCCCGACGCTGGCGCTGATCCCGCTTTTCATCCTTTGGTTCGGCATTGGCGAAGGCATGAAGGTCACGACCATCGTGCTTGCCGTCGTCATTCCGATCTACATTCACACGCACAACGCACTGCGCAGTATCGACAGCCGCTATGTCGAGCTCGCCGAAACCCTGCGCATGAGCCAGAAGGACTTCATCTTCCAGGTCGTACTGCCCGGCGCCCTACCCGGTTTCCTTCTCGGTCTGCGCTTTGCCGTCACGCTCTGCTGGGTGTCGCTCGTGGTGGTCGAACAGATCAACTCCACCAGCGGCCTCGGCTACATGATCGATCTTGCCCGCACTTATGGCCAGACCGACGTCATTCTCGTCGGCCTTGTGGTCTATGTGCTGCTCGGCCTCGTCTCGGACGGTCTCGTCCGCCTCATCGAACGGAGGGTCCTGTCATGGCGCCGCACTCTGGCCAATTAAAGCCTGCCGTCCACGTCGAAAACCTCATGCGCCGTTTTGCGGCGAAGACGATCCTCGACGGCGTCGATCTCGATATCGGCGAGGGCGAGTTCGTGGCCCTCCTCGGGAAAAGCGGCTCGGGCAAGAGCACTTTCCTCAAAGCCCTTGCCGGCCTTGACCACGAGGTCGAGGGAACGGGTGCGCTCGAGACGCCGGAAAAACTCTCGGTGGTCTTTCAGGATGCCCGCCTACTGCCCTGGCGCACGGTCATCCAGAACGTCACGCTCGGCCTGCCGGGTGAAACCGGACAGGAAGCCGGACGCAAGGCGCTCGCCGAAGTCGGTCTCGAGGGACGGGAAACTGCCTGGCCGAACCAGCTTTCGGGCGGTGAGCAGCAGAGGGTGGCGCTCGCCCGCTCACTGGTGCGGGAGCCGGCGCTGCTGCTGGCTGACGAACCCTTCGGCGCGCTCGATGCGCTGACCCGGCTGAAGATGCATGACCTCTTGCGGGAGCTTTGTGCGAAACACCGCCCCGCCGTTCTGCTCGTCACCCATGATGTCGATGAGGCGATCTCGCTTGCCGACCGGATCCTGGTGCTCGACGAGGGTCGTTTCGTGGAGGATCTGGGCATCGACTTGGCCGTGCCGCGCGATCACGGCGATCCGCGCTTCGCACAGATCCGAACCCGTCTTCTGAGCCGGCTCGGGGTTGATGCCCCCGACCGCCGCGCCGCCTGAAACCAACGGAGATCGTCATCATGGCTAGTCAGAAAAGACAGATACGGCTTGGCGCATTCATCATGGCAACCGGCCATCATATCGCCGCTTGGCGCCACCCGGACGCGCAGGCCGACGCCGGCCTGAATATCGATCACTATCGCGAACTCGCCCAGACCGCCGAGCGCGGCAAGTTCGACCTGGTTTTCGTTGCCGACAGCCCTGCCGGCTGGGAGCGCGCCAAGGACCCGGAAGCATTGCGCCGCACCGCCCAGGGCGCTCATTTCGAGCCGGTGACCTTATGGGCGGCGCTTTCGCAGGTGACGAGCCATATCGGCTTTGTCGCGACCGCCTCCACCACCTATGAAGACCCCTATCTGCTTGCCCGCAAATTCGCCTCGCTCGACTATATTTCCAAGGGGCGCGCGGCCTGGAACGTCGTCACCACGGGGGCCGATGTCTCCAAGAATTTCTCGATCCCCGGCCATCCGGCCCATGCCGACCGTTATGCCCGAGCTGAGGAATTCGTCGATCTGGTGAAGGGCTTATGGGATTCCTATGAGGACGATGCCTTCATCCGTGACAAGGAAAGCGGCATCTATCTCGATCCGGACAAGGTCCATCAGCTCGATCATGAAGGCCAGTTCTTCTCCGTCAGCGGCCCCTTGAATGTCGGCCGCCCGGTGCAGGGCTATCCCGTCATCGTCCAGGCCGGCGCCTCCGAGCCGGGACGCGAGCTCGCGGCGCGCACCGCCGAGATGATCTTCACCGCTAACCAGACGCTGGAAGACGCCCAGGAATTTTATGCGGACGTCAAGGGACGGCTCGGCCGCTATGGACGCAATCCGGATGAACTGCTGATCAGCCCCGGCATCTTCCCAGTCTTAGGCGGCACGGAGGCCGAAGCACAGGAAAATTACGACTATATCCAGTCGCTGGTTCACCCCTCGATCGCCTGGAACATCCTGTCACGCCACTACAAGGGCGTCGATCTCTCCGGTTATTCGCTCGACGATCCGGCCCCGCCGCTGCCTGACAACACCGAGCTCAACAAGAGCCGCCTGAAGCTGGTCACCGATCTGGTCTCGCGCAACAATATGACGCTGCGCGAATTCTACCTGGCGGTCGCGACCGCCCGCGGACACCGCACGGTGGTCGGCACGCCGGAGCAGGTGGCAGACGCGATGCAGGAATGGTTCGACAATAGTGCAGCCGATGCCTTCAATATTATGCCGCCTATCCTTCCGACGGGACTGACGGATTTTGTCGATCAGGTCGTGCCGATCCTGCGAAAGCGCGGTCTTTTCCGCGAGGAGTACGAAGGCACGACGCTGCGCGAGAACCTTGGTCTACGGCGTCCGCCGAATGGGCTGGCGCTGAGAGCCCGGCAGGGCGAATCGGCCCGGGCGGCCGGATAATCCCTCCTTCGCAGGAACATGCGGGCGATCGCAACGCCGCCGGCCGCACTATTCTTTCTCGTTCAATCATAGAGAACCGCAGGCGCATCGCATGAGCAGCAATCCGGAATTCCTTTGGTACATCCCCAATGCCGTCAAACCCGGCCATCGCGGCGATTCCGCAGTCGAAGACCATAACAGCCTGGAAACGCTGACCAGCCACGCCAAGGCGCTCGAAGAGCACGGCTGGAAGGGCGCGCTTATCGGCACCGGCTGGGGCCGTCCCGACACCTTCACGCTTGCCACCGCGCTTGCCGCACGCACCACCACCTTCGAGCCGCTGATCGCAATTCGCCCCGGCTACTGGCGGCCGGCGAATTTCGCCTCGGCGGCAGCCTCGCTCGACCATCTCACCGGTGGGCGCGTGCGCGTCAATATCGTCTCTGGCAAGGACAATCTTGCCGCCTATGGCGACAGCGAGGGCGATCAGGCGCATCGCTACGGCCGCACCAAGGAATTCATGCGGCTGGTGCGAAAACTATGGACCGAGGAAAACGTCACCTTTGCCGGCGAGCACTTCGGAGTCAGCGAATCCACTGTGGTGCCGCGCATTGAAGCCCGCGGCGAGCGGCGTCATCCGAAACTCTATTTCGGCGGCGCCTCGGAAGCAGCAGAGCGTGTCTCCGCTGCTGAAGCCGATGTCCAGCTCTTCTGGGGCGAACCGCTCGATGGCGTGAGGGAGCGGATCGAACGCCTGAAGAGGCTGAGCCGTGACCTCGACCGCGACCTGCCGCCGCTTCAATTCGGGCTGAGGATCACGACCCTGGTGCGCGACACCACCGAAGAGGCCTGGGCCGACGCCGAGGCGAAGGTCGCCGAGATGGCCAACAATAGCGGTGCCGGCCGGCACGACCACCAGCGCGCCGTCGCCGTCGGCCAGCAGCGCCTGCTCGATCTGCACCAGCGCGGCGAAGTCCTCGACGACAATCTCTACACCACGCCCGGCAAGTTCGGCGGCGGCGGTGCGGGCACGACCTGGCTGGTGGGCTCCGCAGCAGATGTCGCCCGCTCGCTGCGTCAATATCAGGCGCTCGGCATCAGCCATTTCGTGCTCTCCGACACGCCCTATCTCTCCGAGATCAAGCGGCAGGGTAGCCAGCTACTGCCTTTGCTGAGGGGTCCCGCGCGGTTCGATGCTGATCTGCAGGAAACGCATAAAACCGGCGTTGCCCAAGAGCTCACATGAGCGCACCCGGTCATCCTGACCGGGTGCCAGCCGCTTTAGGCGAGTTTCAGACGGGCGGCTCAATGGGCGCCCGCGCCTCCACCGGCCTGCGGCTTTTTGGTGAAAAGCAGGGCGAGTGCCGCCAGCGCCAGCACGACGCCGATGACAGCAAACGTGTCGCTGAAGCCCATGATCAGCGCCTGGCGCTTGACGATCTGGCCGAGTGCTACGATCGCCTTCTGCGATGCGACGGCCGGATCGGTGACACCGTGCTGGGTGAAATAACCTGACAGCTGGGTCAGACGGTCACGGACCTCGTCACGGGTCAGCGTAATCGACTGGCCGATAATGTTCGAATGGAACTGCTCGCGCTTGGTCAGGATCGTGCCGAGCGAAGCCGTGCCGACAGCGCCGCCGAGGTTGCGCAGCATATTGGTCAGCCCCGAGGCAGCGGCTGCATCGGCGGGTGCAATGCCGGCGGTGGTGATTGCAGTGATCGGCGTCAGCACCAGGGCCTGGCCGATGGCGCGCACGATATTCGGGATCCAGAACTGGTCGCCGGCACTGTTGGCCGAAAGCGTGATGTTCATGAAGCAGCTGATCGCGAAGATCGAGATGCCGAGGAAGCCGATATACCGGGCGTCGAAGCGCTTCATCAAAATAGGCACGAGCGGGATGAGCAACAACTGCGGCAGGCCAGTCCAGGCAAGCACATTGCCGATCTGCTCGGCATTATAGCGCTGCACCTGGCCAAGGTATTGCGGCAGGATATAGACAGTTCCGAAGAGTGCGACACCCACTAGCACATTGACCAGCACGCCGATGCCGAAATTGCGCTGCGTCAGCAGCTGCAGCTTCACCAGCGGCTTCTTCACCGTCAGCTCGATCCAGATGAACGCGGCAAGGAAGACGAACGCGACGATGCTGAGCTTGACGATGAAGGGCGAGGAGAACCAGTCGTCCTTATTGCCTTCTTCCAGCACGGTCTGCAGAGCCGAAAGGCCGATCGCCATGGTGATGATGCCGGCCCAATCGCCCTCCTTCAGGAGATGAAGCTGCATCGGCTGTTTGTCGAGCGTCAGGGCAAGCGCAGCCGCCATGATGAGGCTCGGGATCGTGTTGATGAAGAATATCGTCTGCCATCCGTAATTTTCCGTCAGGTAGCCGCCGATCGTCGGACCGATGGCCGGGGCGAACGTAACCGACAAGGCAAAGACGGCAAGGCCAAGCGGCTGCTGGCCCTTCGGCAGCTTGGTCAGCACCATAGTGAAGGCCATGGGGATAAGCACACCCCCGGCAAAGCCCTGCAGCCCGCGCAGCAGGATCATCGTGCCGAGATCATGGGCAAAGGCACAGGCCATCGAGAAGAGCGGGAAGAGGATGGAATTGACGAGGATGTAACGACGGAACGAGAAGACATTGCTGAAATAGGCCGTCAACGGAATGACGACGATCTCGCCGATCAAGTATGAGGTGGAAATCCAGGCGCCGTTGTCGACGCCCGTGCCGATGCCGCCCTCGATATCGAGAAGCGAAGCATTGGTGATCTGGATATTGAGGATCGCCATGAAGGCGCCGATCATGCCGGCGAGAACGGCGATCCATTCCTTGGTGCTGGCGCGCGGCTGCGGGATGGCACCTGATGTTGCTGCGATACTGGACATGACACGATCTCCTGCCCTCAGCGCTTAATGGCTGCCGGCATCGGCCTTGGTGTCGATGCTCGGCTGGACGGACATGCCGGGACGCAGATCATCCTTCTCGGTGGCTTTGCCGTCGAGGACGATCTTGACCGGAATGCGCTGGACGACCTTGGTGAAGTTGCCGGTAGCGTTGTCGGGCGGCAGCAGGGCGAATTCCTGGCCGCTTGCCGGAGCAAGGCTATCGACATGGCCGTGATAGGTGCGGCCCGGGAACATATCGACCTCGATATCGACGGGCTGGCCGGCATGCACATCCGTCAGCTGCGTTTCCTTGTAGTTGGCAACGATGTAGGCTGCTGTCGTCGGCACCACCGCCATCAGTTGGGTGCCGGCCTGAACATATTGGCCGACGCGCAGCGTCCGGTTGCCGATGGTGCCGTCGACGGGCGCGACAATCGTCGCATAGGAGAGATTGAGCTCGGCCTGGTGGGCAACGGCCTGGTCGTGGGAAAGTGTCGCTTTGGCCTGGGCAAGCTCGGCATTCAGAAGGTCGACCTGCTTGGTTGCGGCGTCGAGAGCCGCCGTGTCCCGTACGATCGTTGCCTGGGCAGCGGCAATTGCGGAGGCCGCCTGCTGGGCCGTCTGGACCGGGGCATAGCCGCTGGTGGCGAGATTTGTATAACGCTTGTTGTTCTGCTCGGCGAAGGTCTCGTTGGCCTTGTCGACATCGAGCGTGGCGCGGGCGGCGGCGATGGTCGATTGCTGAATGTCGAGCGAGGCCTGCTTGGCATTGACGGTCGCTTCGGCCGCGGCGACATCGGCGCGGGCCTGGTCAAGCGCGGTGCGGAAATCGCGGTCATCGACACGGGCGAGCGGCTGGCCTGCCTTCACTGTTTCATTGTCGCTGACGAGGACTTCGGCAAGATAGCCCGAAACCTTAGGCGCAACGGTGGTGCTGTCGGCCTTGACATAGGCGTCGTCGGTCGAGACCTCGAAGCGGCCGACCGTCCAGTAATTATGGCCATAATAGGCAGCAGCGGCGATGATGGCGATAGCTGCCACGCCCATCAACAGCGATCGGCCACCGCGCTTACGAGCCGCCGCATCAGCGGCTGGCGCCGTTGCGGCGGGCTCGGCGACACGTGGCGCCTTGCCTGCATCGAGGGTTGCAGGGGTGGCTTCCGGGGCAGTCTCAACGGCAGGTGTGTCTGCCGGGGCAGCGTTGTTATTCAATGCATGCAGCGTCTTGACGGACATTGTCTCTCTCCAAGGTGAAGGTCGCTGTCGTCTTGGCCGCGGCCCTGAAATCCGGCTCAAGTTCAATTTAGGAAACTTGATGTTTTCCAAAATATGCACTAGAAATGAGATGTCAACGAGAATTTGGAAAATCGCAATGGTCCAAAATCACAAAATCGAGAAGAAGCCGCGTGGCAGGCCGCAGATACGTTGTGACGAGGATACACGCAGCGTGCTTATCGAGGCTGCCAACAAGCAGTTTCACGAGAATGGTTATGCCGCGGTCAGCATCGCGGCGATCGCACAGGAAGCCGGCGTTTCGACCAAGACGCTCTATCGCCTGTTTCCAACAAAGGCAGATCTGTTTTCCGAAATGGTCTCGGATCGCACCGGACGCTTCCTGCTGGCGCTCGATCCCGGCACCTTGGCAACGACCGAACTCCGCCAGGGGTTGGAGCGCATGCTGATGGCCTATGGCATGCTGACGCTCTCGCAGGACACGATCACGATTACCCGCCTCGTCATCGGCGAATCCGACCGCTTTCCCGAACTCGCCACCGCCTTTTACGAGAAGGCGATCGTCCGAACCAATACATCGATGGAAAACTGGCTGCGCCGACAGGTGGAACGTGGGCTGATCAAGATCGAGGATCCGCACGCCGCTTGCGGCATGCTGCGCGGCATGATGATCATGGAACCCCAACGCGCCGCCATGCTGCGCCAGCTGCCGGCGCCCAACATCGAAGAGATCGCGGCAAGGGCGAGAATGTGCGCGGATATCTTTCTGAAGGGATGCGCTGTCTAGGGCATGGAAATGCCATGCAGTCGGGGCCTACCCAGCCCTTCTGGCAAGCGCAAGGAGCGATCGGTAGAGCGCGTCCCTATCCGCAGCCTTTGCAGCGAATGGCACCTCTTCGATCGGAAACTCCTTCTCGAGCACATTGAGCGCCGATGCTTCGCTTTTTGCCGCTTTGATTTGCCGGAAGAGACGCAAGCGTCGGCTCTTGTAAAACGTCGTGCCCAGGACGAATAAAACGGCATCGATGATGCCCCAGGCGACATCGCATCCGATAGTCGCAACGACCAGTTCGCGGACATTCAACCCCTCTTGTTCGAGGATAAGCCGCGATCCGACTGTCCATGTCAGCGCCATGATCAGTCCGAAAAGGACTTCGCCCCGCGCATCGTTGGGATCGACGATGTTTGGAAGAGAACAGGCTCGACTTCATGGACTACTCCCCAGGCGTTGAGATGATAGCCCGTTTCGTCAGACGTCCGACCAAGGAAATCGCGAGCCGGATGAACCAAGGTGATCCTTTCATGGGCATTGGCATTCTTCGCGCCAGCGCTCAGCGTTGATCAAACCATTCCGATCCCTCCAGCCCACGGGACCGGTGATCCGCGCCGGCGAGCTGTCGTCATCGCTCGCCACGGCGGCTTGCATTTGATGCGCTGGGTGAGCGCCAACATCACAATAACAGGACCAACCCATTCGGTGGCATGGCAATCTTCAGACGACGCCAAAGACGACTGCTCCGCCAATCATCCCCGCACCGGCCGCGGCCAGAAGCAAATGTTCGCCAGGAGCGAACGGCTGCTGCTTGTTGGCCAAGGAGAGAGACAGAGGGATGGTGGCGGCCGAGGAATTCCCGAATTCCCCTATGGTCCGCACCGCCTTGGCGGGCTGGAGGCCAAGCTGATCACAGGCAGCATCGATAATGCGGGAATTGGCCTGATGCGGGACGAAGCGATCTATATCGTTTGCGGCCAGTCCAGCTTGCTCCATGGCCCTGACCGACGATTGCGTCATCATCCGGACAGCCTGGACAAACACAGCTCTCCCGTCACGCATCGTCATCCGAAGTTCCCGCGGATTGGTCCCGATTTCAAAAGGGCGCGCACTGCCGCCGGACGGGATCTGAATAAGATCGTAGTTCTCTCCCTCCTGCATCAGTTCGACCCCGAGGATACCGCCATGTGGATCCCTCGAAGGCGCAAGCACCACCGCGCCGGCGGCGTCCGCGAAGACTGCAGCGGTCCCCCGCTCGTCCATGTTGATGCGGCGACTGAGTATGTTGGCGGCAACGACAAGGGCAGGCTTACCCCAGGTCCTGACAAAACCGTCGGCTAGCACAAGCGCGTAGAGAAAGCCGGAACAGGCGCCTGCAAGGTCGATCGCTCCTGAGGCCTGCAAGCCGAGACGGCATGCAAGCAGCGGAGCCGAAGGTGGCAGAAGATGATCCGGCGTCGATGTTGCAAGAAGGGTTAGCGCAATGTCGCTGCGGTCCACGCCTGCTTCCTCAAGCGCCATCGCACCAGCGTTCGTCGCAAGATCTGTCAGCGTCTGGCCGGGCATCGCCCAGCGCCGCGAGCGGATGCCGGTCCGCCCCTCGATCCAGCCCGCATCGAGGCCAAGCTGCATTTCGATTTCCAGGTTCTCGACACGCCGCTCAGGAACGTAATGCCCGAAGCCTGCCATCCGGCTAACGATCGTCATGATGCCGCTTTCCTGATGAAATCCGCCGCCTCTTCAATGGCGCCATAGGCCCGATCGAGATCGCTTTCTGTCACGCAATATGGCGGCATCAGATAGATGACGTTCCCGAGCGGGCGGATGAGGAGATCTCTTTGACGAAAGAAAGCCCTGAGACGCGGGCCAACCTCGGAAAGATATCCCGTTGTTTCGACGGCAAGATCGAGCGCGGCAATCGTGCCCTGCTGACGAATATTGGAAAAACGGGGATCGGACCGAAACCGCGCCAGCCTGTCACGGTGCATGTCCGCAACCGCCTGAATGCGCTCCCTTACCGGCTCCTTGCACCACAGGTCGAGATTTGCCAGAGCCGCGGCACAGGCAATGGGATTGGCGGTATAGGAACTGGAGTGAAAAAACATCCGGCTGCGATCGTCCGAAAGATGCGCAGCAAATATCTCGGCCGTGCACAACGTTGCTGCCAAAGGCAGGGCGCCGCCGGTAATCCCCTTCGAAAGGCACAGGATGTCGGGCGTGATGCCGGACTGTTCGCATGCGAGCAGGGTTCCGGTCCGCCCCCAGCCCGTCATCACCTCGTCGGCGATCAGAAGCGTACCGTATCGTTCGGTGATCCGCCTGAATTCCCTCAGCAGATGAGGCGAGTACATCTTCATGCCTCCGGCGCCGAGAACCAAGGGTTCAATCAGCAGGGCCGCGATCTCGCCGCCGCGGCAGAACCGTTCGAGGGCGTCGAGCGTCTGCTGCTCGCGGCCTTCTTCCGGGAACGGGATGGTGCCGACATCGAAGAGCAGAGGCGCGTAGGGCGCATTGAAGACACCACGTTCGCCGGCGGACATGGTGCCAATCGTATCGCCGTGATAGCCGTGTTCCATGACGACGACCCGCGAGCGTGGCGCTCTGTTGTTGTAGAAGAACCCGAGCGCCATTTTTATGGCGACCTCGACCGCGGTCGAGCCGCTGTCTGAATAAAAGACATGGGCCATGCCTGGAGGGGCCAGGCGGATCAAACCGCGGGCCAGAGCTTCCGCCGGCTCATGCGTGTACTCGGCAAAAATGATCTGGTCGAAGCGCTCCAGCGCAAGCCGGATCGCGTGCATGATGGCGGGATGGCGATGCCCGTGAGTGATGACCCACCAGGACGATATGGCATCGAAGACCGAACGACCGTCCTCGTCGATCAGATAGGCGCCGTCCGTCCGGACGATCTGCCTGAAAACGGGTTCGAGTTGATGCTGGTTGAATGGATGCCAGACCGGCGATGTCGAAGAAGAGCCGGTCATGCTGCGGCAACCCTCTGAAAGACCGAGATATCGAAATGCTCATCGAAAGCGCGGTGCAATGTGTCCGGCGTCAGCTTGTCGAGGCACGGCAGGCGGCCGAGACTTGGGATGCCGCTCATATCCGTGATGATCTTCTCGGTGTCGGAACGCTCCTCACCGATGAAAGCAATGCCAAAAATGGGAACTTGCCGTCTGCTCATTGCTTCGATCGACAGCAGGGTGTGGTTGATGGTGCCGAGCCCGGTCCTGGCGCAGAGGATGACCGGTTGGTGCCAGCGCGCGAAAACGTCGATGAAGGTGATATGCCGGGTCAATGGGACGAGTACGCCGCCGGCCCCCTCGATGACCAGAGGTCGTTGCGTGTCCGGTAGCAGAAGTACATCCGGATCAATGGCCACGCCATCGGTTTCAGCTGCAAGATGCGGTGAAACCGGGGTCTGGAGGCGCCAGGCCTCAGGCAGGATCCGGTCAGGCGAAAGCCCGCCAAGTCGTCTGACTGTCTCGCTGTCCGTCTCCTCCTCGAGGCCCGATTGGACAGGCTTCCAGTAGCAAGCGTTGAGCGCACTCGTGAGCGCGGCCGCAAAGACGGTCTTGCCGATTCCGGTATCGGTCCCGGTGATGACGAAGCGCTTGCTCATGCCGCCTCCTCCGCAATCACCTCGGCAAGCTCGTCCATCATCCCTGCGATGACAGGTCTATCGACATTCAGGGTGATCGTGATGCGCAGCCTGGCCGTGCCGACGGGGACGGTCGGATGCCGGATCGCCCTGATATCATAGCCCTTTGACTGCATGCGGTCGGCAACGCGCATGGTCCGACCATTGTCGCCGATGATGACCGGCAAGATCTGCGTGCCGCTTGCCGGCCTGCCCAGACGTTCGGCAAATCTTGTGTTGGCGAAACCTATGAGGTCGTGAAGCCTTGCCCGCCTTTCCGGCTCCCGTGACAGAATGGCCAGTGCATGGCGCACGCAGGCTGCCTGCAGAGGCGAAGGCGCTGTCGAATAGATGAATGGGCGAGCCCTGTTGACGAGAAAATCGCAAAGCACACGACTGGCGCCGACAAGAGCACCGGCAGCCCCGAGAGCCTTGCCGCACGTATGCAGGACGATGACATTGTCGCGGCCTTCGATGTCGGCGCAATAGCCGATACCGCCGGTGCCGTGCACGCCTGTCGCGTGTGCCTCGTCGACGAAGAGAAAGCCGTTGTGGCGATCGGCTATATCCACCAGATCCGACAAAGGGCTACGGTCGCCATCCATCGAGTAGAGGCTCTCCACAACAATCCACGGAAAACCCGTCCCACCTGCCGCACGCCAAGTGCGGATTGCATCATCGATCGCATTCGCATCATTATGCGGTACGGAAACGACGTCGGCCCGCCCTGCCCTCATCCCTTCATGCGCGCTTGCGTGTACCAGACAGTCATGGACAATGAGATCGCCGCGCTGCGGCAGGGTCGAAAGAACGGCGAGATTTGCGGCATAGCCGC